>Ga0315907_10000471_pt1 | contig 58196 bp, 63 predicted proteins | sample LakEriMetagenome_3_FD_203525 | JGI IMG/M metagenome (GOLD analysis project Ga0315907, IMG submission 203525) | Freshwater fungal communities from buoy surface, Lake Erie, Ohio, United States - Buoy 12 MA123 | ecosystem: Environmental > Aquatic > Freshwater > Lake > Lake biofilm | place: USA... | reverse complement strand
TCAAGACCCAACCTTGTGTCAAGCGATTTGGCTCGACCCGGCTGCCGCTCTGCAGTCGGTCGAGCAATCGCAATTGGCCGCGGCCGGCTGGAGCGTGTCGACCGTCCACACCCTCGATGAACTCTTCGAACAAGCCCCACAGGCCCATGCCGTGGTGCTGCGTTTGCGTTTTGACGACGCCATCCTGCGTTCGGTGCAAGAGCAACTGGCCACGGTAGCGCCCCAGTGCTTGGTGGTCTGTCGACTTGACGCCGAAGCCTTGGACTTGGCGGTTCGCGTGACCCAGTTGGGCGTGACCCACGTGGTATCGGCCCAAGACTGGAACACCAGCACCTGGCGCCAATTGGCCCAACGCATCCAGAACAAACCCGCCAGCGTCAGCGCAGCCAAGCCCCATGCGGTGCCGGTGCGCAGCGCGGTGTTCGTGGACCCATCGAGTCAAAAACTCTTGGCCTTGGCCCAGCGCGTGGCGCAAGCCGAGGTCACTGCGCTCTTGGTCGGCCCCACGGGTGCTGGTAAAGAGGTGTTGGCCCGCGTGTTGCACGAGGCCTCACCCCGAGCGCGTGGCCCCTTCGTCGGCTTGAACTGCGCGGCCATGCCCGAGCAGCTGATCGAAGACCTGCTGTTTGGTCACGACAAAGGCGCTTTTACCGGCGCCCACCGCGACCACAAAGGCCTGTTTGAACAGGCCCAGGGCGGCACGATTTTCTTGGATGAAATTGGCGAAATGCCTTTGCACTTGCAGGCCAAGTTGCTGCGCGTGCTGCAAGAGCGCGAGCTGACCCGTTTGGGTGGCCAAGGCACCATGGCTTTGGACGTTCGAGTGGTGGCCGCCACCAACAAAGACCTGCGCCGCGCCATCGCCGACAAAGAATTCCGCGAAGACCTGTATTACCGCTTGGCCACTTTCCAGCTGCGCTTGTTGCCTTTGGCTGAGCGTCCTGGCGACATCGTGCCCTTGGCCTTGCAATGCTTGAGCGAACACAGCAAGACCCCCACACCGTGGCAGATCAGCCCCGAGGCGCAGGCCCAGTTGCTGCAATACCCCTGGCCGGGCAATGTGCGCGAGTTGCACAACGTGATGCGCCGCGCCATGGTCTTGGCCACGCAGCCCCTCATCACCCCCGACCAACTCATGTTCGATGAGTGGCACAGCGACATGGTGGATGCACAGCCCCAGGCCGCTCAGGTCTTGATGGCCAGCCAACAAGCCATGCTCGCCTTGCCGGACAACCACCGCGAACCCATCTTTGGCACCACGGCATTTCCCTCGAGTGCCGGCCTGTCCAACGCCGTCAAAACCAGCGAACAGCACATGATTTTGGCGGCTTTGGCCGCCACCCGCAGCCGCAACGAAGCCGCCGAGCGCTTGGGCATCAGCCCACGCACCCTGCGCTACAAGTTGGCGCAGCTGCGTGAGCGCGGCGTTTCCTTGGCCGCTTGCTGAAGCACGACACACAGGGGTCACACATGATTGAAAAAGCCACCTCCTTTGCCAACATCCAGTCGATGTTGGAAACCATGCGCCAGGCACAAGCCCAGGCGGCATCGGGCGCGGGCCTTCACCGTGTGGAACCCAACGGTCCCACCGAGCGTCCCGGCTTTGCCGAGATGGTGCGCGGTGCGGTGGCCGATGTGAACCAGTTGCAAACCCAGTCGCGCGAAATGCAAGCGGGGTTTGAACGGGGTGAAGTGCCCCTGACCGATGTGGTCTTGGGCATGCAGAAATCCTCGCTGGCGTTTGAAGCCACGCTGCAAATCCGCAACAAAGTGCTCAAAGCGTACGAAGACGTTTTGAACATGCCGGTGTGATGCACCTTTAACTCGAAGCGAACACGACGATGTCTACTGCAACCGCCACCATGAACCCCGGCATGGCCATGGGCTCTGCCCCCGCAGCGCCCGCTGGCTCAACCGCCTTGAGCACCACCAGCGGCAGCTTGCCCGCCACCACCGATGCGGGCGCAGCACCCGCAGCGCTCAGCGTTCAGGACCAAATCCGCCGGGTGGTCATGCAACCCGCGGTGCGAAAAGCCCTGCCCGCGATCGTGACCCTGTTTGTGTTGGTCATCTTTGGCCTGACCTATGGCTGGATGCAATCCACGCCTTACCGCCCGGTCATGCCCGGCCTGAGCGCGGCCGACCAGCAAGAAGCCTTGGAAGCATTGAAGGCCGCCAACTTCAGCCCACAAATCGACCCGACCAATGGCCAGTTGTCGGTGCCACAGAACCGCTACCACGAAGCCCGCATTTACCTCTCCGGTCAAGGCATTCCCAAGAGCGTGCCCACCGGCATCGAGGCGCTGCGCGACCAGTCCGCCATGACCACCAGCCAGTTCATGGAGCAAGCCCAGTTCAACGCAGCCACCGAACAAGAGTTGGCCCGCACCATCATGCAAATCGGCACCATCCAGTCCGCCCGCGTGCACCTGGCCTTGCCCAAACAAAGCGTGTTCGTGCGCGACCGCACGCCACCCAAAGCCTCGGTGGTCATCGGCACGCACGCCGGCCGCATGGTCTCTAAGCCCCAGGTCGACGCCATCGTGCATTTGGTTTCGTCCAGCGTGCCTTACCTGCTGCCCGGTGACGTGACGGTGGTGGACACCTACGGCAATCTCATGACCCAGAACCCGACCGAAAAAGAGTTGGGTCTGACCTCGTTGCAAGCCGAACACAAGCAAGGCCTTGAGGACCTGTACCGCAACCGCATCTTGCAAATCTTGTCACCCGTGGTGGGCGAGCCCAATGTTCGATCGCAGGTCAACTTGGTGCTCGATTACACCCAAGTGGAAAGCACCACCGAAGATTACGACAACGGCGGCAAAGGTCCCAAGACCCGCTCTGAGGTGTTGGCCGAAGAACGCGAAGTCAAGCGCAACGCCGAAGGCATCCCTGGCGCCTTGTCCAACACCGCGCCTGAGCAGCCCGCAGCCACCACCGAAACCGCGGTGGACGAAGCCAAAGGTTTGAGCGAAGCTGGACAAACCCTCAGCAGCCGCACCACCCGAAACTACGAAATCGACCGCGTGGTGCGCCACGTGAAGAACCCCACGGGCAACGTGCAACGCCTGAGCGTGGCCGTCGTGCTCAACGAGCGCCCAGCGCCGCCCCCAGCCGATGGCAAAGATCCCGCGCCCGATGCGCCCAAAACCATTCCCTACACACCCGAGGAATTGCAACGCTTGCAAGAACTCGTGCGTGGTGTGGTTGGCTTTAACGAGGCCCGCGGCGACGTGGTTTCGGTGGTGCCTGCTCGATTCGAGCCCGTGGTTGAAATCAACACCGTGCCGTGGTACACCGAAGATGCGGTTCACAGCGGCATCAAGAACGGTTTGCTGGGCTTGGCGTTCATTGTCTTCATGTTGGTGGTGATCCGACCGCTGATGCACATCGTCACCGGGGCCGACAAGCGCGCCGCCGAAGCCGAAGCCGCCAAGACCAAAGTGCCCGATGGCGAGTTGACCGAAGAAGACATGCGCATGATCCAGATCGGCGAAGGCGAGACCTTGGAAGACATCAAGGCCAAGCTCAAACCCAAGAAGTCGAGCATCTCGGCCGACATGCTGGACACGGCCAACACCTACGACGACAAGGTGGCCCTCATCCGGATGTTGGTGGCCGAAGACTCGGGCCGCGTGGCCAACGTGCTCAAGAACATGATCAAGGTGGCCTAAGCGGCCCCACCCAGAGGACACCACCATGGCCGATAAAAAAGACGCTGGCAAAGACGCCAAAAAAGACCCCAAAGCCAAAGACGGCAAGGGCAAGGATGGTAAAGACGCGTCGGGCAAACCACCGGCTTTGCCAGGCGGTCCTGAGATCGTCATGACCGAGGCCTTGCAGGCCGAGTTGGATGCGCTCACCAGCACCCAGCGTGCGGCCGTGTTGATGCTCTTGCTCGGCGAGCAACAAGCCTCTGAAATCATCAAATTCCTCAACCCGCGCGAAGTGCAGTCGCTGGGCGGCGCCATGGTGTCGGTGGCCGATTTGTCGCAAGAGGCGGTCAACATCGTCTTGGACGAGTTCGTGGCCACGCTGAAAAAACAAACCAGCCTGGGCTTGGGTACCGGCGACTATGTGGAGAAAGTGTTCCGTCGCGCCCTGGGCGACGACAAGGCCGCTTCCGTGCTCAGCCGCATCATGCCGGGGCAGGGCAGCAAGGGCTTGGAAATCTTGAAGTGGATGGACGCGCGTTCGATCGCCGACATGATCCGCGGCGAACACCCCCAGGTCACGGCCATCATTTTGTCGGTGCTCGAATACGACGTGGCCGCCGACGTGCTCAACTTTTTGCCCGTTGAGGTTCGACCTGAAGTGCTGCAGCGTGTGGCCAGCTTGGAGACCGTGCAGCCCTCGGCCATGGAAGAACTCGAAGGCATCATGAAGAAGCAGTTCGCTTCGAGCTCGTCGGCCAAGTCCTCGAGCTTCGGTGGCGTCAAGGCAGCGGCCAAGATCATGAACTTCGTTAAGGTCGACTTGGAGACCTCCATCATGGGTGGTTTGGAGAAGATCGACCCCGAGCTCAAGCTCAAGATTCAAGACAATATGTTCACGTTCGAGAACCTCTCGATGGTGGACAACCGCGCCATCCAGACCATCATGCGCAACGTCGAACCCGACATGCTCATGACCGCGCTCAAAGGTGCGGCCGAGTTCGTCAAAGAGAAATTCTTCGACAACATGTCGCAGCGTGCGCGTGCCATGTTCATCGACGAGATGGAGGCCAAAGGCCCTCTGCGCATCACCGACGTCGAAGACGCACAAAAGGCCATCATGCGCATTGCCCGTAAGTTGAGCGACAAGGGTGAGTTGGTCTTGGCGGGCCGCGGCGATGACTTTGTTTGACAAACCCAAACGCCCTGCGGCGTGGGTGCCCGATCCCTTGTTGGCGACGGTGCAATCACAGCCTCACTTTTTGCGGGTCAATTGGAACGAGAAATTGGCCAAAGATTTCGGTCCTTGGCGCATGGCACCTTTGGGCGAGCCTTTGGATGCGGTCGAAGTACCGCAAGACGATCTCGGGATTGAAGACGGCGCAAGTGCTGAGCCCGCCACCGATGACATCAACACCGACCTCCCCAGCGCCGAGTCGCCTGACAGCGACGCCCTTGGTGATGCCGCGGTGTTGGACGCTGCACCGATGCAAGGTGGTGTGTTGCACAGCCCCGACGAATGGCAACGCATCACCCAAGAGGCCCATGCCCAAGGCTGGGCCGAAGGTCATGCCCAAGCCCAAGCTGAAGCGGCCGCTCAACAAGCCGCTCAAACGGCGCTGCTGGGCGAGCTCATGAACGGTTTGCAGGCCTTGAACCACGAACCCCAACGGTTTTTTGAACCGCTCAAGCGCTTGGCCTTGCACATGGCCGAGCAGTTGGTGCGCGGCGAGTTGCAGGTGTCTGGTCAAGCCGTGGCGAATTTGGCCAAACAAGCCTTGGACACCTTGGGTGAGACCCGAGAAAAAGTCATCCTGCATTTGAATCCCATGGACGCCGACGCTTTGAGCGAAGCCGCGCCGGAATTGTTGGCGCAGTGCGCCATCGAATCCGATGCGCAATTGCAGCGCGGCAGCGTGCGCGTGGCTGTGAACGACACGGTCGTGGAAGACCTGATCGAACACCGCATGGAGGCTGTGGCGCGTCGCGTCCTGGCGCAACCCGATGCTTGGCTGAAACAGTCCAGCCTGATGCACCCGGTCTCGCCCGTCACGCCGCGTTGGGCCAAGCCCGAGAGCAAACCCACGGTGAGCGAGGTTGAAGACGTGCTAGACCTGCGCGAATCCAAACCCACGCAGCCCGAAACAGACGCCGTCGACAGCACCGACGAACCCGGGTTGGAGCCACGCCATGATGGACTTTGACGACGAAGTCAGCCATCTGGTGCAAGACGTTCGTGCGCCTGAGCCACAGCGCAGTGGCACCTTGGTGCGCTTGGTGGGCATGCGTTTGGAGACGCGCGGCATCATGGCGCCCTTGGGTGCGTGCTGCGAGGTGCGCGGCCAGATGGGCCACAGTGTGGAAGCCGAGGTCGTGGGTTTCAACGACCAAACGCTGTACTTGATGCCCTTCACCGACCCGGTGGGCATTGGTCCTGGTGCTTCGGTGCGCTTGATCAGCTCGAGCGCGCAGGTTCGCTTGGGCGCAGCCCTGTTGGGCCGGATTTTGGATGGGCGTGGCGAGCCGCTCGACGGCAAACCCGCGCCCATTTGTGAGGATGTGCTCAGCTTGCACGGCCGGCCCATCAACCCCATGGAGCGGGGGCCCATCAACCAGGTGCTCGATGTGGGTGTCAAAGCCATCAACGGCATGCTCACGCTCGGCCGTGGCCAGCGTTTGGGCTTGATCGCCGGCTCGGGCGTGGGCAAAAGCGTGCTGCTGGGCATGCTCACACGCTTCACCGAAGCCGATGTGGTGGTGATCGGTTTGATCGGTGAGCGTGGCCGCGAGGTTCAGGCCTTCATTGAAGAGTCCTTAGGCCCAGAAGGCTTGGCCAAATCGGTCTTGGTGGCCGCCCCGGCCAACGTCTCTCCCGTGTTGCGCCTCAAAGCCACCCACATGACCCACGTGATCGCGGAATACTTTCGCGACCAAGGCAAAAACGTCTTGATGTTGGTCGACAGTTTGACGCGCGTGGCACACGCCCAGCGCGAAATCGGCTTGGCCATTGGCGAGCCCCCAACCGCCAAGGGCTACCCGCCGTCGGTGTTTGCGCTCTTGCCCAACCTGATTGAGCGCGCCGGTGTCGGTCGCCACGGGCACGGCTCCATCACCGCCATTTACACCGTGTTGGCCGAAGGCGACGACGGCAACGACCCCATCGTGGACATTGCGCGTGCCTCGCTGGACGGACAGGTGATGCTCTCGCGCAAATTGGCCGACGCGGCGCATTACCCCGCCATCGACCTCAACGGCTCGATCTCGCGTGTGATGCAAAACCTCTTGTCGCCCACCGACCTGAAGCGGGCCAACCGATTCAGGCGTTTGTGGTCGATTTACCAGCAAAACCAAGACCTGATCCAGGTCGGCGCTTACGAGGCGGGCAGCAACCCCGAGCTCGATGCCGCCATTCGCCTGCGTCCCGTGATGGAGCAGTTTTTGCAGCAAGACATGCATTCACCCCTGAGCTTCAGCGATTCTTTGGCCACCGTGGCCCACGTGCTGGACGAATGACACCGGAGGCACCATGAGCACCCAACCCCGCCAATGCTGGTCTGTGCTGGTTCAAAAAACCACGCGCGACAAAACGGCTGCACAACTCGCGATGACCCAAGCGCAAGCGCAACTGGAGCGCTTGCAAGCCAACGCGCAGCGCATTGAAACGATGATGAGCGACTACCGCACCCAACACGAATCGGTGCAGGGGCAAGCGCACCAGATCGCCGACAGCTTGAATTACCGCCGTTTCATCGACCAGCTCGAAACCCTGCGCGAGCGGGTGCAGCGTGACGTCACGGCCGCGGCCACACAACGCGAGCGCTTGCGCCAAGTTCTGTTGGGTTTGGAAATGGAACTCAACAAATTGGCCAAGTTGCAAGAGCAAGACGCCCAAAAAGCGCTGCAACAACTCAACAAACGCGAACAAAACCGCCTGGACGAATGGGGTGTGATGCGCTACCAGTTCGGCAAACAAGCCGGCTGACGGCCTTCAGATTTTGGTTTTGGCCACGCGCTGGCGGATGCGCTGGCGTCGACTCCAGCGGGTTTTGAGCACCCACAACAGGCTGACAACCACGTAGACCGCGACGCCAAAGAAGCACGCCAAAATCACCAAACCCACCGCCAAAGGCTTGCCCACGGTGGTGATTTGCTCGAACCAGTGCGAGATGCTTTCTCGCCAAGTGCGATCGATGACCTCGGGCGATGTCTCTAAGGGCTTGAGCGCCTCGGGCATGTCGTTGGAGTCTTGACCCAGCACCCACTCGCCCAAATGATAGGCACCGTAATAGACCGGTCCAAAGGTCACTGGGTTGGTGACCAAGGTGCTGGCCACGGCCATGGGCACGTTGGCGCGCAACAGAACGGCCAAGGTTGCCGATGCGGGTATTTGAGCGATGGGAATCAGCAAACCGAAAAACACCCCCAAGGCCATGCCCAAAGCAATGCCTTTTCGGCTGAAGTGCCAAAGCCGCGGGTTGTTCAAAATGGGGCCCATCCACCGCAGCCAACGGTTTTGGCGAACGGTGTCGGGGGAGGGCAACCAAGCTTTGATGCGGTTTTTCATCGACCGCGATTGTCACCGATAAATGGGCATGGCGACGAAACGCGCGACAATACGGCCACCATGACGCCCCTGCAAGACATTCTTTTTTCTCAAGGTTTTGGCACCCGACGCGTGTGCTGCGGCTTGGTTCAACAAGGCCGCGTCCAGGTGGGCCCCGATGATCGGCCCGTCACCGACCCCGCCGAGCGCTTCGATACCGATGGCCTGGTGTTTCGGGTCCAAGGCGAACGCTGGGTTTATCACGAGCGGGCCTACGTGCTGATGCACAAACCCATGGGCCACGAGTGCTCGCACAAACCCGGCATGCACCCCAGCATTTACACGCTTTTGCCCGGGCCTTTGCGCTCGCGCGGGGGCGGGGCGGCCGCGGGCGTGCAAGCGGTGGGCCGATTGGACCAAGACACCACTGGCCTCTTGATTTTGTCGGACGACGGCAAGTTCATTCACCGCCTGACCTCGCCGCGCCACCACGTGCCCAAGGTCTACGAGGTCACCGTCAAGCACCCGCTGGACGCTCCACAGGTCGAGCGTTTGCTCCAAGGGGTGGTGCTGGACGACGATCCCAAGCCCGTCAAGGCCGCCGCGGCCGTGGCGGTGAGCGAGCTCCATTTGCGCCTGACCCTCACCGAGGGCAAGTACCACCAAGTCAAGCGCATGGTGGCGGCCGTGGGCAACCGCGTGGAGGGCCTTCACCGCTCGGCCATGGGTGATTTGGTGCTACCAGCGGATTTGGCCCCAGGCCAGTGGCGTTGGTTGAGTGCCGACGAAGTGCAAGGCCTGCGCGGATGAGCCCCTTGTTGGATGCCGCTTGGCGGGCCTTGGTTTATTGTTTGCACCCCCGCGTGGTGGTGCTGTCGTTTTTGCCACTGGTGCTGATGCTGGCCCTGGCGTTTGTGTTTGGGTATTGGCTGTGGGACCCAGCGGTGCAAGCGCTGAGCCAAGCTTTGCAGTCGGCACAACTGCTGCAAGCCCTTTTGAATTGGCTCAGCCTGCTGGGTTTGGGCGATTTGCGCACCGCGTTTGCTCCATTGTTGTTGGTCGTGCTCATCACACCCGTGGTGGTGGTGCTGTGCCTGCTCTTGGTGTCGCTGTTCATGACGCCGGCGATGGTGGGCTTGGTGGCTGAGCGGCGCTTTCCCGCACTCCTGCGTTTGCGCGGTGCTTCGTGGTGGTCATCCCTGTGGTGGTCGCTGGGGGCCACGGCCTTGGCTGTGCTGGCTTTGGTGCTGACCTTGCCCTTGTGGTGGGTGCCGCCCTTTGTGCTGGTGGTGCCCCCCCTGATTTGGGGTTGGTTGACCTACCGGGTGTTCGCGTTCGATGCTTTGGCCGACCACGCCACCGAAGAGGAGCGTCGTGCCATTTTGCAGCGCCACCGTTGGCCGTTGTGGGGCATGGGCGTGGTGACCGGCTATTTGGGTGCCGCGCCCAGCGTGCTGTGGGCTTCGGGGAGTTTGTTCGTGGTGTTTGCCCCAGTTTTGTTGCCTTTGGCGATCTGGATCTACACCTGGGTGTTGGCGTTTTCTTCGCTGTGGTTTGCCCATTACACCTTGGCGCTGCTGGCGTCCAAGCGCATGGCCCGTTCCGCAGCCGAATCTTCAGAGGTGTTTTGACATGCAACCCAGTTTCGGTTTGATCATCGTGGGCGATGAAATTTTGTCGGGCAAGCGCGCCGACAAACACCTGCCCAAAACCATCGAGTTGCTGCAAGCGCGCGGCCTGACGTTGTCGTGGGTGCGCGGCGTGGGCGACGAACGCTCCCGCATCACCGAGGCCTTGCGCGACGCCTTTGCCAGCGGCGACCAGGTCTTTTGCTGCGGCGGCATTGGGGCCACGCCCGATGACCACACGCGCCAGTGTGCCGCCGCGGCCCTGGGCGTGGACTTGGTCTTGCACCCAGAGGCCAAAGCGCTGATTCAAGAGCGCATGCGCGACGTGGCCTTGGAAAAGGGTGAACCTTATGACCCCGAACACCCCGATAACGTGCACCGCTTGAACATGGGTGTGTTTCCATTGGGCGCGCAGATCATCCCCAACCCCTACAACAAAATCCCCGGTTTCACTTGTGCCACTGAGCGTGGCACCGTGCATTTTTTGCCCGGTTTCCCCGTCATGGCCTGGCCCATGATGGCGTGGGTCTTGGACGAGCGCTACGCCGAGCACCACCAAGCCGGATCCTGGATGGAGCGATCGGTGGTGATTTTTGGCGCCATGGAGGCCACGCTGACCCCGCTCATGGAGCGCATCGAGGCCGAGCACCCGATCAAGGTCTTCAGTTTGCCCAGCGTGGACCACCCGGTGCATGGGCGACACATTGAGCTGGGCGTCAAGGGCGAACCTGCGGCGGTGGGACAGGCTTTTGAGGCATTGAAGAACGGCTTGGCGCATTTTGATCTGCGTTTAGGACCCGAAATGGTGCGCACCTGAAGCCGCGCTATTTTGGTGCATGGTCGTTTTATGCACCAAAATAATGCCATTGCGGGCCTGTATTTCTGCACCAAAATGGTGAATAATGGCCGGTCAAGGAATGAAAGTTCGATGATTTTGGGGCGTTACCTTCGGCCATAATCCTTGTGTGAACAGGGTTTGCCCAGAAAACAGCCCTCACCGCGATGGCGGTGGCACACATTCTGCTCTGTCAGAGCATCGAATTCATTTCCAACCACCGCTACACAGGAGCTACTGATGGCCAAGACCGTCGCCGACGTCATGAACATGGTGAAAGACAACGAAGTCAAGTTTGTTGACTTCCGTTTCACCGACACCCGAGGCAAAGAACAGCACGTGACCGTGCCCGTTTCGCACTTCGACGAAGACAAATTCGTTTCTGGCCACGCCTTTGACGGCTCGTCGGTCGCCGGCTGGAAGGGCATTGAAGCCTCGGACATGCAGCTCATGCCCGACGCCAACACCGCCAACATCGACCCCTTCTTCGAAGAAACCACGCTGTTCATGCAGTGCGACGTGATCGAACCCAGTGACGGCAAGGCCTACGACCGCGACCCTCGCTCCATCGCCAAGCGCGCCGAAGCTTTCTTGAAAGCCTCTGGTTTGGGCGACACCGCTTACTTCGGCCCTGAGCCCGAGTTCTTCATTTTTGATGGCATCCGTTGGGCGAACGAGCCCGGCCGCGTGATGGTCGAAATCGACGAATACGAAGCCCCTTGGAACACCGGCACCAAGCTCGAAGGCGGCAACCGCGGCCACCGTCCCACCACCAAGGGCGGCTACTTCCCCGTGCCCCCTGTGGACAGCACGCAAGACATGCGCGCCGAAATGTCCTTGATCTTGGAATCCTTGGGCATCCCCGTTGAGGTGTTCCACCACGAAGTGGCTGGCGCTGGCCAAAACGAAATCGGCACCAAGTTCAGCACGCTGGTTCAGCGTGCCGACTGGACACAACAGCTCAAGTACGTGGTGTGGAACGTGGCCAATGCCTATGGCAAAACCGCCACTTTCATGCCCAAGCCTTACGCCGGTGACAACGGCTCGGGTATGCACGTGCACCAGTCGATCTGGAAAGACGGCAAGAACCTGTTCGCCGGTGACGGCTACGCCGGTTTGAGCGATTTCGCCCTGTACTACATTGGCGGCATCATCAAACACGCCAAGGCCTTGAACGCCATCACCAACCCCGGCACCAACAGCTACAAGCGCTTGGTCCCAGGCTTCGAAGCCCCCGTCAAGCTGGCTTACTCTTCGCGCAACCGCTCGGCATCGATCCGCATCCCTTACGTGGCCAACCCCAAGGGTCGCCGCATCGAGGCCCGCTTCCCCGATCCATTGGCCAACCCTTACCTGTGCTTCTCCGCACTGATGATGGCCGGTTTGGACGGCGTTGAAAACAAGATCCACCCCGGAGAAGCCGCCACCAAAGACCTGTACCACCTGCCACCCGAGGAGGACAAATTGGTCCCCACCGTGTGCCACAGCTTGGACCAGGCTTTGGAGCACTTGGACAAAGACCGTGCGTTCTTGACCAAGGGCAACGTGTTCAGCGACTCCATGCTCGACGCTTACATCGAGTTGAAGATGGGCGAAGTGCAGCGTTTCCGCATGGCACCGCACCCCGTCGAATTCGACATGTACTACAGCCTGTGATGCGCACAGGCGCCTGAGAAAAAGGTGGCTCTGTGCCACCTTTTTTTTGGCCCTTCACCCCAATCCACGGTTCAAGCCAACCCATGAGTGCTCAACGCTTTCAATCGCTGGACATGCTGGCCACTTTGGTGGCGGTCGTGCGTGGCGACGGCACTTTGGTCTTCGCCAACGCGGCCTTGGAAGATGCGTTGGGTTTGTCGCGCCGGGCCTTGCAGGGCAGCCGTTTTCAGGACTGCTTTGAAGACCCGCCGGCCTTGGTCTCGGCGCTCGACGGTGCACGCAACAACGACTTTGCCGCGCTGCGCTACGACGCTTGGCTCAAGCGCCTGAACCAAGACCCCTTGCAGGTGCACGTGGTGGTGGCGCAAACCGAGGCGTCCGATGAGGTGCTGGTGGAGTTGTTGCCGCTGGAGCAACAAACCCGACAAGACCGCGAAGATCGCCTCATGGAGCAGGCGCAAGCCAACAAAGAGCTCATCCGAAATCTGGCCCACGAAATCAAAAACCCTTTGGGCGGCATTCGCGGCGCGGCGCAACTGTTGCAAATGGACCTGCACAGCAAAGAGCTGATCGAGTACACGCAGGTCATCATCCGCGAGGCTGACCGTTTGCAGTCATTGGTTGACCGCTTGCTCGAGCCCCACCGCCACGCCCACGTGGTGAGCGACGTCAACATCCACGAGGTCTGCGAACGTGTGCGCAGCCTGATCCTGGCCGAATTCCCCAAGGGCCTGCGCGTGGTGCGCGACTACGACACCTCCATCCCCGAGTTCCGTGGCGACCGCGAGCAGCTGATCCAAGCCGTGCTCAACATCGCGCACAACGCCGCACAAGCTTTGGCCGAACGCATCGCCGACCAAAGCGCTGTGCTGACCCTGCGCACCCGCGTGGGCCGCCAAGTGACCTTTGGCAAGCAGCGCTACAAACTGGCATTGGAATTGCATGTGATCGACAACGGCCCAGGGATTCCCGATGACATCAAAGACCGCATCTTCTTTCCCTTGGTCTCTGGACGTGACGGCGGTTCGGGTTTGGGGCTGACCCTGACCCAAACCTTTGTGCAGCAACACCACGGCTTGATCGAGTGCAGCAGCGAACCGGGCCGCACCGATTTCAAGATTTTGATTCCCTTGCCTTGAACTGGAAAACACACCCATGAAGCCGATCTGGATAGTGGACGATGATCAATCGATCCGCTTCGTGCTGGAAAAAGCCTTGCTGCGCGAGAACCTGCCCACGCGCAGCTTCACCAACCCGCAAGAGGTGCTCACGGCCTTGGCGCAGTGCGCCGAGCACGAATTGCCGCAGGTCTTGGTCAGCGACATCCGCATGCCCGGCTCCAGCGGCCTGAACCTGTTGGAAAAAGTCAAAGCGCAACTGCCCCAAGTGCCCGTCATCATCATGACCGCGTACTCCGACTTGGACAGTGCGGTGTCGGCCTTCCAAGGCGGGGCCTTCGAGTACCTGCCCAAACCTTTTGACGTGCCCAAAGCGGTCGAGCTGATCCGCCGCGCGTTGGAGGAGAGCTTGCGCGAAGAAGTGGCCGTGGAGAGCAGCCAAGACGCGCCCGAGATGCTGGGCCAAGCCCCGGCCATGCAAGACGTGTTTCGCGCCATCGGGCGTTTGAGCCAAAGCCAAGTCACGGTGCTCATCACCGGCGAATCCGGCTCGGGCAAAGAACTGGTGGCGCGCGCCCTGCACAAACACTCGCCGCGCGCCGATGGCCCTTTTGTGGCCATCAACACCGCGGCCATTCCCAAAGATTTGCTCGAGAGCGAGCTCTTCGGTCATGAGCGCGGCGCTTTCACCGGCGCACAGGCCGCTCGTCGCGGGCGTTTTGAACAAGCCGACGGCGGCACGCTCTTCCTCGACGAAATTGGTGACATGCCGTTTGACTTGCAAACCCGTTTGTTGCGGGTGCTCTCAGACGGGCACTTTTACCGCGTGGGTGGCCACAGCGCTGTCAAAGCCCATGTGCGCGTGATCGCCGCGACCCACCAAAACCTGGAGCAGCGCGTCAAAGATGGTGCGTTTCGCGAGGACTTGTTCCACCGACTGAACGTGATCCGCTTGCGCTTGCCGGCGTTGCGCGAGCGCCGCGAAGACATCCCCACGCTCACGCGCCACTTTTTGCAGCAGAGCGCACAACAATTGGGCGTGGAGCCCAAACGCATCGCCCCCAGCGCCTTGGAATGGATCGCGCGCTTCGACTTTCCGGGCAACGTGCGCCAGCTCGAAAACCTCTGCCACTGGGTCACGGTGATGGCGCCCAGCCAAACCATTGAGGTCAAAGACCTGCCGCCCGAAATTTTGGGGCAAGCCGATGCGGCGGCTTTGGAGGCTTCGCCACTCAGCAGCACCCCCATGCTGTCCGCTGCAGCCGGGGTCCCGGCATCACCTGCACCGCCTATGGCAACGGTTTCGAGCAACGCTTGGCCTTGGGAGTTGGCCTTGCACACCGAGGCCGCCGCCTTGCTCAAAGAAGACCGTCAAGACGTTTGGGATGTGCTGAGCCAGCGTTTTGAAGGCGTGTTGATTCAAGCGGCCTTGGCCGCTACGCGCGGGCGACGCATCGAAGCTGCCGTCAAGCTGGGCATTGGTCGCAACACCATCACCCGCAAGATCCAAGAGCTCAAACTCGACGATCACCCCGAAGGGCCTTGACTCAGTCGCCCAGCGTCAAGACCACGGGCGCGTGGTCGCTGGGGCGCTCGTTTTTGCGCGGGGCCACGTCGACCACGCAAGCGCTGGCTTGGGCCTTGAGCGCCTCGGTGATCAGGATGTGGTCGATGCGCAGGCCGCGCTTGCGGCGAAAACCAAAGTCGCGGTAGTCCCACCAACTGAAGTTTTTCTCGGGCTGTGGGAACAGGCGAACCGCATCGCTCAAACCCAAATCGATGAGGGCATTCAGGTGCAGTCGCTCTTCGGTGGTGCAGTGGATCGTTTCGCGCAGGCCTTCGGGGTCCCACACATCGAGGTCGTCGAAGGTGATGTTGTAGTCGCCCATCAGCACCAATTGTGGGTGGGCGGCCATCTCGGCGCGCACCCATTCGCGCAGGGCGGTGAGCCAGCGCATTTTGTAGGCGAATTTGTCGCTGCCGGGTTCTTGCCCGTTGGGGAAATAGGCGCCGATCACCCGCACGCCGCCGATGGTGGCGCACAAGACGCGCGACTGTTCATCCTCAAAACCGGGGATGTTTTTGATCACCTCGCTGGCCGGTGTTTTGCTGAGTAAGGCCACGCCGTTGTAGGTTTTTTGGCCAAACCATTGCGCCTGATAACCGATGTCGGCCAAGGCTTGGGCGGGAAATTTGTCGTCGGTGAGCTTGAGCTCTTGCAGCGCCAGCACGTCGACCGGGTGGGCGGCGAGCCAGTCCAGCACCTGGGGCAGGCGCACGTTGAGGGAGTTGACGTTCCAGGTGGCGAGTTGCATGGTCATGAGGCTCTGTGGGCCGCGGCGTGCAGCCGCAGCAAGGTGTCGGTGACGCCGCGCGACAAGCGCAGGTCGGTGGGCACGCCGGCTTCGGCTCGGGCAACGAAGTCGTGCACCATGGCGGCGTACTGGTTCAAGGTGGGCAAGTTCGGCAGGGCCAAGCCTTCACTGGCGCGCCAGGACGCCAACGGTGGCGGGTTAAAGGGCGCGTCCAAAGCCACCCAGCCTCGCTCGCCCACGGCCAAGACACTTTGGTGTCGAAAGGTTTGGGTGGACACGCTGAACTGCAAGACCGATGCATCGCCCCAGCGCAGCTCGCCTTGGGTGTGGATGTCGGTGCCCCAATCGGGGTGACGGGTTTGGTGGCAACGCACGGTATCGGGTGCGCGGTCCATGAGCCAGTGGCCCAAGAGCACGGCATAACAGCCGATGTCCCACAGCGCCCCCCCGCCCAAGGCCGCTTGGTTGCGGATGTTGGCCGGGTCGCGGTTGTCATAAGAAAACGTCGCCTGGATGTGCCGCCAAGCACCCACGTCCAAGGCCTTGAGCGCGGCCCATTGTGGGTGGTGCAAGACCATGTAGGCCTCGTGCAGGTGGCGCTGGGCGGTGTGCGCGGCTTGGCTCAAGCGGTTGACGTCGGCCAAGCTGAGGGCCATGGGTTTTTCGCACAAGACGTGGTGGCCAGCGGCCAAGGCCTTGAGCGACCACGGCACGTGCGCGTCGTTGGGCAGGGCGATGTAGACCGCCTCCACGCGGGGGTCGTTCAACACGGCTTCATAGCCGGTCCAACGCACGGGGGCGTGCGCTTCGCTCCAAGCCAAGGTCGCGGCCGTGGGCGAACGGCTGCCGATGGCCACGACCTCGTGACCGGCTTGGGCGATGGCCGGGGCGAGTTGTGTGCGGGCGATCTTGCCCCAGCCCAGAATGCCAAAACGCATCGTCAGCCCGCCTTGGTCGCCGCGTAACGTGCGGCGTTGGCTTCGTTGGGTGGGTACAGGCCGGGCAGGGCCTGTCCTTGGTGGACCTGCTCCATGATCCACGCTTCCAAACGTTCTTGTTCGGGGCCGGCTTGCACCATCTCGTCGAGCAGCGCTTGAGGGATGAGCACCGCGCCGTCGTCGTCGGCCACGATCACGTCACCGGGGAAGACGGCCACGCCACCACAGGCCACGGGGCGTTGCCAATCGACAAAGGTCAAGCCGGCCACCGAAGGGGGTGCGGCGGCACCGCTGCACCACACCGGCAAGCCCGTGCCCAAGACGCCCGCGAGGTCGCGCACCACGCCGTCGCTGACCAGGCCGGCCACGCCTTTGTGCTGCATGCGGGCGCACAAAATATCGCCAAAAATGCCCGCGTCTGGCACGCCCATGGCGTCGACCACGGCCACACAACCGGCCGGCATGGCCTCAATCGCTGCGCGGGTGGAGATGGGGGAGCTCCAAGAAGCGGGGGTGGCGAGGTCTTCACGCGCCGGCACAAAGCGCAGGGTGAAGGCCCGCGCCACCAAACGCGATTGGCCGGGGCGTATCGGGCGGGTGCCGCGCAGCCAGACGTTGCGCAAGCCTTTTTTGAGCAGCAAGGTGGTCAGCGTGGCGGTGGTGACTTGCGAGAGGGTCTGCACCACGGCGGGGTCCAGGTGCATGGGGATGGGGTTATCGCTCATTCAGGTCTCCTGTCGTTCGAAGTTCACAAAAGCAAAGCGCAAGCCGCTGGCGCTGGTGTGCGCTTGGCGCTCGGTCTCGCGCCATTCGGGGCCCAGCTTGGGGGCCCAAGCGTCGCCCTCGAAGTCTTGGTCGATGTCGGTGACCACCACCCGGCGCGCCAAAGGCAAGGCCAGTTCGTAAATTTGTGCCCCGCCCATCACCCAGACCTGTGGGGCGTTGGCGCACAAGGCCACGGCTGCCTCAAGGCTGTGCGCGGCCTGCGCGCCCTCGGCGGCCCAGGCCTTGTCGCGCGTGACGACGATGTTGGAGCGCCCGGGCAGGGGGCGAAAGCGCGGGGGCAGCGAATCCCAAGTCTTGCGGCCCATGATGACCGGGCAGCCCAAGGTGGTTTGCTTGAAATGCGCCAAGTCTTCGGGCAAGTGCCAAGGCATCGCGTTGTTCAGGCCGATCACGCCGTTGCGGGCGCGGGCGTAAATGAGGTTGAGTTGGGTGCTCATGCGGGTTTGGGTGATGCGGTTGAACGGGGTGGCAGCAACACGCTGGCAATGGCCACGCAAACAAAGAGCATGGCGGCCCAGTCTTGCCAAGTGGGCATTTCACCCACGATGACGGTGGCCGACAAAGTGCCCACCAGTGGGATGGCCATGATGCTCATGGCGCTGGTGGCCGGCGGCAGGTCGCGCGCCATGCCGAACCAAATGATTTGGGCAAAGCCGTAGTTGATCAGCACCCCATACAAGAGGCTCAGCCACATGGGCAGGTTGAACGCCATGGGCTTGGGCAGCGGCTCCCAGATGGCGGCCAAGCACCACACCACCAAGCTGCCCACGAGCAGCATCCACACGGTGACGACCAGGGGGTCCAGCGTGAGTTGGGCGCGGCGAAACATCAAGGTGCCCCAAGCCCAGCAAAAGGCCCCGCTGATCATCCAGGCCACGCCTTGGGGCCGGCCGGCCAAGCTGCTGAGCTCGTCCCACAACAGCAGCGCAATCGCCACGCTGGCGCAGACCACGGCCAGCAAAACGCGCCGGGTCAGCCGTTCTTGGTAGAAGGCCACGCCGAGCAAGACGGTGAAGATGGGCATGGTGAAACCCAAAATCGCCGCACGGCCCGAGGCCAGTTCTTGCAAGCCGATGATGGACATCGTGTGCCAGCCCAAGACATTGGGCAGGCCCAGGGCGGCGATCACCGCCCATTCGCGGCCGTTGGGCCACATGCGCAAGCCTTTTTGCGCCACGTACACAAACAAGCAAGCCGCGCCCAGCGTCATGGTGCTGGCGCGGAAAAACAGCGGGCTCATTTGCCCCAAGGAGAGTTTCATCATGGGCCAGTTCACGCCCCACATGAGCGTGAGGGCCAGCACGGCCCAGGCTTGGCGGCGTGTGATCACACAGCCACCGGAGCTTTGATGGCGGGGTGGTGTTGGTAGTCGAGTACCTCAAAGTCCCCCTGGTCGTAATCGAAAATCGACTCTGGGCGTCGCAAGAGGCGCAGCGTGGGGTAGGGCAGGGGCGCGCGGCTGAGCTGCAACTGCACCTGCTCGAAGTGGTTGCTGTAGAGGTGGCAGTCGCCACCGGTCCAAATGAAGTCGCCCACGTTCAGGTCACACTGCTGCGCCACCATGTGGGTGAGCAGGGCGTAGCTGGCGATGTTGAAGGGCACGCCCAAGAAAATGTCGGCGCTGCGCTGGTAAAGCTGACAGCTCAAACGGCCTTTGCCGCCCTTCGTGGTGGGTGGTGCGACGTAAAACTGGAAAAACGCGTGGCAAGGCATGAGCGCCATCTGGTCGAGCTCGGCCACGTTCCACGCGCTCACGATGATGCGGCGGCTGTCGGGGTTGGTCTTGAGGGTGTCGATGACCTGCTGGATTTGGTCCACTTGGCCGCCACCGACCTTGGGCCAGCTGCGCCACTGCACGCCGTAAACCGGACCCAGTTCACCATCGGCTCGGGCCCATTCGTCCCAAATCGTGCAGCCGCGCTCTTGCAGCCACTTCACGTTGCTGTCGCCACGCAAAAACCACAGCAACTCCACGATGATGGCCTTCAAAAATACCTTTTTGGTGGTCACCAGCGGGAAACCTTCGTTGAGGTCAAAGCGCATTTGGTGGCCAAAGACGCTGCGCGTGCCGGTGCCGGTGCGGTCGCCTTTTTCCACACCGTGCTCGAACACGTGGCGCATGAGGTCTTCGTACTGCTGGCGGGTGGGGCGGACAGGGGTGTTCATGGTGGCTCAGTTTATCGCGTGTCGGTCAGCACCCGGCCAGGGTTCAGGCGCTGCTGGGGGTCGAGCGCGGACTTGATGCGGCGCATCCAGTCCAGCGCCACGGGGTCTTTGTATTCGGGCAGGGTATGGGCTTTGAGGCTGCCGATGCCGTGCTCGGCGCTGATGGAGCCGCCATGGGCGCGCACCTGTTCGAACACCAGACCGTTGACGGCCGTTTCTTGGGTGTTCAAAAACACCGCCGGGTCCACGCCCTCTGGCGCTTGCACGTTGTAGTGCAGGTTGCCGTCGCCCAAGTGCCCAAAGTTCACCAAGCGCACACCGGCAAAGGTGTGGACCAAGCGGGCATCGGTTTCGGCGCAAAACGCGGGGATGCGCGAGATCGGCAAGCTGATGTCGTGCTTGATGTTCAGGCCTTCCTCGGCTTGCGCCATCGAGATGCTTTCGCGCACGTGCCAAAAACCCTGCGCTTGCCCTAGGTTGCTGGCCACGATGGCGTCGCTGGCGCAGCCCGCCTCGATGGCTTGGCCGAGCAGCTGCTCGAGTTGCGCTTGCGCGTGCTCGGCCGACTCGGTGTCGCTCAACTCCAGCAACACCGCATACGGTGTGTTGGCCCACGCCGGCACGCGCAGTTGGGGAAAGTGCTTGTCCACCAAGGACAGGGCAAATTGCCCCATCACTTCAAAACCCGTCAGGCCCGCGCCCAAGCGGCGCTGCACCAAACCCAGCAGATCGACCGCGGCCAAAAGCGACGGTACGCTGGCCCAGGCGGTGAGTTGGGCCGCGGGCGCGTCGAACAGTTTGAGGGTGGCCGCGGTGATGATGCCCAGCGTGCCTTCGCTGCCGATCATCAGGTGGCGCAGGTCGTACCCGGTGTTGTCTTTGCGCAGGCCGCTCAGGCCGTGCCAAACCTCGCCGTCGGCGCTCACCACCTCCAAGCCCAAACACAGGTCGCGCGTGTTGCCGTAGCGCAGCACCTGCGTGCCGCCGGCGTTGGTGGCCAGGTTGCCGCCAATCGTGCAACTGCCTTGCGCGGCCAAACTCAAGGGGAACAAAAAGCCGGCCTCTCGGGCCACGTCTTGCACGGTTTGCAAGACACAGCCAGCCTCCACCGTGAGGGTGCGATTGGCGGCATCGAGTTCGCGCACGCGGTTCAGGCGCGTGGTGCTCAGCACCACTTGCTGGCCCGAGCCATCGGGCACCGAGCCCACCACCAAGCCGGTGTTGCCGCCTTGGGGCACCAAGCTAGCGCCGTTGGCGGCACAGGCTTTGACGACCGCGGCCACCTCGGCGGTGCTCTGCGGCTGAACCACCGCCAAAGCCCGGCCGTGGACGCGACCGCGCCAATCGCGCTCCCAGCGGCTGAGGTCGGTGCCCGCGTCTTCGTGGGTCAGCACATGGGCTGGGCCCACGGCTTGCCGCAAAGCGTCGAGCACCACCCCAGGGTTCATGGCTGCTTCGGTGGAATGGGGTCGGCCGCCGCACCGGTGAGCCGAGCGTGTTCGGCCGCGTCGGCGCGCACGGCTTCCAAGCCGGCGGCCTTCAGGCGGATGCGCACGTGCAAAGCGCTGACGGTGAACAAAGCCAGGCACAACAAGGTTTGACCCGTGGCCAACCACATGCTCAGGCCACTCTCGGTGGTGGCGCGGATGATGCTCTCGGTGAAATACAACCACACGAGCAAGCTGACCCAACGGTAGGTGTACATGCGGTTTTTCAGCAAGCCCGCCAAAGGAATCACCAAGGGAATGACTTTGATGGCCCACCACGAGCCGCCGGGGCGCAGAGGCGCGAGCCACAACTCCCAAGCCAGGCCCAAGACGATGAGCCCCAACAAACTGGCCACGGCCACGCGTCGCGTGGTTTCAATCTGGCGCTGGGTCTGGGCCGAGGGATAGCTGGGTGTGGTGTTCATGGGGCGTGGGGGTGAAACCCGGATGGGCTGGTGGCATGATACTGGGATGAATTGGATCACATGGACCCGAGAAACCTGGTACGACACCAAGCGTTTCCCTTGGAAAAACACGGCCATCACCTTGTATGAGCGTTTCCGTGAAGACCGATTGGGTCTGACGGCCAGCAGCTTGACTTTCACAACCCTGATTTCTTTGGTGCCCTTGTTCACAGTGGCCCTGGCGATTTTCGGGGCTTTGCCCATGTTTGACCAATTGCAAGTGACCCTGCAACGCTGGTTGGTGTCCTCGATGGTGCCGGAGTCGATCGCCAAGCCGGTGATGGTCAACCTGAACCAATTTGTCAGCAAAGCCAGTCAAATGGGCCTGGCCGGTGGTGTGTTTTTTGTGGCCACGGCGCTGGCGCTGATCTTGACCATTGACCGCAAGCTCAACGACATATGGCGCGTGCGCCGGCCGCGCGGCGTGACCCAGCGGGTCTTGGTGTACTGGGCCGTCTTGACGCTGGGGCCTTTGGTGTTGGCGCTGAGCCTGACGTTGACGGCTTATGCCGTGGGCGACCAGCGGGCGCTCATCAAAGGATTGAGCGTGGGCACGCGGTTTTGGCTGGAGGCGCTGGAGTGGGTGTTGGTGGTGGGCGGTATCGCCGCCCTGTACCGCTACGTGCCCAACACCCATGTGCGCTGGTCTCACGCCCTGTTGGGTGGTTTGTTTGTTGCCATTGGTTTTGATGGAGCCAAAGCCTTGCTGGGCTGGTACTTTGCTTCGATCCCGACCTATGCCTTGGTGTACGGGGCGTTTGCGGCGGTCCCGATTTTGTTGATCTGGGTTTATATCGCTTGGGTGATTGTGCTGTTGGGCGCTGTCATCGCGGCGTATTTGCCCAGCCTGTTGTCGGGCATTGCGAGGCGAGGCGACACCCCGGGATGGGATTTTCAGTTGGCCATTGAAGTCTTGGGGCAATTGCATGCCGCTCAACACGCCCCTGAAAAAGGCATGACATCCGAAGCCTTGTCTGACAACTTAAAGGTCTCACCTTTGCAGCTCGAAGAAGCCTTGGCGACCTTGACCCGATTGGATTGGGTGGCAGCGATCAAAGAAGAACAAGAACGCCATGTGCTCTTGATCGATCCCGAAAAAACCCCATTGCACCCCTTGGTGGACCGTTTGCTGTTGGCCCCCCACGCATCGGTCCAGCCTTTTGTGCTCCAGAGCGCTTGGGCCTCCCTCAATGTGGGCCAAGCTTTAAGGGCCTGAATTTTTTGGGGTTTGATGCGGGTATTCAGAAGGTTTTTGTCAGGGTTTGTGGGCTATATTGTTTGTCATCACGACAACACCCACACAGCGGAGTCATCACCATGCAAGTCAGCGATATTCTTCGGGTCAAGGGCGGCACGTTGTACACCATCGCACCAGATTCCCTGTTGCGCGACGCCATCGAAACCATGTCTAGGTTGGACATTGGTTCTTTGGCGGTGATGGACCACGGTCAACTCGCGGGCATGCTGACTTTTCGAGAGGTGATCCACACGCTGGCCAAAAAAGGGTGCAGCCTAAGCACAGAACAGGTCAACACGGTCATGGACACCCACCCCGCGACGTGCACACCCACCACCGACATCACCGAGGTGCGCCCACTCATGCTGGAGCGCCACACGCGGTACATGCCCGTGATGGACGGCAGCATGTTGATGGGTGTGATCAGTTTTTACGATGTCGCCAAAGCTGTTGTTGACAGCCAAAACTTCGAGAACCAAATGCTCAAGGCCTACATCCGCGACTGGCCCGAAGAGCAGGGCAAGGCTTGAGCGCTTCCACTGGTGGGATAATCCCCACCCATGAGCGGCAACACCTTCGGACACCTTTTCGCAGTCACCAATTTTGGTGAATCCCACGGCCCAGCCATTGGCTGTGTGATCGATGGCTGCCCCCCAGGCATGGACTTGTCAGAGGCGGACATTCAGCCCGACTTGGATCGCCGCCGCCCCGGTACCAGCGCTTTCGTCACCCAGCGCAACGAACCCGACGCGGTTCAGATCTTGAGCGGCGTCTACCAGGGCAAGACCACCGGCACGCCCATTGCCTTGCTGATCCAAAACACCGACCAGCGCAGCAAGGACTACGGCGACATTGGCCAGCAGTTCAGACCCGGTCACGCCGACTACACCTATTGGCACAAATACGGTCTGCGCGACCCTCGTGGTGGCGGCCGTTCTTCGGCGCGCCTGACCGCGCCCATGGTGGCGGCCGGTGCGGTGGCCAAGAAGTGGTTGTTGGAGCGCTATGGCACCACGTTTCGCGGCTGCATGACGCAAATCGGCGATGTGCCGATCGGCTTTGAGTCCTGGGACCACGTGGCGAACAACCCGTTTTTTGCGCCCGTGGCCGATGTGTCGTCGCTGGAGACTTACATGGCCGCGCTGCGCAAAAGCGGCGACTCCTGCGGCGCGCGTTTGCGCGTGACCGCGCAGGGCATGCCGGTGGGCTTGGGCCAGCCGCTGTTCGACAAGCTCGACGCCGACATCGCGTACGCCATGATGGGCATCAACGCCGTCAAGGGCGTGGAGATCGGCGCGGGCTTTGCCAGCGTGACGCACAAGGGCAGCCACCACGGCGACTCGCTCACCCCCGAAGGCTTTGTGGGCAACAACGCCGGCGGCGTGTTGGGCGGCATCAGCACCGGCCAAGACTTGGAGGTGAGCATCGCCATCAAGCCCACCAGCTCCATCTTGATCGAGCGCGACTCGATCGACGTGCAGGGGCAGGCCACGTCCCTGATCACCAAGGGCCGCCACGACCCTTGCGTGGGCATCCGCGCCACCCCCATTGCCGAGGCCATGCTGGCTTTGGTGGTGATGGAACACGCCTTGGCTCACCGCGCCCAGTGCGGCGACGTGCGCGTGAGCACGCCCGACATCGCAGCCCAACAGCGCGGCTGATGTGATTCGATCGCGCCGTGCGGGCTTGGCCCCGTTTGCTTTGCTTTCGGCCAGTTACTTTGCCCACGTGGGGTTTTTCAACCCGTATTTGGCGCTTTGGCTCAAAGACATGGGCTTTGGCTTGGTGGCCATCAGCTTGCTGACCGCCGCCCAAGCGGCCACGCGTGTGGTCGGTCCGTACGGTTGGGGTTGGCTCAGCGACCGCACCGGCGAACGCGTGAAGTTGTTGCGCTACGGCGCCACCGCGTCCATGTTGGTGGGCTTGGGTTTGTTTTTGAACTTGCCGGTGACCGCGCTGTTCGGTGTGCTGTTGGTGATGTTCATCCACACCAGTTTCATGATGCCCATGAGTGAAGCGGCCATGGCCCACCGCGTCACCCACGAAGGTCAACTGGACGTTCACCGCTATGGGCGCGTGCGGCTCTGGGGTTCTTGGGGCTTCTTGGTCACGGTGGTGGTGGCTGGCTGGTGGTTTGAGCGCCATGGTTTGTCCAGTTTCCCCGCCTGGACGGTGGGCACCTTGGTGCTGGTGGCTGTGAGCGTGTGGTGGATGCCGGACCTCAAAGAGCAGGTCGAAGCCGCACACGAACGCCTGCCCATCGGGCCGGTCTTGCGCCAAGCCCCGGTGCGCTGGCTGTTCGCGGCCATCTTTTTTCATATCTTTGCCCACGTCTTGGTCTACGTTTTCTTCTCGCTCTACCTTGACGAACTGGGCTACAGCAAAACCGCCATCGGCCTGTTCTGGGCGGTCGGTGTGATCGTGGAAATTGCTTGGTTTTATGGACAAGGCCGCTGGTCGGGACGCCTGTCTTGGCCGGCTTGGCTGGTGGTGGCTTCACTGCTGATGGTCTTGCGCATGGTCTTGACCGCGGGTGCTGCGCAGTGGTGGTGGGTCTTGGTTCTGGCGCAGGCCCTGCACGCGGTGACCTTTGCCGCCCACCACACGGCCTGTATCTCTTTGATTTCCCAACACTTCTCAGGACGTTTGCGCGGTCGCGGACAGGCCTTGTTCACCGTGATTGGCTACGGCTGCACGGGCGTGGTCGGCGGCGCCATCGGTGGGGTGCTCAGCGAGCACTGGGGCTTGAGCGCCGTGTTTTGGCTCTCCAGCGCGGCCGCCTTGGTGGCGGTGGGCTGCGGTCTGCGGGTTCAGCGATTGCATTGACGACAGCACGGCATGGCGAGTAACGCCACCCTCGGTTCTCAGCCGCGCAGCGTTCTGATCACGTCTACCGTGGGTGGGCGCATACCGCGCCACAAAGCGAAGGCTTCAGCCGCTTGTTCGACCAGCATGCCCAGGCCATCGGCCAGACGCGTGACGCCGGCGGCTTGGGCTTGGCGCATGAAGGGGGTGAGGCCTTTGCCGTAAACCATGTCGTAGGCCAGCGCACCGTGCGCGAACAGGCCGGGGGGTAAGGGTAGGGCTTGGTCGCTCAGGCCGGTGCTGGTGGCGTTGATGACGACGTCGAAGCTTTCGCCCGCCAAGTCTTCAAACCCGCCGGCTTGCAGCACGAAGTGCGGGGCGAAGTGGGTTTGCAGGTCGCGGGCTTTGTCGGCGGTGCGGTTGGCCAAGGCCAGCATGGCGGGGCTGGCGTCGGCCAAGGCGGGCAGGGCGCCGCGGGTGGCGCCGCCCGCACCGAGCACCAAGACGCGTCGCCCGCGCAGGGTCGTGCCGAGGTGTTGGGCGATGTCGGTGACCAGTCCCTTGCCGTCGAAGTTGTGCGCCTCGATGCGCTCGCCACGAATGGCCAAGCAGTTGGCCGCACCGGCCAAGACGGCGCTGGGCATGGGGTCGGTGGCCAATTCACAGGCCTCGACTTTGAAGGGCAAGGTCACGTTCAGGCCTTTGCCGCCTTGCGACACAAAGCGGGCCAAGGTGTCGGCAAAGGCGTCGGGAGCAGCTTCGATGGCGGTGTACTCGAGGTGCTGGCCCGTGGCTTGCGCGAACAGGCGGTGAATCGTGGGCGACTTGGAGTGCGCGATGGGGTGGCCGACCACGGCGTAGCGGTCGGCGGGCGTTGTGTTCGTGCTCATGAAGATATTGTCCACCATGGGCGCGGGTCAGGGCCGGTGGTTTACGATGCCATGATGACGACCTTGCACATCGATTTTGTTTCTGACGTGGCCTGCCCTTGGTGCGCCGTGGGCCTGGGTGCTTTGGAGACCGCTTTGCAGCGAGTCTCGCCCGACATCACCGCCTCGCTGCACGTGCAGCCTTTTGAGCTCAACCCCCACATGGGCCCTGGCGGCCAAGATTTGGGCGAACACCTGACGCAAAAATACGGCAGCAACGCCGAGCAGCAGGCCGAGATCCGCCGCACCATCAACGAGCGCGGCGCCGAGGTGGGCTTTGCCTTCAACCCCGACGGCCGTGGCCGTGTGTACAACACCTTCAACTGCCACCGCTTGCTGAGCTGGGCTGAGTCGCTGGACGACAGCGACCAAACCCAAGGCCACGCCTTGTCCCTGAAAAAAGCCTTGTTGCGCGCCTACCAAGGCCGCGCCGAAAACATGGACGACCCCGCGGTGCTGCTGGCCTGCGTGCGCGAAGTGGGCTTGGACGAAGAAGCCGCTGCCGTGGTTTTGAGTGGCAAAGACTTCGGCGACGAGGTGCGCGAGCGCCAAACTTTTTTTGCGAAAGCCGGCATCCGCTCGGTGCCCGCCATCATCATCAACCGCCGCCACTTGATTTCGGGTGGCCAACCGGCGGAGGTGTTTGAGCGCGCCTTGCGCGACATCGCGGCGGGTGTGGACGCCGCATGAACAGCCTGCCCCAGGGCTACCGTGCGGTGGTGCTGGGGGCCAGCGGCGCGATCGGGTCGGCGTTTGTGGCGGCTTTGCAAGCCGACCCCCGCTGCGCCGAGGTGTTGGCGATCTCGCGCCAAAGCCACCCCAGCTGGGACATCACCGACGAGGCCAGCAGCGCGGCGCTGGCGCAGTCCATCGCGGGGCCACTGCACTTGGTGGTGGACGCCACGGGCGCATTGACCATCGCTGGCGTGGGCCCCGAAAAACGTTTAACCGATGTGAGCGCCGAGCGTTTGATGCGCAATTGGCAGCTCAACGCCATGGGCCCAGCACTCTTGCTCAAACACCTCGCGCCCAAGCTGGCCCTGCACGAGCGCGCCATCTGGGCCAAGCTCTCGGCGCGGGTGGGCAGCATCGAAGACAACCACAAGGGCGGCTGGTACGCCTACCGCAGCGCCAAAGCCGCGCTCAACCAGTTGCTGCAAACCAGCGCCATCGAACTCGCCCGCCAACGCCCCGGCTTGGTGCTGGCCGCGCTGCAGCCCGGCACGGTGACGTCACCCTTGAGCCAACCCTTTGTGGGCGACCACGCCATGGCGCCCAAAGATTCGGTCAACCGCTTGTTGCAGGTCCTCGACCAACTCCCCGCCACCGGCCGTGCCCACTTCGTGGACCACGCCGGGCAAGTGGTGCCTTGGTGACCCGACCGTCACTGCGAGGAACGAAGCAGTCCATGGATTGCCACGGCCTACGGCCTCGCAATGACAGAGATCAGATACCCAGGGCTTTGGCCAGTGCGTGCCGGGGCACGGTGGGTTTGGGGCATTGGCCTTTGGGGAGTTCGAACCATTGGCGCACATCGGTCTCCACGCCCACGCCGTGCATGTAGTTGTAAATGGCTTTGCGCAGGCCCCGGCCCAGCTGGTCGTGGTCGACGCCGGTGGGGTCGACAAAGCCGATGTCGTTTTTGGCGAAGCTGACCTCGGGCAGGGGCAGCAGGCGGATACCGTAGGCGTCGGGGTCTTGGCCCACGGGGGAGTGCACGGTGCAGGTGAAGCGGTGGAAGAAGCCGCTTTGGATGCAGCCGTTTTCGAACAGCTGGCGCACGTATTCGAGCGCGTCGATCGTGTCTTGCACGGTTTGTGTCGGGAAGCCGTACATCAGGTAGGCGTGCACCAAGACGCCAGCGTCGGTGAAGCTTTTGGTGACGCGGGCGACTTGCTCCACGCTCACGCCTTTTTGCATGAGCTTGAGCAAGCGGTCGGATGCCACTTCCAGCCCGCCGCTCATGGCGATGCAGCCGCTTTGTGCCAGCAGGTCGGCGAGTTCGGGGGTGAAGGTTTTTTCGAAGCGGATGTTGCCCCACCAAGAAATTTGCACGCCCCGGCGCAACAGCTCTTCGGCCAAGGCTTTGAGCGCTTTGGGCGGCGCGGCCTCGTCCACGAAGTGAAAACCGGTTTGACCGGTTTCGGCCACGATGCGCTCGATGCGGTCGACCAGTTCGGTGGCGCTGGCGGTCTCGTACCGACCGATGTAGTCCAGGCTGACGTCACAAAAGCTGCATTTTTTCCAATAGCAGCCGTGCGCCACGGTGAGTTTGTTCCAACGCCCATCGCTCCACAGGCGGTGCATGGGGTTGAGCATGTCGAGCAGGCTCAGGTATCGGTGTAGCGGCAGGCCGTCCCACGTGGGCGTGCCCACGTCTTCAAACGCGATCTCGGGCTCGACCATGTTGGTGTACTGCACGTGCCCATCAGCGTGGCGGCTGAAGGTGCGCTGCAGGCGCTGCGCCGAGCGCTGGCCTTGCAGGTGCTCGATGAGCGAGAGCACCGGGCGTTCGCCCGCGTCCAAGGTGATGAAGTCCACGAAGTCGAAAACGCGCGGCTCTTTGAGTTCGCGCAGCTCGGTGTTGACGTAGCCGCCGCCCATGGCGATGCGCACCGTGGGGTGCGCGGCCTTGATGGCTTGGGCCATGCGCAGCGCGGCGTAGACCGTGCCGGGGAAAGGCACCGACAAGAGCACCAGCTGCGGCTGGTGGCGCGCCACGGCGGCCAGCGTGAGGCTTTGCAGGGTTTGGTCGAGCAAGGTGGTGGGCGCGGCCAAGGCCTGAGCCAGCGGCTCGAAGGTGGGTTGGCTGCTGGCGAGTTGTTCGCCATAACGCACAAATTCAAAGCGCTCGTCGACGGCGTCGCGCAAGACGTCGGCCAGGTCATTCAAGAACAAGGTGGCGATGTGGCGGGCGCGGTCGTGCACGCCCAAAGCGCCAAAGGCCCAACCGAGCGGGTCGCCGCTGCCATCGTCGTCGTAGGCGTCAATCGACGCGAAGCGCGGGCCTTCGGGCACCAAACCACGCGCGGCGATGCGGTGCGCCAAAGTCGAGTCGCGGCCTTGCAAAAACGCCAGCACGGGACCGATGCTGCTGCGGTAAGCGCCGAACGCGTCCAAAAACGCATTCAGGCAGGCGCTGCGCTCGTCTTCGTGAACGGCCAGCGCCGCCTCGCGCACACGGTCCAGGCCCTCGGGCGTGAACAGGGCGAGCACCGTGGCCAGGGCGATGTCTTCTTGCACCGCATCGATGCCCCGGCCACGCAAAAAACCCGTCAAGTAAGCGGTTGACGGGTAGGGCGTGTTGAGCTGCGTCATCGGCGGGATGAGGCTCAGGACTTTGAAAGCGGTGTTCACGTGGCGAGGGTTTGGGTGATGTCGGCCAAGAAGGCGTCCACCGAGGCTTCGGTGGTGTCCCAAGCGCACATGAAGCGGCAGCCGCCGCCGGCGATGAATTCGTAGAACTTCCAGCCTTTGGCGTGCAGGGCCTGGATGGCCGGTGCGGGCAGGTTGGCGAAGACGCCGTTGGCCTGGGGTGGGTGCATCACTTTGACGCTGGGGATTTTCAGCAGACCTTGGTAAAGGCGCTGGGCCATGGCGTTGGCATGGCGGGCGTTGCGCAGCCAGGTGTCGTTTTCGAGCATGCCAACCCACGGTGCCGAAATGTGGCGCATTTTGGAGGCGAGTTGGCCGGCTTGTTTGGCGCGCCACGCAAAGTCTTTGGAGAGTTCGCGGTCAAAAAACACCACGGCTTCGCCCACGGGCAGACCGTTCTTGGTGCCACCAAAACACAGCACGTCCACACCGGCTTTCCAGGTGATGTCGGCCGCAGAGCAACCCAAGTGCGCCACCGCGTTGGCAAAGCGCGCGCCGTCCATGTGCAGTTTCAAGCCGTTGCGTTGGGCCACCTCGGACAAGGCGCTCACCTCGTCGACCGAATACACGGTGCCCAGCTCGGTGGCTTGGGTGATCGACACGGCACGGGGCTTGGTGTAGTGCAGGTCGGTGCGCTTGGTGGCCACATGGTGCAGCGCTTCAGGGCTGAGTTTGCCCAATTGCGCTGATGGGGACTGCGACTCGGCCACGAGGAGCTTGGCGCCGTTGGAGAAGAAACCGGGTGCGCCGCATTCGTCGTTTTCAATGTGGGCGAAGGACGAACAAATGACCGATTGGTAGCTCTGGCAGATGCTGGCCAAAGCCAATGAATTGGCGGCCGTACCGTTGAAGACGTAATAGACGTCGCAGTCGATCTCGAAGAGTTGGCGCAGCATGTCGCTGGATTTTTGTGTCCAGCGGTCGTCGCCGTAGGCGGGTTCGTGTCCGCTGGCGTTGGCCTCCAAAAACCAATGCAGGGCTTCGGGGCAGGTGCCGGCGTAGTTGTCGCTGGCGAAGTGTTGGCGTGTGGTCATGGGGGCTAGCTTATAGCCATTTCTGCATGAAGCTGGCCTGCCCAGCAGCAGGGTCCAGCGTATAAGGTTCAAAGCCGAATTGTTCGTAGCTGCGCAAAGCCCGCTCATTCCCGGTGAGTACCTCCAAGGTCAGCTTGCAACAGCCACGCGCTTGTGCGTGCGATTGGGCGGCTTGCATCAGGGCTTGCCCAATGCCCATGCCGCGGTGGCCGGGCAGCACCACCAAGTCGTGGATGTTCATGAGCGGCTGTGATTTAAAGGTCGAAAAACCTTCCACGCAGTTGACCAAGCCCACCGGCGCTTGGTCCAACCAAGCGATGAAACTCGCCACCGTCGGCCGGGCGGCCATGTCGTCGCACAAACGGGCTTTCACCTCGGCCGCCAATGGCTGTCCACCGCCCATGGGGTCTTGAGCGTAGATATCCAGCAGATGGATCAAAGCGTCGCGGTGGGCGTTTTGTCGGAGGTCGACGGCATCGATGGAGAGCTTCATGGAGGTGAATTGTGCCAGTGGGGCATCAGCATGGGATGGTGTTCAACGTCACCCCAAAACCCGACACCCGGCTCGGGGTAGCCCACGCGTTCACATGCCCGGCCAGTTGGTGTGCCGTGATGGCGCTCAGTGTCCAGCCCAGATGGCCGTGGCCGGTGTTGTAAAACACATTGGCTTTTTTGCCTGCGCCCACGCGCGGCAGCATGTTGGGCATCATCGGGCGCAGGCCCGCCCAAGGCTCCACGCGGCGGGTGTCTACGCCGGGGAAGCATGCGTTGACCCAGTTGACCAGCGGCTTGATGCGGTCGGCGCGGATGTTCAGGTCGATGCCATTGAACTCGGCCGTGCCCGCGACGCGAAAGCGGTCTGTACCCAAACGGCTGGTGACCAACTTGGTCTCGTCATCGAGCAAGCTGACCTGTGGCGCGGCAGCCTGGCTGGTTGCATCGTGAAGGCCCACCGTGATCGAATAGCCTTTGACGGGGTAAATGTTCAAGCGATCGCCGAGCTGTGCGGCCAGGCCCCGGCCATGCACGCCCGCACAGATCACGATGCCGTCAAAACTCAGGGTTTCAGTTAGACCATGGTGTTGCACCTGCACCGTGGCGGTTTGGCCGTTGGACGTGACCTTGAGCACCTGATGCTCGGTCAGGATCTTCACGCCCAAACGCTCGCAGGCCTTGGCCAATCCAAAAGTGAACTTGTGGATGTCGCCCGTCGAGTCGCTTTCGGTGAAGTAGCCACCGTGGTACTGGCCTTGCAAGGTCGGCTCAATGGCTTTCATTTCGTCGGGTGTCACGGCGCGGCGCGGCAGACCGCCTTGGTCCAGCAGCTGGGAGACTTCGCCCGCGTGGTCAAAACCTTTTTTGTCGCGGTAGATGTGCAAGATCCCTTCAGACTTGTGGTCGAAGTCGATGCCTTCGGCTTTGGCCCAGGCAAAGTGGTGCGCCCGGGATTCAATGGCCAATCGGGCCGTGGCGATGGTGTTGTCTTTGTACTTGGGAATGGCGGCCACGAACTCGGCCATCCAGCTGAGTTTGTGCCAAGTGGGGGCGGGGTTCATCAACAACGGCGCATCGCTTTTGAGCATCCACTTTAAGCCTTTCAAGATGGTGGAGGGGTGTGTCCAGACTTCGGCGTTCGATGCCGACAGTTGGCCCCCATTGGCATAGGACGTTTCCATGCCAGGGTAGCGATTTTTTTCGATCAGGGTGACCTGCAGGCCTTGCTGGGCCAATGCATAAGCGGAGGTGACGCCGGTGATGCCGCCGCCCACCACAACCACGTGTTTGCTGACGATGTGTTTTTTCATGGAGCTGTTCTCTGAATCAACGTCTCAAATAGGAAGGACATACGACACACCGAATGTGTGTGGCATGACCCCCTCTGTTTGAAACCTGAGAGATTCAACGAACGTTTCGGTTCGTCTTGCTCCTGCGGTGGGCCTAAGTGACGAACCTTGGCCACTCTTCAGAGTGTATGGCGCGTCTGCGCCTGAACGTATCGGTCCTTTTGCCTGAGAGTTTCCGGGGCGGTTGCTCCTTCGGCGTCACCTTTTGGGGTGATCTCTCCCGATACGAAATTGGATTTTAAGCTCATCCAGCCATCGGCCAGCCGTGGCAAAGCAAAAAAATTAACCGATCAGCTTTTGGTACTCGGGGCCGTTGAGCAATCCCGCCGATTCAATGGTTTGGCTGAGTTTGACTTTGAAAAACCAACCCGCGCCCATGGGGTCGGTGTTGGACAGCGAAGGATCGCCGCGCAGGGTTTCGTTGACTTCCACGACCACGCCGCTGATGGGCATGAACACATCTGAAGCGGCCTTGACAGATTCCACCACGCCGGCCACGGCGCCTTGAGCGATGTTGGCGCCCACCGCAGGCAGGTCCACGAACACGACATCACCCAACGCCTCTTGGGCGTGAACGGTGATGCCCACCGTGGCAATCTCGCCCTCAACGGTGAGCCAAACGTGTTCTTCGCTGTAGTAGGGGGTCATGAGAGGCTTTCCGGTGAAGGGGTGTGATTGGCGTCAAAAGGGTGCGCTGGCGCCAGGCTGAAGGACAGCTTCGGCAACACCAAGATGTGTGCACTTTAAGACCGTTTTTATTTTACTTTGTGGCGATGCCAGCCCAATGAAAACAGACATCACGCACATGCCTGAGCTGCGTTTGTTTCGCAACCATGGCAAGTTTGCGTGGACCAGTTATTACGCCGAACGGGTGTTTTGCATGCCCGTGGCCTCGGTCATGACCGGTTTTTCTACGACACCAAGATTTTCCAAGAGCTCAAGCTTGAGTCCCCCAAAACCGAAGAGGACCTGTTCAAGTTGCTCGAAACGGTTAAAAAATCAGCCAAGTACGTGCCCTTGGCGTTCGGCACCAAAGACGCTTGGCAAGCCGCTCAGGTGTTGTTGTCCGGCATCGGGCCCAACCATTGGGGCGGCGAAAAAGGGCGCTTGGATTCGCTCACGGGGCGCGCGAAGTTCAGCGATAAGCCCTACGTGGATGCCTGGCGCAGCTTGGCCAAAATGGGCGAGTACTTGCCCTCCAACCATGCCGATGTGGGGGAGGACGAGGCCCGAGACTTGTTCTTAAGTGCAAGCCAAGGCGTTTTGTCGTGGCTGGCCACCCCTGGCTTTTCGAAAGCATTGGCCAACAACTTGCCCGGGTTTTTTCCGCTCTCGACCCATTCGGTGGAAATCACCAACCATTTGGCCAAAGAAATGGCCAGCTGACGTCAGCAGTGCGACACCACCATTCGAATCAACAGCCAGTTCCTTAACCAAGCTTGGCCAGGTTTGGAGGAGGAGCTCTGGATCACCTCGGTGCGCGTGATGCGCAAAGAAATCAGTCCCGATCAGGCGGCCAAACACACCTCCAATGGAGTCGAACCCTACAGCCCGAAAGCCGCCAAAAAGCTGTTGGCCGAAGCCGGTTTTGCGGACGGGTTTTCGACAGATTTGTGGGTGATGCCGGTTGCGCGGGCCTACATGCCCAACGCGAACCTGATGGCCGAATTGATCCGTGAGGACTGGGCCAACATCGGCGTCCAAGTGTCGTTCAAAACAGCTCCATGAGGCGACTCTCTCAAGCGCGTGTACGCGGGCGAACACCAAACGGCCCTGCTGGGTTGGACCGGTAGTCACGGTGACCCCGATTACTTTTTCTACAACCTCTTGTCGTGTGACACCGCGGTGCCCGGGGGTGCCAACTTCTCCAAGTTCTGCAACCCCGACTACGACGCACTGGTCCTCAAAGCCCGGCAACTGGCCAACCCAGCTTTGTGCATGCCGCTGCACGAAGAAGCTCAACGCATCTTCAAAGAGCAGGCCCCCTGGCTCACCATGGCCCAGTCGGTTCAGTCGGTGATCCACCGCAAAGAAGTGGTCAACCTGCGCGCGAGCCCCTTTGGTGGGCGGAACTTCTACGGCGTGGAACTGAAGTAAACCTCACATCCCCGCGTAGTTGGGCCCACCGCCGCCTTCGGGCGTGACCCACACGATGTTTTGGGTGGGGTCTTTGATGTCGCAGGTTTTGCAGTGCACGCAGTTTTGCGCGTTGATCTGCAAGCGGTCTTCGCCATCGTCGGTTTTGACGAACTCGTACACCCCAGCTGGGCAGTAGCGGCTCTCGGGGCCGGCGTATTGCGCCAAGTTGATGTTGACCGGCACCGTGCTGTTGCGCAGCGTGAGGTGAGCGGGCTGGTTTTCTTCGTGGTTGGTGTTGCTCACGAAGACGCTGGAGAGGCGGTCAAAGCTGATGACGCCGTCGGGCTTGGGGTAGCTGATCTGCGGCATCTCGGCCGCGGGACGCAGCTTGGTGTGGTCGCGCACGGTGTTGTGCAGCGTCCAAGGGGGGCTCTTCACGCCGACTTTGGGCAAGAACCAGTGCTCCACACCGGTCATGAGTTTGCCCATGAGCGGGCTCTTCTTGAACCAGTTTTTGAAGTTGCGGAAGGTCCAGAGCTCTTCATGCAGCCAGCTGGCTTTGAATTTCTCTTCGAAGGCGTTGAGTTTGTCGTGCGAACGGCCCTCGGCCAAGGCCTCGGCAATGGCTTCGGCACAGAGCATGCCGCTCTTGATGGCGGCGTGGCTGCCTTTGATGCGCGCAGCGTTCAAAAAGCCGGCCTCGCAGCCCACCAGCGCGCCGCCGGGGAAGACGGTCTTGGGCAGGGCTTGAGGCGTGCCATTGTTCAGGGCGCGTGCACCATAGCTCAGGCGTTTGCCGCCTTGGATGTGTTTTTTGATGCTGGGGTGGGTTTTCCAGCGCTGCATTTCTTCGAACGGGCTCATCCAAGGGTTTTGGTAATCCAAGCCGATCACATAGCCCAAGGTGACTTTGTTGCCCTCGAGGTGGTAGAGAAAACCACCGCCAAAGGCGTCGTCGTTCAGTGGCCAGCCAGCGGTGTGCACCACCAAACCGGGTTGGGCTTGATCGGCCGGGATTTCCCACAGTTCCTTGATGCCAATGGCAAAGGTTTGCGCGTCTTTGTCGGCGTCGAGCTTGAACTGTTCGATGACTTGTTTGCCCAAGTGACCGCGGGCGCCCTCGGCGAAGATGGTGTACTTGGCGTGCAGTTCCATGCCCAGTTGAAAGTGGTCGCTGGGGTGGCCGTCTTTGCCCACGCCGAGGTTGCCAGTGGCCACGCCTTTGACCGAACCGTCCTCGTTGTAGAGCACTTCGGCCGCGGCAAAGCCGGGGAAAATTTCCACGCCCAAGGTCTCGGCTTGTTCGCCCAGCCATTTGCTCACGGCGCCCAAGCTGATGACGTAGCAGCCGTCGTTGTGGAAGTTGCGCGGCATGAGCCAGTTCGGCGTGCGCTGCTGGCCGTTCTCGGACAGGACCAAGAGGTCGTCGCCGGTCACGGGCTGGTTCAGCGGGGCACCGCGCTCTTTCCAGTCGGGGAAGAGTTCGGTGATGGCGCGAGGGTCCATGACCGCCCCAGACAAAATGTGTGCCCCGGGTTCGGAGCCTTTTTCAAGCACGCAGACGTTGATCTCTTGGCCGCGTTCGGCGGCAACTTGCTTCAGGCGGATGGCGGTGGACAGGCCAGCGGGGCCGCCGCCAACGACGACGACGTCGTATGCCATGGATTCGCGGGGACCGTGGGTGCTCAGGATGTCTTGTGGGCTCATGGGGAAAGATTCATGAAAGGTTGCGCTGAACAAGGATTCTAGTGGTGCGTGACGCACAATGGCGGTCTTTGTTGGTATTTGGGGCGGATATGGGAGCAAACAAAACGGTGACCCCGGGCATGGCCGTGGGCATCGCGGCGGGTTTGGGCGCCGGTGCGTTTTGGGGCATGACCTTTGTCGCGCCCTTGGTGGTGGAGGGTTTTTCGGCGCTGGACTTCACGGTGGGCCGCTTTGTGGCTTGCGGCTTGTTTTCTCTGGTCTGGTTGGCTTGGGTGCATGGGCGCGCGGCGTGGCGCGGTGCGTCCGAGGCTTGGCCCACCGGCGCTCAAATCGGCGCTGCGCTGGGTTTGAGCGTCTTGGGTTACACCGGCTATTACTGGCTGTTGGTGCTGGCCATTGAAGACACGGGGGCGGCCTTGCCAGTGCTCATCATCGGCACCATTCCGCTGTGGGTCATGTTGCTGGGCAAGCCGCACGGCCTGCGCTGGCGAGATTTGCTGCCGGGGATGGCCCTGACCGCGCTGGGCATGGCGCTGATGGTGCAGGTCACGGCCAGCGAAGGCGAATGGGTGAGCGGGCAGGGCGACTGGCGACGGGGCGTGGTCTTCGCGGTGGGCGCCATGCTCAGTTGGACCGCCTTCACCTTGCTCAACGCCCGTTGGCTCAAACAACACCCCGGGGTCAATTCGACCGTGTGGGCCAATTGGCTGGGCGTGGCGGCGGGCTTAGGTGCGCTGCTCCTGTGGTGGATCGTTGGACAAGCCTCTGGCGTAGCTGACGCTGGCGTCATCGAACCGCCCATGTGGGCACGCGAAGGTTGGGGCCTGTTTGTGTTGGTGTGTGCCTTCACGGGCATTGGCTCGGCCTGGGTCGCTGCGGTTTTGTGGAACATGGCCAGCCGACGTCTGCCCGAGAGTTTGTCTGGCCAACTCATCGTGAGTGAGACGGTGTTCGGTTTGCTTTATGCTTTTGTGTGGTCCGGTCAGTGGCCAGCGCTGCAGCAAGGCTTGGCCGCGGTGCTGTTTGTGTTGGGCATCTTGGCGTCGATTCGGGCCCACCGTTAAAAGCAAAGGAATTGGCCATGCGCATGACACTGCCCGAAGATAAAAAACTGGTGCACACCTTGGTCATCCCCATCCGCTGGGGCGACATGGACGCCATGGGCCATCTGAACAACACCATTTACTTCCGCTATTTCGAGACCGTGCGCATCGATTGGACGCAAGCCATTTGCTGCACCCCCACACCCACAGGCGAAGGCCCTGTGATCGTGAATGCGTTTTGTAACTTTTACAAACAGTTGGTGTTCCCTGGTGAGGTCCTGGCCAAGATGTACGTCAGTGACCCCGGCCGCAGCAGCTTTGAGAGTTGGTACACCCTGAGCCTGACCACCGACCCCAACACCATTTACGCCGAAGGCGGAGCCACCAACGTGTGGGTCAACTTCCCGCTGCAAAAATCCGCACCCATGCCTGAGACGATGTTGGCACACGTTCGCTGAACAACCGTCAATGTGTTGCCGAAGGCCGCGGCAATCTTCCCAGTGTGTAGAACTCGGGGTTGGGCAGCATGCCGGTGGCGTTGGCCACGCGGTTACTCAGGCCAAAGAAGGCGGTGATGGCGGCGATGTCCCAGGCGTCTTCGTCGTCAAAGCCGTGCGCGGCCAGTTCGGCGAAGTCGGCGTCATCGATCTCGTGCGAGCATTCGCAGACCTTGAGCGCAAAGTCCAGCAAGGCACGCTGGCGCGGGGTGATGTCGGCCTTGCGGTGGTTCACCGCGACCTGATCGGCCACCAGCGGTTTTTTCTCGTAGATTCGCAACAAGGCGCCGTGCGCCACCACGCAATACAGGCAGTGGTTGGCCGCGCTGGTGGCGGTGACGATCATCTCGCGGTCGCCTTTGCTCAGGTGGCTGCTGCGGCCCACGGTCTCGGGCGCCATGAGCGCGTCGTGGTACGCAAAAAACGCGCGCCACTCGGCGGGGCGTCTGGCCAAGGCCAAGAATACGTTGGGTATGAACCCCGATTTTTCTTGCACCTCCAAGATCTTGGCTTGGATGTCGGCGGGTAGGGTGTTGAGGTCGGGATAAGCGTAGCGGGTCATGGGCTCTCCAAGAGATAAGCTTCAGTTTATCCTTGCGAGATGTTGCAAAGCCCTTGGAGAAACCCTGTGATTCCATCCCACACGTCCAACTCCTACCAGGCCCAGTACCAACACGGTCTGGCCAAGGGTTGATGATCCAAAGCGATGGATTGCCAAGACCTTCGGTCTCGCAACGGCACACCGATCAGCCCGTCAACAGGCGGTGCACCAAGTCGGGTGTGCTGTGCGCTTGGTATTTGCGCATGAGGCGAGCGCGGTGAATTTCCACCGTGCGGTGGCTGATGGCCAAGGCTTTGCCGATTTCTTTGCTGGTCAAGCCGTCCATGAGCAAGGCGGCGACTTCTCGTTCGCGGGGCGTGAGGTCGGCGCTCACGGGGCGGCGTGAACTGAGGTCTTCGAAGCTCCAGATGCCCGCGCTGTGTGGTTGCCCTGGGTCGAGGGCGCGGCCCGTGACGTGGCACCAAAAGGTCTCGCCGGCAAGGCGGCCGCCCCAGCGCTTCATGATGCGGTCATCGGCGTAGGTCATGCCCCGCTTGAGCAAAGGCACGATGCGCTCGCCCATGCGCTCGAACTCATCCGCGCTGGGGTAGAGCACCTGAAAGCTTTGGCCCACGAGCTGATCGCGGTCGGCGCCGAACATCTCGCACAAGGCTTGGTTACAGTCGATCATGATGCGGTCGCGCGAAAGCGCCAACCCCAAAGGGGCGAGGTCAAACGCGAGTCGATAGTCCATGGTTACCATTAGGTCAAACTACGTATGTCGTTAAGTAGTATCGTAATGCCATCGCCATTCACACACAGGAGTTCCCAACGTGAACAAAATTTTTCCGAGCGCCGCTGAAGCGCTCAAAGGCATCGTCCAAGACGGTCAACTCATCGCCGTCGGCGGTTTTGGTTTGTGCGGCATCCCCGAAGCGTTGATCGACGCCTTGCGCGACAGCGGCGCCAAAAACCTGACCGCGATTTCCAACAACGCGGGCGTGGACGGCTTTGGCTTGGGCAAGTTGCTCGAAACGCGCCAAATCAAAAAAATGATCTCGTCCTACGTGGGCGAGAACAAAGAGTTCGAGCGCCAATTTTTGGCCGGTGAACTCGAGCTGGAATTCACGCCCCAAGGCACCCTGGCTGAAAAGCTGCGTGCTGCTGGCGCAGGCATCCCCGCGTTCTTCACCAAAACGGGCGTGGGCACGGTCGTGGCCGAGGGCAAAGAACTGCGCGACTTCAACGGTGATACCCATGTGTTGGAGCATTCGCTTTGGCCCGATGTGTCATTGGTGAAGGCCTTTCGCGCCGACAAGTCCGGCAACCTGCAGTTCCGCTTGACCGCGCGCAACTTCAACCCCGCGGTGGCCATGGCCGGCAAGGTGTGCGTGGTCGAGGTCGAAGAGATCGTCGAGACCGGGACCTTCAAGCCCGACGAGGTGCACCTGCCGGGCATTTATGTGCACCGCATCGTGCTCAACCAGCACCCTGAGAAGCGCATCGAGAAACGCACCATCACCGAGAAAGCGGGAGTTTGATATGAGCTGGACACAAGACCAAATGGCCGCGCGTGCGGCACACGAACTCGAAGACGGTTTTTACGTTAACTTGGGCATCGGCATCCCGACCCTGGTGGCCAACTTCGTGCCCGCCGACAAAGAAGTCTGGCTGCAAAGTGAAAACGGCATGTTGGGCATCGGCCCATTCCCCAACGAAGACGAGGTCGACGCCGACCTGATCAACGCCGGCAAACAAACCGTCACCACCATCGCGGGCTCGGCCATCTTCGGCAGCGATCAGTCGTTTGCCATGATCCGCGGCGGCAAGATCAACCTGTCGATCTTGGGCGCCATGCAGGTCAGCGAAAAAGGCGATCTGGCCAACTGGATGATCCCCGGCAAGATGGTCAAAGGCATGGGCGGCGCCATGGACTTGGTCGCCGGCGTCAAGCGCGTGATCATCTTGATGGAACACGTGGCCAAGAAAAGGGATGGCACCGAAGACCTCAAGATCTTGCCCCAGTGCACCTTGCCCCTGACCGGCGTGGGCGTGGTCGACCGCATCATCACCGACCTCGGTGTGATGGACGTGACCCCACAAGGCCTGAAGCTGGTGGAAACCGCTCCCGGCGTGACGCGCGAGTTCATCCAGTCCAAGACCGGCGTGACCTTGATCTGAAGGGGTTTATGGACGCATTCTGGATTGCCACCGGTGTGGTGGCTTTGGCCGAAATGGGCGACAAGACGCAACTCTTGTCACTGGTCTTGGCCGCCCGTTTCAAACGGCCTTGGCCGATCGTGGCGGGCATTTTGGTGGCCACGCTGCTCAACCACGCCTTGGCCGGCGCGGTGGGCGCGGCGGTGATGGCTTGGGTAGGGCCCGATGTGATGCGCTGGATCTTGGGCGTGAGCTTCTTGGCCATGGCCGTTTGGGTGCTGATCCCCGACAAGCTCGATGACAACGAGGCCGACACGGGCAAACACCCTTGGGGCGTGTTCGCCATCACGGCGTGGGTGTTCTTCATGGCCGAGATGGGCGACAAAACCCAAATCGCCACCGTCGCCTTGGGCGCGCAATACGCCAACTTGGTCGCCGTGGTCGCGGGTACCACATTGGGCATGATGCTGGCCAATGCACCGGTGGTGTTTTGGGGTGAGGCGCTCACGCGGCGCATCCCCATCCGTGCTTTGCACATCTTGGCGGCGGTGATTTTCTTCGCGCTGGGCTTGGCGGTGTTGTGGGGCGCTGTGTGACGGCTGCCTCGCGCTGGACGCTGCCGCTGAGCGGGGTGCAACGCATCTTCGCCGCGTTTTTTTTGTATTCTTTTTGCTTGGGTGGCTTGTACCCGCGCATCGGCGAGATCCAACTCGCCATGGGCGTGGGCGAGGGCGCTTTGGGCTTGGCCCTGATCGGCACGGCCGCGGGCACCATGATCTCGTTGACTTGGGGCCACCCCTTCATCGCCCGCTGGGGCCACCGCCGCTCGTTGCTCACGCTCATGCCGATCACGGCCATCAGCTACGCCACAGCCTCGTGGGCACAAAGCCCGTGGCAGCTCTTCGCCACATTGGTGCCAGCCGGTATCGCGGTGGGCGCGATGGAGGTCATCGTCAACGTGGAAGCCGATCGGGCGGAACACCACGAGGGCCGGCGCATCATGAACCGTGCTCACGGTTTTTGGAGCGTGGGGTTTTTCACCGCGGCGCTGACCGGTTCGCTCAGCGCTTACCTGGGCCTGAGTCCACAAGCCCAACTGGCTGGCGTGGTTGTGCTCATCACCATCGCCACGTGGATATTTTTGGGTCCATTGGTGTCTTACCCAGAGCGCCCGCAAACAGGTGAAGCTGTGGCCATGCCGCGTTTTGCTCGGCCCACCCTGCCCATTGTGTGCTTGGTGACGATCAGCTTTTCGGCCATGACCCTCGAGGGCGCGGGCATCGACTGGTCGAGCATTTACATGCGCGATGTGTTTGGCCTGCCACCGGCTTGGGCGGGTTTGGCCGTGGCCACCTGTGCCATTGCACAAGCCTTGGTGCGCTTCAACGCCGACCGTTTTGTGGAGCGCTATTCACCCGTGGCGGTGGCGCGCACGGCCTTGTTCACCTTGGCCGTGGCGGTGCTGTTGGTGTTTTATGCGCCACACCCTGCGGTGGCTTATGTGGGTTTTGCTTTGATGGGAGCGGGCACCAGCGTGGTGTTCCCTTTGGCCATGTCGGCCGCCGCGCAACGCCACGATCGACCAGCAGCCATCAACGTGGCGGCCTTGTCGCAACTGGCTTTCACCTCATTTTTGTTGGCTCCACCGCTCTTGGGCTTGATCGCCGAAGCTTGGGGCATTCGTTGGGCGTTTGGGGTGTGTTTACCGCTGGTCTTGCTCAGCCTGTGGGCCACGCGGGCGTTGCGCGTGCGGGCTTGAAGCGGCGGCTCAAAGAGCGAATGGAGCGGGTGATGGGAATCGAACCCACGTTATTTGCTTGGGAAGCAAGAGTCCTACCATTGAACGACACCCGCGGTGTTTGGATTTTAGTCCAGCAATCGTGTCACCACCTCATGGATCGATAAACCCATTTGCAGGCCCTGAGCCAAGGCTAGGTCGTTGAGGGCGCTGACCACCCCGTTGTTGAGTCCGTCCTGTGCTTCGCCAATGCGCGCGGAGGTGTGCGCGTAGGTGACAGCCAAAACACCCTCCGTCTGCATGACTCGCAAGGCCACACGGCCCGCGTCGTCTTTGCCGCCGCCCGCATCGTTGAAGGCCACGGCGAAGGGCTTTCGCTGCAGCACGGTCACGAAATGCGCCGCCGACAAGCCGCCGTGAGAGCCGGTGACGATGACCGCACCGGCATGCTCAGCGCTGATCAAAGCGATCGAGTCCAGCAACACCAGCCGCCGTGGCGTCATGGCTGGGTCGAGCTGAAGTTTTGGTAGGCCAGACGAATTCGCTCCAGGCGCGCTCGGTTGGCTCCGAAGTCTTCACGGCCCAATCGGCTGGCGCTGCGCACATCAATCACCCCTTGGGTGGGGTTGAGCCAAAACTCCAAGTCATCCACGAAGCCCATCCACTGGGTGGTGGCGGTGGCGCGATGGTAGCCTTCGGTGCTCGTGACGATGCGCACACCGGGCTCGGCAGCCAAGGCGCGTTGCAGCAGCGCCATCGAATCCTGAGGAGTTCCGCGCAAGGGCAGGGGGTCGATCTGCGCGTAGGCCAGTTGCGGGTGATCGGGGTGCAGGGCGGCTTGGCTGCTCACGCTGTTGCGCGTGAGCGATGGGGCTTTGAGGCGCTCGGCTTGAACGCCCAAGTCGGTTGGGGCTTGGCCGCTCAAAAAACCGAGCTGTCCGGCCAGCACCAACACCACGGGCAAAGCGATCAAGGTGGCCATGGTTATCCAAAGGTTCATTTTCATGTGGGGGTTAACGTTTACCCCCCATGATGCCACCCAAAATGCCGCGCACGATTTGGCGGCCAATGCTTGAGCCGATGGTGCGCACCACGGTCTTGGTCATGGTTTGCACCAAACCATCGTGTTGGCCGCCACGCGGGCCGGTGTGGCCAAAGAGCATGTCTTTGACGGCGCTGGATTCCCCCGCTGCGGGCTGTGCTTGCTCCGCGGCCGTTTGGCGCTGCTGCGCGTGGGCTTTGAGCAATTCAAAGGCGCTCTCGCGGTCGACCGTTTTTTCATAGATGCCGGCCACCAGCGAGTTGGCGCGCAAGGCTTGGCGTTGCTCGGTGCTGATGGGGCCGATCTGGCTGCCCGGTGGCAAGACGTACACGCGTTCGGTGGGGGTGGGGCGGCCTTTGGCATCGAGCAAGCTGATGAGCGCTTCGCCCACGGCCAGCTCGGTGATGGCCGCTTCGATGTCCAAGCCCGCGTTGGGTCGCATGGTTTGTGCCGTGGCTTTGACGGCTTTTTGGTCGCGGGGCGTGAAGGCGCGCAAAGCGTGTTGAACGCGGTTGCCCAACTGCGCGAGGACGCTGTCGGGGATGTCCAGCGGGTTTTGCGTCACGAAGTACACACCCACGCCTTTGGAGCGGACCAAACGCACCACCAACTCGATGCGCTCGAGCAGCACCTTGGGTGCGTCGTTGAACAGCAGGTGCGCCTCGTCAAAAAAGAACACCAACTTCGGCTTGTCGGGGTCGCCGATCTCGGGCAGTTGTTCGAACAACTCGGAGAGCATCCACAACAAAAAGGTGGCGTACAGGCGGGGCGAATTCAGCAGCTGATCCGCCGCCAAGATGTTGATCACGCCTTGGCCACCAACGGTTTGCATGAAGTCGTCGATGTTGAGCATGGGCTCGCCAAAGAAGCGGTCGCCACCTTGTTGCTCGATTTGCATCAGACCGCGCTGGATGGCGCCCACGCTGGCCGCGCTGATGTTGCCGTATTCGGTGGTGAAGCTCTTGGCGTTGTCACCGACGTGCTGCAGCATGGCACGCAGGTCTTTCATGTCGAGCAAGAGCAGGCCTTGGTCGTCGGCGATTTTGAAGACCAGTTGCAAGACGCCGGCTTGGGTGTCGTTGAGGTCGAGCATGCGGGCGATCAAGAGCGGGCCCATGTCGCTGACCGTGGCGCGCACCGGGTGGCCTTGGTCACCAAACACGTCCCACAACGTGGTGGGGCAGGCGTGTGGTGCGGGCAAGTCGATGCCGCGCTCTTTCAAAACTTGGCTGATTTTTTCGCCAAAGTGGCCTGTTTGGCTGATGCCGCCCAAGTCGCCTTTGATGTCGGCCATGAAGACCGGCACGCCTTGGCGCGAAAAGGCTTCGGCCATGGCTTGCAGCGTGACGGTTTTGCCGGTGCCGGTCGCGCCGGTGACCAAGCCGTGGCGGTTGGCCAAAGCGGGCAACAATTCAGAACGTGCTTGGGCATTCTGGGCAATGATCATCGGTTGGGCCATGGGGTCTCTTTTCTAAATGGGCGTGGGCGAAAACGTAAAATCAGCATTACAACAAATTTCAGTAGTTCAAAAGGATACTTTCGTGGCGGGACACAGCAAATGGGCCAATATTCAGCACCGCAAGGGCCGGCAAGACGAAAAACGCGGCCGCATCTGGACCCGCGTCATCCGTGAAATCATGGTGTCGGCCCGCCACGGCGGCGGTGACTTGGACGCCAACCCGCGCCTGCGCTTGGCCGTGGACAAGGCCAAAGCGGCCAACATGCCCGCCGACACCATCAAGCGCAACATCGACAAAGCCACCGGCAACCTCGAAGGCGTGAATTACGAGGAAATCCGCTACGAAGGCTACGGCATCGGCGGCGCGGCCATCATCATCGACACCATGACCGACAACCGCGTGCGCACGGTCGCCGAAGTGCGGCACGTGTTCAGCAAGCACGGTGGCAACATGGGCACCGAGGGCTCGGTGGCGTTTCAGTTCCAACACTGCGGCCAGTTCGTGTTCGCGCCGGGCACCTCCGAAGACCGCGTGATGGAAGTGGCGCTGGAGGCCGGCGCCAACGACGTGATCACCGATGCCGACGGTGTCATCGAGGTGCTGTGCGCCGCTCCCGATTTTGAGGCGGTCAAAAAAGCCTTGGAAGCCGCGGGCCTGAAGCCCGACCTGGCCGAGGTCACCATGCGCGCCGAAAACACCGTGACCTTGACGGGTGAGGATGCCGCGCGCATGCAAAAACTGCTCGACATCTTGGAAGACCTCGACGACGTGCAAGACGTGTTCCACAACGCCGAGATCGACGCACCATGACGCCAACCAATCTCATGAAGGTTTTGGTCATCGGTGGTGGTGGCCGCGAGCACGCCTTGGCCTGGAAGCTGGCGCAGTCGCCCAGCGTGGAGAGGGTCTTTGTGGCCCCCGGCAACGCTGGTACCGCACGCGACACCCAACTCATCAATGTGGACATCAGCGACAAAGATGCTTTGCTGGCTTGGGCCCAAGCCAAAGGCATTGACCTGACCGTCGTGGGCCCCGAAGCGCCGTTGGCCGCGGGTGTGGTCGACACCTTCCGCGCCAAAGGTATGGCGATTTTTGGCCCCACCCAAGCCGGCGCGCAGCTCGAGAGCTCCAAAGCGTTTTCCAAAGCCTTCATGAAGCGCCACGGCATTCCCACCGCTGACTACGAAACCTTCACCGACGCGCAGGCCGCGCACGACTACGTGAACGCCAAAGGCGCGCCCATCGTCATCAAGGCCGATGGGCTGGCCGCGGGCAAAGGCGTGGTCGTGGCCATGAGCTTGGCCGAGGCGCACGGAGCGATCGACTTCATGCTGCTCGACAACACCTTGGGGGTGGCCCACAACGCCGGTGGCGCTCGGGTGGTGATCGAAGAGTTTTTGACTGGCGAAGAGGCCAGCTTCATCGTGCTGTGCGATGGCCACAGGGCCTTGCCTTTGGCCACCAGCCAAGACCACAAGCGCTTGCTCGATGGTGACCAAGGCCCCAACACCGGTGGCATGGGCGCGTATTCGCCCGCGCCCGTGGTCACGCCCGAGGTGCACGCCCGCGCCATGCAAGAGGTCATCGAGCCCACCTTGCGAGGCATGGCCGCCGACGGCATTCAATACACCGGCTTTTTGTACGCGGGTCTGATGATCACGCCCGAGGGCCGTATCAAGACCTTGGAGTTCAATTGCCGCATGGGCGACCCCGAAACCCAACCGATCATGATGCGTTTGCGCAGTGACCTCGCGCAGGTGCTCTTGGCCGGTGCCAACGGCCAGTTGAACGGTTTGAGCTTGGACTGGGACGAGCGCGTGGCATTGGGTGTGGTCTTGGCTGCACACGGCTACCCCATGACCCCGCGCAAAGGCGACGCCATCAGCGGCTTGCCCGCCGACCGCAGCGACACCATGGTGTTCCACGCCGGTACCCGCCAAGACCAAGGCCAGGTGCTCACCTCGGGCGGTCGGGTCTTGTGTGTGACGGCTTTGGCCCCCACCGTGCGTGAGGCCCAAGCGCAAGCGCACGCGGCCATTGCTGGTATTGCTTTTGATGGCATGCAACACCGCCGAGACATCGGCCACCGTGCCCTGTGAGCGTGCCCCAAGTCCTTCCAGGGCCTCACGCTGTGGCCTTGCCGCCGCGGCCTTGGGCCCACGCCGTGTTGCGCTGGTTCGGCTGGCGCGTGGTGTTTGACGGACTGCCAGCCCGCCAAGGTGTGTTTGTGGTTTACCCCCACACCAGCAACTGGGACTTCCCGTATGCGGTCATGGCCAAATGGGCGATCGGTTTGGACCTGAAGTTTTGGGCCAAAGACAGCTTGTTTCGGGTGCCACTGTTCGGCACGTGGCTGCGTTGGTTGGGCGGCGTGTCTTTGTCGCGCACAGGCTCACAAGGCGCGGTGTCGGAAATGCTGGGCCACTTTGCGCAAGCCCAGCGCGAAGACCGTTTTTTTTGGTTGGCGCTGTCGCCAGAAGGTACGCGTCGGCGCACCGAGGGGTGGCGCAGCGGTTTTTACCAAGTCGCTATGGGAGCGGACGTGCCACTGGCCTTGGTTCGATTGGACTACGCGCAAAAGACCGTGGACGTGAGCGCCTTTGTGCGTTTGTCGGGCGATGCCCAAGCGGACTACGCTCACATGGCGGCGGTGTTGGGGTCTTCGCAAGGCCGTCACGCCGACCAAGCCAGCCCCATACGCCCCATCCCGCGTTGAATTTTCGGAGAACACCAGATGTTGAGCAATGACACCGTTCGCAGCTATTTGATGGGTTTGCAAACCCGCATCACCACGGCCATTGCCGAGATCGACGGCGGTGCTTTTTTGGTCGACGCTTGGCAAAAGCCCAGCGGCGAGCAGCTGCAAGGCAATGGCGTGACCCAAATTCTGGAGGGTGGGGCGGTCTTCGAGCGCGCGGGTTGCGGTTTTTCGCACGTCACCGGCCCGCGCCTGCCGCCCTCGGCCACCCAACACCGACCCGAGTTGGCCGGTGCGCCTTTTGAGGCCATGGGCGTGTCCTTGGTGTTTCACCCCCGCAACCCGTATGCGCCCACGGTGCACATGAACGTGCGCATGATCAGCGCCCAGCCCGCCCAAGGTGAAGCCGTGCGTTGGTTCGGCGGCGGCATGGACCTCACGCCGTATTACGGCTTTGAAGAAGACGCGGTGCACTTTCACCGCACCTGCCGCGACGCTTTGACGCCGTTTGGTGAAGACAAATACCCGCGCTTCAAGACCTGGTGCGACGAGTATTTTTATTTGAAGCACCGCCAAGAGCAGCGCGGCGTGGGTGGGGTGTTCTTTGACGACTTCTCCGAGCTCGGCCCCGATCGCAGCTTTGAGATGATGCAATCGGTGGGTGACGCGTTATTGAACGCTTACCTGCCCATCGTGCAACGCCGCCAAGGCATGGCCTACACCCAGCGCGAGCGGGACTTCCAGCTCTACCGCCGTGGCCGTTATGTGGAGTTCAACTTGGTGTTTGACCGTGGCACGCACTTTGGCTTGCAGTCGGGCGGGCGCAGCGAGTCGATTTTGTTGTCCATGCCGCCGCTGGTGACTTGGTCTTACCAACACCAGCCCAAAGCGGGCAGCCCCGAAGCCCGTTTGTACAGCGACTTCATCGTGCGCAAGGACTGGCTCTGATGGGCCCCATGGGCGGCAACACCATGGGTCGCCTGGGCGTGTTCGGTGGCTCCTTTGACCCGCCGCACGCCGCGCACCAAGCCATGGTGCAAGCCGCGCTGGCGCAGCTGCATTTGGACCGTTTGCTCATCGTGCCCACTGGACAGGCTTACCACAAGGCCCGTCCTTTGAGCGCCACGGCTCACCGTTTGGCCATGTGCCAGGCGGTTTGGGGCGACACGCCGGGGGTTCAGATTGACCCGCGCGAAACCCAACGTGAGCGTCCCAGCTACACTGTCGAGACTTTGACCGAATTGCGAGCGCAGTGGCCAAGTGCCCAAATCTTCTTGTTGATGGGGGCCGACCAGTGGTCGGCGTTCACCACTTGGAAGGACTGGCGGCGCATTTTGGATATGGCCACGGTGGCCGTGGCGGCTCGCCCAGGACACCCAGAGCTGGACGCCGAACGCCCCTGTGTGCGACTGTCACTGCCCGAGTTGCCTTGGAGTTCGACCGAACTGCGAGCCCTAGCCGCTCGGGGTCATGTCGACACCACGGATCGAGCCAACAGCCCACTGCACCCGGCCGTGGCAAGCTATATTTCACAACATCACCTCTATCAGAAGCCCTCATGACCAGCGAAACCACTGCCAAAAAAGACGTCCAAAAACTCCAGCGTGCCATCGTCGATGGCTTGGAAGACGTCAAGGGCCAAGACATCGTGGTGTTCAACACCGAGCACCTCTCGCCCTTGTTTGAGCGCGTGATCATCGCCAGCGGCACCTCCAACCGACAAACCAAGGCCTTGGCCGCCAGCGTGCGAGACGCGGTGCGCGAAGCCGGCTTTGACAAGCCGCGAATCGAAGGCGAAGAAAACGGCGAGTGGATCATCGTGGACTGTGGCGCGGCCGTGGCACACGTCATGCAGCCCGTCATTCGCCAGTACTACCACCTCGAAGAAATTTGGGGTGAAAAGCCCGTGCGCACCAAGCACGGTGCAACCAAGCCCGAGACGGCCAAACCAGCCAAGCCCGCAGCCAAAAAAGCCGCCGCCAAAACCGCACCGAGCCGCAGCGCCAAAGCCACCGTGAAGTCGCAGGCCAAGGCCCATCCGGCCGTGGCTCCGAAGGCGCCCGCCATGGTTGCCAGCAAAACAACGACCAAGCCGGTAGCCAAAACCACGGCCACCAAAGCGCCGGCCAAAAAGGCGCCTGCTAAAAAGACCATGGCCAAATTGGTGGTGCAGTCCAAGCCCAAGACCCCAGCCAAAGGCGCTGCCAAGGTCGCCAGCAAAGCCCCGGCCAAGAAAACCACCAAACGCGCATGAAGCTGTGGGTGGTGGCGGTTGGGCAGCGCATGCCCGACTGGGCGCAAACCGCGTGTGACGACTACGTCAAACGCTTTGGCCCGGACTTGCGTTTGGAAGTCAAAACCGTCAAGACCGAGCCTCGCGGCTCCAAAACCCGCGAGACTTTACTCGCCGCCGAGCGCCAACGCATCGAAGCGGCCATCCCCCGCGGCGCCCGCGTCGTGGCCATGGACGAGCGCGGTAGCACCTTCACCACACAGGCGTTGGCCCAGCAACTCACGCAGTGGCAAGGCATGGGCGACGACGTCGCCTTCGTGATCGGCGGGCCCGATGGCCTGTGCCCCGAATTCCTTGCCGCTGCGGCCGCTCGCATCCGTTTGTCCGACATGACCTTGCCCCACGCCATGGCCCGTGTGCTCTTGGTCGAGCAGCTCTACCGGGCTTGGTCCATCCTCACCAACCACCCTTACCACCGTGAATAACTGGGTTTACTTGGCTTCTCAAAGCCCGCGCCGATTGCAACTGCTCAACCAATGGGGCGTGCGCTGCGAGATGCTGCTGCCCGACGCACAAGAGGACGCCGAAGCGCTTGAGGTGGTTCTGCCCAACGAGGCCCCCACGGCCTATGTGCAGCGCGTGACGGGTCTCAAGCTGCAAGCGGCCATGGCCCGGCGCGAGCGTCGCGGCTTGGCCCCGGGGTGGGTGCTGTGCGCCGACACCACTGTGGCCTTGGGTGCGCGCATTTTGGGTAAGCCCGAAAACCCGGCCGATGCCCAAGCCATGCTGCGCTCGCTCGCGGGCCAGTGGCATGAGGTGATGACAGCCGTGGCCTTGGGTGAATCGCCCGTCAGGGCCCGCGTGGCCTTGAGCGTCTCGCGCGTGAAGTTTGCCGAACTCAGCGACGCACAGATCGCAGCCTATGTGGCCAGCGAAGAGCCCATGGGCAAAGCTGGGGCTTACGCCATCCAAGGCCGGGCCTCGCTGTGGATCGAATCGATTGAGGGCAGTTATTCGGGCATCATGGGGCTGCCGGCACACGAGACCGCGCAGCTCATGGCCCAAGCCGGCCAAGCACTGTATTGAGGAACACCGCCATGGGACAAGACATTCTGATCAACTGGTCACCGCAAGAAACGCGGGTGGCCGTGATCGAGCAAGGCGTCGTGCAAGAGGTTCACCAAGAGCGCACCTTGGAGCGCGGTTTGGTGGGCAATGTGTACTTGGGCAAAGTCTCGCGGGTTTTGCCCGGCATGCAGTCTGCGTTCATCGACATTGGTTTGGACCGAGCGGCGTTTTTGCACGTGGCCGATTTGTTGCCCAGCATCGCCGCCAAACACGCCAAGGCCAAACCCGAAGCTGGTGAGACCAGTTCGGAGACCAGCGATCCGGCCTTGGCCATCGAAAAGCAAATCTTTGATGGCCAATCGATTTTGGTGCAGGTCCTCAAAGACCCGATCGGCACCAAAGGCGCACGGCTCACCTCACAAATCAGCATCGCGGGCCGCTTGCTGGTGTACCTGCCGCAAGACCAGCACATCGGCGTCTCGCAAAAAATCCCGCCCGCTCAGCGCGAAGCCTTGCGCCAGCGCTTGGTGACACTGACCGAGTCCAACGGCGGCTTCATTTTGCGCACCAATGCCGAAGACGCCACCGACGAAGACTTGGCCGAGGACATCGCTTACTTGCGCAAGACTTGGCAGCGCATCAAAACCGCCGCCGGCACCCGCCCGCCACTGACCTTGCTGCACGAAGACCTCAACCTCTTGCAGCGCGTCTTGCGCGATCTGGTGGATGTGCAAACCCAAAGCATCCGCGTGGACTCCAAAGAGCAGACCGCGCTCTTGCAGCAGTTCGCCAAAGAGTTCATGCCCACCACGCTGGAGAAGATCCAGCACTACAGCGGTGAGCGGCCCATCTTCGACCTCTTCAATGTCGATGATGAGATCACCCGCGCCTTGGGGCGTCGCGTAGAGCTGAAGTCGGGCGGTTATTTGGTCATCGACCAAACCGAGGCCATGACCACGGTGGACGTGAACACCGGCGGCTATGTGGGCGCCCGAAACTTCGACGACACCATCTTCAAAACCAATTTGGAAGCCGCCCAAGCCATTGCGCGCCAATTGCGTTTGCGCAATTTGGGTGGCATCGTGATCGTGGACTTCATCGACATGAGCAAAGACAGCCACCGCGAAGCGGTGCTCGATGAGTTTCGCAAACAAGTGGCCAAAGACCGCGTCAAAACCATGGTCGGCGGGTTTTCGCAACTGGGCTTGTTGGAGATGACGCGCAAGCGCACCCGCGAGTCCTTGGCCCACATGCTCAGCGAAACCTGCCCAGCGTGCGAAGGCAAGGGCGCTTTGAAAACGCCGCGCAGCGTTTGTTACGACATCTTGCGTGAGATCTTGCGTGAAGCCCGATCGTTCAACCCGCGTGAGTTCCGCATCGTCGCGTCCCCCAAAGTGGTGGAACTTTTCTTGGACGAAGAAAGCCAGCATTTGGCCGGTTTGTCGGACTTTATTGGTAAGCCCATCTCCCTGCAAAGTGAAGGCGCCATGACCCAGGCGCAATACGATATTGTCTTGTTGTGAGAGCCCTCTCAATGGGCTTCGTCACACTGGGTTAATATGTTGACTTGACAATGCACCGATCCATCCTTTGGGCTTGGCCCATGAATCCAACGACATTGCTTTGAATACACACAGCATCGCCCGCAGAAACACCCTTTTGAATGCCGCTCGACTGAGCGCACTGGGTTTGTTGACCCCCCATTGGGTACAAGCCCAATTTCGGGTGGAGGTTGCCGGTGTCGGCCTGACCCAACACCCGTTTTCCGCCATCGTTTTTCGCGCCAGCCCGGGCGTGCCGCAAGACATCGCAGCCATCGTTCGCGCGGATCTTGAGCGCAGCGGCCAGTTCTTGCACGTGGGTCTGCCGCACGGCGCCTGGGACGAGACCAGCCAACCCGATTTGAGCCCGTGGCGCAGTCGCGGTGTGGACGTGGTGGTGGTGGGCAGTGTCAACCCCATGGCCGGGGGGCACTGGGACGTGCGCTACCGCTTGTGGGATGTCTTGGGCAACAAGAGCTTGGGCGGGGTGAGCTACCCTGTCGCCACACAAGACTTGCGTGCAGCGGCACACCGTATCGCCGACGATATATTTCAAAAAATGACCGGTGTCCCTGGTGTTTTTTCTACGCGCATTGCCTACACCACGCGCTTGGGCGGCCGTCACCACTTGTGGCTGGCCGATGCCGACGGCCAAAACCCCAAGTCGGTGCTCAGCAGCACCGAACCCATCATTTCGCCCAATTGGTCGGCCGATGGGACACGCTTGGCTTATGTGTCTTTTGAGCAAAAAAAACCCATCGTCTACACCCATGAGGTGGCCACGGGTATTCGCCGCTTGGCCTCCAACCAGCGCGGCTCCAACAGCGCCCCAGCTTGGTCGCCCGATGGCAGCCGATTGCTGGTGACTTTGACGATGTCGGGTTCGTCGCAAATCTACGAAACCAACCCGCAAGGTGGGAGCCCCAAGCGTTTGACGCAATCCAACGGCATCGACACCGAAGGTGTTTACAGCGCCGATGGCCGCACCATTTATTTTGTCAGCGACCGCGGCGGTTCACCACAAATTTACAAAATGGACGCCAACGGCGGCGCGGCTCAGCGGGTCACGTTTCAAGGCAGCTACAACATTTCGCCGGCACCCAGCCCCGATGGCAAATGGTTGGCCTATGTTTCTCGCTTGGGCGGCGGTGCTTACCGTGTGCACGTCATGGACTTGCAAAGCGGTGCGGTGAGCGCGGTGAGCGACACCAGCGATGACGAAAATCCCAGCTTTTCGGCCAACAGCCGAATGCTGGTTTACGGAACCAAATTCCAAGGCAGGGAGTCGTTGATGACAACCACTGTTGATGGACGGGTGAAAACCCGCTTGATCACCGCCCCCGGTGAAGTCAGGGAGCCCCACTGGGGCCCTTTGTTGCGTTAATTTAAATGGAGATACCCATGCGCTTTTCAGCAACTCAACGTTCTTTCACTCAACGTTCGGTCGCCCGTGTGTCCGTGCTCATGGCGGCTTTGTTGTTGGCCGCTTGTGGTTCATCTGTAGACCTGAACTCGGCCGCTGGTGCGCCTGTTGATGACCGCACCACCGGTGCTGCTGGTGCTGTCAGTGCCGCTGGACCTGCCGCTGGACCTGCTGCTGGTGCTGTTGCTGGTGTTGCAGCTGCAGCTAACCTGAATTCAAGTGCCATTGACGACGCCGCCTACAACGCCTTGATCAAGGTTGTTTACTTTGACTTTGACAGCGCCCAAGTGCGCAGCGAATTCAACGGTGGTCTGGAAGCCAAAGCCAAGTACCTGCAGGGCGATCGCACCCGTCGCGTCAAACTCGAAGGCCACACCGACGAGCGTGGTGGCAGCGAATACAACCTGGCCTTGGGGCAACAGCGTGCCGAAGCCGTGCGCCGCTCCTTGGCCGTCTTGGGTGTGAGCGAGTCACAAATGGAGGCGGTGAGCTACGGCAAAGAAAAGTTGGCCTCGGCCGGCTCTGACGAGACAGCCCATGCGGCCAACCGCCGGGTCGAGCTGAGCCGCTGATGCTCCAATCTGCGCACAAGCTCCGCGCATTTGCGTTGCTCACCATGGCTCTCACGCTGGGTAACCCAGCGTGGGCCTTGTTTGGTGACGACGAGGCTCGCAAGGCGATCATTCAGCTTCGCAAAGATCTCACCGATGCACGCAAGGAGATTACCGATACACGCAAAGAGATCCAAGAATTACAACAGGTGTTTGAAGATCAACGTCGGGTTAACTCAGAAGGCGCAGCTGTGATGCGCAGGTCGATTTTGGATGTCAGCACTCAAGCCGAAAGATGGCGCCAAGAGTTGGGCCTCTTGAGAGGTGAACAGGAAAAGCTGGAACAAGAAAACAAGCGTTTGCAAGAGGCCTTGACTGCCATGTCTGCTCGCCTCAAAACCTTCGAGTCGTTGTCGATCGAACAAGACGGCATCACGCTCTTGGTTTCGCCACCAGAAAAAGCTGCCTTTGACCGTGCCATGTCTTTGTTGTTGGCCTCGGATTTCACCCAAGCCGCAGCGGCATATGTTCAACTGTTGAATCAATACCCCAACAGCGCCTATACCGCCTCCGTGCTCTATTGGCTTGGCAATGCCCAGTACGCCAGCCAAGACCTCAAAGGGTCCATCAACACCCACAAACGCTTGGTGGTTCAATTCCCCAGACATTCGCGGGTAGCGGAGGCCCTGTTGTCCATCGGCAATGCCCATGCAGAGTTGGGCGATGCCAAGTCGGCCCGCTCCGAATGGGACAACCTGATCGCCAGCCACCCCAAATCCGAAGCCGCCAGCACGGCCCTTGAACGTCTCAAAACCTTGCCACGGCAGTGATCGATACCGCTGAGTTCGAGCGGCGCTTTGGTGGTCTTCGCCGGCTCTATGGTGTGCAAGGTGCTCAGCGCCTGTTTGAGGCCCACGTGGTGGTGGTGGGGCTCGGTGGTGTGGGGTCCTGGACCTGTGAGGCCCTGGCCCGCAGCGGCGTGTCCCGCTTGACCCTCATCGACATGGACCATGTGGGTGAGTCCAACATCAATCGGCAAATCCACGCCTTGACCAACACCTTGGGACAGAGCAAAGGCTTGGCCATGCGCGACCGCATCCACGCCTACCACCCCAGCTGCCAAGTGGAGGTGATCGATGACTTTGTCACGCCTGAGAATTGGCCTACGCTCGTGCCGCAAATCGATCCCAGCACTCAGGGCTTTGCCCTGATTGACGCTTGTGATCACGTGCGCGCCAAGACCGCGATGGCGGCTTGGGCTTTGACAGCGCAAGCGCCTTTTGTCACGGTGGGTGCGGCCGGCGGCAAACGCTTGGCCCACGCCGTGGACTTGGCCGACTTGGCCGACATCACCCACGACCCACTCTTGGCCAACGTGCGCTACCGGCTGCGCAAAATGCACGGCGCGGCCCGCACCGGGCACATGGGCGTGGCCTGCGTGTTCAGCCGCGAATCCGTGGCGCCGCCCGATGCTTCTTGCGATGTGGGGGAGGGCGACGGCAGCTTGAATTGTCACGGTTATGGTTCGGCCGTTAGCGTGACGGCATCCTTTGGTTTGGCCGCGGCCGGGGCGGTGCTCAACGCATGCGCCAATGGCACGGTATCCGTGGCGCCAAAAACTTTGCAAAAAAATCATCGCCCTTGAAAAAGCCAAAATTTTGACGCTATAATTTGAGGCTTCGCAGGGCAGCACTGCTGCTTTGTTGAAGAGCGTGGGACGTTAGCTCAGTTGGTAGAGCAGCGGACTTTTAATCCGTTTGTCACTGGTTCGACCCCAGTACGTCCTACCACCCACACAACGCAAAGCCCCGAGTGCCAAACACCCGGGGCTTTTTTCATGTGCGCCCAGCATGGGCGCACACCTGCGGGTGTAAGTCCCGCTGCGAGCTGGTCACAGTGAGCAAAGCGAAGCGCAACTGCGTTAGGGTGACCGAGCGTGGGAAGGAAGCGTGGAGCATAAATCGCGAGCCGATGAACAAGAACCGCATAGAAGGCGTTGCCAAGTAGGGCGAGTGGGCATGAAACCACAAAGCTCTTGTGACCAAGGCGAGGCGGCGTAGATGCGGCGGTTGTGCGATGAAGGTGTGCGACCCTTACCTGGGGAGATCTTGCCTTGTGCCTGAAAGGGCGACGGCTTTGCCGGAGCGAGAAGTCAGCAGAGGTCGTAGTAGCTGCAAGCCGGGGCCGCTGAGGCCACAAGGCAAGAGCGAAGGACCGAACGAGAGTGAGTAACCGAGGACATGCAAAGCCACAAGGTCATGCGTCAGATGCCGGAGCGATCCGGGCGGGCAGGAAGGCGGCACGGTGAAGCCGGGCCAGACACTGCCAGCGACGAAACCCGAGGTACGTTGCATGAGCACCCGGCTAAAGGGTCGGCAAAGCAACTGGCAGGCACCGGTGGCCTGCTGGAGGCGGCGCTGACGAGACAGAACCTGCAAGCGGCATGGAAGCGGGTCAAGGCCAACAAAGGTGCAGCTGGGGTGGACGGGCTCGATATCGAGCAAACCGCCCGTTTGCTGCAAACGAGCTGGCCGGACATTCGCCAAGCGCTGCTGGCAGGAAGCTACCGGCCCAGTCCGGTACGCAAGGTATTGATTCCCAAACCGGACGGCAGCCGGCGCGAGCTGGGCATCCCGACGGTCATAGATCGATTGATCCAGCAAGCACTGTTGCAAGTGCTGCAACCGCTGATCGACCCCACCTTCAGCGAACACAGCCACGGGTTCCGACCGGGCAGGCGCGCGCACGATGCGGTCAAGGCCGCACGGGCGTACGTCCAATCGGGCAAGCGCGTGGTGGTGGACGTGGACTTGGCCAAGTTCTTTGACCGAGTCAATCACGACATCCTGATCGACAGGCTCAAAAGGCGCATCGATGACGCGGGCGTGATGCGGCTGATTCGGGCGTACCTGAACGCCGGGATCATGGACGGCGGGGTGGTGGTCGATCGCCACTTGGGCACGCCGCAAGGCGGGCCGCTCAGTCCGCTGCTGGCCAATGTGTTGCTCGACGAAGTGGACAAGGCGTTGGAGGCGAGGGGCTACAGCTTCGCGCGCTACGCCGACGACTGTAACGTCTACGTGGGCAGCATCAAGGCTGGCGAGCGGGTAATGGGGTACCTCAGAAAACTCTACACAAGCTTGAAGCTTCAAATCAATGAAGTCAAAAGTGCGGTAGCCAGCGCCTTCGGGCGCAAGTTTCTGGGGTATGCGCTGTGGGTGGCCAAGGGCAAAGAAGTCAAATGTGCGGTGGCCTACAAGGCACTGGACAACTTCAAGGCCCGCATTCGGCAGCTCACACGCCGCTCGGGTGGGCGCAGCATGGCGCAAGTGGTGGAAAAGCTGAGGCCCTACCTGCTGGGCTGGAAGGCTTACTTCGGTATGTCGCAAACGCCCAGGGTCTGGCGAGAGCTGGACGAGTGGTTGCGTCATCGGTTGAGGGCGATCCAGCTCAGACACTGGAAGCGGCCCCGGGCGTGAATCGCCCCGGGTATCGTGGAGGCCAGTTGGTCTAAGTTGAGACGATTGTCTCTTGACTATTGGCGAGTTGCCGATAGTAGTTTTCCTCAGCTTCGGCCGGTGGAATATATCCAATCGGTTCGA
>Ga0315907_10000469_pt1 | contig 58352 bp, 68 predicted proteins | sample LakEriMetagenome_3_FD_203525 | JGI IMG/M metagenome (GOLD analysis project Ga0315907, IMG submission 203525) | Freshwater fungal communities from buoy surface, Lake Erie, Ohio, United States - Buoy 12 MA123 | ecosystem: Environmental > Aquatic > Freshwater > Lake > Lake biofilm | place: USA... | reverse complement strand
TACCCCCATTGTAGGAAGCCTATAATCGCGCACCGGGCCCAAGATTCTTGCGCTCGGTTTTTTTTCGCCCAAACGGTGAAGAATGACCGGCACAAGCCAAGCGCTCATCTGTTCAACAACAGCCGATACAGGAGCTTGGTGTCATGGAAATTTTTGATTACGACAATGTCTTATTGCTGCCACGCAAATGCCGCGTGGAAAGCCGCTCCGAGTGCGATGCCGGCGTCACGCTGGGCAGGCGCACCTTCCGCCTGCCGGTCGTGCCGGCGAATATGAAAACCGTGGTGGACAAGTCCATTTGTGTGTGGATGGCCCAAAACGGCTATTTCTATGTGATGCACCGCTTTGACATCGACAACGTCAAACTCGTGCGCGACATGCACGCCCAAGGCGTGTACGCCTCGATCTCGCTCGGCGTCAAAGCCCCCGACCGCGCCACGGTGGACCAACTGGCCGCTGAAAAGTTGGTGCCCGAGTACATCACCATCGACATCGCCCACGGCCACGCCGACAGCGTGCGCGACATGATCGCCTACATCAAAGGCAAGCTGCCCACCAGCTTCGTGATCGCGGGCAACGTGGCCACGCCCGAGGCCGTGATCGACTTGGAAAACTGGGGCGCTGACGCAACCAAAGTGGGCGTGGGCCCCGGCAAGGTCTGCATCACCAAGCTCAAGACCGGTTTTGGCACGGGCGGCTGGCAGCTCTCGGCGCTCAAGTGGTGCGCCCGTGTGGCGACCAAGCCCATCATCGCCGACGGCGGCATCCGCAGCCACGGCGACATCGCCAAGAGCATCCGCTTTGGCGCGAGCATGGTCATGATCGGCTCGCTGTTCGCCGGCCACGAAGAGTCGCCCGGCAAAACGGTCGAGGTCGACGGCGCGATGTTCAAGGAGTACTACGGCTCAGCGTCTGACTTCAACAAAGGCGAATACAAGCACGTCGAAGGCAAGCGCATTCTGGAGCCGATCAAAGGCAAGCTGGCCAACACGCTGATTGAGATGGAGCAGGACGTGCAAAGCTCGATCAGCTACGCCGGCGGCACCAAGCTCATGGACATCCGCAAGGTGAACTACGTGATCCTGGGCGGCGACAACGCCGGTGAGCACCTGCTGATGTGAGAAAAATAGAAGTGGGTGCATCGCTTCGGCCTCCAACCTGGCCATGCCCAACATGGCTCGGCGAGTGCAACTGCTCCAGTTTTTCTTGTGTTTAAATCCGGTTTTAAGGGGGTCATCCTATGAAACCATCATTGGCATTCCAATCTCACCGGGCAGAAATTCGGTCTGTGGTTCTGCGTCACCGCGCCTCGAACGCGCGGGTGTTTGGTTCGGTGATTCATGGGAGTGATCATGAGGGGAGCGACCTGGATATCTTGATCGACCCTACCCCAGAGACCACGCTGTTTGACGTTGCCAAAATTCAGATTGAGCTTGAGCAGATGTTGGGGGTCACGGTGGATGTGCTCACGCCCAATTCACTGCCCACCCGATTTCGTCAGTTTGTGCTCAATGAGGCAGTTGCGGTATGAACAAGGCGCTGCGCGTGCCGGACTATTTGGGCCAAATTCTGATGGCGCTTGAGCGTATTGACCGCTACACAAACTCGATTGATGAAGCCACATTTTTGAGCAATGAGCTGGTTCAAGATGCCGTGATTCGGAATATGGAAATCGTGGGTGAGGCCGCGAACAACATTCAGCGAGTCAACCCAGCTTTTGCATAGGCACACAACGCGGTGCCTTGGCAAATCATGTATGCGATGCGAAACCGTCTTGCTCACGGCTATGAGCAGGTGGATTTTGAAATCGTCTGAAAAACCATCCGACACGATTTTCCCGACTTGTATTTGCTGGTCAAATCGGTGTCAAACTCCAACGCCGACAGGTAAGCCCCCTGCATTGCGTCGATATTGCCGTCAGGGACTGATTAAGGGTTAGATCCTCAGGGATTGCGAGATCAGGCCGTGCAAGCGGTGACCCGTTTGGGTCATCGCTTCCAGCGCGCTGAAGTGGTTCAAGCCCGGCAGGCTTTCGCAGACTGGCACCACCTCAGGGCCCCAAGCGTGTTGGATCAGCGCGTTATGGCGCAAGAACTCTGGGCTTTCGTCTCCGCCCACCACCGCCACCAACTGGCCACGGCCATCGGTCACGCTGGGCGCAGCCCAATGGGCTGGGCTGGCTTGGCGCACGTGGGCGTCGGTGAGCTGCAAACTGCTTTGCAAAAACGGCGTGTTTTGCAGCGGTGCCAAATCGAACAAACCCGAAATCGACACCGCTTGGCGCACCAAGCGTGGGGGCAGGTCAGTGCCGAGCATCGACCAATCGCAGGCGAGCATCATGGCCGCCAAATGCCCGCCCGCGGAGTGTCCCACCACGCTGATGCGATCGGGGTCACCACCAAAATTCCCGATGCGGCGCGCCACCCAAGCCAGTGCGCGTGCGGTTTGCATTGCGATGTCGGGCACGGTGACCGCGGGGCACAGCGCGTAATTGATGACCACCACACAAGCCCCTTGCGCCACGAACGGCGGCGCAACGAAGCTGTGATCGGCTTTGTCCAAACTGCGCCAATAACCACCATGGATGAAGACCATCACCGGCGCGCCTTTGGCGGGCTCGTCCGGCACGAACAAATCCAAGGTTTCGTTCGATCCGCGACCGTAGGCCACGTCCAAAAATCCTCGGAGCTGTTGGCGCGCTTGCAAGGATTCGCTTTGCCAGCGCTCGAAATGCTCGGCAAATGCGGGCACCAAGGCTCGGTTGTTGTAAGCGCGGTCGAGCTCAGTGGGGTCGGTGGGCGCGGTGGTCAGAGCGTGTGCGGGGTGTTGGGCGGGCATGTGAATGGTCGGCAAAGGCCTTCGCTATGATGATCCGCACACTCTAAACCAAGTCACCCCATGAACAACCCTACCCCCGCAGAACCCATGAACATCGCCGTCTTGGGCATCGGCATGATGGGCTGGCCGAGGCTTTGCTCTTGTGTGAAAAAGGTGGGGCCGACCCGGCCAAAGTGAAGGCTACGATCAGTGGCGGCTTTGCCGACAGCCGGATTTTGCAGGTGCACGGTCAACGCATGGTCGACGGCGACTTTAGCAAGCGCGCGGCCATGGCGGTGCAGCTCAAAGACATGCGCAATGCCCTGAGCACAGCGGCTGAGGTGGGGTTTGATGCGCCGATCACGGCGCTCTACGAACAGCTGTTTGCCCAAGGCGTGGCCGAGGGTTTGGCCGAACAGGACCACTCGGCCCTGTTCTGCTCATTGGCTCGGCGCAACGGCATGCGCTGAGGCGCCGCCGCTGCGCGGCCTAGTGTCAGCGCGGGGTGCGCTTGACGAAGGGACGTGCGCCGAAGCCTTCGGGGCGACGGGCGTCACCACCGCGGGGCATCGGGCGGTCGCCACGGGGACGGTCGCTGAAACGGTCCGCACCACCACCGCGTGGGCCGTCGAAACGGTCACCGCCACGGGGTGCTTCAAAACGGTCGCCACCAAAACCGCCGGGGCGGCCCTGACCACGCGGCGCGCCTTCGGGACGATCGCCCCAAACGCGAGGCGCGGCGGGACGGCCTTCGAATCGACCTTCTGGACGACCTTCAAATCGGGGCTTGTCACCACCGAAGCGAGGCTTATCGCCACCAAAGCGTGGCTTGTCGCCGCCAAAGCGACGCTCGCCACCGAAGCGGTCGTCACCTCGGCCACCGGGCTTGGCGAAGTGGGCGGGCTGGGGTGGGCGTTGTTGCGGCTCCAAACCCGCCACGGTTTCCACGGTGATGCGCTGGCGCGTGAAGTTTTCGATGTCACCGATCTTGCGGCGGTCGCGCAGCTCGGCAAAGGTCACGGCCAAGCCATTGCGGCCGGCGCGGCCCGTGCGGCCAATGCGGTGGGTGTAGTCCTCGGCCTTCATCGGCAAGCCGAAGTTGAAGACGTGGGTGATGGTGGGCACGTCGATGCCACGAGCGGCCACGTCGGTGGCCACCAAGATTTGCACTTGGCCATTGCGCAGGGCCATGAGGCGGCGGTTGCGCATGCCCTGGCTCAAAGCACCGTGCAAAGCAACGGCGGAGAAGCCTTCTTGTTGCAAGTCGTTGGCCAAGCCATCGCACTCGATTTGGGTGCTGGCAAACACAATCGCTTGGTTGATGGTGGTGTCGCGCAACCAATGGTCCAAGAGCTTGCGCTTGTGGTGTGCGTTGTCGGCCCAGAACAGCACCTGCTTGATGCTGGCGTGTTTTTCTTGTGGGCTGTCGATCTGGATTTTCTGAACGTGCTTGCCGTTGTCGTGCATGACGCGCATGGCCAGTTGTTGGATGCGCGGCGCGAACGTGGCGCTGAACATCATGGTCTGGCGGCGGTCGATGGTGAGCTGGTTGACTTCGGCCAAGTCGTCGGAGAAGCCCAGGTCGAGCATGCGGTCGGCTTCGTCAACGACCAAGAAACGCACTTGGTCGAGCTTGAGTTGTTGCGAGCGCTGCAAGTCGAGCAAACGACCGGGCGTGGCCACCACGAGGTTGGCGTTTTGCAGCTTGGCGATTTGCAGCTGGTAAGGCATACCACCGACCACGCTGGCGATGCGCAGGCCGCGGCAATGGCGCACCAAGTCGATGGCGTCGTTGGCCACCTGTTGGGCGAGTTCGCGCGTGGGGCACAGGATCAAAGCGCCGGGGGTGGGTGCTTTGAAGTGGCGGGGGTTGGTGGGGTCTTTGCGCTTGGGGCGCTTGGGGGCTTCTTCGCCGCGGGCCAAAGCCTCGGCGACCAAGCGTTCTTGCTCTTCGCGCACTTGGCGCTCTTCATCTTGCTGCTGCTTGAGCAAGGTGTGCAAGACGGGCAACAAGAAGGCGGCGGTTTTGCCGCTGCCGGTTTGGCTGGAGACCAGCAAGTCGGCGTAACGCTGTTCGCCGCCATCGTCCACCATCGCTTTGGGGATGGTGTTGAGCTGCACGGCGGTGGGCTGGACAAAGCCCATTTCGGCCACGGCGCTGACCAACTCAGGGGCCAGGCCCAAGAGTTCAAAGCCGTTGGGACCTGCGGGCACGGCGGGTGCAGCTTCTTCATCGGTGGCCAAGAGGACCACGGCTTCAGCAGCGTCGGTGATGGGGGTGTTGATCGCCTCGGGGGCGTCGGAATAGATAAGTTCAGTCATGTTCGATCCTTGGGCGTTTTCAAACGCCACAGTTCGAGCAAAGCAGAACGGGCCAGCGCCCCGCGGGTCAACCGGGGGAGCGGGCATCGGGCCGCTTCGTTCGTGGTTCTATCAAAAACATCAACCACAAACGAAGAACGCAACAGCGCGGGACAAGCCGCAGGCCGGGACGCAGGCCCTATATTGATCTTCGACATCACCAGCGGGGTTGTCGAGGGCCGCTGCTTGTATTCGCCAGCGGCATCAGGGCTTCAGAGTATGAGGCGGATGCACAAAAAACGCAGTTGCCTGCGCAGCCCCAGATTATGTCAGGTTTTCAGGGAAAACCCTAGAACTTTTTGACGCCGGGCGTCAAAAGGTTCATCCCACGATGGCCGAGACCAAGAAATACAGGCCCGACGCCATCAGGGCGGTGGCCGGCACGGTGATGATCCAAGCCGCCACGATGCGCAGCACGGTCGAGCGTTTGACGAGTTCTTTTTTGTAGGCTTTCTTCAAGGCCTTGCGCTCGTCTTTGGCCAACACGGCACCCCCGGCTATTTTGTGGGCTTTGGCGCGTTGCTTCATCTCGGCGAGCATGCGCTTTTTCTCACCGACTTCAGCGGTTTCAAAACGCTTGAGGTAGGCCTCGACCTCCTCTCGGTCATCTCCGGGGTGACCCGCAAACACCGTTTGCTCCATCTTGGCGTAGTTGACCTTGAGCAATTCGCGCAAAAAGCCCACGCCAAACACCGCACCAATCGTGATGTGGGTGGTGGAAACCGGCATGCCGTAATGCGAGGCCACGATCACCGTGATGGTGGCGGCCATGGCGATCGAGTAGGCGCGCATGTTGTCGAGCTCGGTGATCTCTTTTCCCACCGTGCGGATGAGGCGGCTGCCATACAGCGCCAAGCCCACGGCCAAACCCAAAGCCCCCAGCACCATGATCCACAAGGGCGTGGCGGCCTTGGTGGCCACAGCGCCTTCTTTGACCGCTTCGTAAATCGCCGCCAATGGGCCGATGGCGTTGGCCACGTCGTTGGCGCCGTGCGCAAAGCTGAGCAAGGCGGCCGAACAGATCAGGGGCCAAATGAACAAGGCGTTGACACCCTGTTTGGAGTTTTCCTGCCGCTGGGCCGCAGCAGACACCGGACCGCGCACCAGCCACCAAGTCGCCAAAGCGATCAAAGCACCGGCCAAGATCGCCGTGCCCAAGCTCAGTTTGTAGAGCTGTCCCAAACCCTTGGTGAACATGAAGGTCGCATAAGCCCAGACCATGACGGCGATGAGCACCGGCACCACCTTGGCCGCGGCCTCGGTTTTGCTGTTGCGGTAGGTCACGCTGCGTTTGATGAGGTACAAAAACACGGCCGCGATCGCACCGCCCATGAGCGGAGAGATCACCCAACTCGCCACGATGGCCGTGATGGTGGACCAATTCACCAAGCCCCAACCGCCAGCGGCAATGCCCGCACCCATGACGGCACCGATGATCGAGTGCGTGGTGGACACCGGCGCGCCCAAGGCGGTGGCCAAGTTCAACCACAAGGCCCCGGCCAGCAAGGCCGCGAGCATGACGTTGGCGAACAGGGCCGGGTCGGAGAGTTGTTTGGCATCGATGATGCCGCCCTTGATCGTGCCCACCACCTCGCCGCCGGCCACGATCGCGCCCAAAGCTTCAAAGACCGCAGCGATGGTGATGGCCCAACCCATGGTCAGGGCGCCCGAACCCACGGCCGGCCCCATGTTGTTGGCCACGTCGTTGGCACCGATGTTCATGGCCATGTAGCCACCCACCACCGCAGCCACCACCAGCAAGCCCACCGATGCGGAAGACAAACCCGTCAATGACGCGCCATACACCGATGCGTAGACCGCCACGAGGAGCAAAAACAACAAGGCAGCGCCCAGTTGCAACACGTCTTCATACCGACGAACAAAGGCTGAGGTGGATTTTTTGGTCATGAGGGGGTCTCAAATAAGGGCGCTATTTTGTCACAAAGATGTCACAGCGCCGTCATGAAACCCCGGTGTCACAAGCTCAAAAAATGGGTCCTGTAATGCACCAATTCGTCGATGGATTCGTGCACATCGGCCAAAGCGGTGTGCTTTTGCTGCTTTTTGAAGCTGCTGTAAACGGCCGGCTTCCAGCGCTTGGCCAGCTCTTTGAGGGTGCTCACGTCCAAGCAGCGGTAATGGAAGAAGGCTTCGAGCTTGGGCATGTACTTGACCAAAAACCGGCGGTCTTGGCTGATGGTGTTGCCGCACATGGGCGAGCCGTGCCTGGGCACGTACTTGGCCAAAAACGCCAGGCACTCGGCCTCGGCTTGGGCTTCGCTCACGGTGCTGGCGCGCACCTTGTCGACCAAGCCGCTCTTGCCGTGGGTGCCCTTGTTCCAAGCGTCCATGCCGTCGAGCACGGCGTCCATTTGGTGGATGATCCAAACCGGGCCTTCGATGCGCACGCTCAAATCGGCGTTGGTCACGACCACGGCGAGTTCGAGCAAACGCTCTTTTTCGGGGTCTAGGCCGCTCATTTCACAGTCGAGCCAAACCAAGTTTTGATCGCTCTTGGCTAAGGTGGGGGGTGTTGGGGTGGGTTGTGGGCTCATGTGCCGATTTTCGCCGATCCGGATAGACTCACCGCCATGGACACCGCTTCAACCACCTTCACCCTCGTTTTTTGTGCGCTGCTGATCGCGGGCTTCTTGACCCGCCAATGGCTGGGCTCGCGCCAGATCCGCCACGTCGCGCGCCACCGCTCGGCCGTGCCGGCGGCGTTTTCGGCCCAAATTGACCTGCCGGCCCACCAAAAAGCGGCCGACTACACCATCGCCAAAACCCGCTTGGACCTGCTCTCGGCCACGCTGGGCGCCATGGTGCTGTTGGGTTGGACGCTCTTGGGTGGTTTGAACCTGCTCAACCAAGCGCTCCTGAGCGCCATGGGCCCCGGCCTGTGGCAGCAAATCGCCTTGGTCGCGGCTTTCTCGCTCATCGGTGGCCTGATCGGGCTGCCCTTGTCTTGGTGGGCAACGTTTCGCTTGGAAGCGCGCTTTGGCTTCAACCGCAGCTCGCTGGGTTTGTGGGTCGCCGATGGCATCAAATCGACGGTGGTGGGTGCGCTCATTGGCCTGCCCTTGTTGGCTGCGGTGCTCTGGCTCATGGGCGCGGCCGGTGACACCTGGTGGCTGTGGGCTTGGGGCCTGTGGATGGGCTTCAACCTCTTGATGCTGGTGCTCTACCCCACGGTGATCGCCCCGATCTTCAACCAATTCAAACCCTTGGACGACCCCGAGCTGCAAGGCCGCGTGCAGTCGCTGATGCAGCGCTGTGGCTTCACCGCCAAAGGCCTGTTCGTGATGGACGGCAGCAAGCGCAGCGCGCACGCCAACGCCTACTTCACCGGCTTTGGCGCGGCCAAGCGCGTGGTGTTTTTTGACACTTTGCTGGCCCAACTCAGCCCCGGCGAAATCGACGCGGTGCTGGCCCACGAACTCGGCCACTTCAAGCACCGCCACATCCTCAAGCGCATCGTCATGCTTTTTGCCTTGAGTGGTGTGGGCTTGGCTGCCTTGGGCTTTGCGGCTTCACAAGCTTGGTTCTACACCGGCTTGGGCGTGATGCCTTCGCTGCTGGCGCCCAACGACGCATTGGCCCTGATCCTGTTCATGCTGTTCGTGCCACTGGTGAGCTATTTTGTGTCGCCCTTGGCCTCGCTGCGCTCCAGACAAGACGAGTTCGAGGCCGACGCTTACGCCAGCGAACACGCCCAAGCCACCGACTTGGCCAGCGCCTTGCTCAAGCTCTACAAAGACAACGCCAGCACCCTCACCCCCGACCCGCTGTACGTGCGCTTCTACCACTCCCACCCACCGGCCAGCGAACGTCTGGGCAGGCTCATGCACCGTGCCGCGCACGCATGAGCGGGCCGCAAGAAGGTCTGGTGGTGGCGGCCTATGGCCGGCACTGTTTGGTGGAAAGCTCCGATGGCGTGCGCCGCATCTGCCACCCACGAGGCAAAAAAAGCCAATCGGTGGTCGGTGACCGCGTGATGTGGCAAGCCACCGGCGACGAAGGCACCATCGAGCGTGTGATCGAGCGCCGCAACTTGCTGCACCGCCAAGACGAGATCCGCACCAAATCGTTCGCCGCCAACTTGGACCTGGTGGTCATGCTGGTCGCGGCCGACCCCGAGTGGTCGGAGAGCCAGCTCACGCGCGCCCTGATCGCGGCCGAGGCCGAGCACATCCCCGTGCTCATCGTGCTCAACAAAAGCGACCTGAAGGAACTCTTCGATCGCGCTTGGATGCGCTTGGCGCCCTACCGCCGCATGGGCCACACCGTTTTACCCCTGTGCTTGAGCGAGGGCCAAACCCAAGGTTTGAGCGAGCTCGCCGCGCACCTGCACGGCAAAAACAGCTTGATTCTGGGCCCCTCGGGCGTGGGCAAGTCCACCTTGGTCAACCACCTGGTGCCCGATGCGCAAGCGCAGACCGGCGAGATTTCGCGCGCCTTGAATTCGGGCAAACACACCACCACCAGCACCACCTGGTATTGGGTGGGCGAAGGCCGACAGACCGGCTTGATCGATTCACCGGGCTTCCAAGCTTTTGGTCTGCACCACATCGAGCCCATGCAATTGGCCCACTTGATGCCGGACTTCCACGCCACGCTGGGGCACTGCAAGTTCTACAACTGCACCCATCTGCACGAACCCGGCTGCGCGGTGCAAGCGCTGGTGGGCGTGGATGCGGGCGACGGCTCGGGCCCCGCCATCAGCGAAAACCGCTACCGCCTGTACCGCGAGCTCTTCGACGAGCTCTCACAAACGCGCTATTGAATGCGCGCCGCGGCTTCACCAAGCCGCCAAGGTCAAGAGCGCCAAGACAAACAACCACAGCACCACGCTGCGCCACAACAAGCCCACGGTGCTGGCCAAGTGCGCCACTTTGAGCTCGGTGAACGACACCGCATCACCGTCCAAAGCCACGGTTTGGCTGTGGTCGCGCCACTCCACGGCCATGGCCCCACCGGCCGCGGCCAACAACACCGCGTCGTTGCTGGGCAGGGTGCTGTCGATGGGGGCACGCCAACGCGAGAGCGATTCTTCAAAATGCCCCACCACGGCAAAGCACAAAGCGCTCATGCGCACGGGCAACCAATCGATGGCGGCCCACGCACGCTCAGCCAAACTGGCGGTGGACTCACCGACCAAGCCATCGGCGGCGGGCTTGACCCAACGCTGCCCGACCAACTGGGCCAAGCGGTAGAGCACCGCGCCGGCAGGACCCAAACCCATGGCAGCCAACAAAGCAAAACAGACGATCACGCCCAGCACATGGCGGTGCGCCGCGACCACACCGTTTTGCATCGTCAAAGCGATCAATTGGTGACGCGTCAAACGGTGGGTCTCGATCGACAGCCAGCGAGCCAACTCGGTGCGCGCGGCGTCCTCGTCACCCTGGGCCAAGGTATCGCGGATTTGGGTGAAGTGGTGGCTGAACTGGCGAAAGCCCATGGACAAGTACAAGACCCCGATCACCCAAGCCCACGCCAACACCCCCGCCACCCACGACAGCGCCCAGAACACCACCGCACTGAGCAGGGTGGGCAACAGCACAGCCAAGGCCCACGCCCACTGGGCATGGTGCTTTTGTCCGGCATCAAAATGCCGACGCACCCATTCCACCCAAGACAGCATCCAGCCGTGCACCGGGTGGTCCGACTGCACGGCGCGCGCCTGTTCCAACATCAGCGCGATCAAGAGGGTAAAAAAGCTCATGCCAGCATCCTACAAGGAGTCGGTGTGCTGCCCAGAGGCCGCGGCGAGCAAATGGTAAAAATTTCTCAGCAAACCCGCGGTCGCGCCCCAAATGAAACGCTCATGCTCGCCGTCTTGGTAAGGCATGGCGTACCACTCGCGGCGCTGACCGTTGGCCTCGCGCCAATGGCGGCGGTGGTGCGCGGGGTTCATCAAATAAGACAAGGGCACTTCAAACACCGCGTCGACCTCGCCGGTGTTGGGCCGCACCACCCAGTCGGTCTGCACCAAGGCGACCACGGGGGTGATGTCAAAGGCTGAGCCGGTGCGGTAGCGGGGCAAGGTACCGAGCACCTCCACGCGGTTCGGGGGCAGGCCGACCTCTTCCTGCGCCTCGCGCAAGGCAGCAGCCACCGCGTCGCGGTCTCGGGCATCCACCCGTCCACCGGGCAAGGCGATCTGCCCTGCGTGAGACGACAGTTGCGCACTGCGCTGGGTGAGCAACACGCACACCGTTTCGCGCATCACCAAGGGCAGCAAGACCGCGGCGGGCGTGGGCAAACGGTCGCTCCAAGCGAGCTCTTCGCGGAGTTCGGGGGTCCAAGTGGGTGGTGCGGCAAACACCTGGCGCAAACCCGATGGGCTCAGGCAATGCGGGTGAACGGGCTGCGTCAGCGGCACCTCGTCCGGCACGACAGGCGCCAAACGGGGGTCAAACACAGGCAACACCAAGCTCATGGGACGTCAGCATAACAGCGCATCCCGACGAAAAAAAACCGCCCGGTGAGTGGCGGTTTTTTCGGGTTGGCTGCTGCCAAGTCCAAGGGGCGATCAAGCGCCCAACTTTTCCTTGATACGTGCCGACTTGCCGCTGCGCTCGCGCAGGTAGTACAGCTTGGCGCGACGCACCGCACCGCGGCGCTTGACCTCGATGCTGGCAATGCGGGGGCTGTACAAGGGGAAGGTGCGCTCGACGCCTTCGCCGTTGGAGATCTTGCGCACGATGAAGCTCGAGTTCAAGCCACGGTTGCGACGGGCAATCACCACACCTTCGTAAGCCTGCAAGCGCTTGCGCGTGCCTTCGACCACGTTGACGCTCACGATGACCGTGTCACCAGGGGCAAAGACTGGAATGGTTTTGTTCAAACGAGCAATTTCTTCTTGCTCAAGGGTTTGGATCAGGTTCATGAGAACTCCACACAATTTTGCGTTCATGCCCGCTGCACTAGGGGCGGCGATGGGCGAATAGCCCGGCCGCGGCGGGTAGAGGACCGAAAAGCCTTGGATTATAGCAAGTCGCGCAGGAAGGCTTCGTCGGCAGCGCTCAAGCGCCCGGCGGCCCGAACCGCCTCGATCACATCGGGTCGCCAGCGCGCCGTGGTGGCCAAGCTTTGTTCGCGGCGGTGGCGCGCGATGCGCTCGTGGTGGCCCGAGAGCAAGGCGTCAGGCACCGCCTGCCCTTGCCAGACCTCGGGTCGGGTGAAGTGCGGGCTGTCGAGCAAACCATCGATGGCCGGGTTGAAGCTGTCGAATTGGTGGCTGCCCTCGTCGTTGAGCACGCCGGGCTGCAGCCGCGCCACCGCGTCGAGCAGCGCCATGGCCGCGATTTCGCCGCCCGACAAAACAAAATCACCCAAGCTGATTTGGTGCGTGACGTGCCGATCGATGAAACGCTGGTCGATGCCCTCGTAACGGCCACACAGCAGCACCGCCCCCTCGCTGTCGGACCAGGTCTGCACCGACGCGTGGTTCAGACGCGCGCCGATGGGCGAGAACAGCACCACCGGGCAGGGCTGCCCCTGTCGGTCTTGCCCAATCGCTTGCAAACAGCGCTCGAGCGGCTCGGCAAGCATGACCATGCCGGGGCCGCCGCCGAAGGGTCGGTCGTCGACGCGGCGGTAATTGCCCTCGGCAAAATCGCGTGGGTTCCACAGCCGCACCTCGACCTGCCCCGACTCAAACGCCCGGCGCGTCACCCCCGCGCTCAACAGGGGCGCGAACAGTTCGGGAAACAGGGTGATGACGTCAAAGCGCACAGACAGACTCAGTAGTCGGGCTGCCAGTCGACGGTGATGCGCCGCTCAGCGGTGCTCACCTCGTCCACATAGGCGCTGACAAAGGGCACCAAACGCTCCAGCGTTTTGGCCTCGCCCTCCACGGTCTCGGTGTATTCCATCACCAGCACGCTGCTGGGGCCGGTGGCCATGAGGTCGGTGACGAGCCCCAGGTCCACACCCTCACGGTTGCGCACCTGGCAGCCGATCAGATCAACCCAGTAATACTCACCCTCGGGCAAGGCCGGAAACTGGCTGCGCGAGAGGTAAATGCGGGTGCCTTTGAGGGACTCGGCGGTGTTGCGGTCGTCGACGCCTTCGAGGCGCGCCACGCAGCCATCGGCGTGGGCTTTGACCTCGGCGACGCTCACCTGCACCGGGCCGCTGAAAACGGCAAAACCCCGCGCGAAGCGAGCCTCGGGCGGGGTCAGGTACCAAGTGTCGCTGGCCAAGAGTGCGGCGGTATCGGCACCGTGGGGCTGGATTTTGAGCCAGCCCTTGATGCCCCACGCGTCTTGAAAACGACCCAACTCCACCGCGTCGGCCGGCAGGGGCGACGCTGTGAAGACCGTCATCTTCAGGCGGCCTTGGCGGCGTTTTGCTTCATCAGACGCTCAACCGTTTCAGAGGGCTGTGCACCCACGCTGACCCAGTGGTTCAAGCGGTCCATGGCGATGCGCAAGGGCTCTTCACCACCGCGGGCCAGTGGGTTGTAAAAACCCAGGCGCTCGATGAAGCGGCCATCGCGGCGGTTGCGCTTGTCGGCAACCACGATGTTGTAGAAAGGACGGGCTTTAGCACCGCCGCGAGAAAGTCGGATGACGACCATGATGAATCCTTCGGGTGGAGAGGTGCCAAAATCGACACCTCAGCAGGGTTTTTCAACCCACTTGATTGCAACGCTTGAGACACACGACTGACCACCCGGTCAGCGAAACGCCACAAAACCGACGATTATAGCCCCATGCCCACCATCCGCCCCAGCACCGAAGCCGACCTGAGTGCCATCACCGCCATCTACGCCCACCACGTGCTGCACGGCACCGGCACCTTCGAGACGACGCCACCCACCGAGGCCGACATGCGCCAGCGCCGCGCCGACGTGCTGAGCAAAGGCCTGCCCTACACGGTCGTTGAAGACGGCGGCCAGGTGCTGGGTTTTGCCTACGCCAACTGGTTCAAACCCCGGCCGGCTTACCGCTTCTCGGTGGAAGACTCGATTTACCTCGCACCCGGCCAAGAGGGCCGCGGCTTGGGCAGCGCTTTGATGAACGAACTGTTGAACCAATTGGAGGCTGCGGGCATCCGAAAGGTGATGGCCGTGATCGGTGACTCGACCAACGCCGCCTCGATTGGCGTTCACCGCCGCGCCGGTTTTGCGCAAGCCGGCGTGATCCAATCGTGCGGTTGGAAGTTCGGGCGCTGGCTCGACATCGTGCTGATGGACAAAACCCTCGGCGATGGCGACCGCACCCCGCCACAAGACCCCTCAACACCCGCGTAAAACATGACCCGCCTCAAACACAAAACCACCGCCACTTGGCTCGCCCTGACCTTGGGCAGCTTTGGCCTGCACCGCTTTTATTTGCGTGGCTGGGGCGACTGGATCGGCTGGCTCTTCCCCATTCCCACCGCACTGGGTTGGTGGGGCATCGACCGTGCCATCACCTTCGGTCAAGACGACACCTTGTCCTGGGTGCTCATGCCTTTGCTGGGTCTCAGCATCACCATCAGTTGCCTCATGGGCATCGTGTACGCCTTGGCGGACCGCGCGGCTTGGAACCGCCATTACAACCCCGAACTCGATGAGCAAGCCCCCGCCGGTCAGACTCAGTGGCTGACCATCGGCGCGTTGATCGCGTGTTTGTTGATCGGCACCGTGGCCTTCATGGCCACCTTGACCTTCAGCTTCCAGCGTTACTTCGAACACCAAGTCGAAGCGGCCAAAGAACTCACCCGTTGATCCAGGCCATCAAGGCCATCACGACGCTGAGCGTGATGGCCGAGACTGCGGTCGACAAGCCCATGGCCGCCGTGGTTTGAGCTTGCGCCACGCCGTAGCGCTGGGCGAATAAAAATACATTGGCTCCGCTGGGCAAGGCCGCGGCCACCACCATCACGGTCAAGGGCAATCCAGTGATGCCAAAGGCCCAAGCACAGGCGCCCACCATGACCGGCAAGACCAGGTTCTTGGATGCCACCACCCACAAGGCCGTGCGCACATAACCGCCAAAAGGTGTGTGAGCCAAGGTCACGCCCACGAGCAAGAGCGACATCGGCCCAAACGCGCCACCCAAGATCTGCAAGGATCGGTCGATCACCATGGGCAAACCCCAGCCCGTTTGCGCGTACAAGAGGCCACACACGATGGGCAAGGGCACCGGATGAATCACCGCGCTCTTGGCCGCCGACCAGACCGTGCGCCACACCGGTTGGGTTTGTCCACCCGCGGCGTGGAGCTCGCGGGCTGCGACCAACTCCAAGATCAGCGTGGCTGCGCTCAGCAAAATCAAGGCGTGTACCGAGACCAAGGTGAGCATGGTCACCAAGCCCGCTTGGCCATAAGCCAAGCCCACCAAGGTGATGCCGATCATCACCATGTTGGAAAACATGCCGGCCAAAGCCAACACCACGCTTGCGCGATTCAAGCCTCGCCAAGCGATGGACACCAAGAGCAAAGCCCCACTGGCCACGAAGTAAGCCAGCACGGGTCGAAAGTCTAGGGCTTCAAAGCGCACCGAACTCATGGTTCTAAACAGCAGCGCCGGGACCAGCACGAAAAACACCAGGTTCGACAAATCCGGCACCGAGCTCTCGCGCACCCAACGCCGATGCCCCGTCACATAGCCCAAAGCGATGAGCAAAAAAACCGGCGTCAGCGACAAAAACAGGGGTTGGTCAGACAAATTCACCGGCGCATATTACCCGTCAGCGCACCGCGATCGCATCGCTCATGCGGTAGTACAGGCCCGTGGGGTCTTGCGTCAGCACGTGCAAACGACCTTGCATCACCAAAGCATGGGTGGTGTATTTGACGGGCCCGCGCGTGCGCACCTCGACCATGCTCTCGGCCCCGCCGGGCGTGCAAAACGAACAGGTCAAGGGCACCGAAGTCAGCAAAAATCGGCTTTGAGTCTGCCCGGGTTCGAGCGGCATCATGAAGCCCTGCACGCGCACCAAGCTTTGGTGCAAAGCCGCCAAACGTTGGGGAAAGATGGGCTGCACGCGGCGGTTGACGACGCGCTTGTCGATGTCGGTGAGCAACGACCAGGGGAGTACATCGCGCCGCTCGGGCAGCGGCTTGAATGGACTCAGCGGGCTGTGAATGCCCGCACCCTGCCCTTGCGGAATGCCGTTGAGCGGGTGCGTGGGCTGCACGCCGGGCATGGGCGAACTCAAGCCCTGCGCCCCCACGGGCAACACCACGCTCAAGAAACCCCAGCCACACAGGTCGCGCCGCTGCATGCTCTTTGCCCGTCAGTGCGCGTGCTTCATGCCGCAGTACTTGCCAATGGCCAAGCCTTTGCAGGCGTTTTGTAACTGGGTCATACAAATTTTTTCGCCTTTGCCATCGGCCAAGCATTGAGCCGCAGCGCTGTGGGCCGCGGCCATGGCGCGGTGACGGGCGATGTCTTCTTGGGTTTGTTTGTCGGTGTGCTGGGCCCAAACAGGCGCGGCACAGAGCACAGCCAAACAGAACGCAGTTTTCAATTTCATAAATTTACCTCGGGGACAACAGGGTTTGAACATCTTGACGGTAGGCGCCGATCGCGGGCAGGGCAGCGGCCAGCAAGGCCACGCCCAGCGCCACACAAGGCACGGGCCACCAGACCGCCCACGACAAGGCGCCGCCAACGGCCAGTGACACATCATGCGCCAATGACCAGCCTATCAAAGCTGTCAAGCCCCCCGTCAACGCGAGCGAGAGCAGCAAAGACAGCAAGGCCAGCCACACCGCTTCGGCCAGCAAGAGCGCGGCCAGTCGCGTGGGCGATGCACCCAACACGCGCATGAGCGCGATGTCCGTGCGCCGCTCGCGCAAAGCCTGCCACAGCGCCACCCACACCGAGAGCGCCGCCACCAAGAGCATCACCACGCCCAAGCCTTGCACGGCCTGTGTGCCCACCGCCAGCATGGACAAGAGCCGCGTGACCTCCATGGCGGGCGCGGCGGCTTGCAAGGTGGCGGTGGCGTTGACTTGGCGCGGCAAGGTCACCGCAGCCAGTGGCGTGTTGTAGCGGATCAGCGCCATGCTGACCTCGCGATCGGCCCGCAGCGCGGCCCAATCCTCGGCGCTCATGTCGGGCGTGGCGTGCATCTCGTCGTGCACCTGCCACACCGATTCGGTGGCCGTCAAGACCAAGCGGTCGAGCACACAGGCGCAAGGCGTCAACACACCAACCACGGTGTAAGCGGCCTCGTCGTGCGCCGGCCCGCCCATGCCCAAACCGTGGGCGCCCACAAAGGCCTGGCCCACCACCAAACCCGTGGATCGGGCCGCGTCGGCGCCCAGCACGGCTTGCATGGGCGCGCTCCACCACTGACCCGATGCGGCGCGTGCGCCGTGGTGCGTGAGGTAACCGTGTGTGGTGCCGACGATGCGAAAACCCGCGAGGTTGTCGCCCACGCTCAACGGCATGAAGCGCTCGACCTGCGGATGGGTTTGCAGCCAGCGCAGGTCCTCCAGCAAGACATTGCCCGGCGGCACGTCCACATGGAACACCCCGGCCATGATGAGTTGCATGGGGCTGCCCTTGGCGCCCACCACCAAGTCCACACCCGCCAGATCGCGCTGCAAGGCGCGCTCCACCTGGGCTTGCGCTTGCAAGACGACACCGAACACCGTCAAGCCCAAGGTCAACAAAACCAAGTTGAGCACCGCCGTCAACGGCCGCGACCACAGGTAGGTCCACGCCCAGCGCCACACACTCATGTGCCACCCCCAGCCGATAAATTCAGGCTCGGCGCATCCGACCAAGCCTGCACCGCCCGCGCATCGTGCGTGGCCACGACCAGCGTGGCGCCGTGCGCTTGCGTGTGTTCGCGCAGCAGCGCGAGCACCGCGCCACACGCCGCGTCGTCCAAACTCGCGGTGGGCTCATCGGCCAAGACCACGGCCGGGCGGCGCAACAGCGCCCGCGCCAAGGCCACGCGCTGCGCTTGGCCGCCCGAGAGTTGGGCGGGGCGGCGCGATGCCAAGCCCCCCACGCCCAAGGCGTCCAAGCCGCGTTGAATGGCGCTGCGGTCCACCGCCAAACCGGCGGCGAAATACACCAGCGCCAAGTTATCGAACACCGTGAGCGAATCGCTCAAACCCAAGCGCTGCGGCAAAACACCCACGTGGGCGCTGCGCCAGTGGTCGCGCTGCGCGCCGCTGAGCGCACCCAAGTCGGTGCCCGCCACCGACACACGCCCTTCGCTGGCCAACCGCAAACCGGCCACCAACGACAACCAAGTTGACTTGCCGCTGCCCGAAGGCCCGCGCAACAACAAGGTACCGCCGGCGGGCACTTGCACATCGTCAAAACGCAGCGGTGCAGCCGAACCTGCGAAGCGAAAGGCCAAGCCTTGCGTGACGATCATCGGCTCAGGGTTCAGCGCGCCAGCCGCGCAAAGGTCTTGCGAAACTTCGCCACCTTGGGCGCGGCCACGGCCATGCAATAGCCTTGGGTGGGGTTGCGCTCGAAGAAGTCTTGGTGGTAGTCCTCAGCGGCGAAGTACTTCTCCAGCGGCAGCAACTCGGTGACGATGGGCGCGCCATACGCATCTTGCGCGCTGAGTTCGTCCATCAGGGCTTGTGCCACCTCGCGCTGATCGTCTTGGGTGAAGTAAATACCGCTGCGGTACTGCGTGCCCACGTCGTGGCCTTGGCGGTTGAGCGTGGTGGGGTCGTGGATCACAAAAAAGATCTCGAGTAAGTCGCGCGTGCTCACCTGCTCGGGGTCGTAGTCCAGCTTGACCACCTCGGCGTAGCCCGAGCGCCCCGTGCATACCAACTCGTAGTTGGCCACGGGCGTCAGCCCATTGCAGTAGCCCGACTCGACATCCAGCACACCGCGCACCGCTTTGAACACCGATTCGGTGCACCAAAAACAGCCGCCGCCCAAGACCAAAGTTTGTGATGTATTCATGACGTGTTTATACCGGGTCTGCTGCTAGACGGCTGGGCTGCGTTTGCCATGGCCACGCACAGCCCATGGCAAAACCCTCACGACACTTCCGCCTCAGGCCAAAGATGGGGGAAATAAAAGCGCAAAGCGTGCTGAGGGACCCCCAAACGCAGCTTGCCGTAAGGCGAGTCGCTCAGCACCAGCCCGCGTTTGAGCAAGGCCGCGACTTGGGCGCTGGCCAGTCGTTCACCCAGCCCCAACATGGCCTTGAAATCGGCACGGTCCAAGGCGGTCTGTGCGGCAAAGAGGTAGTGCAAAGCCCGCAAAGACTCGGTTCGAACGCCTTGGCGAACCACCTGTTCCTCGTATGTCAAACACGCGGCCATGCGCTCTTTCATGCGGTCCAAGGACAAGAGGCCCGCCATGAAATCGACTTGATCGATGCACACACCCAACACGTAATCGATCCAAGCCAACAAACCTTGTTCGGTCAGGTTGCCACGACCATCCAAGTCACCGGCGCGCGGTTCATCGGCAGCACTCAGCCCGGCGTAATAAGCCGACTGGCTTCGCGCGAAGCCCCGCAGCGGCGACCACAAGCCATTGCTCAAACCCAAATGCCCCAACACCAGATGGCTGTGCAGCCGCGCCACCCGACCATTCCCGTCCCCAAAAGGGTGAATCCACGTCAAACGGTGATGCGCAGCGGCCATGGCCACCAATTGCATTTCGCCGCGACGAACGCCGCCGTACACCTGCGACCAACGCAGCATGAAAGCCTCCAGCGCCGCCGCTGTTGGGGCGGCATGCCGACCCACACTGACCTCGCTCTGCCGCCAACAGCCCGGCACCCCAAGGTTGGACCCCGCCGTTGCCTGAGCGCCATCGCCCAGCGGCAAACGGGCGAAAAGATCTTGGTGAATGTCCTTCACTGTCTGGGGTGACCACACTTGATCCAAAGTCCAAGTCGACCACCGGGTCTCGAGCTGTTCTTCCGTGGCCATGTGGGCCAAAGCCAGCCGCTGACGGCGTGCCTTGTCGGCATCCGCAGCGTATTGGTCGCTCAGCGCTTGTTCAATCTCCAAGGGCAAGGTGTGCTGCCCTTCAATTCGGTTGGAGTAATACGAGTTCATGGAGCGCAACAAACGGCGCAAACCCGGCAAGGCCCCGGCAGGCATCCACCCCGAGAGTCGATCCGACTTGCGAATCAAATCTCCCGCACGCTCCAACACCGGCCCCAAGCGATGCTCACCCGGCAACAAGGGCTCCATGTCAGACGGATGCTTGTAAAGCTCGAATTTTTGCGGGATTTTCATAAGCTATAAGTGTATGACTCATATGGATTATTTTTAATATTTTTGAGTTTTTTTGCGAGATTTTTTGCAAGTCATCAAAAATCAATGACACCACATCCCATCCCGTCACATGCCTGTTGTATTATTAATAACCATTCGGTCATTAATATGTCGCACGCCGCCCTAGCCCCCGACACCACGCCCCGTCGCAGCCGCCGCAAGGACGCGCGTCCGGGAGAATTGCTGGCAGCCGCGCTGAGCTTGTTCGTGGAAAAAGGCTTTGCCGCCACCACGGTCGAAGCCGTCGCCGCACGCGCGGGCGTGTCCAAAGGCACTTTGTTTTTGTACTTCCCCAGCAAGGTGGAGCTCTTCCAAGCCGTGGTGCGCGAGAACATCGTGGGTCGCCTGAGCGAGTGGGCAGAAACCATCGAACGCCACGAAGGCCCCCAAGCCCCCTTGTTGCGCGAGCTCATGCACCAATGGTGGCAGCGCATCGGCATGACCGAAGCCTCGGGCATCACCAAGCTCGTCATGAGCGAGGCCGGGCAGTTCCCCGACATCGCGCGCTTCTACCAAACCGAGGTCATCGAACCCGGCCAAGCGCTGATGCGCCAGATCCTGCGCCGCGGCGTGGCCAGCGGCGAATTTCGCGCTTTGGACTTGGAGCACACCATCCACGGCCTGTTTGCACCCATGTTGTTTTTGGTGATGTGGAAAAACTCACTCGGCCTGTGCGCGCCCGCACAGACCCAACTCGATCCATCCGCTTTCATCGACAGCCAGCTGCAGCTCTTGCTGCACGGCCTCATGCCACCCAGCCCGCACACGCCATGAACTTCAGTCAAAAAAACAAATCCCTCCCTTGGATCTTGCTCGGCCTCTTGGTCGTGGTCATCGCCATTGGCGTGGGCCGTGCCTTGATCAAGCGCAACACCCAGCAAAACGAAGCCACACAAGCCGCCCAGCTGATGCAAACCTCGCCGGTCTATGAATTGGTGCCCGCCGATTGGATGACCGCCGCCAACGTGTCCTTGACCCAAACGGTGGCGGTGTCGGGCTCGATCAAGGCCTTGCAAAGCGCCGTGGTCAAAGCCCGCGTGGCGGGTGAGTTGCAAGGGCTGAACAAACGCGAAGGCCAAAGCGTGAGCGAGGGCGAAGTGGTGGCGCGCGTCGTCAGCCCCGACGCGGGTGCACGTGTGCGCCAAGCCGAGCAACAAGCGCAAGCCGCCAAAGCCCAAGCCGACATCGCGCAACGCACCCACGACAACAACCTGGCCTTGGTGGCGCAGGGTTTCATCTCCAACACCGCGCTGCAAAACTCGCTGTCGCAGCTGGCTTCGGCGCAAGCCAACCACCGCGCGGCCTTGGCCGCGCTCGACATCGCCCGCCAGTCGCTCAGCGACACGGCCTTGCGCGCACCCTTGAGCGGCCAAATCTCGGCGCGCTTGGCGCAAAACGGTGAGCGCGTGGCGGTCGAAGCCCGGGTGGTGGAAATCGTCGACCTCTCGGCCTTTGAACTCGAAGCGGCGCTCTCGCCCGTGGACGCGGCCCGCGTGCAAACCGGTCAAAGCGTTGAACTGCGCGTGGAAGGCCGCACCGAACCGATCAAAGCCACGGTCAGCCGCATCAACCCCAGCGTCCAAGCGGGCAGCCGCAGCGTGCTCGTGTATTTGCGCATCCCCAGCGCCAGCGGTTTGCGCCAAGGCCTGTTCGCTCAAGGCCACATCCTGACGGGCCAGCAAAACGCCGTGGCCGTGCCAGCCAGCGCGGTGCGCAACGACAAACCCGCGCCCTACATCCAAACCGTACAAGACGGCCAGGTACGCCATTGGCCCGCGGTGGTCACCGCGCAAGGCCTACTCAAGGAAGAGCCCATGATCGGCATCCAAGGCCTACCCCCCGGCACGCCCGTGCTGCGCGCCCAAACCGGCTTGATCCGCGAAGGCACGGCCGTGACCTTGCGCAGCCAACCATAAGGCGCCGCCATGTGGTTCACCCAAGTCTCTTTGCGCAACCCGGTCTTTGCGACCATGGTCATGTTGGCCTTTGTGGTGCTGGGTATTTTTTCTTTCCAGCGCTTGCAGGTCGACCAGTTCCCCAGCATTGACTTCCCCGTGGTCGTGGTCAACACCGACTACCCCGGTGCCTCGCCCGAAATCGTTGAGACCGAGGTCACCAAAAAGGTCGAAGAAGCCGTCAACGCCATCGCGGGCGTCAACGCCCTGACCTCGCGCAGCTACGAAGGCTCCTCGCTGGTCATCATCGAATTCCAACTGCACGTCGATGGCCGCAAAGCCGCCGAAGACGTGCGCGAAAAAATCGCCCTGCTGCGCCCCGCCTTTCGCGACGAAGTGAAAGAGCCGCGCGTCTTGCGCTTTGACCCCGCCAGCCGCTCCATCTGGTCGGTCGCGGTCCTGCCCGACGCCTCGCAGCTGCCCGCCGGCAAGGCCGCGCCCAGCGCGGTGGAGCTGACCACCTGGGCCGAACAAACCCTGAAAAAGCGCTTGGAAAATGTGCGCGGCGTGGGCTCGGTCACGCTGGTGGGCGGCACGCGCCGCGCCATCAATATCCACCTCGACCCCTCGGCCATGGAAGCCTTGGGGGTGAGTGCTGAGCAGATCACCAGCGCCGTGCGCAACGACAACCAAGACCTGCCGGTGGGCACGCTCAAAACCGAAGAGCGCGAACGCGTGGTGCAGGTGCTCTCGCGCATCGAGCAGCCGCAAGACTTCGCCAACATCATCGTGGCGCGCAAGAACGGCACGCCCATCCGACTGGGCCAGGTCGCACGCATCAGCGACAGCACCGAAGAGGTCGAGAGCTTGGCGCTCTACAACGGCCAGCGCACCTTGTTGTTGCAGGTGCAAAAGTCGCAAGACGAGAACACCATCGCCGTCACCGATGGCCTCAAAGCCACCTTGGCCGAGCTGCAAAGCGCCCTGCCCCCGGGCGTGAAGCTCGAGCAGATCGCCGATGGCTCTCGCCCCATCCGCGTCTCTGTCAACAACGTGCGCCAAACGCTGATCGAAGGCGCGTTCCTGACCGTGCTCATCGTCTTCCTGTTCCTCAACAGCTGGCGCTCCACCGTCATCACCGGCCTGACGCTGCCCATCGCCTTGATTGGCACCTTCTTCTTCATGGACATCTTTGGCTTCACCATCAACATGATCACGCTCATGGCGCTGACCTTGTCGGTGGGGCTGTTGATCGACGACGCCATCGTGGTGCGCGAGAACATCGTGCGCCACCTGCACATGGGCAAAACGCCCTACCAGGCGGCCATGGACGGCACACAAGAAATTGGCTTGGCCGTGTTGGCCACCACCCTGTCCATCGTGGCGGTGTTTTTGCCCATCGGTTTCATGGGCGGCATCATCGGCAAGTTCTTCCACGAGTTCGGCATCACCATGGTCGCGGCCGTGCTGATCTCGATGTTTGTGAGCTTCACGCTCGACCCCATGCTGTCCTCGGTCTGGCACGACCCCGACGCCGACCCCAAAAACAAAAACCACCAAGCGGTCACTTGGTACGACAAAACGATTGGCCGCGTCACCGCTTGGTTCGATCGCGTGCAAGACGATGTATCCGACGTCTACCAAAACGCCTTGCGCTGGTCGCTGCGCCACAAAGTTGCCACGCTGCTGCTGGCCCTGTCCACCTTCGTGGGCAGCCTTTTCATGGTGCCTTTGTTGGGTTCGGAATTCGTGCCCAAGGCCGACTTCTCGGAGACCTCGCTGAGCTTCCACACCCCTGTGGGCTCATCGCTGCAAAGCACCGAAGCCAAGGCCCAGCAGGTCGAAGCCATCCTGCGCGAATTCCCCGAGGTGCAGTACACATTGACCACCATCAACACCGGCAATGCCCAAGGAAAGATCTACGCCAGCGTCTACGTGCGCTTGGTGGACCGCAAAGCGCGCAGCCTCAACGCCGACCAAATGGCGGCCAAGTTGCGCGAGCGCTTGCGCACCGTGCCCGGCATCACCGTGACCCACGCCGGCTTGCTCGATGCGGTGGGCGGCAACAAACAAATCGAGTTCTCGCTTGAAGGTGAAGACCTGGCCGAACTGGAGCGCTTATCGCAGCAGGTCATGGAGCGTGTGCGTCCCGTCGTCGGCTTGGTGGACTTGGACTCCAGCGTCAAACCCAACAAACCCACGGTGGACGTGATCGTGCGCAGCGACATCGCCTCGGACGTGGGTCTGGGTACGGCCGCCATCGCCAGCGGCTTGCGCACCTTGGTGGCCGGCCAAACCGTGGGCAACTGGCGCGCCATCGATGGCCAAAGTTACAACGTCAACGTGCGCTTGGCGCCCGAATACCGCGAGCGTATGGGCGACCTGCAAAACCTGCCCTTCCAAGTGGGCACGGCCGCCGACGGCAGTGCGCGCGTGGTGCGCTTGGGCCAAGTGGCCCAGGTCAACGAGTCCACCGGCCCCAACCAAATCAACCGCCGCAACCTCACGCGCGAAGTGGCCATCAGCGCCAACGTCTATGGCCGCTCGGCCGGCGATGTGTCGGCCGACATCCGCAAAGCCTTGGACGGCATGAGCTTCCCGCCCGGCTACCGCTACGAATTTGGCGGCTCCACCAAGAACATGCAAGAGTCCTTTGGCTATGCGCTCTCGGCCTTGGCCTTGGCCGTGATCTTCATCTACATGATCTTGGCCAGCCAGTTCCAAAGCTTCTTGCAACCGTTGGCGCTCATGAGCTCGCTGCCGCTCACGCTCATAGGCGTGGTGCTGGCCTTGTTGATGTTCGGCTCATCGCTGAGCATGTTCTCGGTCATCGGGGTGATTTTGCTCATGGGCTTGGTCACCAAAAACGCCATTTTGTTGGTCGACTTCGCCATCCGAGCCCGCCAAGGCACGCCCGACATCCCCGCCCTGCCCCGCGAAGAAGCCTTGCTCATGGCCGCCAAGGTGCGCCTGCGCCCCATCCTCATGACCACACTGGCCATGGTCTTCGGCATGGTGCCGCTGGCCTTTGCCTTGAGCGAAGGCGCCGAGCAGAGAGCCCCCATGGGCCAAGCGGTCATTGGCGGCGTCATCACCTCGTCTTTGTTGACCTTGGTGGTGGTGCCGGTCCTGTACGTGTACATCGACGACTTCACCGAATGGCTGCGCCGACGCTGGAGTCGGTAAAATGAACCAGCATCGGTTAATATACCCCCCGGAGTAAAAATGAACACCAGCGTGACCGCCATGAACCAAGCCCGATTCAACATGATCGAGCAACAAATTCGCCCCTGGGACGTTTTGGACGCCCAAGTGCTCGAACTGCTCGAGCGCGTGCGCCGCGAAGACTTCGTGCCCACCGCCCACCGGGCCTTGGCCTATGCCGACATGGAGCTGCCCTTGGGTGGCGGCCTGGATGCGGTCATGCTCGCCCCCAAGGTTCAAGCCAAACTGGTGCAAGACCTTCAAATCCAATCCACCGACCGCGTGCTCGAAATCGGCACCGGCAGCGGCTACACCGCCGCTTTGCTCGCTCAATTGGCCCAGCACGTCACCAGTTTGGAAATCAACCCCGCGCTGGCCCAGCAAGCCGCTCAGCGCTTGCAAGCCGCCGGCATCACCAACGCCCAGGTGCGAACCGCAGACGCCTGCGCCAACGGTTTTGCCGCTTGCAAAGCCGATGGGCCTTTTGATGTGATCGTGCTGGGCGGCTCGGTGGCCGAAGTGCCCGCCGAACTCACCGCTTTACTGGCCGATGGTGGGCGCCTGTTTGCCATCGTGGGCCAAGCCCCCATGATGCGCGCGACCATCATCACCCGCCGCGGCAAGGGCCTGAGCACCAGCCAGCCCTGGGACACCGTGGCCCCCCGCCTGCAACACTTCGCCGAGCCTTCGCGCTTCGCCTTCTGAGGACCACCGAACATGATGGCCATCAGCCCCGCCCAAATCCAAGACTGGGCCCAGAACGCAGCGGCAGCATCCGGTGCCAAACCCGTGGTGCTCGACGTGCGTGAGCCTTGGGAATTGCAAACCGCCAGCGTCAAAGCCGACGGGTTTGAGCTCGTCGCCATGCCCATGCGCAGCGTGCCCGCCCGCCACATGGAACTGCAGCGTGACCAACCCATTGCCTGCCTGTGCCACCACGGTAGCCGCAGCGCCCAAGTCGTGCATTTCCTGATGCAAAACGGCTTCACCAACATCGTCAACGTTCAAGGCGGCATCAACGCCTGGTCCAGCGAAGTCGACCCCAGCATTCCCACCTACTGAACCCAAAGGCACCACCATGTACGCAACCCCCGTCAGCCGCCAAACCCCACGCCCTTCGCTGCGCCCCTTGGTCGCCGCCGCCGTGTTGGCCTTGGGTGCTGCGTCCAGCGCGCAAGCGCAAAGCCTGCTCGAAGTGTTCCAAGCCGCCCGCGACCACGACGCCAATTACCTCTCGGCCGTGGCCAACGCCAAGGCCACGCGCTCGCGCGGCAAACAAGCCTGGGCCGGTGTGCTGCCCCAAGTGGCATTCAGTGCCGATAAATTTGTGTCCCAAAACAATGCGCTCAGCAACGCGCCCAGCATCAACAGCGACAGTCAAACTTTGTCGCTCAAGCAACCCTTGTATCAAATGGGTAGCTACTATGGCGTTTTGCAGGGCGAAGAGTCGATCTACGTATCGTTGAGTCAGCTACAAACCGCCGAACAAGACTTGGTGATCCGCATCACACAAGCTTACTTCGACGTGCTATCGGCCAGCGACAACGTGGGCGTGGTGCAAGCGCAGAAACAGGCGGTGAGCGAACAGCTGGCCGCGGCCAAACGCAACTTCGAAGTCGGCACCTCCACCGTCACCGATTCGCGTGAAGCCCAAGCCCGTTTTGACTTGGTCGTGGCCCAAGAAATCGCCGCCCAGAACGACCTGCGCGTCAAACGCTTGGCGCTCGAGCAGCTCGTGGGCATCAACGACGTGCAGCCCAAGGCACTCAAGGTGCCCGTGGCCTTGCCCGACCTGTCGACGATGGACTTGGACTTCTGGCTCTCACAAGCGAAAGCCAACAACGCCCAACTCCAACAAGCCCAAAGCGCCCAGAAAATCGCCAGCCTGGAATCCAAAAAAGCCATGTCCAACCACCTGCCCACCTTGGACTTGGTCGCGCAGCAACGCCGCAGCTATGCATCATCCACCTCCAGCCAAAGCGACAACACCAGCATTGGCCTGCAACTCAACTGGCCCTTGTTCGCGGGCTTTGCGCACCGCAACCGCATCAGCGAAACCCTGCACCTGCAAGACAAAGCCCAGGCCGATCTGGACAACGCCCAGCGCAGCGTGTTGCAAGCCACCCGCAGCGCCTTCTTTGGTGTGCAAGCGGGCATGAGCCAAGTCAAAGCCTTGGAAGCCGCAGAAGCCTCCAGCCAAGTGTCTTTGGACGCCAACAAGCTGGGCTACCAAGTCGGTGTGCGCATCAACATCGATGTGCTCAACGCCCAAACCCAACTCTTCCAAACCAAACGCGACCTGTCCCAGGCACGCTACAACGTGCTGCTGGGTCAGTTGCGCTTGAAACAAGCCAGCGGCAAGCTCACCAGCCAAGACCTGCAGGCCGTCAACGACTTGCTCGCGCCTTGAGCGGCTAGCGACGGCTGAATGGAGATTGCTTCGTACCTCGCAATAACGGCACATTGTCATTGCGAGCGAAGCGAAGCAATCCCCCGTGCGGTTTGCTGTCAAAATAAGACACGATCAATCTACGGAGCCCCCATGGAACGAATCACCCTAGAGCCCGGAAAGCGCGGTGGAAGGCCTTGCATCAGGGGTCTTCGTATTTCCGTGTACGACGTGCTGTCCATGTTGTCGAGTGGGATGTCGCAGCAAGACGTGCTGGATGACTTCCCTGAATTGACGCAAGAAGACATCTTGGCGGTGCTGACCTACGCTGCAGATCGCGAACACCAGGTCTATTCGCTCAAAGTCCATTGAAAATACTCCTCGATAACCACGATCAGTTCGATGTGGTGTTCAATGTGGAAGGCATGGCCTCGATTGAGTTGATCGCTTAAGCCGCATTGACGCTGGTTACACTCTCCCCCCATGAGCCATTACGACCTTTACGCCATCGGCAACGCGCTGGTGGACACCGAATACGAAGTTTCTGACGAGCAGCTGGGCGCCATGGGCGTGGACAAGCGGCACATGACCTTGATCGACACGCCGCGCCGCGCCGAGTTGCTGGGCCAGTTAAAGGCCCACCACCCCCGGCGCACCGGTGGTGGCTCGGCGGGCAACACCGTGGTCGCCCTGTCGCAGCTCGGTGGTCGTGCGTTTTACTCGTGCAGCGTGGCCGACGACGAGTTGGGCGACTTTTACGCCGCCGACCTCCAAGCCAACGGCGTGGCCACCAACCTCACCCACACCCGCGCCTCAGAAGGCCAAACCGGCAGCTGCTTGGTGCTGGTCACGCCCGATGCCGAGCGCAGCATGTGCACCTTCTTGGGTGTGTCGGCCGAGCTCAACGACAGCGCCCTGCACCCCCAAGACATCGCCAAAAGCCGCCTGTACTACATGGAAGGCTATTTGTCCGCCTCGCCCACCGGCTTGGCTGCGGCCCTGCAAGGCAAAGCCCACGCGCTGGCCGCGGGCGTGCCGCTGGCCCTGACACTGAGCGACGTGAGCATGATCCGCTTTTGCAAAGCGGGCCTGGACGCCATGCTCGAGGGCGGCGTGGACTTTTTGTTCTGCAACGAAGAAGAGGCACAGGTCTGGACGGGCCTGAGCGACATCGACGCCGTGGCCCAGGCCATGGCCCCGCTGGCCAAGACCGTGTGCATCACGCGCGGCCCCCAAGGCTGCCTGATCTTGCAAGGCGCCGGGCGCCACACCGTGGCCACGGTCCCGGTCAAGGCCGTAGACACCAACGGCGCGGGCGACATGTTCGCGGGCGCTTTCTTGTTTGGCGTGAGCCAAGGCTGGCCCCTGACCCAAGCCGCCACCCTGGCCAACCGATGCGCCGCGGCGGTGGTCTCGCAGCACGGCAACCGCTTGACGCAGGCACAGATGCAGAGCCTGCTACGCCAAGCTTGAATATTTTAATCAGCCCTGCGCGGCCAGCCACTGCGCCAAAGACTGACCTTGCTGGTCTTTACCCGACAAGGCAGGGGCACAACTCAAAGGCCATTGAATGGCCAGCTGGGGGTCATTCCACGCAATACAGCGCTCGTGCTCGGGGGCGTAGTAGTCGGTGGTTTTGTACAAAAACTCGGCGTGCTCGGTCAGCGTCAAGAAGCCGTGCGCCAAACCCGGCGGCACCCACACCTGCCGTTGGTTGTCGGCGCTGAGCTCCACACCCACCCATTGGCCGAGCGTGGGCGAACCGGGGCGAATGTCCACCGCCACGTCAAACACCGCGCCGTGCACCACCCGCACCAGCTTGCCCTGCGGGCGTTGCACCTGAAAGTGCAAACCGCGCAACACGCCTTGGGCGCTGCGGCTGTGGTTGTCTTGCACGAAGCTGTGTTGGGTGCCGGTGGCGGCGTTGAAGTCTTGCTGGTTGAAGCTCTCAAAAAAGAAACCCCGGCTGTCCCCGAAAACCTTGGGGGTGAGGATCAGCACATCGGCAATGGCGGTGGAGGTGACGGTGTAGGGCATTTAAAACTTGTTTTAGGTATTGGACTGCAGATTTAAACGTGCCAGCGACAACAGTGCCTGTGCTTGAGCGAGGCACTCGTTCAGCAGGCTGGCGGTGATGAGTTCGCCATCGTAGTCAATCAAGTTTCTTTGTTTGCGAAGGCCATCCAAGATCCTCACCGTTTCGGGCGAGACCGAAAGCGTATGAACCAAGCATTGCAATGTCGTCTGGTGGTGGCCTGGTTTGCTGGAGGATGTTCGGTAACCTTGCTGCAAAAGAGCCGCATCAGCAATGGCTCGAATGGCGGTGTATGCACAATCAAAACGCGTTTCCATGCTGTTGGACGTCCGACCTGCATCGTCCAAGCGGCTTTGAGCCACGTTCAACATTTTTTGCTGCAAGTCTGCTGAAAACGGCACTTGGTCCAGCATACCAACGCGGTGCAAGTTATTGAGTGGCTCAGAGGTCATGTTCTGTACCCACAATAAAGAGTTTGGGTTTGTTGATGAGATCTTCAACAAACGTGTGGTGACCGGCTTTCTTGTCTGACCACTCTTGCCATGTCATGACTTTGGGATTGATTTCTCGACTCAAATCTTTTTGGACTTCGTAAACGGCGTTGATCACTTGTCCAAAACCGACATCACCAACCACCATCAGGTCTACATCGCTTTGCGGCCCATCGGTGGCTTTGGCAATGGATCCAAACACAAAAGCCACCCGAATTTGAGGCGTGATGTCATCCAAGGCAACCGACAAAACGTCTTTGAGACCCGTGGTTTTGCGTATCAACCCAGACAACTCTGGGAAAACTGGGTGTTCGGTATTGGCAGAAAAATGCGTTTGGTTGCCCACTTTTTGCCATTTCAGCAAGCCCACATTCACGAGGCCGTCGAGTTCTTTTTTCAAGGTTCCGGCAGAAGCACCGGTCATGCGCGCCAACTCCCGCAGATGAATCCATTTTTCAGGATTCATCACCAACAAAGTCAACACTTTGCGACGGTACAGGTTAGGGAAAATCAGCTCAGCAACCGACAAAATGTTTTCCTAAATGAAACAATTGATTTTTAATTGGAAACATTTTACGACAGTTTGTCAATTTGCTACAACATGCCGCTTATTTAAGCAGATTCAACAAATACTGACCATAGCCGTTCTTGGCAAGCGGTTGGGCCAAGCGCTGCAGGGCTTCGGCGTTGATCCAGCCTTGGTGGAAGGCAATTTCTTCGGGGCAGGCCACCATGAGGCCTTGGCGCTTTTGCAGCGTGGCGATGAAGCCCGCGGCTTCCAGCAGGCTGTCGTGAGTGCCGGTGTCGAGCCACGCGTAGCCGCGGCCCATGATTTCCACGTTCAGCTGGTTGAGCTCCAGGTAGCGTTTGTTGACGTCGGTGATCTCCAGCTCGCCGCGCGCCGAGGGCTTGATATCAGCGGCGATGTCGCAGACCTGTTGGTCGTAAAAATACAGGCCCGTGACGGCGTAGCGGCTTTTGGGCTGGGCGGGCTTTTCTTCGATGCTCACGGCGCGCTGTTGGCCGTCAAAGGCCACCACACCGTAGCGCTCGGGGTCGTGCACGTGGTAAGCGAACACGCTGGCGCCGCTGCTGCGCTCGTCGGCGCTACTCAACAACTTCACCAAGTCGTGACCGAAAAAAATGTTGTCACCCAACACCAGTGCGCTGGGGTCGTTGCCGACGAAGTCTTTGCCGATGATGAAGGCCTGCGCCAAGCCGTCTGGGCTGGGCTGCACGGCGTACTGGATGTTCATGCCCCACTGACTGCCGTCGCGCAGCAGCTCGGCAAAGCGCGGCGTGTCTTGCGGGGTGCTGATGATCAACACGTCTTTGATGCCCGCGAGCATGAGCGTGGTCAGCGGGTAATAGATCATGGGCTTGTCGTACACCGGCATGAGCTGTTTGCTCACCGCTTGCGTCACAGGGTACAAGCGGGTGCCCGAGCCCCCAGCCAAGATGATGCCTTTGCGTTGTGTCATGGGTTTCCTTGTTTGGTCATGCCGCGCTTGTTTTCGTCATGGCGAGCGCAGCGAAGCCATCCACGCCGGCTTCCCAACTCGGCAAAGCCAACCCAAAAGCCGACTGCAGCTTCTGCGTGTTAAGCCGCGAGTTATGGGGCCGTTGCGCGGCGGTGGGAAAGGCGCTGGTGGGCACGGGCTCGATATCCTTGACGGTCCACGACGCATCGGGGTGCTGCGCACGGGCTTGCGCAATCAACCGCTGGGCGTAACCGTGCCAAGTGGTTTGACCTGCAGCGGCCAAATGATACAAGCCGCGCAAAGCCAAATTGCCCTGCGTGGCGGTGATGGCTTGGGCCGTCACTTGGGCGATCAGCTCGGCGCTGGTGGGCGCGCCGCATTGATCGTTGATGACCTTGAGTTGCTCGCGCTCTTGCGCCAAACGCAGCATGGTTTTGGCAAAGTTGCCGCCGTGCAAGCCATACACCCAGCTGGTGCGGAAGATCAGGTGCGCGCAGCCGCTGAGCGCGATGGTTTTTTCGCCAGCCAACTTGCTTTGGCCATACACATTGAGCGGGCCCGTCGGGTCGGTCTCGACCCAAGGCGTGTCGCCGCTGCCGTTGAACACATAGTCTGTGGAGTAATGCACCAGCAAAGCGCCCAAGGGGCTGGCGGCGCGGGCCAACACGGCCACGGCGTCGGCGTTGATGGCGTGGCACAGCTCGGGCTCGCTTTCGGCCTTGTCCACGGCGGTGTATGCGGCGGCGTTGACGATGACGTTGGGGCGCACGGTGGCCACGGTGCGGGCCAGGCCGTCGAGGTTGGTCAGGTCGCCGCCCTCGGCGTGGCGATCCAAGGCAATCACTTCACCCAAAGGCGCCAAGCTGCGCTGCAAGGCCCAACCCACTTGGCCGTTTTTGCCAAGCAGCAAAATCCTCACGCCGCGCCTCCGGCGTATTGCTTGGCCACCCAGTCTTTGTAAGCGCCGCTTTGCACGTTGGCCACCCACTCCGGGTTGTTCAGGTACCACTGCACGGTTTTGCGAATGCCGGTCTCGAAGGTCTCGGCGGGCTTCCAGCCCAGCTCGGCTTCGAGCTTGCGGGGGTCGATGGCGTAGCGGCGGTCGTGGCCGGCGCGGTCGGTCACATAGGTGATTTGTTCGGCGTAGCGTTTGCCGTCGGCGCGGGGGCGCAGCTCGTCGAGCAAGGCGCAGACGGTGTTGACGATCTCGATGTTGGGCTTCTCGTTCCAGCCGCCCACGTTGTAGACCTCACCCAGACGCCCGGCTTCAAGCACGCGGCGGATGGCGCTGCAGTGGTCTTTCACGTACAGCCAGTCACGGATTTGCATGCCATCTCCGTAAACGGGCAGCGACTTGCCGGCCAAGGCGTTGACGATCATCAGCGGGATGAGCTTCTCAGGGAAGTGGTACGGGCCGTAGTTGTTTGAGCAGTTGGTGGTGAGCACCGGCAGGCCGTAGGTGTGGTGCCAAGCGCGCACCAAGTGGTCGCTGGCGGCCTTGCTGGCGCTGTAGGGGCTGTTGGGCTCGTAGCGGTGAGTCTCGGCAAAGGCGGGGTCGGTTTTGGACAGCGAACCGTAGACCTCGTCGGTGGAGACGTGCAAGAAGCGAAAGGATGGCTTCGCTTCGCTCGCCATGACGAAATAATAGGCACGAACCGACTCCAGCAAATTAAAGGTACCAACAATGTTGGTTTGGATGAAGTCGCCGGGGCCGTGGATGGAGCGGTCGACGTGGCTTTCGGCGGCGAAGTTGATCACCGCGCGAGGCTGGTGTTCGGCCAACAGGCGCTCTACCAAGGCGCGATCACCGATGTCGCCCTGCACAAAGACGTGGCGCGGGTCGCCCTGAACCGAGGCCAGGGTTTGCAAATTACCGGCGTAGGTCAGTTTGTCGAGGTTGACCACCTTCTCAGACTGACCAGCCAGCCAGTCGAGCACAAAGTTGCCACCAATAAACCCGGCGCCGCCGGTCACCAAAATCGTCATGCGTCGCTTTCAAAATGCTAATTTTCGCACGCGGCATAAGCTGCTGCCGCGACGCGGACCATGCTGGGGTGCAAGGTTCCCAACTGCGGGGTTTGCCCATAAGGGGCATGGGACGGAACTGAAAAATAATCTGCGTTGTACGGCAGATCGATCATTTTCCCCAGATCAAACTTGGTGTTGTAGCTCAAGCCTGCGCTCGCATAAGCCGCTGGGTGCTCGCTCTTGGTGATGCGAAACTCGCCACGGTAGAGCCAATCGGTCTTTTGACTGGTGCCATAGGCCACCGTGACAAAAACCCTACCCACATCGTCAACGTGGGTCGATGTGATGAGGCCAGGACGGGCCTTGGGTTTGGGATGGATGTGGTCTGGAAAGTGACACCAAGCGATGTCACCGGCCGTGGGTTCGGGCCACCAGCGCATCACACCTGTGGCGCATCAAACAAGCTGCTGCGCACCACGCGGCCTTTGGCCTTGGGCGCCGACTGTTTCAGGCTCTTCCATTGGGCAGGGGTCAGCGCGCCTTCATCGGCCTCGTATTGAGGCAACACTTTGCTGGCCAGCTCATGCAAGGCCATGTGAATCACTTGGGTTTCGTCCACACCCAGGGTCTGGGCCAAACGCTTGGCCGTGTTGCGCGACACGCCAGTGGCACTGTCGTGCGCACGGTAACGAAAGGCAATTTGTGCTGAAGCTGTTGGCATACCCGTCTCCTTAAAGATATCTATAAGATATCCACCACAGGCATCTTTGTCAAGGCTGGCTTAAGCTACGCCAATGGTTGGTGCAAAAATGCGGCATTTCATTAGAAAGAATTGTGTTTGAAATCAGTTTGGGCAACGAGGTCACTGTCCTCCTGCACCCAAACCAAACGAAGTACCCAGGACAAATGATTTCAGTGGTTCAGGTTGATGACTATGTCTACCTTGTGCCATTTATCGAAACCGAGTCCGAGATTTTTTTAAAAACCATCATTCCAAGCCGAAAGGCCAAACGACAATTCGGGAGCAAGCCATGACCAAAAAAATTCGCTACGACGACGAAGAGTTGGAAATTTTGCAGGCCCTTGAATCGGGCGCGCTGAAAGCTGCTGTAGATGCTGAGCAGCGCATCCAATCGCACCAAAAAGCCGCCACGGCCAGCTTCAAAAAAGACCAACGGCTGAACATCCGCATCTCCAGCCGCGACCTCAAAAACCTGCAAGCACGCGCCCTTGAGGAAGGTATCCCCTACCAAACACTGGCGGCCAGCTTGGTGTCAGCGGGCAGTTGATCAGCACGCGCTAAGCGCTCCCTTGGAGTGTTGCTTTCTACCCCCTAGGTACAATCGCACTCCAAATTGAAGAGCATCGGCAAAGAATGAGCAACTGGTATCTGATCCACACGAAAATTCGCCAAGAACGCGTGGCCCTGGAGAACCTTGAGCGTCAAGGCTTTGAATGCTTTCTGCCGCTCATCCGCGTGGAAAAACTGCGCCGCAGCGCCTTGGTGGTGGTGGAGGAGCCGCTGTTCCCGCGTTACCTCTTCATCCGCCTGGCCAGCGGCACCGACGCGCCCAGCTGGTCGCCCATCCGCTCCACCATAGGCGTGAGCCGCTTGGTCACCTTTGGTCAAACCCCCGCCAAAATTGACGACGGCCTGATGGCCGAACTGCGAACCCATTCAGCCAACACCGACGTGCAGCTGCGCCACTTCGCGCCCGGCGAGACCGTCACCGTCACCGACGGCCCCTTCGTCGGCCTAGAAGCCATTTACCAAATGACCGACGGCGAAGGCCGCGTGATGGTGTTGCTCAACATCCTGAGCAAACCGGTGCAGCTGTCGATCGAGCCCACTGGCATCAAAAAACTGAGCGGACGCTGCTCAGCCCGTCATGGCGAAACCAAAAGCCGAAGCAATCTCAGTTAAGCGAGCACGCCCAAGCCGTGCTTGTGAACAATATCCAGCAATTTGAGCGCCATACCACTGGGTTTTTTGGTACCCGCTTCCCATTTTTGAATCGTCGACTCACTGGTATTCAAGTACATGGCAAAGATCGGCTGACTCACCTTTGCAGCTTCTCGAATTTTTTTGATTTGTACGGCCTTGTAGTTTGGCGTTTTTACCAAGCTTGATAAAGCGCAAATTCGCTCATATCCACCAGCAGCAACTGCTTCGGGTTCGTGCGCACAATTTGACGGCACAACTCGCTGCCTATGCTGCCGCCCGCACCCGTCACCACCACCCGCTTGGGCGGGCGTGGGGTGATCGGTCATGGGGCAGCAGTCGTTTGCAAATTAGCAAATATTGTAATTCAGGGGATTGCTTCGCTTCGCTCGCAATGACGTGGGAGTGCGGGGATTTAGAATGAACCACTTATGAATTCACCTGCCCCGGCTTCTTTTGATGGTGTGACGGTTTACGTGCGCTTGGCGGCTTATTTGCGGCACGACTGGAAGATCTTGGTGGTGGGACTGCTGGGCTTTGCCGTGTACGCGGCCACGCAAGCGGGTGCGGCTTGGTGGCTGGAGCAGTTTGTGAACGCGGTCGAGCAAAACCGCTTTGACCAGCGGGGCTACTTGGCTGGGTTGATTTTGGCGGTGTTTTTTGTGCGGGGCGTGGGCTGGTTGTTTGGCAGCTACAGCTTTGCGCACGTGGCGCGGTCTTTGGTGAACCGTTTGCGCACCCAGATGTTTGACCATTTGTTGGTCTTGCCATCCAGCTATTACCAGCGCCACAGCACGGCCGAACTCACGTCCAAGCTCATTTACAACGCCGAACAGGTGACCGGCGCGGCCACGGGCGCGCTCAAAACCGTGATCAGCGAGGGCCTGACCGTTTTGGGCTTGTTTGGCTACATGCTGTATTTGAACTGGCGGTTGACCCTGCTGTTCATGGCCATCTTGCCGCTGATTGGCTTGGTGGTGCGCTTTGCGTCCAAGCGTTTGCGGCGCTTGAGCCAAAACATCCAGTCCAGCGTGAGCGACATTTCGGCGTCGGCCTCTGAGGCCATTCACGGCTACCAGGTGGTGCGCATTTTTGGTGGGGCGCAGGCCGAGCGCGAGCGCTTTGGCCAAGCGTCCGAGCGCAACCGCCGCCAGTTCATGAAGCTGGTGGTGACGGACTCGGTGTCCACCCCCGTGGTGCAGATGCTGGTGGCGGCCGTGGTGGCGCTGCTGACCTACTTGGCCATGTCGCCCGCGTTTTTGGGGGCCATGAGCACCGGGGCTTTTATTGCCTTCATTTCCACCGCGGCCATGATGGCCAAGCCGGTGCGGTCATTGACCGAGGTGAACGCCACCATCCAAAAAGGCATTGCGGCGGCGGACAGCTTTTTCTCGCTGTTCGACGAAGCCCCCGAGGTGGACACCGGCAACGTGAAGCTGGGCAAAGCCCAAGGCGACATTTTGTTTGATCGTGTGGGCTTCACCTACCCCAACGCCACGGCAGCGGCTATTCGATCGGTTTCGCTGCACGTGCCAGCCGGCAGCACGGTGGCGCTGGTGGGCCGCTCGGGCAGCGGCAAGTCCACCCTCTCGAGCCTGATTCCCCGGTTTTTTGACGTGAGCGAAGGCCAGATCCGCTTGGACGGCCAAGCCATTGGCGGCTACACGCTGGAGAGTTTGCGCCAGCAAATTGCTTTGGTGAACCAACACGTGGTGCTGTTTGAGGGCACGATCGCCGACAACATTGCCTATGGCGCCTTGGCCAGCGCCAGCCCAGAGGCCATCGCCCAAGCCGCCGACGCCGCGCAAGTGACCGAGTTCACCCGGCACTTGCCCGATGGGCTGAACACCATGGTGGGTGAAAACGGTTTGCTGCTGTCCGGCGGCCAGCGCCAGCGCATCGCGATTGCGCGGGCCATCCTCAAAGACGCCCCGATTTTGATTTTGGACGAGGCCACCTCGGCCCTGGACTCGGAGTCCGAGCGGCACATCCAGCGCGCCTTGGAACACCTGATGCAAAACCGCACCACGCTGATCATCGCGCACCGCCTGTCGACCATCGAGAAAGCCGACCAGATCGTGGTGATGGAGCACGGCCAAGTGCTGGAGCAAGGCACGCACAGCGAGCTGCTGGCCCGGGGTGGGCACTACGCGGCTTTGCACCGTTTGCAGTTTTCTGAAAGCGCGTGATGCACAAGGTGTTGGTGGTGGGGGGTGCGGGCTACATTGGTAGCCACATGGTCAAACGGCTGGGGCAGCTGGGCTGCGCCGTGACCACGCTGGACAACCTGAGCAGCGGCCACCGCGACGCGGTGCTCTGCGGTGAATTCATCCGCGGCGACTTGGCCGACACCGCCCTGCTGGAGCAGCTGTTGCAACCGGGTCGCTTCGATGCGGTGATGCACTTTGCATCGTTCATTCAAGTGGGTGAATCGGTGCAACAGCCCGCCAAGTACTATGAGAACAACGTCACCAACACCCTTCACCTGTTGGACGCCATGCGCGCCGCCGGGGTGAACCGCTTCATTTTCTCGTCCACCGCCGCCACCTTTGGCGAGCCCCAGTATTCACCCATCGATGAGCGTCACCCCCAGCAGCCCATCAACCCCTATGGGCGCAGCAAGATGATGATCGAGCAGGTGCTGGAAGACTACGACCGCGCTTACGGCTTGAAGTCGGTGTGTTTGCGCTACTTCAATGCCGCCGGGGCCGACCCGGACGGCGAGCTGGGTGAACGGCACGAACCCGAAACCCACCTGATCCCCTTGGTGCTGCAAGCCGCTTCTGGGCGACGTTCGCACATTTCGGTGTTTGGGCGCGACTACGACACGCCGGACGGCACCTGCATTCGCGACTACATCCACATCAACGACCTGTGTGAAGCCCATTGGCTGGCGCTGCAGAGCCTGATGAAAGGCGTTGGCAGCCAGCGGTACAACTTGGGCAACGGCCAAGGCTTCTCGGTGCAAGCGGTGATTGAGGCGGCTCAACGGGTAACAGGACGTGCCATTGCCGTGCAGGATGCTCCACGACGCGAAGGCGACCCTGCTCGGCTGGTGGCCGACGCCACCTTGGCTCGCCAACAACTAGGCTGGCAACCCCAGTTTGCCGACCTGGAAACCTTGGTGCGTCACGCTTGGGTTTGGGAGACTCGTTGCTTGACGGATCAGAAAGACGAAAAACCATGACACACCCAGTTGCAACCTTGTGGATTGGTCAAGCGTTAAGCCCACTGGAGCAGCTCAGTGCTTTGTCGTTGTTAGAGACTGGCCACGACCTGACCCTTTACACCTACGAAGAGGTCCAAGGCGTCCCCAAAGGGGTGCGGGTTGCAGATGCCCGAACCCTGCTTCCGGGGCCCATTGTTCGCCACAAAAAGACCGGCAGCCCCGCGCTGCACTCCGACCTTTTTCGTTTTGAACTGATGAGGCAAACCGAATCAACCTGGGTTGATCTGGATGTGCTGGCGTTCAAACCCTTGCCCACCGAGTTAGACCATGTGTTTGCTTGGGAAAATGAATGTAGCCTGAACGGGGCTATCCTGAAACTGCCCAAAACCTCACCGGCGTTACAAGCATTACTGGCTTACGGAGACCACTACAAAGGCTACCCCCCCTTTTTATCACCCCAAAAAAAGTTGAAATACCAGATCAAAACATTCTGGCGCGGCATGACTTTGCCAGAACTTCCTTGGGGCTCCATCGGACCCATTGGCTTAACATACTATTTACGGCAGTCGGGAGAAATCCAACACGCATTGCCACGCAACAGTTTTTACCCTGTTGATCAGAACGATACGCTGCAACTGCTGACGGACACACACCTCACAAGACAATCGTTTGCTGCTGACGTTTACGCCCTGCATTTCTGGGCCAGCAAGATGCGCAAACTGACGAGAACCCACTTCGCTGGCGTAATTCCAGCATCGTCATTCATGGGCCGAGAAATCGCGCGCATGGAAGAAAAATTCAACGTCGACATTGGTTTTGCCCTGCCATGAGCCACGCCGCAAACAAACCACCTTTTGCGGCAACGGTGTTTTTGCTGACCTACAACCAGCAAGACACGGTAGAAGCCGCCGCCATGAGTTGCTTGAGCCAAGCTTGTGAACCCATTGAAATTATTTTCAGCGACGACTGCTCCAGCGACGGCACCTTGGCCAAGCTGCACAGCATCGCAGCGCAGTATGAAGGGCCACACCGCGTTCGGGTGCGCCAAAACCCACACAATTTGGGCATTGCCCAACACTACAACCAAGCCGTCAACGAAGCGAGCGCCGAACTGATCGTGGTGGCCGCCGGTGACGACCTGAGTGCGCCCAACCGCGTGGCGCGCGTCTTGGATGCCTGGCGCGCCAGCCAAGGGCGGCTCAACCTGATCGCCAGCTATGCCTCGGACATGAGCAAGACCGGAGAGCCCTTGGGCCTGATTCAAACCGGCCACTTGGAACGCTGGCCAAATGCGGCAACTTGGTGCAAAAAACGGCCTTATGTGATTGGGGCAACCTTTGCTTTTCACAAACGGCTGTTCACCCAGTTCGGCCCGTTGGCCAAGGGCGTGGATTACGAAGATCAAGTGCTCAGCCTGCGTGCAGCGGCATTGGGCGGGGGTAAGACCATCCACGAGCCACTGATCCAGTACCGCCGAGGCGGCCTATCAGCCAAGGCCCAACGCGACCCCCAGTCACTCCTGACACACGCAAGCAACAAATACCGGCGTCAGCTGGCGGTTTACACACAAATCACCCAAGACCTGCACACGGCGGGCCAACCCCAATTGACTCAGGGAAAGATCGCCCAATACATCAAGAAAAGTGTATTTGCACTGCATTTAATTAACGAACCCAACATCACCTTCAGCAAAGCTGTTTACTTGATCGCCCAGCACGCCAAATCTGTCGGGGTCTTTTGGCTTTTGACAAGGTATCTCTACATCAAACACCCAAAATTGACCAGTTTTTTGGGTCGGAAAATCTGATCAGATTGAGTATGAAAAAAATAATCAAAGCCATTCGTCGATGGAACAACAAAAGAGTTGATCATCGCCGCACAAAAAAAACCTTCGTCTTGGAACATCCGCATAGGTTGGGCGTGCTGGGCATCATGAAAAATGAGTCCATGAACATCGTCGAATGGATCGAGCATTACAGATCAGAGGGTGTGACTGCGCTTTTTTTGATCGATAACGGAAGCACCGATGACACCCTTGAAAAAGTCCAGCCCTACATTGATTCAGGCTTGCTAAAGCTGATCATTCTTCCTGAACAACACAAACAAAAACAACACTATTGGACGGCCATTGAACATTTCAACATCACAGAAGCTTGTCAATGGCTGATCATTGCGGACATCGATGAATTTTGGTTTTGCAAAGATGGCACCAAACTCAACGACATCTGGCCGCAGTACCATGGCTATGACGTTGTCTATGTGAACTGGAGCATTTTTGGCAGCAATGGGCATGACCAACACCCATCCAGTTTGCGCAAATCGCTCACCAAAAAACAAGCTCATCTGGCCTCAAACATGTTCACCAAATGGGCTTGCAGGACCAGCATCATTCGGACCATTGAAAACATTGACATCCACAAAGTCAGTGGCGGATGCTCATCGCGAACGATTGCTGACAATCAAGCGTTCCAAATCAACCATTACGTGACTCAAAGCCGAGAATACTTTGCCAAGGTCAAGATGACGCGTGGTGATGTGATCAAGGCATTGAATGACGACGTGCGCGATTGGGCTTACTTTGACAGGTACGACGCGCCCTGCACCGAAACCGATGAACTGCTGTCAAAAAGAATCGCTTCATGAAGGCCGCCGTGTTGGTTAATACGGGCTTGTTCCTGCTCTTCGGCACGGCATTGTTGTACACGCCATCAACCGCGTTGGTCGGACTCAGCTTGGCAGCGTTCGGGGTTTATGCTTTTGTGTCCAAACCCTCGGTTGTTTTTGCTGGGCAGTTTCCTCATGAACGGCATATTCTCATTGCGCTCTTGTGCATGGGCCTGGTGCTCATCGCATTGAATATTCACCACCAAGAACGCTGGGGGATCTACCACCTGCCAAACGCAACCTTGCTGAGTTTGCCTATTTTCTTCGCATTGGCCCACACCAATTTCAACGCGAAGTTCTTATGGTCGGGCGGGACTTTGGGCGCGATCATCGCCTTGGTTGTCGCCGGGTATGAAATTGTCATTCTCAATGCAGAGCGAGCCGGTAACATCATCCACAACCCCATCCCCTTTGGTTCAATATCGATGTGCTTGGCTGCAGCCTCGATGATCGGCTACCAAGCCAACACCAAGGCTTGGAGCCTGGGGAATGCCTGTGCGTTGGCTGGCATGTTCGCGGGCGTTGGGGCTGCGGTGTTGAGTGGCAGCAAGGGCTGCTTGCTGGCGCTGCCCGTGCTGGCTTATGTGGTGCACATCAAGTGCATACGGCTGCTGGGTATTCAACGCCATTGGCTGTGGCTGGGTGGTGTTCTGGCCTTGGTGGCGCTGGCGTGGTTGGCCGCCGACAGTTATATAGTCAGCCGCTTTGATGATGCCTTTCACAGTGCGGTGGCTTGGTTTGAAACCGGTCGTGTTGTGGATGGGTCGGTGGGCCCACGGCTGGAGCTGATCCGTTTTGCCTTCGACGTGGCCATGGTCAACCCGTTGACGGGTATTGGCCGTGACGAGATGGTGCGCATGTTGCAAGCCTCGGCCACCAATGGCGCATACTACCCCTTCATTGCCCAACTGCACACCGTACACAACGAATTCCTGAACATTTGGGTGACCAAAGGTTTGTTGGGTTTGGTCGCCATGGGGGCGGTGTACGGCTTGAGCCTGTGGTACTTCTGGCGGCTGCGTCACCACGCCGATGCCCATGTTCAAAACATTGGGTTAATGGGCCTGAGCTTGTGCTTGATGTACCTGATTTTTGGCTTGAGCGAAGTTGCGCTGCAGCTGACGTTTTTCAGGAACTTCTTTTTGGTCACACTGGTGTGCTTGCTGGGTATGGCTCATCAGCAGTTAAATCACTCCAAAAATTCATTGTTTAACCTTTGAAAATCTCATCATCTATGCACAATGTCATTACTCTACTGATTAACCTAGACCGATCCAAGGACCGGTTGTTAAAAACTGGTTCGAAATTGACAGAACTTGGCATTCAATGGGAAAGACTGCCTGCGGTTGATGGCTGGACTAAACAAACCGAAATTGCATGCCATGTTGATGAAAAGTCATTTCAACAACGTCATGGAAAGCCTTCGGTACCCGGTGAGGCGGGGTGCTACCTGTCTCACATTCATGCCATGCAACGCTTCCTCAATACATCCAATGAATATGCCTTGATTTTGGAGGACGACATTGTGCTTGGCGACGATTTGCCTGAGGTGGTTTCACAGGTTATTGCGCAAGCAAACCGTTGGGACTTGATAAAGCTCTCAGGCATGCACAGCGGCACACCTCTGAAGGTATTGCGCCTTGATCAAACACCCTATGCAATTGCTGTAGCAACCACCAGCTACACTGGAGCTAGCTGCTATTTGATCAATAAAAAAGCGGCTCGAATCATGGTTGAAGCCCTGCTGCCGATGCGGCTGCCTTATGACTTGGCCTATGAAAGGGGATGGGAGTTCGACCTAAAGATTCGCATGGTGACCCCCGCTCCTTGCGAGCACAGTTTTGACATGGGGACTGTGATTCACCAAGCTGGTGTGATCAGGGCCAACTTTCACTGGTCCAAACGCTTGAGGACGTATGCTTGGCGGATTAAGAATGATCTGCAACGCTTGACGTATGGGCTTAGCCAGTACTTCAAAGAATTCTTCAATGCTGGTTAAATTTGGTGTCAAGCAGTGCTTCTAAGGCGACGACTTTTCGCCCTCTGAATAAAAAAGCCATTCTGACAAAGGCCTTGCGAATCTCACCTAGGACACGCCGAGTTTTTACCTGCAAGAAAGTTAACCGACTTGGATAAATGGTCGGTGCTTTTTTGCTGGCAATCAAAGATTCTGTAGAAATGGGGGCTTGTTGCCCAAAATGTTTCGCTACGTTCATTTGAACCAAGTTGGCGGGGACCAACTGCCAGGCTCTCCACCCGCGAACATCATTGATAAAAGCATCGGCCAAAGCGGCTCCGTTTTTTTGATAGCGCTCAATCAAAATGCGGGCTCCAGATGGCCACAGCAGATAACCTGCTGATCCTGGGCTGTTCAGATGTAAACGTTGCATCTTTAGGTCACCAACGTTTTCAGTTTGACCCAGGATTTTCTTACCCCATGTTTCCAAACATACGTAGTCTGCGCAAGACGTTTGAGCCAAGGTCAGAATGTCTTGGTACCAATGCTCACTCAACAGCACATCGTCCTCAAGGACGACCGCTGGCCCGTCATTCTGAGCAATGTTTTTCCAAACCTGAAAGTGACTCAGAAAACAACCCACCTCGGTTTTTTGCAGGGGACGCTGCCAGCAAAATGCATTCTGAATGAATTCTTCTTCAGTGAAATCTTGCACGCCCACAGCGGCTTGCCAAATGGGCTCAAAACCCAAACGCTGGGCTTGCGCTTCCTGAAACGCGCGCCGGTGCTGGGCGGAGGCCAAACTGATGATGTAGACGGGCACCGTCATGCTTGACCTTTCCATGTCCAACCTACAACGCCCATCAAACGGCCCCACATGCGCGCGATCAGTTTGGGCGAAAACAGCACCACGCGCAGGGGCAAGGCCAAGGCGGTTTGCCAGATCAGTTGTCGGCGCAAGCGCTCAGCGGCGGCGGGGCTGTCGTGTTTGGTGGCAAAGATCAGCTTGGACTGGGCGTGGTGGAAGCCGCGCCCGTATTCGCTGCGCCACGGCGAGGCGCCTTTGACCGAGCCGCGCGAGCGGTGCAGCGCTTGCACGCTGGGCACCACCACCATGGGCAGACCGGCTTTGAAGAAGCGCAGGCAGAGGTCGTCGTCTTCGTAATACAGAAAGAAGGTTTCGTCGAAAAAGCCGGTGGGCTGACAAGCGTTCATGCGCAGCAGCATGGCCGCGCCGCACACAAAGCCCACGCTCGTGGGGCCCGTGGCACCGGGGCCTTTGGAGGGCCACAAGGTGCTGGGCCAGCGGTAGTTCACCTCGGGGTGGCCTTTGGCGTCGACCAGTTGCGGCGCCAGCATGGCGGCTTCGGGGAATTGGTCGGCTGCGGCCAAGAGCTGGGCCAACTGCTCGTGCGACAACTCGCAGTCGGGGTTGAGCAGCAAGGCAAACGGCGTGTTCACCCGAGCCAAGGCGCGGTTGTTGGCGGCACCAAAGCCCAGGTTGCGGTCGTGGGCCAAGACGGTGGCATGGGGCCACAGGGCTTGGGCTTGGGCGGCGGTGCTGTCGCCACTGGCGTTGTCCGACACGACCACGTGTGGGGCTTGCTGCAACAGGGGGTGCAGCGCGGCCAAACAATGGGCACTGTTGTAAGTGACCACGATGATGGTGACGCTGGCGAGCGATGGCGATGCGTTCATAGCAGCGATTGTGCACAACGCCGCGCAGCACCCTGCCCTTGCGCCAACCATTGGCGACAGGCTTGCTGGGCAGCGGACAGGGACGAGGGGCTGTGCAGCCAAGTTTGGGTGACCCCCCAGGCTTGGGCTATGGTATCCACCCGTTGGGCCGCACCGTGCTGCTGGGCTTGCTCAGCGGCATCGGCGAAGTTGAAAGTGTGCGGACCCATGACGATGGGGCAGCCGCAGGCGGCGGCTTCGATCAGGTTTTGTCCGCCCAGCGGCTCGAAGCTGCCCCCCAGCCACGCCACGCTGGCCAGGTGGTAATAGGCCTGCATTTCACCCAAGGAATCGCCCAACCAAAGGGTGCGGGGCGCGTCGGGGGACGTGTCTGGCGGTGTTTCCAAGGCCCACTGGCTGCGGCGGGCCACACGCCAACCCGCTTGCTCCATCAGCTGCGCCACGGCGTCGAAGCGCTGGGGGTGGCGAGGGACGAACAACCATTGAACGGTGTCGGCGGCCTCACCCAGCTGACGGATCACGTCTATGCATTGCGCTTCTTCGCCTTCGCGGCTGCTGGCGAGCATGACCACCGGGCGCGCAGCGGCTTGACGCCAACGCAGGCCCAGGGCTTGTTGGTCGGGGTTGACGCTGACGTCGTACTTCAGGTTGCCCATGACCGCCTTCACCGGCGCACCCAGCTGGCGCAAGCGCTGGGCGTCGGCCTCGGTTTGGGGCAACACACTGCTCAAGCGGCCGTAGGCGGGCAGCGCCAACCAGCGTTGGGCCCAGGCTTTGTTCAGACTGCGCTCGCTCAAGCGGGCATTGACCAGGTGCAAGGGCAATCCGCGCTCGGCGCAGGCTTGCACCCAGTGCGGCCAGACTTCGGTTTCCAAGACCACGCCCATGCGGGGCTGGAAGCGTTCCAAAAACCGCTGCACCACCGACGGGGTGTCCCAGGGCTGCCACACCTGCACATCGCCGGCCTGCAGCAAGCGCGTGCCTTCTTGCCAACCCGTGGCGGTGCCGTGGGTGAGCAAGATACGCACACCCGGCTGTTGTTCGCGCAAGGCCTTGAGCAGAATAGCCGCTGCGCGGGTTTCGCCCAAAGACACGGCGTGCACCCACACCGCCCCGGTCTGCGGCGCCACACCGGGGTAAAGCCCCCAGCGCTGTTCGGGATGCAGCAGGTAGCCGGGCTCTTTTGCGCCGCGACGGCGCAGTTTGTGCCGGAGCAAAGGCAACAAGGCCCACATGGCCCAGCCATAAAGCCACAAGGCGAAACGCTGCAGCCAGGTCAAGCTCATGCGGCGTCGAACAGCTGTTGGTACACGCGACCGATGCCAGCGGCTTCTTGGGCCAAACTGAAATGCTCGGCCACGCGCTGCTGCGCCGCTTGCCCCATTTGAAGGGCGCGCTGCGGGTCTTGCATGACCTTGAGCACCGCTTGGGCCAAGCCATCGGCGTCGCCGGTGTCGACCATCTCGCCGGTTTGGCTGGGAATGGCCAATTGGTCAAACGCCCCGGTGCGCGAACACACCACGGCGCAGCCGGTGGCGGCGGCTTCAAACGGGGTCAAGCCAAATGGCTCGTAACGCGGGCAGGCCACGCACAACAAACAGCGCTGGTACCAGCGGTGGACCTCACCGGCGGGCACTTCGCCCAAAAACACGATGCGGTCGTGCATGCCCGCGGCGTCGATTTGGCGCTGCAGGTCTTGTTGGTAGGCCTGGTGTTGGGGCTGGGCCAAGCCCGCGATCACGGCCGTGCAGCCGGGCAAATGGGGCAAGGCTTGCAGCATGGCGTGCACGAACACGTCGGTGCCTTTGTCGGGCCGAACGCGGCCAAAGACGCCAATGCCGTACTGCCCCGGCAAGCCCGAATCGGCCCAAGCCGTGAGCTTGTTGGGCGGCGGCGAAAAGCGCGTCAGGTCGATGCCGTGGGGCACCACCGCAGTGGTGTTGGGCACGAAGCTCGCCGCCAAGGGCGTGGTGGAAATGACGGCGTCCATCTTGGAGATGAGCCAACGCGGAAAGCGCCCATGCAGGTGTTGAGCGGCCGAAGTGAACACCAACTTGATGGGCAAACGCAGCACGTCGCGAGCCCACAGGCCCGCCATCATTTCGTGGTCGCGGCGCACGTGCCAAATGCGAAACGCACGCCCAGCGGGCGGGCGTTTGGACAGGCGAATGGCTTGTCGCAGGGTCATGCCCTGAAGGCCGTTGGACAGGAGCGTGCCGCAATAGGCCATGGCCCACTGCTTGAGCTGCAAAGGCACCAAAGCGTTGACCGTGGCGGACACGCCGGTGTAGCGCTTTTTGAGGTTGAAGACGATGACCTCGGGGTCGGCGCTGATGGGGTGGTGGTGGCTCATGCGGGCGTTTTCAGTGGGCGGCTTGTTGCACTTGGGCGTCGGGTTTGACGGCTTTTAACTCGGCCATCATGACGGCTTCGATGCGCTCGAGCGCTTGCGGGGTCTGGCCTTCAAAGCGCAGCACCAGCACGGGCGTGGTGTTGGACGCACGGATGAGACCGAAACCATCGGGCCAGTCCACGCGCAGGCCGTCGATGGTGGAGACGCTGGCGGGCGCTTCAAAGCGCGCGGCCGAGACGAGTTGGGCGACCAAACGGTGCGGCTCGCCTTCGGCGCACAGCACGTTGAGCTCGGGCGTGCTGTGGCTGGTGGGCAAGGCGTTGAGCACGGCGCTGGCGTCGGGGCTTTGGCTCAAGATTTCCAGCATGCGGGCACCGGCGTAGCTGCCGTCGTCAAAGCCGAACCAACGCTCTTTGAAAAAGATGTGGCCGCTCATCTCGCCGCCCAGCGGGGCTTGGGCGCCGCTGGCTTCGATCTCGCGCATCTTGGCTTTGATGAGCGAGTGCCCGGTTTTGTAAATCAGGGGCACGCCACCGGCCGCAGCGATGGCCGGGCCTAAGCGCTGCGAACACTTCACGTCGAACACGATGTGGCCGCCGGGCACGCGTTTGAGCACGTCTTGGGCGAACAAGGCCATTTGGCGGTCGGGGTAGATGTTTTGCCCTTCGCGGGTGACGATGCCCAAGCGGTCACCGTCGCCGTCAAAGGCCAAGCCCAGCTCGGCGCCGCTGCTGGCCAGCGCAGCGATGAGGTCGCGCAGGTTTTCGGGTTTGGAGGGGTCGGGGTGGTGATTCGGGAATTCGCCGTCCACCTCGCTGAAGAGCTCGATGACCTCGCAGCCCAAGGCACGGAACAGCGCGGGGGCGGTGGCACCGGCCACGCCGTTGCCGCTGTCGACCACGATCTTCATGGGGCGGCGCAACTTGACGTCGCCGACGATGCGGTCGCGGTAAGCGGGCCACACATCGACCGATCGCACCGAACCACCGGCCACCAGCGTCCAGCGGTCGTTGGCCATGGCTTGGTGCAGGCCTTGGATTTCTTCGCCGTGGATGGCGCGGGTGTCGAGCACCATCTTGAAGCCGTTGTAGTCCTTGGGGTTGTGGCTGCCCGTGACCATGATGCCGCTGCGGCACAGGGTGCTGGCCGCGATGTACAGCATGGGCGTGGTGACCATGCCGACGTCGATCACCTCGATGCCCGCATCGACCAAACCGGCCATCAGCGCGGCGGCGAGTTCGGGGCCGCTCAAGCGGCCATCGCGGCCCACGGCCACCACGGTTTGGCCTTGGCTGCGGGCGTGGGTACCGAAGGCACGGCCCAGCGCGCGGGCGACGTCAACGTTCAGTGTGCTGGGGACGATGCCGCGGATGTCGTAGGCCTTGAAGATGGACGGTGTGAGCTGCATGGGGTGCGTTCGGTGTTCAAATACCCTATTGTAAGAAGCCCAGCACCATGTCCCAGCCAACCATTGTCCACCGCCACATCCCCACCCCTTGGGGCGAGATGCTGATCGCGGGCGGCCCGGCGGGCCTGCGCGGCGCGTGGTTCACCGGCCAAAGCCACCACCCTGCTCCAGACACCATAGCGGCATGGCCTGCGGGCGACCACCCGGTGCTGCAAGCCGCTGAAGCGGCCCTGAAAGCCCATGGAGCGGGCCAGACCTTGGCGCCCTTGGCACTGGATTGGGACCAGGGCACGGACTTCCAGCGCTCAGTTTGGCGGGCCTTGTTGGCGATTCCCTCGGGCCAGACCCGCAGCTACAGCGAACTGGCCCAGTCCGTGGGCAAGCCCGCGGCGGTGCGCGCGGTGGGCGCAGCGGTGGGGCGCAACCCGTGGTCGGTGTTGGTGCCCTGCCACCGGGTCCTGGGCGCCAAGGGCGCCTTGACCGGTTACGCCGGTGGTTTGCCCCGCAAAGTGGCTTTGTTGGATTTGGAACAGAAACGCTGATATGCCCCGTTTGCTCGTCTTGGAATTTGTGGTGTTGGCGGCCTTGTGGGGCTCGTCGTTTTTGTTCATGCGCATCGGCGCGGCGGAATTGGGCACCTGGCCCACGGCGGGTTTGCGGGTAGCGCTGGCCGCTTTGTTTTTGTTGCCCACCTTTGCGGTGGCCGGCGTGTGGGCCGACTTTCGGCGTCACGCCAAACCGATTCTGTTTGTGGGCCTGCTCAATTCGGGCATCCCGTTTGGCATGTTCGCATTTGCGGTGATGCACATCAGCACGGGCTTGACGGCCATCTTGAACGCCACGGTGCCCTTGTGGGGCGCGGTGATCGCTTGGGCTTGGCTGCGTGACAAGCCGGGCGGCAGCCGCTGGTTGGGCTTGGCCATTGGCTTTGCGGGCGTGTGTTTGTTGGTGCTGGGCAAATCCAGCAGCAACGCCAGTGGTCAGTTGCTGGGCAGCTTGAACCCGATGAGCTTGCTGGCCATGGGCGCTTGTTTGGTGGCAACGTTGTGCTACGGCATTGCCGCGAGCTTCACACGCCTTCACCTCGACGGGGTCAAGCCCTTGGCCATCACCACCGGCAGCCAAATCGGCGCGGCCTTGGGCTTGGCCTTGCCCACGATTTGGTTTTGGCCCAGTGCGCCCATCAGCGGTGAGGCTTGGGGCGCCATCGCGGCCATGGCCTTGCTGGGGACGGCCTTGGCCTTCATGATCTTCTTTCACATCATCAAGCAAGTCGGGCCCAGCAAGGCCTTGACCGTGACCTTCATGATCCCGGTGTTTGGGTTGATCTATGGCGCGATATTCCTGGGCGAGGTGATCACACCCTGGATGGTGGGCTGCGGCGCGGTCATCTTGTCCGGCACCGCGCTGTCCACCGGCTTGGTCAGTTGGCCTCGTCGTCGCTTGGCGCCTTAGGAGCCGAGGCCTCGCCCTCGCCCACCACGATGCGGCGGGCCAGGTCTCGGGCCATGCGCTTTTCTTGAAAGCTCAGGGCGCGGCCGAGTGAGTTTTTGCCTTGCAGCAGCAACTCGCGGTCGGCTTCGTGCGGCAGGCCGCGCATGAGCGGCACTTCGTCGCGCAAAGCGTCTTTGGCGTCGCTGCTTTGGTCTTCCCACCAGGCGTTGACGATGCTTTGCAGGGTTTCGTGCTGGGCCGAGCTGTCCACAGCATGACCGCCTTGGCCACCAAAGGCTTGCGCCAATTCTTCGGCGGGCAGGATCAGGCGGCGGTCGGCTTCGCGCAACAAGCGGGCCCAGGTGGGGTCTTCTTGCATGAGGCGCGGCACCGAGGCGGCGCGCTCATCGGCCAACAAACACACGCTGCAACCGGCCAATTTGGCTTGGTCGATGGGGGCGATCAGGCGGTCGTCGTCGCTGGCGATCACCAAGGTTTGCACAGCGCCGTGGTGCACGATGGTTTGCAGGTCGCTGGCCATGGCGCGCACCAAGGACACGCCGCCATCGGCCGCCTCGGGGCGCACCCAACGCAGGGTTTGGTCGTCGAACACAGCGTGGTCGTCTTCGTCGCTGTACCAATACACGCGCAGCAACTGGGCTTGCAGGCCGCTGCGCTGCAGCAGGTGCGTCAACAAACCGGGCATGCGCTCGCGCACACCGGCGGTGCTGGCTTTGGGGTCGGCACTGGCCAACCAGCGCAAATAGCGCACATCCAACAAAGCAATGGCTTGGCCATCGTCGGCGCGGCTGCTGGTTTGACGCGAAGGCGCTGCGCGGCGCCACTGGGAGCTGTGGGTGGTGTCGTTCATGGTGGACTCACATAAAGGTCGGTAAAGCGGCTCGGCCATGTAATGGGGCTGTGCCGGATAAGAGCCATTAGCTTAGCAGTTAATCGGGAAACCTGTGGGCTTGGCTTGGGCCTTGCCTTAGTCAAGGTGATGGGGAATATCCATGGCGCTGTGGAGAACCCGAACGACCAAGACATCACCCGAAACCACACAAAAAAAGATCACATACCGGCCAAGGGCACAACTTCTCAAACCCGCTTTGATGTCTGAACGCAAGCGATAGCCTTCAGGGGCTATGAGTATTTTTTGACATTGCGCCTTGATTTCTTCAACGAAGGTCAAGGCCCTCATGGGGTTGTCTTGTGCGATGTAATCACCGATGGACGCCAAGTCCAAAGCGGCCAGTGGCGAAAACAGCAACGCCATTACGTCGATGCTTTTTTGTTCAACTGGGCCCGGTATTGGGCTTCGAGCCGATCGAACAAAGGCTCAGCCGCGATGGGCACGCCACTTTCAAGGCCCGATGCAATGGCCGCTCGCAAAACATCCCGCTGCATTTCCGCTTGTTGTTGGCTGTCTTCGAGCAAACGCAAACCCGCACGTACCACTTCACTGGCATTGTTGAAGCGGCCAGACTCCACCTGAGCACGGACAAACGATTCAAAGTGCGCACTGAGCGCGACACTGGTTGGCATGCCACCTCCTTAACAGTTAACAACTGTTATTAAACCAGAGAGTGGCCAAAACGGAAACCTCACTTAGATCGGCGAGAAGATGACTTCGTTGCTGCAATATTCCATATTCTTTTCACGAGCCCATGAAAAAGCCCATGCGATGTTGGCAGAGATGCCATAGAACGAGTCGCGACAGGCGCGGGGGCTTTCTCAAAAAATGATGGCTGAAGTGCTCAACATTCAACAACCCGCCGTAGCAAAGCTCGAGAAACGAACCGATATGCACCTTTCCACCCTGCGAAAAGCCACCTTGAGGCCATGAGACTGGCAATGACCAACAAAACAAAAATGGAATTGATGGGCTTGAATTGACGAAACAATGCGATTGCATTACCATCTGAGTATCTTCTCTGAACTGGAGGCCTCATGCCCACCACCCTCGAAGTTGAATCCACGCTGACCGACCGCTACCAGACCACGGTGCCTGAAATGGTGCGCCGCAGCCTTCGCTTGGGCAAACGCGACAAGGTTCACTACTCCATCCGCCCCAACGGTGAGGTGGTTTTGAGTCGTGCTGAAGTCTCTGAAAATGACGACCCTGTGCTCGGTCAGTTTTTGAGCTTTCTGTCACGCGACATGGCCGAACATCCCGAGCGCTTGCAAGCCTTGGATGCCGGCTTCGTGCAACGCCTGCAGTCACTCACCACGGGCATTGAAGTGGATCTTGATGCACCTCTGTCGGCAGACGATGAATGAATTCGGCGAATCCCGCACCGCTGGTCATTCATGGGTGGACCGTATTCGCACACCCGCTGTTCATTTCCCAACTTGACGCTCTTGCTCAACAGGTGAGCTCCCTCAAGGAAAAAGACCCCGATGGGTATGTCAAGAAAAATGCAAGCAAGCGTTTGGCCGCCATCACCAAACTGGCTTTCGATGCCATCCCACAAGATCCAACACGGCCAGAATACCGACAAGGAAACACACTCGGCGAAGCACACAAGCACTGGTTTCGTGCCAAGTTCTTTCAACAGTACCGACTGTTTTTTCGCTACCACGCACCCAGCAAGGTGATCGTGCTGGCTTGGGTCAATGACGAAGACACCAAACGAGCTTATGAAAGCAGCGAGGATGCATATCGAGTTTTTCGAAGCATGCTGGCTTCAGGCCACCCGCCAGATGACTGGTCGGCGCTTTTGGCCGAAGCACAAAAGCATGGCCACCAACTCAAGCGGAACCCCTCTTGAGCAAGCCAAACAAAAAAGCCGTTGATTTCTCAACGGCTTTGTATGTTGCTTTTGGCGGAGTGGACGTCCTCCGCATCCAAACCCAGCCAACTCCAATAAAACGTATTTTTCCCCGTAAGTCCATGAAAATATTAGACATAGACTCTAGCCAACTCCAGTAAGACCTAATAAAATCCAGTACAAATTGGAGGGTAATTAGGTGGGTAGAACAGCAGCAAAAACCCTGTCAGCTCGGCAGGTCGAGACAGAAGTACGGCCCGGTTACCACGCTGACGGTCCGCATACTGGCTTGTATTTACAAGTAACTCCAGTTCAAGACCGGGTCACACGCTCTTGGGTCTTCCGGTACACCAGTCCAACAACGCGCAAACGCCGTGAACTAGGGCTTGGGTCAGCTCGTATTCGCAAACTGGCTGATGCTCGCGCATTGAGTGCCGAATTGCGCCTTCAGGTCCTCAACGGTGTCGACCCAAAAGACGAGCGTGACAGGGCAAAAACAACCGCCATTGCAGCAAGGGCAAGCCTGATCACTTTTGATGAGGCCCTCGTTCAGTGCATGTCAGCAAAAGCCGTCGAGTGGAAAAACATCAAACATGGCCAGCAATGGCAGAACACGCTAACCACGTATGCAAGTCCCCTGCTTGGTCGAATGACTGTTGACCTAATCACCACAGAACTGGTCTACAAAGTCTTGCAGCCCATCTGGCAAACTAAAACCGAAACAGCCACCCGAGTAAGGCAGCGTATTGAAACGGTTCTTGACTGGTGCAAAGCCCGGGGCTACTGCAAGGGCGACAACCCGGCACGGCTGAAGGGGGCGCTAGGTGAGTTGCTTCCGAAGTCACAGAAGATCAAAAAGGTCGAGCACCACGCAGCAATTCCATACCGTCAGATCAACGAATTTGTGACAGCGCTTCGTAAAGAAGGCGGCAGCGCTCCTTTGGCGCTGGAGTTCATGTTGTTGACTGCTGCAAGAACTGGAGAGGTTGTCGCAGCCAAATGGGATGAAGTCGACTTTGATGGTCAGGTATGGACTGTCCCTGCGTCACGAATGAAATCAGGCAAGGAGCACCGGATACCCCTATCAACACGCGCTCTAGCGATCCTCCGCTTGATGAAAGCCGGAAAGCAGAACGATTACATATTCCCCGGGCACTCTGTCCAAAAGAGCAGTCATATGTCAACGGGCACTTGCCGAATTGTGATAAAGCGTATGGAGATTTTTTCGGCCTACACACCGCATGGTCTGCGTTCGACATTCCGTGACTGGGCAGCAGAAACAACCAGCTTTGCAAACGAAACATTGGAACTGGCACTGGCACACACCATCGCAAACAAGGCCGAAGCCGCCTACCGCCGACAAGATCAACTTGAAAAACGAGCAAAGCTCATGCAGCAATGGCAAAGGTATGTTGAATCATCACGAGTGTCAGCGGAGGTTGTACCTCTTGGACTTAGGGGTATCACTTGAAAAAATCCCCCACTCACACAGATGATCCGACTTACGACGGCACGTATCGATTGGTCAGTAAAAAAACTGGCAAATTAGCATCTAGTACGAGTTGGCTTCTCGATTTGGCTGCCGTTGCAAAAAGCCGAGGGGATTCGTCTGGCCTTGCAGCCTTGCTACCGCAAGAGAAGGCCGCTAAATTTCTACGGTTCAACGACCTAAAGCAATTTAAAAAACAGCAGAAAAAAGACGTTCTAGTTGGACAAGAAACCACGCAAAAAGACCTGCGAGATTTGGTAAGGTCTGCTTACCCAGCACTGGTTCTTTATTACATTGAAAACGTAATTCACAGTCACAACCCAATCCAAGTTAATCGAAAAGGCTTTAGAGCTTGGCTAATTAAAGAACTGAACACCATAAACGGAGGGCTTAATCGGCATTTGATGTCAATTGAAGCATTTCTTCCTCTGGTTGAGTTGAAACGTAGCGATGACTGGTGGCGTATTCACCTAAAAACAGAGAGTAAATTCGGAACTAAGACCTGAAAAATATGATGGCGCCCATCTCCAAACAACTCTTACAGGAGTTAATTGAAAATGGGTTTCCATGCACTTCCCCGTCACATCCGTCGCATCCTTCGCATGCGCGATATCTGCCAAAAATTGGGCCTCAGCCCAAGCACCGTGCACGATCTTGTTGCTCGCGACATTTTTATCAAACCCTTCACTTTGATACCGGGTGGTCGAGCCGTTGGGTGGCTTGAAGAAGACGTAGACCAATGGATTTTTGAGCGCAAAGCCGCATCTGAGCAGGAGGTCGTATGAAAAACGCCCCCTCCCCAGTTGATCTTTCAGCCATGCAGGCTGCGCTCAAAGATCATCGCCACGATCTTGGAAAAGACACCAAGCAGTACCACTACGCCAATGAGGTTCGGCTCATCAACTTTGCTGTCACCGGCAACAGTTATGGCTGCTATCGCAACTCATCCATCACCCGCGAATTGTCAAGAACGATCAAGCGGGTGGTGTGTCTGAACAGTCGGCTTATCAAGCTGCGTGTTCAGTACCAAGACAGAAAAAAGTCCTGCCGGGACTTGTTTCTGAAAGCCACATCCGTGGCATCCCAAAACTGAAGCCGCACGACCCAAGACATTGGGAAGGCGGCTTAGCAGGAGGTTGAGACCCTTTCTGCATTGTACGGCTTCCACATGTTTTTCGTCACGGCGATTTAACTTATGGAGTATTTATGAAAAGACAAATTTTGACCCCAAGAGCTGGTCCTGTCAGAGGACAGCCAACGGCAAATACACCAACCACGGTGATTGCTGGCAAGCCCAAGTCGCCCAGTGCGCTCATGCTCAAGCGCCTTAAGCGCTGCGCAGAAGAGCGCCATAGGGTGTTAATTCAGATGAAAAACGGCTCAGGCTACTGCGGTTGGATTGATGCCTTTACCGATGGCTGGCTGTCGATGCAAGACCCCACCACTATTGGTACGGAGAACACCATTACCGTACTCGAACTAATAGTTCATGTTATCGATAGGCGAAAGAACGCACACATCCACAGCATTAATTCAACGGATATTGGAGCTACAAAATGAAGTCAATTTTTCCCGACCACAGTGTACGTTTCAGACTCTGTTCTGATGATGACTTACCCCAGCTACCGCCCATGCGATGGCTGGTCAAAGGAGTCCTGCCTGAGTCAGGTTTGGCAGCCATTTATGGCCCGCCCAGTTCAGGCAAGTCATTTCTATGCTTTGACCTTGCCGTTGCTATCGCAATGGGCATAAAGTGGTTCGGAACCAGAGTTAATTCCGCACCGGTGGTGTACCTTTGGCTTGAGGGCGCTTCAGGTTTCAGACGGCGTGCTGAGGCTTGGAAAACCACCAAGCAGCAACCGCTGCCTGAAAAATTTAGGTACATCCTCCAGCCCTTCAAACTGTCGGAACCTGCCGATGTCCATGATCTTGCCCAGACCCTTCCTGCCGGGGCAGTTGTCTTCATTGATACGCTGAACAAAGCAGCGCCAGACAAAGACGAAAACTCAAGTGCTGAAATGGGCAAGCTGATTGATGCCGCCAGAATGCTCCAAGCTCACACAGGTGGCTTGGTCATACTTGTGCATCACACAGGTAAAAATCAGTCAGCAGGACTGCGTGGTCACTCCAGCCTATTGGGGGCGCTAGACACAGCCATCGAGGTGACCCGTGACAATTCGATCAGGCAATGGAACTTGGTGAAACAAAAAGATGGCCCAGACGGCTTGAAGCACAGCTTCAACCTTCTTGAGGTGGCGCTTGGCACTGATATTGATGGTGACCCGATCAGCAGTTGCTGCGTCAGTGAGGTGGATGAGTTATTTACCAACGTGTCAATGCCACAAGGTGCGAACCAGAGAATAGTGATGGAAGCCCTTGCGCCATTGTTTGACGCTGGATCAACCGGTGTAGAAGGAACACCATCTGACTCTTTATCCATCGACATTGAACAGGCCGTCTTGACGGCAGCTTCAAAGCTCACCTGCCCCAGTGACAAACGAAACACCCGAGCCAGAGAAGCCATATCAGGCATGGTTTCACGCGGTGTTCTTGGATCACATGAGAAATGGCTCTGGAAGCGCAGAAATCGCTGATTTCACATTAGCAGGCCCCCGCTCCGAAATCTCCTCCCCCCTAAAGGGGGGAAGGAGAATTTCGGAGAGGGTTCCGGGATTCTGCGGTCGATAGGCACATGGGGTGCTGTACATCAAAAACCTAAGTCTGATCGTTTGACCAATAACACCACATGGAATCAAAACAAACATGGCTTCTCACCGCTGGCAACAAGATTCAATGCCGCCGCTGTCAGGCTACGAGCAAGCGCACGCATCTTCAATGTGGTGCTCCTGCGATGTCAGGTAAGAACGTCTGTCGGTTCCACGGGGGACGCAGTACTGGCCCACGCACAGAGGCTGGTAGGGCACGGTGTGCCGCTGCCAAGACGGTGCACGGTCAGTCCACCCGTCAGGCACGCGCAGAACTGAGCGAGGAGCTTCTACAGCTAGCCTTGTTGGAGGAGATTGCAAGGATGACAGGCATCATCACTGGCCCGCGCTCTAGAGGGCGTCGTCCGGGGTACAGGAAGGTATAACGACAGCACTCAAAGTTGTTGAAACTGTCGTACGCGATGTAAAGGACTTACCTACCGAAAAGCTTTGGCTATGCTGGCGTTTCAAATTACAGCTTTGTTTGCGTTGATCTGGCCAAGCATCAAATCTGCCCGCCCGCCGTGATCAGGTACACGGCTTTGCCGTCAAGTGTTTGCTCGGCTGATGGTTGATCTTCAAGTGTTTGGTTGGTCATAAAGCGTTTTTCTTTGTATGTTCTTTGGGGTATTTGATTCGATATTCAAATCACCATCAAAATTCCAAAATAACAGTTGTTTCCCCTCGCGCTGATAGGATGCAGTCATGCTATCGAAAACAGTCATTCCGTCCCTACGCTCCCGGCATTTATTGGCGGGATGCGCATTGGCTTTCTGCTCCGGTCTGCATGCCGAAGTTCGGGAAGTCACGGGTGAATTTTTCTACGGCCCGGACACATCGGAAAAGCAAGCCTGCGAGGCGGCAGAGCAAAGGGCCAAACAGGAAGCTTTGAGGCTGG
>Ga0315907_10000467_pt1 | contig 58535 bp, 68 predicted proteins | sample LakEriMetagenome_3_FD_203525 | JGI IMG/M metagenome (GOLD analysis project Ga0315907, IMG submission 203525) | Freshwater fungal communities from buoy surface, Lake Erie, Ohio, United States - Buoy 12 MA123 | ecosystem: Environmental > Aquatic > Freshwater > Lake > Lake biofilm | place: USA... | reverse complement strand
TTTGGTAAATAAACTTCATTGGATAAAACAATTCTAAATCATCAGTAGAACTAAAAACATTATTCGTTTGAGTTACAAATATCGGAGGCTTAGTTAAATAATCAAGATAAAAATTAATACACCCACTTGGAAGTATTTCAATTTTATTGTCAGCAAGCATTATTTTTGGATTCCTAATACTTGGAACATCTAAAGTCTGTATTCTTTCGTCCGAATATTGAACAATAAACTTGGATTCAATTATCTGTTGACATTTACCTGCATCTCCCTTATAAACATTGCTAATATTAGCAAGAAATGGCACTGTCAATTCTTCATCAAGAAACAATTGGTAAGTTCTCCATCCAATTCTTTTAACATAAAAATCAGAATTTAATTCTGACATTATCAATACATCGTAAAATTTAATTCTGTCTCCATCACGATATGGCAAAACATATTTTGAACTTACAGTTGTTTTCTCCCCGTCATAACTTGCTTCTTGGAAAGATATAGTTGGGTTGTAAGGAATCAAATACTCGCCTCTTGAAAACAAATAATGATTATAACTTGGCAATTGAGTATTAATATCAATCGCATTGTTAATTGGAACTAAAGGCGTATTTATCTTTATAAAAGACCTAAGTTCATCATATTCCTCTTGCTCGTCAAGTCTTTTATAAATGTATTCAAAAGCGTTATACAAAGCTTCCTTGTACAATCTTTCCCTTTGAATAGGGCTATTGTAGCTGTTGTAATTCTTATCAATTCTTAATTGAAAGAGTTTATCAAATTCAAAAGATGAAGTTGCCATATTGGCTGTAAATATAAATAAAAAAAGCCACCGATTAAAGTGGCTTTTAATTTTATAAAAATCAAATTGTTAAATATCAAATTCGTTCTCTTTTATAGGAGTTTTATCTTTCTCGCTTGGCTTTTTTGCAGAATCTTTTATTGTTTTTTCTGCGATACTTTCTGGAACTTTAACTTCGCGCAAAGCTAATTCGTTGCGTAAGTTTGTCCAATCAGATTTGTTTTGTCTAAAATGCAAAGCCACGTCTTGAATTTCTTTCGAAATTGATGTTCCTTCAAATTGATAATACTTCGATTCATTTTGTGTAATTACAAAACAAGCAATCGCAGCGTGAACAGCTAGTGTTGCAGGGTCGTCATAAGAACGTCTTTCAACAATATTTGCAAATTCATCATGCTTATTGCTGTTGTTTACGTAATCGTAAATTGACGTTTCCTTGTCTGCAATGTCTTTGCCTATTGGATTTAACCCAAGCATATACATAACATTATTTACAACTGTTTCATCTCCACCTTCTTCTTTAGGTAAAATGCTACCAAGCAAACTATTTGTTTTGCGTAATTTATGCAAGTCGCCAACTTTGCTTTGTTTGATTTCTTCTTCATCTCTGTAAGAGTACATTTGTACATCTGTTGACAATAATGCTTTTTTATCAGCCTTGTAAACATTTGCAAATTCCGCTTGGTGATTATCACTTGGGAAACAATCTAACGTATTATTGTGTCCTGCTTTAGCAACCAACGGCCAACGTTTTATAAATTCAATTTCAGCATTTTTCTTTGTTTTGTTTGCTGCAGAATCATTGTCTGTAATTTCTATTTTGTAAAATAGATTAGTTGCACTTATTGGCAAAATTTTAACTTTAGCTTTTTGAACATTAATTTCCTTTGACTTCTGAACTACGCCATAAATGTCAACATAAGTAAATTCATTTGTCTTGTGATCAAGGTAACACATCTGTTCATTTAGAATGATGTCCGATGGATTTTTCAATCCGATAGTGAATGTTTTGCTCATTTTTCAAGTTTATTTTATTGCAAAATTAAACAAAATACTTGTTTTGTCAAAATTTATTTTTAATCTTTGCCTTGTGCTTAAAGGTTTTAAATATAGAATATATCCAAATAATTCTCAAAAGGAATTAATTGCCAAGCATATTGGAAGTAGTAGGTTTGTATATAATCTTGCTTTAGAAACAAAAAATTCTGCATATTTAGGTTACAAACATAAGTTTTCACCTTTTGATTTAATTAAACAACTTCCTGAATTAAAAAAAGAATGTTTATGGCTTAAAGAAGTTAATAGCCAATCTTTACAACAATCTATACAGAATATGGACATAGCTTTTAAAAAGTTTTTTAAAGGCTCAGGTTTTCCAAAATTTAAATCAAAACATAAAGGCTCCCAATCTTTTGCTGTTCCTCAAAATGTGACAGTTAAAAATGATCTTTTAATAATTCCTAAATTCCAAGAAGGAATTAATATTGTTTTACATCGGCCAATAAAAGGGACTATAAAAAGTGCAACAATAAGTATTAGCCCAACGGGCAAATATTTTGCATCAATATTAATTGATACTAATATTGAAAAACCAACAAAAGTTTTAATTGAAGAAAATACATGTATTGGTGTTGATTTAGGGATAAAAGATTTTGCAATAACTTCTAATGGAGATATTTTTTCAAACCCTAAAAATTTAATTAAAGCACAATTAAAATTAAAATATTTACAACGTAAATTTTCAAAACATAAAGGCAAAAGAACAAAACAAAAATTAGCATTATTACACGAAAAAGTAGTAAATAAACGCAAAGATTTTTTACATAAAACTTCAATTAAGTTAATTCGTGAGAACCAAACGATAGCTTTAGAAGACTTAGCTGTAAACAATATGGTAAAAAATCACAATTTAGCACAATCAATAAGTGATGCTAGTTGGTCAATGTTTGTAACTATGTTAGAATACAAAGCGGATTGGTATGGTAAAAACATTTTAAAAATTGGACGTTTTGCACCATCATCTAAAACTTGCTCTTGTTGTGGATACATAAATAAAGAGCTTACATTAAAAGATAGGAAATGGATTTGTATAAAGTGTAATTCTATTCACGATAGAGATATAAATGCTGCTACAAACATTAAATCATTTGCTCTTAAAAATAATACGAGTGGGGAACACACTCTTAAAAATCAGAACGAACTGCCTACGTTAGTAGGAGTGATGACTTCTGAAAACAAACTTTACAGCTTCGCTGAAAGTAAGTAGTTCACTTTTTGGCAAATATAAAAAAAGTCCGAGATATACTCGGACTTTTCTCAAAAAATAAACACACACTACTATTTTACAATACCGCGATGTTTTCAGGATTCGCAGTTGCAGGACTTGAACCAGCAAGCGCACCTTGGAAGATAGTTTTCAATTTATCAATCAAAGTGTTTGCATTTGCCGTACCTTCTGCAATTGCATAAATCAAGTTTCTGTTCGGAGCATTTTGAGATGTTTCACCGCTATTGTCGCCTGAGAATTGGAATTCAAAGGTTGAATAAGTGTTTGTCGGTAAAGCATTTTGAACATCTTGCGCTACAAGTTGCGGCCCTTGATTTACAGGAACCGTTCCCGAAGGAGAAGCTGCTGCCAAAGTTATTAAAGAAGAACTAACTCCTGTAATTCTTAACATTGGTGCTGCTGCTGTTCCTGCAATTGTTAAAACTGCACTTGAACGAATAACAGTTCCTAAAAGCAAACCTGCTTCAATCAAACCATTTATAGCTGTTTCTAAAGCAGTTGCTACTGAAATCGCTGTGTCTCCTGTTACAGAAGTAATCGCTACAAATTGTTTTGATGTACCTCCGTCAGGTTGTGGCTGAGTAAAATACATTTGATACGAAGTACCAACTGCTGGCGGCACAATTACCGTAGCTTGTTGAGAACGCGCTACCCCCGCAACCGAAGCGTTAAACTTCACTCCGATTGGGTTTAAAATTGAACCGTATGCGATTGGGTTAGGTACTCCCGTTAAGGTAAGTAATCCATTATCCAAAACTGCATCGGCTCCTGCGGCTGCTACTGTATTAAGTGCAAAGCCTTGAAAGTTTGTTGACTGTCCCATTTTTTTAATGTTTTTTTTAAATGTTAATAATTATTTAGTGGGTTCAAACCATGATGCACCGTAACCGTATCCGTCAATTCCGCTATCAGTCAAAACGTTGATTTGAGTTAAATCACGCAATGTTGCTACGTCTAAAGGATTAGCAATCATTGAATCTCTCAAATCAGTTGCAGTCATTTGATTGCTGTAAGCAGCATCCAAACCTGTTAAACGACCAATGTAAAATTCTTTGTTGCCAAAGTGGTATTGAGTAAATTGAGGTAACATTCTTCCATCAGTTGAACGAAGCAAGTTGTCTTGCATCATAAATCCTGACATTTGAAGTTTAGTGTATTTCTCATATCCAGGTATTGTACAACGAGCGTTATTTAAAATTGTAGGCTCGTTAAACAATGGCATTTCAACTACTGCGATTTGCTTGTTAACACCAGGAATAGTAAATAAAGGAATGTTGAAAGCTTGAACATCTTCTCCAGCGAATGTATTTAAAATACCTGTTTGGATAATTGTTTGCTCATAAACAGAGTTAATTGCAGACCATAAACCACGACCTAAGAAGAAAATATATTGTCCACCTACTCCGATGTTTTGGTCATATAGAGAACCCCATTGAGTTTCCAACCAATCTCTTGTTATTGGAGTTGAGAAAGAAGCAAAGATACCACCTCTGTTTTTTACTGCCCAACGGAAACCTCCGTTAGTGTAACGAGTACCATCTGCATCTTCTGTAATTCCTCTATCTCTAAACAAGCGGCTGAATTCAAGCGACATCTCCATACGAGCTAACATATCTGCTTCTGCTTGTTGATACCACATTCCGTTAAGGATTTTCACACCTGGTTGAGAACCATCGGTTGTTACTCTTGTAGAAACTTTCTCGCGTCTTGCAGTGTAGTTACCTTCTCTTGCGATTTCAAGATAATTGAAATCTAAAGTTGGATTTAAGAACCTACGTCCTTTTGCAGGGCTATCAACAGCAACAGAACTATCTCCATAAAAACCTAAGTTTTGTCCTACTGCGAAAGAAGAACCTGAGAAAGTTTGTCCGTATAATGGAGCTAATTTTGCATAAGCACCTGTTCCGTTTTTGAATTCGATTACACGACCTTGGTCAGACCAAGCTGTTCCGTAGAACGCAACGTCATTCTGACGAATACCTTCAACTGTGCTATCAAATGTTATGGTAATGATATTACCTGCCAAAGATGAACTTAAAATGTTTGTGCTGATAAAATCAAGACCGCGAGAAGCAGAAATAATTTTGCCATCACCTGGCACAATAGGAATAGAACCTCCTGATTGTTTGTTTACGATACGCAAAAATGCGTTAAATACTGGTCTGCGATTACATAAGTTGTATGTAATGCCCGGATTCATTTGTGTGATAAGTTGGTTAACAACCAAGTTATCAAGGTAACTCCTTGCGGAGGGGTTGGTATTTGGAATTACTGACATTTCAGTTTAGTTTTTAAGGGTTAATTTACAGTTATTGCTTTTCTCGGATCAAAATCATCCATCTTCGCATTTGAAAGGTCGCGTGTAAAAGTTGCTCTCTGCGCTATGTTAGCTGGGTCGGAGTTATTCACCAATGAACCTGCACTTCTTTCAGCCAAAGATTGTACTTTTGCTTTGTTCTTAGCTGATTCCATTATTGATTTAATGTAAGCATTTGGGTCTTTAGCAAAACTTAATGTTTCTACCAAATGTTTTAAATCAAGTTGGTCTCCTTTGAATCTATATATGCCGTTATTTACTTTTTCAAGAATTAAATCCTTGTCTGTTTTAGTAAAAGCAGCTTTGTTTCCAAAGTCTTTTGAACCTTTTGCAACCAATTCATCAAGGAAAGAAATCAATTGCTCCCCCGTTTTTTGCCAATAAGCATCACCTTGTTTTCTGTCGGCAATACGTTTTTGGATTTCTTCGGAAACATTTGTTCCTGATGTTGATTTGACTTTTTCCTTCATTGCCTTAATTGCAGACGCTCTTTTTAAAGGGTCTGTCATAGAATCAAGTTCGCCAAGACGTTCGTTTATGATGTTCTCTAAATCAGATAACTCTAGTTTTACGCCAAGTTCATTTGCTTCCATTTGAATCACTTTACTAAGTAACTGCTCTTCTGACAACGAAGCCACATTTATACCAAATATTTGCTCATGTAAAACTTGTGGGTCTGCATCCACGCCTTGCTCCAATCCTACGAGATATTCAACCGTCTTTTTAATTATTGGGTCATCATTGAGTTTTTGGAATTGCGCCAAAGCAGACTTGCTTTCATGTAATTCGGCAACTAATTTGTCATAATCTGCTTTAGGTACAGTTTCACCTGATGCAGTTGCATTACTCGTTCCAGCGTTTTGAACACTTGTGTTCGGCTTGGATTCAGCGTTTGCTTCTTCATCATCTAATTCAAAATCGTAATTAATTTCTGCAGGTTCTTCACTTGCAGCTTCTACGGCATTTGATTCGACTGGCTTTTGTTCAGAAGTAACTTCGGCAGGTGCGCTTCCTCCTCCGTTTTCTTCTGCTTCTGCATTTCTAAAATAGTTAACGTACATATAGTTTTTGTGTTTCTGCAAAATTCAACGTATTATTTTTTAAATAAAATACCTATATTTGTCCACACTTATATGTACCTATGGAAGAAGTAATTTTAAAGCAAATACGGGGCGTTGCAGCCAAAGATTTTGAACGAGCATTTAAAAGAGAAACAGCGAAAGTGTCAAAAAACTTTTCAGAAAACCTTAAAGTGTTGGAAGAAAAGTTTAATCAAAGCCTACGTGTAACAAAAACAAATGGCAGGAATCACTTTGCTCACGTAACTCAATTGAGTACAAAGACTGTTCAAAGAATGGCTATGGATATAACAAATTCAAATAGCCGAGTTGATACATTAATCCGAGTTGCTGCCTATTATAACGTTCCTGTTGAATACCTTTTTGTCGAAGGGGCTTTTAAAAATTATCACAGAAAGAATGGCTCATTAAAATCATTTTCAAGAGAAGTAAAGCAGTACATTGGCAGGAAAAGCATTAAGGATATTTACATCTATTGCGAAAATCAGCATGCAAGAATGGATATCAACAACAAGCCTCCGTTTTACTTTACTCTTAACAAAGGTTATATGTTTTACAATGAGGATATTCAATTAAAGGTTGCATTATTCTTGGATAAAGAAACAGATAACGCCTACTTGGTTTACGACAAACTGCCTCCGATGCCATACATTGAAGTCAATGCTATTAGACAGAACCAAATACTTCTTTCAGACGAAACGCTTGCTAAAAACAACGTGGCTACATTTATTCATATAAAGATACTTACAAGCCATCCGTTTAAGTTGACAACGTTTGAGATTTAATATTATCGCTTTAGGATTTCAATATCCTCAATTTCCACTTTTGAAGAATCGCAATTGATAATCATCTTTGCTGTTTTTTCTCTTTCTCCGTAACGAAAAATTCTGCGCTTAAACAATTTAAACTCTTGCTGTCGCTTACCTAAGTAAACAGCTAGGATTCCTTTTATTGATTGTTTGGTAGATATAAAAACAACACTATCGTTTCCTAAAGGAGAAAACAAAGTTATCTTTAAGCAACTGTCTTGGGTAACTATTTTCTTTCCGGCTATTCTAATTTCACCAGGAAGGTAAATCAAACTGTCTTTCCAAAACTCTTTTATATTATTGCGCTCTCTTTCCAATTCAAATTCTGTAAATCGAATTAGCTTTTTTAACTTTATGTTTTCTTCTTGCAATTTGTCAAGTTGTGGCCCGTAAAAATCTTTAAGTTGCTGCTCCGTTAAAGTTTTAGTAATTGATATTTCGGTTCTTGCTTTTGTTAAATCAGTTAATGCAGATGCCAAATTGGTTTCAGAACGTATTGCTTTTGCTTTCCAGCCTCTTCCCCAAATTGAAAGAAAAGCTCCAATAATAAAAAAAATGATTATCAACAAAATGATAGAAATTATCCATCTTGCATTTTCCTTAATAGTTGCCAATAAGTTTTCTCTCATTGCATTTGCTGTTGTGGCATTTGTTGCGCTTGTTGCTGCATATCTCTTTCATCCATCTTCATGTCTGCATTTATCAAAGTCTTAGCCAAATCTGCTTCTATTTTTGCTTGGTTTGCTTCATCACTACTTAATGCGCTAATTGTTGCGCTATCAGTTGTTGCTTTTGCAATCGTTTGAGTATTTACAATTGATGTAATTTTATCTAACAATTCTCTTTCTTCTGCTTTTGCAATGTTAGTTTGATTTTTCCATCTAACATAGTCTTTCAATTCAGTCCAAGTTTTGCAATTGATAATCTCTGCAAAATCTTGAATATCCATCCCTCCTTGCGGACCAAATGCCTTGATTATTTCAACCAATTCTCTGCGTTGACCTTCTCCAATGAAATCGTCAATATCAACTCGGCAAAGCAAAGTCATATAAAGGTATTTTTTAAACTCCTTCATAAACATAACGCCTCTTTCGCCAACAATGCTTTCGGCAGCTTTTGTTTCTCCAGCGGCAACTTTTACTTTTAACAATTCCAAACTGTATTGCAATAGGTTAGTCATAAACTGCATGTGTCCCCAGAAATAATAATGACTATTATTACTTTGCAAATCAGCAGATGTTTGTTGAACACCATTGCTCACATAAGACTGTTGAGAACCCAACCCTATATCGCTTATGTTCAATGCGTCTGCTTGCATTTTGGCTTTCATATCGCGTAAGGTTTGATATCTAATTGCATACTCAACCGTTGACATATTGATTGCGTAAAAAGCATTTCTTGTATCAAGTGGGTTATTCACATCACCCGAACTTGATTCCATAGCTATCCTTGCCTTTTTAAGTTCCTCTAATAACTCAAATGGATTTTGAGAATTAGAAAGTTTACCTCCAAGCACTCCAAGTATTTGCCCCATATCAAAGCCCATCATCTCGCGGCTTTTATAATCAATAGCATCCATATCTGCTTGATATTCGCGAATTTGGTCAACGGCACTTCTGTTATATCCTAAGTAAGTAAAAGGCTGAAAAGTTAAAATTGGAGGATACAGCTTTTTAGGATTTAATGGATCTCGTACTTGGTCTGCAATTCCTTCGTCAACAACATATTTGTTTCCAATTACTGTTGCCGTTCTGTAAACCTCAATCATTTCACCTTTCTTTTTGCTGCTTGCATTTAGGTAAAACAATTGATTTGTTGGGTCATTCTTATCAGGAACATATCTTGAATCAACTAATCCTCTCCAATAAATTCTAACTGCAGTCCAAGTTGAAATGTATTTACCAGATGTTGCCCACCAATTAAAAGGGTAGCCATTAAATCCATTAATGATTGTACCGTTTGGAGAACCTTCTGCGGGAGAACTGAAAATAAGTTTTAAAACATCTTCTCCATACTTCCTAGCTATTTGCTCTCCCCACGTTTCTTTATTGAATAAACCTTGCCTTGAAACTAATTGTGTTGGAGAAAATTGTCTAATCCAACCTTTGATTTCATCGTTTTGCCCAAAATCATCATCCTCTACGCTGCTGTTTATTGAAAGGTAAGAAGGTATTTCATCCCATACTGGCCAACCGTCTCTAAAACAAACCTCTGCGCTGCATCTGCCACCAACATATTGTTGAATAAAAGTTCTATTCCCAAATCCTATAAAATTATTTCTTGCTTTTATTTCGTTTACAATTTCAGTTCCGTAAATTTCTGCATCTTCATTTGTTGTTCGCATTAAACGCCTTTCTGCATCTTGTTTACTTGTAAACTCCATTCCAAATGTAGGATTGTACTCAATACCAAATTGCTCTGCTATTTCATCAAAGAAAGGTGCTTCGTCAAAACGAATCATCGCTCTTTTTATCTCTTGCTTTTTCTTTGTCTGAACTTTGTTATCGTAACTCACTACGCTTGGGCGGCAATTTCTAAGTAGCTTTATGTACCCACCGCTTGCATTCAAAACTAATTTCCTAACGTCCTTTCCGGCAACATAAGGTGCTGGCATTTCACCGCCTCCATCTAATTGAGTTAAGTAACCCATATCCCAATTCTGTTGGTCGCCTTGAAAATACAAAAAGTTTCTTCTTGCTCTTTCTGCTTCTCCTAAATTCCACCAAGTATTATTGCTTGCTGCGGAATTATTAAATGGTGTGCGTGTAGCATTGTAAAACATAGAGCCATATCGGACGCAATCCAAATGCCACATATCCACAGCTTCTTGTACTGTTGTTGCGTTGTAATGTTTTTTTATATCATCAAGCGTCATATCTTGACGTGGTTGCCTACCTGAAAACATTCCGTTACCAATCATAATTTTAAATATTAGCTGTTGGCAAAGTTAGTAAATTTTAATTGTTTTTTCCATTGCCACAATTCTATTGGTTCTGCTTCTGAGTCTTCAAGTGAATGCACAACAGCGCAAATTAAAAATCCAGAAGTTGCTGAACCTTGTTGGAAAAATCCATGAAAGTAACCATCTACCCAATTGCCGCTTTTAATGTCAAGGAAAACGCATTTCATTTTTTTTCTTCTGCAATTTGGTCAATAGTTTTTTTTATCAATTCAATTTTTGAATCTTTCGCATACGCCATATTGTTTTCAATTTGACTTAAATACTGAATTGAAAATCCCAATTTCAAAGACAAGTCAGAAAGAGTTATCTTAATTCCAAACTCTTTTGCTTTTGCCTTTCGGTACATTTTTAAATCGTTATTGTTCCCCATTGTAGAACTCTTTTTCTTTCAGTAAATAATCATAATTCACTTCTCGCATTGCATTCTCGCTGTACCCATTTGCTTGGTAGGCTACAAATGGTAAAATAGAAAATGCTTTTGCTTTTCCCTCTGACATATCGGTAGTCCACAAATCTATATTGTACTTTTCATCTGCTTGCAAATATCTTTCATAATACCTTTCGCTTACTGCGTAAAAATGAAATCCGCACATCTTCTCAACTCTCCAAATGTTATCAAAGTCTTGCTCAAACTTTTCCGCTTGGTAAAATCCAGAAACAAAAATATCCCAATCTGCAGGAAGGTTTTTCATACTCTCCATAAAATGCTTTACAGAATCAGCATGAGAAAATCTTACATCATCTTCTGCTATGATAACAAAAGGATATTTCTTCATTTGAGCAATGTAAACGCATTTTTTGTGCGCTCGCATTATCCCTACTCTTGGCTTTTCGTCTTTGACATAAATCGCTTTTATCCAAATTGGAAACACTCCCGTCTTTGCAAATTCAGATACCAATGGTAAACGCCTTTCCTCTTGACCAGATATTACAAATACCGTTGTTAGTTTATCTTGTGCGTATGTTCGCATTAGTGATGAAAAATATAACTGTGCTTTCTCATAATATACTCATAGTTCTCAAAGCTTTTTTCATCAGGCTCTCTAAGATAAATATGAATTTGAGTTTCTTTTTTAAAATTAAGCAATTCCAAAAGGTAAATTATCGAAGTGCCAACCGTATGAATTGAACTTGCTGCCATAAATACAAGATACCAATCTATCAAAGTAAATCCTTCAATTGGCACCATTTCAATATTTCGATTATCCAAATCCATCACAATATCGGCTTCTCCGCTAAAATCACTTCTGAATTTCCTGTTTATCAAAGTAAATTTCTCTCCATACTTAATTCCTAAAATGTTAAAAAGTTCTAATGCCTTTCTTGTGTCAAATTTAATCTCAGCTTTATCTTTCCAAGTTTCCCAATTGTCGCCAACGTACATATATTTTGACTTCATGCAATCTTTGTACTTGACACCAACAAGGTAATCCGTAAATCTAAATGGCATCACCCAACAATTGCTTACCTTGTATGGATATTTCACATTGTAATTCAACTTTAGCAAATTCATATCAATGAAATCAATGTCCAGATAATGCTTTTGAATATCTAAAAACAAAGGATTTATAGGCCACAACACTTTGAATCCTTGCTCAATATACTTACGAGCAATAGTTATCATAAACATTACATCTCCAAGACCTTGAAATTGATTTATGATTATCGTATCTACGCCACTTGGAATATTTCTAAATATTACGCTGCCACCATGAAATCCAAATTGGTTATCGTAAACTCTGTCTGTTGTTCCCCAACCTTCAATGCTAAACTTCTTTGCTAACTCTATAGGTGCAAATTTAATTCCCCTCTTTACCAACTTGTCGTAATTCTGTCTGCAAATTACATCATCTTCTGGATGGCATTCAACGGCTGTTTTTTCAGATAGCAAATTGGCTGCAACTTCCAATAGCTTTTTGCTTCTTAAACTAAATCCTCCGTTACCAACATTGTTTCCTTCTGCATACCACCAAGACGCACCAATGTAATCGTAATTCAAGAAAGCATTATCCCAAGCCAATGCGTTCACAACGTACCCATCGTGCTGTACAATCAACGCAAATTCTGTTTTGATATACTTGTGTAGATTTTTAATTACAAACTCGCTATAAGCCTCTTTTGAGGTTAAATGGGGGATTATAATAACTCTTGGGTCGTTACTCGGAATAGATGTCAATATAATTGCGTTCCCAAATTCAATATCTTTGCAAGATTTGTCCAATGCGTAAATTGCTTTTGTTATATTGACACAATCAATAATAACGCAAGTAACCATTGACAACTTCAATGCAACAAAACTCTCGGCAGTATCAGGCTTCTCGTAAGCACTATGCCCCATAGAAGAATTGATTCCAATGTGTTGAACCAATGAAGGTATATTGCATACAATAGGAATACCATCATTCATAGAATTTAGACAAGCAAGTTGATCCCAATTACCTTGCTTGTCTAATATGCACTTGTCCAACGCAGGAAAAATGTATTTGTTAAGTGATTCAAAACCAAATACCATATTGATTCCTCCAACAGATTTCTTTGTGCAAAAGGTATCATAAACGTCAATTATATTATGCCTTTCAGAACCGTCAGCATTTTTAGTTTGACAATGAAAGCCAGTTACAATTGCATGCGAGAATTTAGAATGCAATTCCAATATCCTCGTAAAATAATCATTCCTAATTACAGCATCAGAATCCAAATTGATAAACGTATCAGCTTTAAAAACTTTAATTGCATAATCAATTGCCAATTTCAAAGAACCATAAATTTTTTGCTTTTCATCGTGAAATAATTTTACCACTTGGCATTTACCAAGTTTGAAATCATGTATCAAATTCAAAGTTTCTTTATCGTCCGAGCAATCATCTGAAATCAAAATCGTTGCGCCTTTCGGAATATCACTTCGCAAAATGCTATCAAAACATTTCTTCAAATAATCAGGACGGTTGTAAGTAGTTATGATTAGAGCTAAATTCATTTTTTTTGGGCTACAACTATAAAACTGTTATTCAAATCAACCCCGCTTATATGATGTTTTTTCCAATTAGGCTTTGGACTATGAGTTGTATCATAGCAACTTTCAAAATACTCTTTTACTATTTGAGGAGTTAAAGTATGAATGTGCTTCCTATTGTTAAAAATACGCCAATAACGTTGAGAAAAATCTGGCAAATAAAGAAACAAAACACCTTTCGATTTCAACTTGCTATACCAATGGTCAAGCAAATCAGCCCAATTGCCTACATAATGCTCCATCATGTGGCTTGAAAAAATGTAATCTAAACTTTCGTTCTCACATGGTAAGTTATCGGCTTCAATGCCGTTCAAACTTATGTCCGCAAGTTGCGCTCCAGGAAATGCCCATTCTTTTTTATTGCAACCAACATCAAATCCAACTCCATCGCAAAACTCTTTTGCAAATGGAATTACAAATCTAGCAGCATTTCCCGTTGCTTGAAATGCAGGGTAAAAATCACCCTCGTAATAAAGTGTTTCGTAACTCATTTTTCAACTTGAATTTTTGCAATAGTACGAATTGTTTTCAATAATGCAAATCTTATTTTTAAATATTTGTATAATCAATCTCCTTCTTCAAGATTCACAGGGTAAATCTTTCTATCCGCTTTCAATTTTTGCAGATACTTCTTCTGAGATTCCAATTGTTTAATAGATTTTGTCAACAACCGAATGTGGTCGTCAATCTGCTTTTTACTAAGGGTACTCAGTTTCATTTTGATTTCCCTTTCATAGACTTGCTACCCCTGCAATTCCATTTCTTGCGTGACAGGTTATTGGGTGAATTAGGATCAGACTTCCAATCGCCTTTTATCTTTGCTGAACGAGCGCAGTATGCATCACCACGTTTGGTACCTGGAGATATCGTAGCTCCCTTTTGTCCGTACTTTACAGTCTTAGTTCTGCCCGTTTCCTTGTTGACAACAGTCTTTGAGAATTTCTTTTCCATGTCTATCTAAATTTAAAAAACAAATTTATAATAAATTGTATTTACTATCCTTTTTCAAAACCCTATTTAAAGAAATATTGTTAGCAAAACTAATTTCCTTGTTGCTCAATGTCCATATCTCACCATCGTCCATAGCGCAAGTGAATAGCAAATCGTGTTCTTGACTGTAATCAATTACCAAAAATGCAAAGCCTTTCATCCCATCAGAATTTCTGATTATTGGAAGCATAGGGTTCAATTGTAACATCATTGCTCGTAGGTGTCGTTGTAGTACATTTCGCCAGTTCTTAAAGGATTACTATAAACATCTTCTTCAACTCCTGTTCTGTAAGCTTCTGAAATCTGCTCCTTCTCCATTGCAAGAGCTTCTTCAAAATATATCTTTTTATCACTTGAATACAAAATGGTTCTTGGAATCATAGCTTCAAGTTTCGCATAAAGAAATTCAACTGCTGTTTGCTTTGTCATAATTCGTCTTTTATTACATTTATCAATAAACCCGTAAATGGTAAATATAAACAAGCTATAAATACCATTGTAAATCTCAAAGCCTCAGCCCAATTAAATGGGTTTAGTTCTTTTTTTACAAATCCAATTGCTATGTAAATAATAGCAATCCAAACCAATTGCCCCATAAAAACTATTGCGATTGCTTTTAATGTCTTTTTCATTTCTTATATTTCTTTAAGTAAAACTGTTCACCTATGGACTTTCCGATGGCGATTTGCCCGCGAAAAATATCGGAGGCGCATTCGTTGCAGATGTTAATTATCTGCTGTTTTTCTATTCTCTTGGCTTGCTGCAGCAAGTCGTAATGCTCAACTGCTTTGCCCTTCTTCTTTAGCTCTTGGATCAGCCATTCAACTGGTGTTAGTGTCATAAATTAATTTATTTTTTCAACTTAGTAGGATTCTCTAAAGGCTTCAAAAAGTCTTTAATCATCTGACGTATTTCTAACTTCTTAGAAACAGGTACTCGGATTGTTAAATTCACAGTTTCTTCTGCATACTTGTGTGGTGGACCAGCAAAATTCCTTTTGCCGCCACGATTTTCTTTTTTGATTTTAGTATCCATTATTTTAGCTTGTCGTAGGTGTCGATGGTTAGTAATTCCATTCTATCAAGTCGGTAATCTTCGCCATCATCTCCTTTAAATTGAGCAGGTATTAAACAAGTTTTGTAATATTCAATTATGTTTTCTTTATTAACCTCAGTCAAAAATTTTATCATTGAAAATTTAAGTCCAAACTTGCTATCAACTTTGTAATCATTGGTTTTGTAAATGTAACCAAAAGAGTTCGTGGAGTAAACCACTTTAGGTGTTTCTATACCTTTTTCAAAATCAGAAACATTGGCTACAAGTAATAATTCAATCCTTGGTAACAATTGTGTTTTAAAGTTTTCAAATACAAAAACTTCGAAATCCCAAACGTTATTTATATTATTTTCAATAATTACATTTCTTGCGTCAAATAAAAAATTATTTATAGCAGCATGCATTTTTTGGTAATCAAGTTTAGATACAAAATCTATAACTTCTTTTTGGCTTAATGTCTTTTCCATTTATTCAATTTCTTTAGTTTCTAATTTATTTTTACAAAGTATTTTGCAGTTAGCAATGTAGTCTTTCAAAGTTATAGTTCCAATTGAAACCTCTCTTTCCCTTTTGTTATGATAAATCAATTTGTCTGAATTTTTACAAAACGTACAGTCTTTGCAAACGTAAGATTGCTTATCCTTGGCTACAACTACTCTAAGTTCATCCCTTTCTGATTTTAATCTATCAGCGTGTTTATCATTGTATTTCTTATTTGCTTTGCTAATACAAGAATCACACATCATTTTTACATTTTTACCTCTTTCTATTTTTTCCATAATCAAAAGCTTTTCATTTTCAGAAAGCAATACTTGGCAAGAAGTACAAATCATTCTTAAAAGAGCAACCTTTTTTTTATCTTCATCGGTAAATACATACTTTCTTTCTTTTCTAAATTCTTTTTTTTCTTTATCAGCGATATAAGGCTCATCCTCAATATCTACTTCTCTGCCGTATAAAACAAGCAAATCTTCTATTTGAGTTGGTGATAATTGTAGTTTCATATTGTAAAATTATTTTGCAAATATAATACAAGTTTCCTATATACCAAATTTTTCTGCGTCGCTCCCCTTAGTTTCTATAATTACTATATTATACTTATTTATTATAAAGGATATATAAACTATAAGTATGTAAGGGAGGGGAGTTTGTGATATACATTCATATATTATATTTTTATTTACCCTTGTAACCATTGATAACATTAATAAATATTGATTTCAAATAAACTATAAATATTATATAGGTATTATATATAGTCGATTTTTAAAGAGGAAAATCAATTAAAAAATTTGAAACCTACCATCTAAAAATTAATTTGTAAACGTTTACCTTTTCTTTTTTTTAAAACCCATTTCCTTGTTTTTAACAAAATCTATCGTAGAATTATAAATATTAAGACAATAATTTAAGATATAAATATATCTATATAATTATAAATATCTTTATATACATGATAGGAATTACGTGTAGGGGTAGTGAGTATATATGGGGATTTTTTTTTGGCGGCTCGCGTAAAAAATACCCGCCCCCCATTTGCCCACCTCCCCCACGCAAAAAAAATGTTTTTTAATTCCTTTTGGCTGCAAAATAAATGAAATTACAATTTTGAACCCTCTAATGTAATATAATACTAAAGTAAAATAGGCTATTAATTACACACTCGTTCCATTGTGTCAGAAATAAAAAGAATGATCTATAATTATTGCAGCCAATTATATAATGATGGTTAATTTATACGTATAAAAAAAATAATTTGTACGTATAAATATTGCAGCCTGTACAATAGTGTATAAAATACTTTACACTTATGTAAAATACTTGTACAAATGTGTACAAAAACTTGTACAAATGTGTATATATATTGACCAAATATATACAAATACCTATACAAACCTGTACAAATCTATACGTATAACTTTTATTTTTTAGTGGTATAAAAAGTTTCACAGATAATTAGGCATACCTAAAACAGCAATTAGGCTATCCTAATTTATTAATTAGGCATACCTAATTTTATAATTTGGTGTACCTAAATTGGCTTTATAGATATTATCAATAAGCAATTAATTTATATAGATTTTATCAATACTTTGGCTCCAATACATTATGTTAAATTTAGAATGATTCTAAATAAGGATTTCATTTGTTACCTTCTGTACCCCTTGATAACACTCAATTCTTTGTCAACTTTCCTTATTTTACGGGGGTTTCGGACTTGTGGACTTATTTGTACTATCCATTTAAAATTAATCTTATTGATATTCAGTTACTTACAATTTATTTTGCTTGTAAACGTTTACAATATTTGCAATTGTCAAAATCATTTTACAATATTTGCAGCAACAAAAACAAACAAAAATCAATCTTATGAATGCAGTTAAAAAAAGTTACCCAAATGCGGACGTTAATCAAATTTACATTTGTGAAATGTTTATACCTGATGAAGGATGGATAAAACTTCCAATCTCTGTAAAGTGTGAAACACTAAATGTTTTAAAATGCCAAAAACAAGGCGCAACACATTTAAACATAAAGCTATATAGTTTTAATACTCCTTTGTATCCTGACTTTTCAATAAATGAATTATTAAATTCTTAACCGATATGTGGACTACCTTAACATTCAAAACAAGCTACGAGGCCAAAAAATGGACTTCTGAAAACTCTCACCTTAATTGGTTCAAAACGTTTGATTCAAACGGCTACATTCAAATAATTTACTTTCAATCAATCTAAAACAATCTAAAAATGAAACATTCTTTTAACATTATCAAATTACTTGCAGCCCTGGTTTTAATCATTGGTTTAAATTCATGCAGCACAAACAAAAAATCATTGGGCAAATGTAGAGGCCTCAAAGCATTACCAAAAATTCACAAAAGAAAATAAACAGAACTCAAACAATTTTAAAAAACAATCTAAAAAAAATAAAACTATGAAAACTCAAATTTCACTTACAACAGGACAAGAAAAAGCAATTGCATTAAAGCAATATTTTAACGAAGATTATTTTATTTTGGAAACAGACGAAGGAGCCAAAATTTATGAAGGCACAGAACAAGAAGCAGCCTCAACACACGTTCACGAACTTGCAGCCAATGAAGGACAAAGTTTTTCAGAATGGTGCAATGATAATTTAACAGAAATTGAAGAATATGATGACAATAATTATGACAATGATTATTTGATATTAACAGACGAAGAAGCAGACGAAAAAGCAAGTGAATATATTTTGGATAGTGTTTGGGCTTTTACTCCTTCTTTCTTATCTTCTTTTACTGGTTTTGATATAGAAATATTTGAGTCAATTCAAAACAATGGACGTTGCGAAAGTAACAATTCAGCTATTTTAACACTTATTGAAGATAAAGAAGATTTTGTTTCGGACGCAATTTCAGCAGACGGACGCGGGCATTTTTTATCTTCTTATGACGGCAATGAAAACGAAGAAAAAGTAAACGAAACTACATACTTTATTTACAGACAAAACTAAAAAAACAATTCAAGTACATAGGTATTTAAAAGCCTATGTACTTTTTTAAAAACAATCTAAAACAATCTAAAACTAATTAATATGCCACGTTGTAAAACAAAATCAAATCAATTTGTAGCAGGTATGCTGCCAACAATTAATTTCAATAATAAAAAATACTTTGTTGATGGTAGGCTGGAGCAATTAAGAAACGTAAACGACTTTTCAGATTCAATCAATTGTGTTGATGATGATATTTTTAATTTGCTATCTAATACAGACAAGACAATTTTAATATACGAATTTACAGGGGAAACAATTAACTATTAATAAAACAATCTAAAACAATCAAAAATGAAAAACAAACTAATTGACAAGGTAAGCAATACAATTGTAAGTGAAGTAGAACTAATCTACAAGACTAATATCAAGCCAAGCGAAAGAATAAAAATAGAAGATAGTAAAAAAGTATATGAAGTTTTTAAAACTGTATATGACTACAATACTATTGAACACAAAGAAAGTTTTTATGCAATGTATCTGAACAGAGCTAATAAAATTTTAGCAGTTATTTTGATAAGTGAGGGCGGCACGTCAGCTTGTTTGGTTGATGTAAAAATAATCTTACAAGCTGCATTGAGAGTGAATGCAAGTTCAATAATTTTGTCTCACAATCATCCTTCTGGGCAATTGATAGCGAGCAGTGCAGATATATCTATAACCAGCAAAGTAAAAGAAGCAGCAAAGTTATTAGAAATGCAGGTTATTGAGCATATCATAGTAACTCCCGAAGATAATTCTTACTATTCATTTGCAGACAATGGACAAATATAACAGACACAAACACGTAAAAACAATGAAAGCAACAAAAACAACAAAAACCTATCAGGGCAAAACTTTTGAATTTATCAAAGAAAATCAAAGGTATAAAGTTAGTGCAATTGGATTCAATTGTTACTGGTATCAAAATACAATTTCAGTAAGAGAAGCAAATAGAAGATTTAAACAGAACTAAAAACAATTTTAAAAACTAATCAAATGAAAATACAAAACATTAAAATTTCAGAAATATCAAACGACTATTCAAAGAATGTTAGGTTTGAGAATAACTATGGTAATATTCAAGACCTTGCAGACAATATACAGGCCAAAGGCTTGTTGGTTCCTTTGCAAGTTGAAAAGTTAGAAACTGGATATGGTTTAATTTCAGGACACAGAAGATTTGCAGCCTTAACACTACTAATTGAACGCGGTTTATATAGCGAAAGTAGTGTAATACCTTGCACAATTGCAGCCTATTCAAACGAATTAGAACGGGCAGCCGGTAAATTGTTAGCAAACGATGGGCAGCCTTTAACACCGGACGAATGGGCAGCAGAAATTGGACGTTTGGCAGAAAGTATAAAAGATTCAAACCCAAAATTCATTTCTGAAATTGCTCAAACATTAGGAAAAAGCGAAGCGTATGTACAAAGTTTATATTCAACGTGGACAAAATTAAACAATGCAGCCAAGCAAGTAATTCAAACGGGCAAGGTAGGTATGACACTTGCAATTTTGATAACTAAAAAAGCAGAAAGTGACCAATTAGCCTCAATAGGGGTGCAATTAGCAGCAGCAGCAAAGGACAAAGTAAAAGAAAGTGGGCAAACCGTTTCAGATAGCACAATAGCAGAAGCAGTAAACATAACAAGCAGCAAAGTAATTGCAGAAGCAAAGAAAGGGAATAGTTTATCAGGCGAAGCAATAGGATCCGACTTGTTAGCAAATATCGCAATGGTAACAGGAGCAAAAAAAGCAGGAACGGAAGCAAAGAAACAAGCACAAACGGGAAATGTAAACTTGCAAACTTACATTACAAACCTAATTGACAATTTAGAAAGTAACTCCCTTGCAATTTGCATACTGGAGCAAGTAATTTTAGGACACAAAAACAATTTATCAATTTCAGAACTAACAAACTTAATCTCAAAAATCAAATAACTATGAAAGCTACAATCAACACAAAACAATTTGCGAACTTTTTGAAAGCAGCAGCAAAAATCATATCTAAAAATAGCAGTTTACCAATTTTAGAATATGTTTATATTGAAGTAACAGAAACAGAAATTCAGCTTCGCGTTTTTGATTTAGAAACAGAACTCCAAACAAGCCTTTCAGGAATAGATTTAGAAACTGGCGGTACTTGTTTACCTTTTTCAATACTTAATCAATTTGTGGGCAGCTTTAAAGGAAATTTGATAACTATTGAGGCAAACGGGCAAACGGCAAATGTTAGTGGAATGAAAATGCAAACCGAAAAATTTGAAGATTATCCAAGCAGTATGCAATTTAGCAGCCCTAATCAAATTACATTCAGCCCTATCTTATTTGCAGAATTTGAAATTGCAAAAAACTTTTTAGGCAAAGACGAACTAAGGCCACAATTTACTGGAGCTTATATAAATGCAAGTGAAGGACGTTTACAAATTGCAGCAACAGATTCACACAGACTATTCAGGGCAGATTTAGCAGCAAGTGAATTAGAGTTTGGAATAATAGTAAACAAAAAGACCGTTACCAATTTAAAAACTATTTTCAATCTTATTGGCAGCATAGATGAAAATGTAATTGTATCCTATTCAGAAACGAACGTTTGTTTTGAGCAAGGAAACGCAAAGTTAATTTCAAGGCTTATTGATGGACGCTATCCAAATTACAATTCAGTAATACCAAAATACAGCATAAGCGAAACAGAAGGCCACAGACAAGCCTATTTTGTAAATGTAAACAAGCAGCAGTTAATTTCAGAAGTTAAGAAAGTTAGTATTGCAGCAAGTAAAAGCACAAAGCAAGTTATAATTGATATTGCAGACAATGAAATAAAATTGACTTGCAAAGATTTAGACTTTAATAACTATATGGACACTATTTTTAATTGTGAATTGCAAACAGAATTGCAGCCAATAACAAAGATAGGTTTGAATATCAATTTCTTACTTACAAACCTTGCTCAAATACTTTCCCCAAATGTTACCTTGCAAATTCAAGAAGCAAATAGGGCAGTAGTTATTCAGGAATTTCACAGAACGTTTTTGCAAATGCCAGTAATGATTATTGAAGCCAAAGAAGAAGCAGAAGCAGAAGTTGAAAATGAAATTGAAGAAGAAGTTGAAGATTAAAATCAAATTTAACCCACCAAAGGACGCGAAATTTAACGTTTCGCGTTTTTTTGGTACTTACATATCAATTAACTAAAATAAACACTTTAAAACAAACAAAATGAAGCCACACGTTCCTTACTTACTAATTTCTTTTGTAATTGTAGCCTATTGCTTTTACAAAATGATTGAACCCGAATTGAAGTTTATCATTAAAAAACTCTTAAAAAAATAGACTATGAAAGACTTGTTTGATACTCCCGAATTGTTGCCCGTAGAGGTGCAAAACGTACTTGAAGAATTTTCTCACAAAGAACAAACCTATGAGAATTGCCAACAACTAATTGCAGCCTTGGAGCCACTTGGATACACTTGCGATTATGACCTTAGTGGGCAGCCGTTTAATTTACAAAACCACAATTTATGAAAAAGAAAAAGCAATACAAAACAAGCCAGTCAACAACTTGGCAGCGCGAAATCCTGCAAGGGATAAAATCAGCAAATAGGATATTCATTCCCGAAATAATTACTTTGCCAAATAATCAAATAATAAGACTATGAAAGAAACAAAAAACAAATCAAAGGACCAGGCTGCAAAGGAGTTAAAATACTTAGGCAGTATGAATCCAAATCCTTCGCATACGATGTTTGAGTACGAAGTAGAAGCGAACGTACTCCGAAAGGCAAAATTTGTAGAAGATGCAGCGAACTATGAAGAGGTGGCCACAGGCAAAAAAGTTGGTAAGATTAAACGTCTTGATGTAAAAGACAATTGCCTTTATGTATCCAAGCTAAACGCAAAGGGAGCAATTAAGTTTTTCCAAATCCTACTTAATAACTTAGATATTAACCCTACAATTGAAATCTAATGGAGGAAATTACAAAAGACCAATGGAAAGAATTTCATTATGGATCTAAACCAAAAAGGAAACGAATTGAATATTGGAATCTGTTTTATGGTGACGTTAAAATTTGCACAGGCAGTTATGCTTTGTGTGTTGACAAGGCGAAACAATATGGAGGCCACAAAAGGAATCTTAATCTAAAAATAAAACCGAATCTATAATGCAGAACTTTATAACCCAACTTCAAAACATATCAGAGGAAATTGCCAAAAGCAGTTTCCTTTTTGAGATTAAGCCTACAATGGAGCAAGGAGCAGAAATTAGGAAATCAATTGAAATCCTATTGTTATCCATCGCACATCATTCACTTAACCACGAGGTACAAAATATAAAATCCTATGCAGAATTTTTACAGAAACCAAACGAGAGGCACAAAGAAACAAAAGCCATATACTAAAATGCTTGCAAGTGATATTGCAGCTTTAATTGTCGTTACCATTTTGGTAGCGACTTTTTTGTTTTTTGCAATTATTTCACAATAATTTTGGAATTGTGATACATTGTACTACATTTGCAAAATGTACCTACCATCAGTAAGAGAAAATAAATACACAATTGGCCTTGCACAAGCACTGGAGGAATATTGTAAAAAAAACAATGTTTCTCCAAGCGAGGTAATAAGACAAGCAATAATTAAACAAATCAAATTCAAAAAAAATGAAACAAGGACAAATCAAAACAATTCCAAATTCTGCGAAGAAACACTTAGCTGAATCCGACACGTATGAAGCAATTTATTTAACAAAAAATGAGCAAACAGACTTTTATCTGTTTACAGAAATTGAACTTAGAAAAGGACTGCAAAGAGCAAGGATGCAGCCAGAAGAAGAAAATTCCAATCCTTTGTCAACAGACTTAACGGGAGTATTATACGGAATTTGCGTTATAATTGGAATTGTATTGGGTGCAATGTTTTTTTAGCACTATGAATGTAACCTTTGAAGGAAACACAAGCACAGGAAAAGATGAATGGTTAACTCCACCTGAAATTATAAAAAGTTTAGGAGATTTTGATTTAGATCCATGCAGCCCAATAGTAAGACCTTGGGATACAGCTAAGAATCATTTTAATATAAATGATAATGGACTTATGTTAAATTGGTTTGGTAGAGTTTGGTGTAATCCACCATACGGGAAATATACTGAACAATGGTTAATGAAGTCAGCAATGCATGGAAACTCTATTTGTTTGACATTTGCACGAACAGAAACACAAATGTTTTTTAGGTGTGTTTGGGATAAAGCAGATGCAATACTTTTTATAAAAGGTAGATTAAGATTTTACCACGTAAACGGAACACAAGGGGATAGCGCGGGCGCACCTTCTGTACTAATTGCATACGGTAAAGAAAATGTTGAAACATTAAGGAATTGTAATATAAAAGGTCGGTTTGTTCAATTGTCGCAAAATGACTTGTAATTTAAAATTTAACTCACAAAAACTATGAAAAGAAAAATTATAATTACCATAATTGCATTTGGATTGTCAATGCAAGAACTATGGAAATGGCTTCGTATTTCTGCTAAGAACTTTCCTGAATTGGTTACGATGCCATTAACAATTTTAGCACTATGTACCTATCCTATATTGCTTGAAATAAGCGGAATCAATTGGCTGTTTGGATATTTTCACGATAATCCTGCAGAACCCAACAGAAGCCTTAAAGCGTTTGAGATTATGCTGATTGCTATGATTTACGTATTTTTGGCAAACGCTGCGAGTTATGCTGCGATAAAATACAATAGGCGCGATTTATGGGAATACTACACCGACAATTATTATTCAGAAACAGTATCAAGTCCAAAAGAATTGCGTTTCTATTGGGCCTGTTACTTCTTTGGAATCTTGGCTGCAATATTCTTAGCGCACAGTCTAATTCTAATTTAACGTATCCTAAATTCAAAACAGACCATGTACTTACCGAATGCTTCATCAACCAATCATTACTATACCTCGGAACAGTCGAAAAGCCTAAAGGTTCAAATTGGGGCGAAGATGTTAAAAATATGCTTAATTCCGTTGGTGTTAAGTTTCCAGCTCCTTGGTGCGCTGCTTATGTCGGCATTGTGTGCCGTAATTCTTGCATTTCTTACCCTTATAGTGGGTTTGTACCTAATTGGTCGCGTGATATTTGGCAAGAAAAAGTCGTATGGGATAAAAGGAAAGCAAAGCGTTCCATTTTGCCGACAGAAATCAGAAGGGGAGACATCGCTACTATTTATTTTCCTAATCTTCGCAGGGATGCACATATCTTCATTGTTTTGGGGATTACCCAAAAAGGTAACATTGTCACCATTGAAGGTAATACCAATTCAGCAGGAGGACGAGAAGGATATGGAGTATTTGTAAGAGTAAGAGAGCTGTGGCAGGTGTCAAAGGTCATTAGATTAATTGAAAAATAAACACACACAAAAATGTACACAATAGAACAAATGGAAAAAGCCTTTGAAATGGGCAGAAACTTTCAATTAACAGGAGAAAATAATTTCCAAGAGTTAATTGATAAATTAGGAATTTGCGCTTCTTGTAATCAAGAAGTAGAAACACACGAATTATGTATTGATTGCGTAACTAAAATGATAGAAAATGACAATTAACAGCTTTGATCAACTCACAAACTTTTCAGAAGGTGAAGATGATGGATTCATTGTCGAATATCTTCTAATTGATGACAATGGATTTTGCCACCGAGCAAGTCCGTTTCTTATGCCACAAGGGACAATCTTTGAACATGAATTTGGAACCTACCAAGTTACTTCAATAGATAGAAAAAACAAACACATTGTTGTTAACTGCGATAGAATTTCTGTTAGGCATCCTGCCTTTGATACACTTATTAAAATGAGAGATAATTTTAATTAAACAAAACCCACCCATGAAAAAACAACTATTAACAACCATTCTTGCTGCATTATCATTCGCAGCTATTAGTCAACCTTGCTTGCAAAAATGTACTGGAGACGGTGGAGGATTTCGAGCAATAAACTTAGTAACAGGAATCGGATTTACAATACCTCAACACACAATAGTTTGGAATCAAGGTACTTTTCCTAATCCATTTACAGTTTCGGGAGATACGATGATAACGTGGAGTAATATATCTTCTGTTGCGGGTAACTTTACAGGTTCTTATACTGTTACCAATGCGCTTAGTCAATGTGATACAACCGTATTCTTTTGCGTTGATGTTTTTATAAATACGCCACCAACCGCAACCGATTTAACATATTGTTTTGGAACACCTTTGACTTTACCGCTTAGTCAAGGAAATCCAGCAGGAGGAACATACACCAATTCAAGTGGCACAGCCGTTACTAATTACGTTCAGTCAGCAACCGTACAAACATTTACTTATACTACAAGTGGAGGGAATAATTGCACAAGTTCTGTTACGTTTACTGTTACGGGTGCGCCTAATCCGAATGGAGGAATTTTAGGCTTTTAGTTTTGTAAATACAATAATATTTTTATCTTTGCAATGCGTTTCAGTTATAAAAATATTAAAAAGACCCTTGTTTGCTTTACTGCCTTAGTACCATTCGGTACAACTGGAACGCCTTTAAAGCATTCATGGGCTTCTTTATTAATGAACACAACAAATGAAATTTGGAAGGATATTCCTAACTACGAAGGAAGATACATGATTAGTAATCATGGTAGAGTTAAGTCAATGAATTACAAAGGAAGTACGGGTAAAGAACGTATTTTAAAACCGCATCGTGATACGGGTGGTTATTGTATGGTTGACTTAGGAAGTAAAAAATCACAGAAGGTACATAGGCTTGTAGCCGCAGCGTTTATAGGTGATATAACAGACTTAGTAATTAATCACAAAGATTTTAATAGAAAAAATAACCATGTTTCAAATCTTGAAATAATTACATTATTGCAAAACTTTATGCATTCTTATCTCGATAAAAACGAAAGAGGTATTTATACAAGTAAATTTTTAGGGGTTCATTGTTATAAAGGAAGGAATTTGTGGGGTGCTTCAAGAAGAATAAAAGGTAAAAAGTATTTTATTAATTTCAAAACAGAGCAAGAAGCATACGAAGCAACTTTATTAAATGATATTGATTTCTTGGATTTTAAAGCTAATCATAAATTAAAAAACCAATCAAAAACCGTATGAAAAAATTAATCGCAATTTTTATTTTATTCCCTTTCGTTGTTTTTTCTCAGAATCAAAACTTTACGTTTGGTCGTAATTTAAAATTTACACCTCCCGCAACCATAAACACAAGCGCAATTTCACATATTGAGGGAACAAGTTGCCTATCGGACGCAAGTGGTCAGATAATGGCTTATTCAGACGGAATAAACGTTTATAACCGTAATGATGTTATTATGGGAAATGGTGCTGGGTTAACTGGTAGCAATTCTACTACGCAATCAGCTTTGATTGTTGAGCAGCCAAACAATCCTAACTTACTATATATCTTTACACTTGGTAATTCTGGCTTAACTCCTTTATATTATTCAGTAATTGATATGAATTTAAACGCAGGATTGGGCGCAGTTACAGCAGTAAAAAATGTCATATTAAACGGAGCGTTCAATATGAGAGAATGTTTGTCAGCTACCACAACTTGCAGTTTAGACACTACATGGATTCTTACAAAAAGATGGCAATCTGCAAACTTTTACGCATATCCATTAACTTCAACAGGTCTTGGTAATGCAGTAATTAGTGCAGCAGGGATAAACAACGGTACAGCATCGCAAGACCCGATAGGAACACTTTCATTTCACCCTGATGGTAATAGATTTTCTGTATGTTATTACGGGCAAAATAGAGTTGAAACTTATAGATTTAACAAGTCAACAGGAATCGTTACTTTAATAAATAACTATACAATTACAGGGCCTTACGACACTGAATGGGCTGAAAACTTTTTATACGTCTTTCCCAATAGTGGACAAGTTAGGCAAATTGATGTATGTTCTGGAAACAATGTTGTAGTAGGAAACACCCCCGAAGTAGTTTCAGCAATGGGAACGGCTTTTTATGCGAATGATGGACGTATTTATGTTAGTCGTGGAGCGTACAGTTTTTTATCTCGTATTAATAATCCTTTAGTAGCAAGTGCAGGTTGTAATTTTGTAGCTAATGCTGTTGCATTGCCTCGTAATTCTATGTTCGGTCTCCAAAACATTGCAATGCCTTATTCTCGCCCATCAATGCTTCCGTTTACTTATTCAAGTACTTGTGGTTCAGCAACATTAAACGCAGTTCCAAGAACTTGTTTTGAACCTTGTACGTATCGTTGGACTGGAATATTTGGCACAGCAACGGGAGTAAACGTAAACGTAAATTTGCCAAACGGGAATCATTCAGTAACCTTATCGCGCATTTGTGATTGCGAAACAACAACAAGAGTACAAAGTGTGAATGTTAGTGGAGGTATTTTAGCAGCAGCATTAGGCTTTTAACTCTAATACAATTTCACGTACCTTTGCAACCATGAGATTATTGGCTGCAATTTTATTTCCTATTACTATAATTGCACAATATAATTATTGTGACAAGGATATTGAAATAAAGCTAACAACGCAGCCTAATTTAAGCTACAATTGGAATTTAGATGGCAATTTTACCACAGACCAAGACGCAACACTTGTAATAAATCGAATAGGTACATTTTTTATTGAACTAGAAATAACCAATGAATACGGCTGTACATCAATAGACAAACGTATCCTAAATGTCGACAGTTGCGAAGATTGGACTTACTATGCTCCAAATGCATTTGCGCCTGATGGTACGAACAAAACTTGGATTCCTGTTGGAGAGAATATTACCATAGACATGATACGTATTTTTACACGCGAAGGTCAAATAATATTTGAAGGAGTAACAGAATGGGACGGAACTTATAAAGGTGATAAATGTATGGGAGCAGTTTACGTTTATACGTGTGACTACACAACAATTACAGGACAGAAATTAAAGGACTTAGGAAGAATTACTTTGATACGCTAAATGCCACCTTTCTTCCGCTTTTTATAATCACTTTCTTTCCTCCATTCAATTATCTTAACAATACCAATTATCGCTGCTGTAAGTGCTGCAATAAACTTTAACCCATCTGTCAATGGTTCTAAAAATGAACCTATAAAACTTATTGCAAAAATTGCCCATCCAAGTAATCCACTATCGTTGTCAGTATGGTGTTCCATTTATTAATTAGTATTTGCTGTAAAAATAGTTAAAAATTTTATATCAATTAACAAACGTAAAATAGCTTGAACCTGATGGTGCAATTAACGGCCCCCAATTTAATGTTCTGAATAAAGATATTGTACTATTGTTTATATCATCTCCATTAGAACCAAAAGATAGAATTGTAATACCACTACTTGAATCTATATCTTGTGTTGTTGTATAGGCCACATTTTGAGTGCCTGTTCCATTTGTTAATGTAAACTTGGCTTTATACCCAGCTCTCATTGAAAAAGATGTTCCGATAACTGTTGTTGCTGATGGAGATATTGTAAATGTTGGTGATACACCTCCTGTTATTACAGGTCTGTTTGGCAACAACCCAATTAAACCAACAGGAGAAACCCCTGTTGCTTGTGATACAGTCATTCCAACAGTAGGGGTAGTTTCTGAAAGATAATTAAGTTGTCCAACAGGAGTTATTGTACCATTAAATGTTGCTGACCCTGCTGCTTGTAATGTTATCCTATTTGCTAAAGTTCCTAATAATGTTAAAACTCCATTTACAATGTATTCTGCTAATGGATTTGCATTAATGTTTTGTAATGTTATTATTGTTGCAGCAGTAGTGCAAGTAAAATTTTGAGTAGTAAATCCATGTGTTCCTGCAAATGTTGTATTATTAGCAAGAATTAAATTCCTACTAATTGTTATTAGATTATTAAGAGTTATAACAGTATTTGCTGTATTGGTTGTTAAATCATAAAATGGACTATTACTTGAATTATTTATTGTGAAATTATTACCATTTATAGTAATCAAACTTGTTCCAAATAAAGTATTAGTGTTTATGCTTAAAAATCTACCTGCCAACCCTAAAACAATATTTCCTGTAACGATAACTGTTGCCATACTTGATTTATTTATAATTATATTATTTTGATAAGTTCCAGTTCCCCAAGTTGTATTTGTACCGCCTTCTAGTTCAATTGTTGAAGTTCCACGTAAAGATGTAGTTACGCTTAAATTTCCGTTTACGAATATTTTTGCGCCATTAAATTCATTTTGAGTTGAACTAAAGTTACCTAAAAATTCTATTGGCCAAGTTATGGTTGTTGATTGATTACTTAAACCACTTAAATTTCCATAAATAATTTCACTACCACTTATTACATTATTACCCGTTGGTGTATTGTTAGTATTAATTACACTTAATGCGCCTCCTGTTATAGAAAGTGTGTGTCCTGTAGTTGAATAAACAGTAGCTACAGATGTACCCACTAATCTAAAATTGATATTAGATAAAGATGTTGTTGGTCTTGTTACTGAGCCTAAAATATAAGCTCCAGAACCACTAATATTTAAATTACCATTAACTATGGAAGCACCTGTAGCAGTTTCAATAGTTCCTGTTCCAGTCATATTAATTGTAACTGTTGAACTTAATGTTAAATTTCCTGTTGCAATTAAACTTCCACCTATATTAACATTAGCTGTATTAAGAAAGGCTTGATTAGCTGTCCAATTCAAATCATTACTAATATTAAGGTCGCTAAGTAATGTATGATTTGCTCCAGTTACCTGAGCAGTAATTCTATACCAAGTTACAACACTGGTATTTAGTGTTGTTGCTCCTACTAAAATAAGAGTAAATAATCCAGGAATAAGTGTAGTACCTGCAGAAAATGTAATAGTTCCTCCAAGTTTATTAATATTGGTTAACATTTGTAAACTACCCGAAGCTACAGTTATACTATTAGATAAATTAGAACCTGCATTAGAAATAGTACAAGTCCCTGAAAAAGTTAAAAGAGTTCCAGTTGATAAACCAGACGCTAAACTAAAACTTGAAGTTATTGTTAAAGCTGTTCCTGCTAAAGTTGTCTGTGCAGATGATGCTGTGTTATTTATTATTAAGTTTTGAACTGTAGGAGCAGTACCACTTATTGTTACAGTCTGAACTTGCCCACCAGCAATTCTGCCTAATGTTAATCTTGGAATTGTTATTCCTGCAAATGCAATGGCTACGGCAGCAGTATTGCTTATAGTACTTAACACACCTGTTGTTCCTTGTGTGTAAGCCATTCCACTACCAAGAGTTATAGAAGTTCCAGTAACTGTTAATGTTATACCATTTTCAATTCTAAATGTATTAGTAAATCCTGTAAAATTTATAGTTAAGCAAGTTCTATTAATAGCGTTTACATATAAATCACCTGATGTTGCATTAGCTACAATGTCATCACCTACTGCTGGTAATACTCCACCAACCCAAGTAGCTGTATCACTCCAATTTCTTGTTCCTCCAGATGCTGATACTGTAATTGTAGGCATATTATTCTAATGGTTTATCTACACCAATTTCTAATGTTGGTAGTACTGATATAATTTCTTCTGTTTTAATTTCTTTAGCTATTAATGAATCTGCAACATTTTTAATGTTCTGTTCTATGTTAGCTTGAAATGCTTCATCTGAACTTGTATCAGGAAAGTAATGTGGTATATCAACTTCTTTAATACCAAAGTCAAAAGTAAACTCTACTAATGTAAATAAAGTTCCTTCTAGTTGTCTTGTGGATAAAATTTTATATGTCATATTTTTATGTTTTATTACATCTTAAAGTTAATGTTGCGTTTTTTATTGTGCTTGCAGAATTAATGTAAAATCCAAATACATCTCCTGCTGCAAAAGTAGTTGTCCAACTTGTCATTGTTGTTGAAGTAATAAATTGACTTGCGCTTAATGCAGGGTAATTACCTCCACCTCCTATTATTGAGTTTGCTGATAATGGTATTGCAGATGTTGCTTTCCATATATCAAATTGCACATTGCCAGCAACATTTGCAGTAATACTCCATCCTGTTATTGTACCTGCATAAGGTATTACTACATAACCTACTTGACCAACTTGAATAACAGAAGTAACCCCATCTATTGTTACTCCAAAAGAACCTGTTCTTAAATTATTTTTTAATGTTACTGCTCCTGTATTAGCTATTGTAGTATCACCTGACATAGCCACTGCTGTAGCAATATTAGATGCATTACCTACAAATATGTTTGTATCGGCAAGAGTTGATGAAAGTTTTCCATTAAACGTAGTCCAATCAGCAGCTAACAATAAACCTCTGTTTAATGCTGATGCTGATGGTATGTTGAATGTGTGAGTGCTGCCCGTTGAGTTAATTGCAAAGTCAGTTCCAGAAGTTCCAACTGCAAGGAATTGAACTTGGTCAGTTAAACCATTAAGAGCAGTTAACCCAGTTGAGAAAGTTGTAATTATTTCACAAAGGTTGTTATCTTCTGTGTGTAATGTAATAGTTCTTCCACTATGAGTTACATAAACTCTAACTGCAAGTCTATCTGTTGCAGCAAGAACAGTACTTGGCACTGCTAATGCAGTTGTATATAAATCAACAGTTGTTCCATTTGTAATACCTTCAGGGTTTGCAGAGCTTGTTGCAATTAATGTTAATGTTGTTCCATCCCACTTGTACAATTCTACATAAAATGAAGGACTACCTCCCCCACTTGATGCATTAAAATACATCTCAAAAATCCAATTACCAGCAGGAATCAATAATTGATTTGGGTCATTGGCATCAGTTATAAATGATTGAATATAGCCATCTGCATTGATGCTGAAATTAGTTCCTGCTCCAAAAATAGGAGTTCTACTCATTTCTCTAAATGCCACTCCGCCGAAAGTACCTTGACTTACTGAGCCGTTAAGATAGTAGCTAACTGATGCGCCGCCGCCGCTTGTAGTTGGGAAGTTTGCAAGCTGCCCATCGCCTCTGATGTATTGCGTTGATAACCCTGCCGCTGCTACTGCCAATGTTCCGCTTGTTGTTATTGGATTTCCTGTTACAGAAAAAGCAGCAGGCATTGTTAAATCTACAGATGTTACTGTTCCTGTTCCGCTTGCTGTTGTTTCTACAACATTTCCACTTGCGTCAACTCCTAAGATGTAAGTAGGGGAGGCAACAAATGTACCAATACCGTATTTATCTAATTTCATTTGCCCTGTTGCGAGCATTGATAATTTTAGTGTAACAACATTATTTGTAACTGTATGTAATTCCCAAGTAGCATTAAATAATGGAGCAACACTTGACCAATAGGTTTTTAATGAACTACCCCTATCGGCAATTGGTGAAGAACTAAATGGTAAATAAGTTTCAATACTTGCTCCTACTCCTATTCCTACTGTGCCGCTTGTAATTAACCTTCCCGCAATCAATACCTTTTCTATATTATTTCCATTAACCCTTACTATCCCCCTTATTGCCGCCTCTGAAGATTCTGAAATTGCCTCAAAAGCTATTTCACCTAATGATTGAGCGTATAAAGCAACTTCATTTGCCGATTTAAAATAACCAGCAGCGCCACCTCCTGTATTGTCAACATATAAAAGTAAATTGCTTGTGCCTACTAAATTAAGAATATGAGTATCAATATCAATTGTAGTATTTTGAATCAAAGTACCACCCAACTGAAAATTGTTCGCAGGGTTTTCAGTTAATCCATTGTCAACAGTATATGTTCCTCCACCACCACCACTTGCATCAAAGGTAATGTTTCCTGCACCATCATCGGTAATGGTCATGTTAGTTCCTTCAACTAAGTTTAAGATATTCTGCGTTGGATTATTTACTCCATCAGTCTGCAATAATAATGTAGTTCCGCTACCGCTTGCAGTAATTTTATAAACACTAAACTTGGTATCTTTTTCAATTGTAACATTTGCTCCGGCTACAATATCTAAAGGGAAATATCTAAGAAGTAACACAAGTAACTCCTTAACTGCTTTTAAATTATCCAATTGCAACAGCTTGTTTATTTGAGCTATCTTGTCAATTGGCGAAGGAGGATTGTTAATTGTATTCACAATTCATGTTTGAATTGCAAATATAAGGAAAGTATTAAACAAACATTTCTAATCTCGCAAGACAAGCGTCAATTTCCTTTTCCATAGTTTCTGACATACCAGTATAACCCGAAAGAATATTGTTTAATTGCTGTCTTGAAATTTTCATTTCATTTGCAAGTTCCACTCTTTTTATTTTTGCTTCTGCCATTCTTTTCTTGATAGGCTCAATAGTTTTAAGCCTTTGCTCTATGCTTTCAATAAGTTTCATAACGTTTTTTGATTTTCAATGTAGATTTTTTTAACACTTGTATGATACCAAGTTGCGTTTCGCTTTGTAGGGATTTTGTCCTCATTCAGTTTGTTGGCAATCTTTTCGTAACTCAAATTCATTCCGTCTTTCATTGTTAAAATCATTTGTATTACCTTTTGTTCTTCTGCGTTTGGTACAAACTTACTTTCAACTACATCGTAGCCAAACTTATCTCTTGCGTATTGCTGCCCGTTTGATTTCATGTGGATCATTGCATCTTTAGTACGTTTTTTAATTGTCAATCGCTCCCAATGAGAAAGACCAAGTTTAATTAATGCGTTCATAAACCCATCAGGAGTTGTAACATCAATCGTTCCTCCTTCATCAATTACATAAATCTTAAAACCTTCTTGCGCCCATTTAGTAAGCATCAGTAATCCGTCAACAGCATCTCTAAAAGCGCGAGTAATGTTAGTAACCAAAATGCCGTCTATATTCGGATTGCTTTCAATTAACTTAATCAATTCAGCTCCTTGTTCGCGTTTGCTAAATGGTATTCCTCCAGAAACATCTTCATCACCAAAAACCTTGATAAGTTCAATGTTTTTATAGTCAGCAAATTGCTTTAATTTGATAGGCTGCATTTCAGCACTATTTTCTTGCTTGTCGGTACTTACCCGATAATAACCTACGAATACCATTCTGCTTCTTCTATTTTGTGAATTGGATATGCGCGAGTGTGGCAATTGTCGCCATACTCGTTAAAAAAGTCTTGTCTAATTACATAACAATGTAATCCTGCAGCTTCCAAAACTTTTCTTAATGTTGCCTTGGTAAAAAAATCAGGGTTAAGAAATTGCTGCCCAAACTCAGAAGCAATTAACTGAATCGTTCTTTCATTTGTCCATTCTCTTTTTCTAAGAATAATATCTTTTGGCAATCGCTGAACGGGATTGTTTCTAAAGTTTTTAAAAAAGAAGTTTTTCAATTCATTAAAGTATGGATGCTTATCTCCTTTGTAAGAAACCGAAAACCTATCTTTGGCAGGAACAAGACTTGAAACGTGAGCTACAACACCTTTTAATTTAGTGTTTTTAACTTTCATTTCTTTTAATTCTTGCGCTTGAATACTAAGTTTGTTTTTCAAATCTTTATTTGATTTCTCAAACAAATCAACCTTCTCAGCTATCTTAGCAACCTTAATGTAAATGGAATCATCATCCGCTTCCGATTGCGGAATGTATTTAACTTTCTTAGCCATAATGTGTGTTATTTTTTACAAATGTAGTAAACGTTTACAAACTACAAAATCCTATTTTTATTTGGTCCGCGAGATTGTGGTAATGCGCTTTGATTCAAGTCAATATATTTTACAACTCGCATCCCGTTTTCAATTGTTACGTAGGGAACAAAGTTGGTTGTTGACTTTTGCATATTCGCATTTCGTATTTTTTCTTCTTTTAAACTCAAATCCCAATCAAGAATTTCGCAAGCAATCATAGCGTCTGCAATATCCTTGTTACCAATATTAAATTTTTCAACTTGGTCAAGCATTATTAAATCCCAAATGTTTTCAATTCCGAAAAGGTTTCTTTCTTTATCATACATACGTGCAAATTTCATTAGAAATCCAGCCATTGTATCAGCATTATGTACAGACTTTGCATAACCAATTTCAGGAATTTTAACGTTATTTGGTCGCCATTCAGAAGGTTCTAAAGCGAACATTTTGTCGTGCTGTTGATGGGCAGCTTGTACGTATAAAGAATCACCTCTGTTTCTTTCCAATTCAACTGTGTAATTCTTTCCGGAATAAGCCAACCAAATTTTGTAAAGGTTATGTTCTAAGAGAGCAATGTTGTTTGTTCGCTCATTGTATCGCAAAACGTATTTCTGTTGTGTTCTGTTTTTGACTGTTACTGCAAAATCAGACCTATCGTCTTTTTTATCCCTTGATAAAATTGGAATCGGATCTACACCAATAATGTAATCATTACCTACTTTTGGTTCTTCCAAAATCTCAATAGGGCTTTCATTTACTTTTCTGAAATTAATTGTTTTGTCAGAACGCAATTCTAAAACGTAAGGTTCAAACTTACTTGCAGCCAAGTAAATCTTTTTCCTTTGTTCGTTAAATCTATCTCTATCGCTTTCATCCCAAGTATTATCCCCAAGTGTTTCAAAAATATCTTCAATCGTTCTTGGATATGATTTTCTAAATGAGTTGTAGTAAGACTTATCTCTTAGTTTTTTAAACTTCTCGCAAGTTTTGTTTATCCATTCTTCCGCTTCATCTTGCAAACTGTAACCATTAACCATAAATGTCAACGGAGGCGCACCAAGAATTTCCCTTCCGTTATCATCTAACTGCGGAGCTTTGTTGATGCAAAGAGAACCAGGTAGGAAAACAATATCCATTCCTAAATCCTCATGCGTTTCCCACAATTCTCTTGCAGCAACAGCACCTTCTTCTGTACTTTCCCCTGCTGAACCTCCTAAAGAGATAATTCCAATCTTTTGAAAACCTTCCTTTCTACACGCATCTGCTGAATTTCTAACCTTGTTTGGGAATCGGTGCCTGAAATACTCGTCAATGAATACGTAAACATTTCTACCACCTTCCATATTACCCGTATCTTTTTCAGACCTTGTGGTTTGCACTCCCGTAATTGTTGACACAACACCATCACCGAAATCAATTGTCATAGTCATATTCGCCTTAGTGTAAGCCATTTTTGGTTTCCACAATACAGCATCGGCTCCAAACATTTTCTTCCAAGCAGTTTCAGATTCTAAAAAAAAATGTTCTGACATTGGAACAATCTTTTTCATCATTAATTCTTCAATCGCACCTTCTGAATAACTTGTCATTTTTATTGAGGAACCAGGGTATCTCATTGCATACTCCAAAGGCATGAATCCTCCATCCCAAGAAGATAAACCAAACTCCCTTCGCTTGACTGTAAACTTATCTCGTCCGTTCTTAACTGCCTTGGCCGTAGTTTGAGAAACAATAAAGTCATCGCCATCTCTCCACCAAGGAGCAATCATTTGACCAATTGCGTTTTTGATTTTACATTGGCTAAGATATTTGTAATACCATCCGTCTAAATCATTGTATCCATTATACCACAAAGCCTCTTGCGCTTCCTTCCATTTGTAAGCTTCTGCTTTATTTCTCCAAGTAGGAATGGGTTCTCTTACAAATTTTGGCCCCCACTTTTCTGCTTGCGCTCTTGTAACTCTTTCTATTTCGACGTTTGATACACTCATTTAGTTAGCTTTAGGATTATGTTTTTTAGCAAGTTCAACCAACGAACTTTTGCTTGTTACTTCGTCTGAATCATCTGCTGAAAGTTTTGCAATAAATTCCTCGCGTTCTTGTACTCTGCCAGCAAGGTTTTTCATTATCACTTCAAGTCTTTCAAAAGTTTTATCATCTTTATTTTTGAGAAGCATTTTGGCAAGCACCTTCCTCATTGCTACCAAATTGGTAACTTCTCCCATTTCAAGTAATTCTTCTTCTCCAAAATCTTCTTCTGTAAGTCCAACTCCCGTTGCAACTTCAATAGTTGTAAAAGCAAAATCTAAAAAGTTATCAAAGGCATCAATTACTTTTTTATTAGAGCCATTAAACACATTTTCAAAAACTTTCCAAACGATTTTTAAATCATTATCTTTTTCGCATTTTGCTTTTACCTTTTGCCAATTCTCTTTAGAAAATGGTGAGTTGTTGTATTCTGCCATTAGAAAGGTTCTTGTGATTTTTTAATTCTTTCGTAAACGTATTTAATTGATGTTTCGCTTTTTGATTCCAAATAAAAGCCTCTACCCGCATCGTTTCTAATTTCTAAAAACAAAGGCTTTTCTAAAGTCTTATACATTCTATTTAATGTATTAAAAGAAGTTATAATTTCAGCTCCCGTCAACTCTTTCATATTTTTGCTTTCATGCAATAGAAAATTGTAAATTTCTGTGTAAGACCAAAAATTATCTTTTGTCATTTCAGATGGTTTGAAATGAAATTCAATTAATCCAGTTACAAAATTATCACATTCGTATTTCAAATTGATAACATCTCTTGTGTGCTTTTCTTCTGCAGTTAACTCCATATCAAATGATGGATTATTGTAAAGTGCAAACACTTGCGCCCAAATTTTATCAATCGGAACTTCTACAACTCCTGTTTTCAAATTGTTGTAATCAAATGATTTAATTGTGCCGTTGAAAGTCAAAAACCTTGTGTTACCTGTTTCATCTCGAAAAAGTTTTTTCTTATTTCCCGTTGCAAAAAAGGTAACAATTCTATCAACTCTTTCTTGCCTACGAGCGTAGTAATCCCTAACGTTGTCATGCGATTTAGAAATTATACCTTTCAGCTTTGCAACTTGGTTACTATTGAAGGAATCAATATCATCAATGTTCCAAATGAAATTTCTTCCAAGTGCAATCTGAACTTCCTTGGCTTGCATTTCAAGCGGATTCATTTCCACGTAATAATCATTGAACGGGCAAAGGTAACGTATGTATCTTGACTTACCCTTTTCTTGGCTACCAATTAAAGTAAATACAAATCTGTTTTCAAAACCTTCTAAGGCGCATCTTACAGCACGAACTAAGTGCTTTTTAAGCATTGTACTAAAGAAAGTCTGTTCTGTTTCCGTTTCGCAAATAAAATAACTTGCATACTTATCAATGTAGTCAATATCCTTTTCGCTCCAAGCTGGCAATGATTCAAAGTAAATATTTAACTCATGTATCTTCTCAACAAATTGAGAATCTAAAATAGTATCTAAATCGCTTCTTTTAACCTTGTACTGATTTTTTAAAAGGTCGCGCATTAAATCGCTTACATTTATAAACCTCGCTTCTGGATCTTTCAAACTTTTAATTATCAACTTCTGCTGAATAATATTCAATTTGATTTCATAATTGCTTTGCAAGAAATTCTCTATCCTTTCAATTTCAGTTCTTAAATTGTCTTGACCTTGCATTAACTTGTCGCGCTGCCAAACTTTTTCTAATACAGCAACTGCCTTTTCTTCTGGAATGTTCGCTTGTTTGGCAATCATTTGAACATCTCTTTCAGTATATGTTTCCCCCTTGTTTGACTTTTTTAATAAGTCCTTTGCAAAATCACTTGCAATCTTATAAGAAGCGTTGGTATCATCGCTTGTGCTGCCATAACCTTTTTCTCTTAAAGTCTTTGCACAAGCCTTGTAATCTCCATTGTACATTAGCAAACAAAGGACATCAAAAGGTTTGTACGCTCTGTTTGATTCAAATGGTGTGGCATTACTTGAAAACACGTAAAAAACATTGTCAGCTACATATCCAAACGTTGCACTTGGTCCTGAATCTTTGCCTGGACGAATCCAATATTTTGAATTATCATTTTTCCAACCTGCACCTTTTAGCCAATTCTTTGCTTCATCTATTGATTCTGAACTTTCATTGTACGCATCTCCTGGTCTAACATCAACAGAAGTATTATTTACTAATCTTTTTTTATCTGTTGGTGGCTGATAATACATTTTTGGCTCAACGTACTGATTAAAAGACTTGGCCATATCAAGGATGAACATTCTTTCCTCCAAAGTAATTGGCTTTGTTTCAAGAAACCCTTCCGGTGGGAATTTAAGTTGATAACCCGTAGAAGGGCTACAAACAAAATACTGCCCTTCGCTTCTTGTTTCAATTAGCAACTTCTTTTTGTTGTCTTTGTCATCCCATTTAAAAGCCAAATCCATTTTCTTGCCAACTGGTTCATCGCAACGGTAAATTAAATGGTAGCCGCCTCTTAAAGTAGTTTCAATAATTAGGTTATGCGATTTAATCAAGGCATTTATATCGGGAATATCTTTAAATTCCTTAAACCTATCTCTTGCGTCACCAAAAGGATTTTCAAAATCTAAGCACTCTAAGTTTCCCGACACTTGTCCGCAAACCATTCCAATCCAATTTCCTGCTCTAAAATTTTGATACCAATTGTCAGCACTAATTATATGCTTTTGGTAATATTCCCAACTTTTTAAGCAAGGAGTTTTTTTCATGTTTACATCATCCGTTAAATCTCCCCAAATAGGAATTACGGAAAATCCTTTTTCTATATAACGTATTCCTACGTCTGTTAAGTCGGTGTATTGGCTCATGCGATTTTAAGTTTATCTGGATTCTTCCAACCTGTTCTTACTACAAAGCTTAAAAATTCATCTTCCCTATTGGTTTCAGAAGCTATAACTTCCAACCAAGAGTATCTAAATCCTTTTTCTTTTCGCAGCTTTTCAAGTTCTTCAAATGGTAATTTGTGTTTATTTTTTAGTATATCTCCGTAAGAGTATGTTTTGTATTCTATTGTTTCAAATTCTGCTTCAAGTTTTGTTTTTGAATTAGTGGGAAATGTAAAATTACAAATTTCTAAAGTCTTAGGATTAATCATTTTGCAAATTCTTGTTGTAGCAAACACAACTTGTTTACAATTAGGGCATTCTTTCGTTGGAGCAATTCCTTTTTCTCCAATTTTGTGTTTCAAACTCCATTGCTGCGGATAGTGCCATTCTTTAAGTCTTTCAATATTATCGCCCATATCAACAACTTCAAAGTTTTCCTTAACAACTTTTAAGTATCTACTTGCTCTACCAATCATTTGCTTGTATAAATTCAAACTCATTGTAATTCTATTTAAGAAAGCAACTTGTATTTCAGGGTAATTGAATCCTGTTGTTAAAATACCGTTGTTAACCATACATTCAATATCTTTGTTTTTCCATTGCCGAATTAAAGTCTTTCGATATCCTGAATACAAGTTTTTGTATCTTTTGTGTAATTCAATTCCTTCTTTCTCTTGTGGTTCGCTTATTAAATATCTAGCTTTGATTCCGTTTTTATTAAGTAAAACACAAGCCTTAATTACATTTGCGCTTCCAGCACAGAACATAATTGTAATCTTACCTTTAGCAAACTTGTTATAGGCTTCAATTAAGTTATCAGCAAGTGCGTCCACATCCATAGCTTTTGCAGCATCAACCTCATTGTAATCTTCTTCTCCAGACTTAGTAGAAACTCTCAATTTTACATCTCGTCTAAACTTATTGACTTTATGATAAATTGGTGAAGCTAGTCTTTTTAAAGTTACCAAATCTTGCGTTTGCAATCCTTCCACAATAGCGTAATAATCTTCTGCTAATTGTCTTTGCTTTCCTGTTCTTCTTGGTGTTGCTGTAAGTCCACAAATGTAAGCATCGTACCTAGCGTGTTCGCCAGTAAAGAACCAATTGTATTCATTTGTGTGGCACTCGTCAATTAAAATTAAATCAAAATAACTTTTTACCCAATTAGAATAAGAAGCATCTGTAATTCTTCTTCTGATTGTTTGGCTCATTGCTACATAAACATCGTGAGAGATGTTTAACTTCTTGCTGTCTGCATTGATTAAGAAAGGATGGATTTTGAAATCAACTAACGCTTCCGCAGTTCCATCAAGCAACTCCGTTCGGTTAGTCAAAATCAAAACCTTTTTCCCCCTTTTGATAGCATTTGAAGCCATATAAGCAATGATAACACTTTTCCCCCATCCTGTTTCAGCTTGCAAAATCAATCTCCTAATACCTTTTTTAAAGGTAGCAAGAACTTCATCAACAGCTACTTGTTGGTCGTCAAAAAGCTTTACTATACTCATTATGAAATTAAATCTAAATCTTTTTTAGAAAAATATAAATCTTGCATCTCTCTCATTTGCTCATACTTATTTTGAAATATAAAATCAAAGAAATCAAGTCCGTAAGGTATCGCACCAAATTCATTTTTAGGATACCTTCTGTTTAGTTCTTCTTTAGTATTTATTACAAAAACTTTTGGCTCTGTATTTTTAATATTAATACCAGTATCCTTTGCAATTTTTTGTTGTACATAAAGAGTAAACTCCTTGTGGTTTACAGAAAACAATTTGCAAACTCTATCTGACTGAATCATTCCTGATTCATTTAACCAATATTCAATTGCCAATTTCATTCTTATTTCGTATGGCTTATTAAGATTTACATTTATTAAATCTCTGCTTATTTCTAATAATCCCATAATTACACTTCGCTATAAAATACTTCACCGTTTTCAATCAGTAACTCATTGCTGCCAATATCATCAATTGTTTTATCATTGGTTTGAGCAACAAGAATCATTAACCCGTTTTTCTTAGCAAACAAGTCAAACAAATCCCTAACCTTGGAATCCATGCCAACATTGTCAACATAAAGTACATTCAACGGTAATTGATTTTCTTTTAGCAAATTAGCTTGAAGTAATACTGAAATTAACACCTTCTGACTTGCTGAATAAGAAGTAATTAACTGCGGAGTTTTGTTTGGGTTTGCAAAGTATTCAACATCGTATCTGCCATCGTAGTAAAATGCCATTGTGCCTTTATCTTCATCAACTAAACCAATTGTCAACCCTTTAACTTTGCAATCAATTTGAGTGTACATTCTGTTTCTCTCAGCACGTAATTCATTTACCTTTCTTTCTGCTTCTGTATGTCTTTCTAATATTTCAAATCTCTCAAACAAATCATTGTCTTTTTGCGCTGCTTCAATTTCTAAATTTACAGCATCCAATTCTGCTTGGGCTGTTTCAACTGCTGAGTTATCTCCTTCGATTGGCTCATTCTTAATGCCATCAATCTCCTTTTGGATAGCAATTGCTTCTGCTCTTATGTTCTGTAATTTCAATAGCAACGTTACTGCTTCTTCGGGAAGATTTTCTGGAACACCTTTGCCGTCAAGTGGAATTTGTAAAACTTGTGGGCGGTTGTTAATTTCTTTTTCAAATGATTCTAATTTTTGCTGAATATGTTTTTCAATAGCTGAAAAACTCTGCAAAAGAATAAATATTTCATCTTCTGGGGAGCAATCAGTAGTTAAAAATAATTTAGATTCATTTATTATTTCTTTTTGTTCAATAAAAGATTTGTGGTCTTTCATTAAATTATTTACATCATCTTTTTCTTCTTCTAATTTAGAATCATTCCAAGTAACAATATCCTTCTTCACACTTTCAGCCTCGTTCTTTTTTAAATCAAACTTTGCTTGCTTCTCGGATATACGGATTTCAATTTGCCCCTTCTGCGCTTCCTTGGTAGCTTTTGCATTTGCAAGTTTCTGAATTGCCTCTTTTTGTTTTTCATTTAGCGATTCTATATTTGGTTTTCTTGGGCAAACAAATCCTTCCAAGTTTACACCATACGCACCCCTTTTACTTTGCTCTCTGCTAATTTCATCTCTGTTGGCAATTGCAGTTTCCAATCTGCCATTTATACTTTCTCCATACGCAGGACTGTTCTTTTCAACTATCAACCCTAACTTTAGTAATTCATCAGAATAGGTTTTGAAAATAAAATCTCTAACTCTTGTCGAACTTTCAGAAAGAAAATCATCAATTCCATAAGTTAAACTAGTACGCATTAAATCTTGCAGTTTGCTTGGAGTTAATTTCTCCATACCGGCAATTGGATTCTTTTCAGTCTTTCTTCCCTTCTCAGTATCAACCATAAATGATTGCTGAATTTCCCCATTCTTTTTTACAACTGTGCGGATGTATAAAAGGATTTCATTAGGCTTGTCAACATAAGCTATTGGCACCAACCATTCTGATTCTTCTTGGCCATTAGGAACTAAATTGTTATCCCTACGAGTATCAATTCCAACCGTTGCCATTTTAAGAGCTTCAATAAAAGTGCTTTTTCCCTCTCCAGAACCTCCATTTAAAGGAATACACCCAGTCAGTTGATTGATAACTGTTTTCTTCGGCTTTAATATCCGAACTCCGTTTGCGAACTCGATTCCTGCGATTGCGAGAAACTTTTGTTTTTTGTTTTCTGATTTTTCCATTTTGTGTTTGTGTTTATTTTATTGTAGTAATTGTAAACCATTGTGTCATTCTCATTGTAAATCAAAGCCTTGTTTTCAACTCCTTCTTTAAATTTCTCAAAAGGAACAACCCAAAGTTTCGGACCTAAAACGCTTTCTGCTTCAACCAATTCTATAAACTTAACTTCTGCCTCGGTAACTTCTTTTATTTGCAATGAAATTTCCTTTTTAACAGACTTAAATATGGAATTAACTGCTATCATTCAATTAATAATTCATAAGCGTACCTTGAAAGCAAATTGTTGATTATCCTCCCACTATGTTTGTTATCTACAAGCGTTACAGGATGTAAATTGTAACGAGCAACAAATGTGTTAACGCCTATTGTAATTTGCTCGGAAGTCATTTTGGTATAACTATTTTGAAATATCTTTCCATCTCCTAACAAATGATCAAAGCTGAACTTTTCCAAAAGCAAAACGCATTTTGCGCCAGACGCTTTTATTCTTTTAAATTCAGCCTCAAACCTATCTCTGTCGTTGCCAATGCAATTAGCAATTTCATCTATGCTGTTTTTTCTTTCAACTACAACATGATTTTCAAAACTCAACCATTCCGCTTCCACTTGCAGCCCAAGTAACTTAGAGTTAATCTCACAAGAGTAGTCTGCAAAATCTAATTTCCTTTTTACAAACGGTATTTTTTTATGTGTAAAATAATCAATTATATGGCTATTCTCTTGCTCTCTTGTGTCAATTACTACCCTCATGCTTTTAATCGCTGCTTGGGCTATCTTCTTGTCTATTGGATGGGTAAGTTTTATATGCATTCAAATGTTTTATTAGTTCAACGGGCAAGATTCGAACTTGCAAATAGTTAGTCTACCTCGAAATAGATTTCAAACGGTGCTACCGTTTCTAACCGACACCTACGTGCTATGTCTACCATTCCACCACCGTTGAGTATTAGGCAACAAGACGGGATTCGAACCCATAACCTACCACTAAAAGCGGCACTCTACCAATTGAGGTACTTGTTGCAGCCATTGTTCTATTGCTAAAAATTCCGTTGTTATGAAATTACTAAGGTACGGTTTATCTTAGGGAATCTATTCAGACCAAGGAATCTAAAAACTAATATCAAAAGGAACTTCCTTGCCAAGATTTTTAACAATACGTAGTTAAGAACATCTACGTTTAATCTACCTTAAACCTTTTGATTTAAAAAGGTAAATCATCTTCTTCTAACTTGTCAACAAATGCTGTTGAAGGTTGAATTGATGATTTTGCTTCTTTTGCAGGTACAGGCGTAGGTGCAGGTGCAGATGCTATTGGCTCAGTAGTTTCAATTGGTAACGCTTGCTGAATAGGAGCAGCATATTTAGTTTCCAAAACATTTAATTTATAAGGAGCAACTCTTGAAAAATAACTTCCTTCTGCTTTCCCGCTTTTTGCTTTTGATGAACTAACTGTAAAGAAAACTTCTACAACATCTCCAAGGTGGCATTGTTTGTGAAAATCTTTCTTATCAGGGTCGTATTCAAATGCTGTGAATCTTGGAAAATCATCACCGTACTCAATTACAATTTGTTTACTTGCGTAAGTCTTGTCACCTACTTGATTTAATTTCTCAGCAGTAAATTCTACTACTTCTCCTTTTAATGATAGTGCCATGTGTTTTGTTTTTAATTGTTTATTTATTTGTGTTTATTGATTTTCAGTTTGAATACTTGCAGGAAGTTCTTTAATATCTTCTCTTGCGTTTGCATCGTAGGTGTATTGTAATTCCTTGTCAACAACCTCCATCAAGTTATTTGTTTCCTCTGTTTTCGGAAGGTATTTGTAATGACTTCTAATTGCTGCCTTTTGCGCCATTTCAACAGGCCACGCTTTGTAAACAGCATCGGTTGAAGCAACTTTCGCTCTTGCGTCCAATTGTTGTTTGTCAAGTACATGGCAATGAGTAGTGCCATCATCAAAAACTGCAATTGAATAAGCCATTACAATAACATCGCCATCTGGACGTGTAAGTAAACGTTTCTTTCTTACGTAACCATTGATTCCCTCTTGAAAATCTAAAGTTGATTCCTCAGACCTCCAAACAACTCCACAATCCATTAACTTAATTCTGCCACCTCTGTAAAGCACCTCAGTCATACCTTTGTAATCAACTACCAAAGTGCAAACTCCGTTTCTTGGAACCAAATGTGCAAATCCTAAAACTGGATTTAAAGATAATCCGGTTAAAGCAACTGCCGCCACAGAAAACAAAATGCTTTCGGAATTACATTCCATTATTTTTGGATTCTTACTAATTGCCATCATTGCAAACTGCTTTTCTCTTTCAAAAACCTTTTCTGCATCTTTCTCTCCGTATTGCCTTAAATACGTTTGATGAACTTGTACTAAGCCATTTTCAACTGCTGCTTTGTTAGCAATTAATTGTTCTTGCTTTTCCCTTTCTAATCTTTGAACTGCTGTTTCTGTACTCATAAATAATTAGTTAATTTGTCAAATGAATATGGTGGATTAAATTTCATTACTCGTCCTTCTGACCAATATCCAACTCCTGGCCATGAGTTTCTATTCGTGCAATCAATGTGTGCATTCATTAGTTTATCAAACTTCTTCATTCCAACTTCTAAAAATTCTTGACCGCTTATTAAAGCAAAATCATGTGGAGCTTTTGTTTCTTGAACAAACCAATACCACTTGATATCAAGGTCGTGGAAGTCGTACCCTTGCTCCATTAAAGCAAGTTTCTTATTCATCACATACATTGCTGCTGAAACATCGTAACCATAGTCTTTGATATCCCAAATGAAATCATTCAAAGAACGTGCAGTAGTTTTGTAATCAATAATGTAATCTACACCATCCAAATCTTTCCTTGTTTTGATATGTACACCTTGCGAATAATCAGATGTCAAATAACTAACTTCTGTCTTTCCGCATTTGAACATTGCAAGAAACGGTTGTCGAAATTTGTTTTCAATGTTCTCATTAAAAATCAAATCAACCATTGTATTTGCCTTGTTCAAATCATCAAACGAAATAACTTGCTTCCCTTCATTCTCCTGCTTGAATTGCATTAAGTAATTCATTTGTTCAGCAGTATCCGAACCATAAGGTCTGCCAGTCTTAACATTTATCTTAGGCTCAAATCCTATGTAATTATGGCCGCCAACATTGTCATGGTGCTTTGCCTCCATTAAGTCATGCCAAACAGTTCCAAACTTCATTCCATCTGTTGGCTTATTCTTAGCGTCCAATGAATCTTTGTAAGCCATTGGCGAAGTTGCATACTTTTTTAACTTCGTTGAACTAATGTAATCTAGCCATTCACCATGATACTTTTCATTGGGAACATTGTAAAGGATTTCCGTTTGGGTCATACGAACTTAGGATTGATAGATACGTTAGGCGATTCCTTGCTCACAACAATATTATTGGATTCAACCCAATATTTCTTTTCGATGTGAATTTTATTCAAATCGCCTCCCATGTAAGTTAGATACCATTCACGTAACGCTCTATGAAAAAGCTGCTTCTTTTTTAACTTTGGAAGCCCATTAACTCTTTTTCTGTTTATATCTGCTAACAAACAGTCAAAGCAGGTTTCTAAATCGTAAGACAATGGTATATTAAGGGAAATCCCCTCAACTTGCTTATCTTCTTGTTCTCGTTTTGCCATGTGTTATAAATCTTTGGCAAACATATGAATAAATAATTTAATAAAAAAATATTTTAATAAATATTTATATTAATTTAATTCAAGTAGTTGTAACTAATTGATTATTAAATGATTATTTTAATTATATGTACTCAATGAAGAAACGGAATTTGACAACTCCAACAACTTGTGGTTTTAAATATAGTGATATAACTCTTGTAAACCAATAGTCATAAGTTCCATCTGTACTTAAAAACACATCTCCGATTTGAGAAAGTCCCCAAGCAGACCAAGTTCCTGTTATCTCACCCCATGCTGTTCCTGGGTCTCCTATATTGGGTGTTACACCAGGTGTTCCACTCCCAGGAATTATATTTTGAAGTGCTGTAAAATTTGGGCCAAATGAACCTGCTCCTCCAGGCCCTTGTGCGCTTCCGTTTAAATTAGGAGAAGTCGTACCAGGAGCGTACCAATTAGTACAAGAGTTTTCAAATATAGCTGCTGCAGGAGGGTCTCCGCTTATTTGGTCATAAACAATATTTGTATAAACTTTAATTTTAATTATAGCATTCCAAGCAACAGAAGGTCTAAATCCTACATACCAATTACTATTTGGTAATGCTAGAGGTGTTCCTGATGGCCATACTAATGGCTGATTTAATCCGTTATAAGCAAGAGCTGTAGCAGATGCTGAACCTGACCTTTCGGCTGCAAATGTAGGACCAGACGCAGCTATATTTACACTAAATGCACTACTTGTAGTTGTGGCTGTAATTTCACCACTATCATATTGACCTGTTGCAGGAGGAGACCATACCCAAGCACCAGGCAATGGATTTTCAATACAAATAAAATCATAAGCTCTACCGTCAGGAGGAATAATAGCAGGTGCGCCAGGTGCGCCATTATTTATACGTCCTATTAAATAACCAGTAGGCCCAGCATTGTAATCAGGAAATAAACTAACAGTCATTAATGAATTATTAACAACTGTAATTCTTTTACCTGTTGTAGGAACTGGTAATCTGCAAGCAAAATCTGTTGCTGTTGAAGTAATTATTACATTTACCCCATACTCCAATATCAATGTAGTATCCTCCATCGTGGTATTGTTTGCCACTAAACCAGGGAAAACTAACGTCTGACCTGCTGATGAAAAATCAAGCATTGACGTAAGCAATGGCCTCATTGAATTAGCAGGATAATTTGCTCCCGTAACTATTTGATTAATACTGTCTTGTATTTCTTGTTGCGTTGCCATTAGTTAAAATCGTTAGGGTTAAAATCGATAGGGTTAAAATCGTTAATAGGTATAGGGATATTCAAAGTTGTTTCTGGTAAACCGAATACATTAAAAGTCATATTGAGCATTTGCATCATTTTAAAAACGATAGCTGTAACTTGTTCAATAGTCAAACAATTGTTTGCAGCAGCCGGATTGTAAAGCCAAATAGTATTCCACATCGCATTTAGCTCAAAGAAATATTCTTCTTTATCACACTTGCAGCCAACAATCAGTTCATCAACATACGCAGCGTACTGACAAGCAATAGCGTTCATTGATATTAAACTGAAAGATTCTATTTGACCTTGTGTAAGTGCCATTATAAAAGAACAATTTGATATTCAACATACAACACGGCAGAAGTTCCTGTTCCAACTAATGGGTTTCCTGTTTCAATTGCCCAAACTAAATTTGCATTTTCAATTAGCTGAGAAGTATTTATTACTCCTATTGTGGGATAAAAATCAAACATTAATGTACTTGCAGCACCCAATCCACCTTCTTGTCTTAAAATAGAATTTGATGCCCCATTGTGACCAATTGTGAAGTTTAGGTTAGTAGTAAATGCAGCACTTCCATAAACAACTCTTAATTGCGCTTTAGTAGGTACAATCATAGTTCCTGCTCCTGCTGCATCTACTATTTTACCTCCAACTGAAAACCCTGATAACAATTGGGAGTTAGTAATATTTATTTTTATAAATTGTGATGGTAAAATATCAGTAGCAAAATTTTCAGCTTCAATAAGTCCTGCCACCAAAGCGTTTGATTTTCTTTTTAAGAACTGACCATTTGTAGGTATTGAAATTGCTGTTGGAGCAGCAGAAGCGTTTGTGGCGTTGCCTACAATTGAGTTTGCAGCTTGGCTTGATAAAGAAGCTAAAGTTACAGGTTTGTTAATCGTAATTGCTCTCCATACGTTTGCTGTTGCATCAAATGTAGCCAATACAGCCATGCCCCCTGCTAATGCTTGTGCATCAGGAATTGAAACACCAAATGCTGTTACTGTATTCCCACTATTAGTTATACCACCTACAAAGTCAAGTAGAAAAGTAGTTCCGTCTTTAACTCCCGTTGTAGAAGCAGTAACAGTATAATTTGAAGTCAACGTTACTGCTGAACTTGAAAATCTTTGATATTGGTTATTAACACCTGCAACCAAGGTTAATGTTCCACCACCCGAAGGTACAGCAACACTATTTACACCTCTGTTTTCTTGTGGTTGTTCAATTCCGTTTGCTGAGTAGCTTACAACCCAAGCAGAACCATTGTAGTAAACGTTAAATATACCACTTTGATTCAAGCTATCTTGATTAACTACTTGCCCTTCGATGGTTACTGAAAATGTGCTTAAAGTAATATCTGCATTCCACCAAATTATATAACTACCTCCTATTGCAGAAGTAGTAGAAGCAAAAGAAACATTTGCAGCTAATGTAGCAGTTCCGGTTACATAATAGCTTTGGTAATAGTTACCAACACCTAAGTATGGTTGAGACGTTGCTCCTGCGCTTGTAAGTGCTATTTCTTGTAAATTCATATTATTGAGCAATTATTTTGTCAACTGTTAAAGTCTTAAATTCAAAAGTATTTGTAAGGGCTTGCGTTCCATGGATTACAAAATTGTTTCCAATTCCAAAATCTAATCCTGTTAATAAATTAGCTTCATTGTAACATTCATAAGAGCCTTTCCAATATATTCCATAAACAGAAACTCTTGCATAAGCCTGAGTAGCAACACTTGTTCTAATTATTTCAACTTTTATTTGAATATCAGAGGGAATAGCATTTGAAACATTTTGTATTAAAGGTATTTTATTACCATAACCAAAACCAAAATCAAGGCCGTTAATACACTCTTGTCCTCCAAATCTAACTCCTATTTGCCTATCTAAAAGAGCTACTGCTTGAGTTAAAACTTTTACATTAAACGTCAAAAGCAAACCACTACCTTCTGTTGTTGGCATATCAACTGCTAAAATAGATTCAGTTAAAAATGTTTTTGGACTTCCTGAACCTGAAAGAATAGGACCTGATAAATATGCAATCCTTGTTATTCCATTTGCCCCTGCACCACCTGTTCCTCCTGATGGCCCTTGCAATCCTGCAGGACTAATTTTAGAGTTAGCAGGAATTTCTGTACCTTGTGCTGGAGGAGTAAAATTAGTATCTGAATATCCAAGATTTTTTAATCTAACTTGGTTAGTACCCGTAATGCTTACAACTTGAAAATATCCCGCAGTTTCTATAAAAACAATCTGACCAACTGCAAACCATGAGTTTTTAAAAGGATTAATTGCTTTTACATTAAAGGAAACTTCCGAATTAACTGCTGGCAGTGGGAAACTTCCTGTATTAAAATTAAAAGCATTGATACCATCAACACCATTAACTCCGCTTGGAATTATAGGTTGTTGGCAACCTCCGCAAATATTATTTCCACATTGTTGGCACATAGTTATGAGTTATTACCGCCACAACCGCAACCGCAGTCTTGACAAAGTTTTTCTAATTGAGTAATTGTTTTTCGCGCAGCAACATAATTGCCAACAGCGTTTTGATATTTTAATCCGTACAAAGCATTTACAATTTTTGTAGGGAACGAATCCTTGCAATCATTGTCTGCATAACGAGCAATTGCTTTTTGGGAGCAACAACAAGCAGCTTGGTCTAAAAGAAACATTGTTGCATTAGTCCAAGTTTCACTTCCATCACCTAAAGTATAAGTAACGGTTAAATACTGGTCAGCAAAGGTGTTACTAACTCCAAAAAAAGAAGCAGGAAATTCCCAAGCCGTTGCACTTGTATTTGGGAAATTCATAAAATCGTATTCCGCTAAATCTAAATTGGTAACATTTCCTAATGTATCAGTTTTGGTAACTGACATAATTGTATTAAAAAAAATTACAAAATTTAAAATAGTTGTTCCCGTAATCTTATCAAATGAAAACACCATCGTTGCCGAAGTCATTGCGTTTGAATCGGGATTTGGAGAACCAAAGCCGCTTGTATTATCATAGATTGACAACAAAGACGCATTCTGCGATTCTAAAATACTAAGCTGCGGAATAATTGCCATCTCTTATTTCATTTTTTTAGGTCCCTTCTTAGCCATTGCTAAGACTTTTTTCTTTGGAGCAGATGTAGCTGATTTAGCCATTGGCTTTTGCATCATAGGTCCGCAACTTGACTTTTTCATTTTTTCTAAGTTTTAATTGTGAAAATTTAGTGGTGTAAAAATAAGAAAATTATTAATAGTAATTTATTTTTCTAAAGGTATTTTCCAATTGCCAATTTCTTTAATATCATTTACAGCCCTAACGGGAATAACATTGTAAACTGGGAATTCAATTCCTAAAACTTTTCTCTTTCCTAAATTGGTTCCTTGTGAATAAACTGCCGTCATTAAATCTTTGAATTCTTTATCAGGCAATGCTTTCATTTCCTCATAATTTTCATCAATGAAACTTCTTGCAAATTCACCTCTTACCTTATTTATATCATAAACTTGCTCCTTTGATAAATCTATTTCAATTATTTTTTCTTCCGAATCTAAATCAGGATTCTTTTTAAGTTCAATATCAAATTCCTTTTTAGTAAGTCCTGCATATTCTTCGGCAGAAACTGTTACTGCAACTTTGCTCTGTCTATAATAAGAAGGGTAATAATCTTTTCCTACACAAAGGTCATAGTATTTATCTGTAACTTTAGCATCAGACAAAGGAGATTCAAACGTTCCGTTTTTCCAACCAATAATTGGCGCACCAAGTAATGGAGATGGCATTGATACTTTTTCTTTTACTGCTCTACCAAACGGATCAAGCATGCTGTTTTTAATCATACCATCTAACATTGGTATATCATTAAAAAACTGCTCCTTTGTTGTCAATGCTTTCTTCTTGTCCATTTCAAGCATCCCTTGTACGTCCTTTGTCATACTTGGAAGGAATTGCGGAACAAATAAAGCCCTTGAAGTAGAAGTCAAATTCTTAGAAAGCATTGTTGCTGTTTTCTCAACACCTGACAAATCTTTAAATTGATTTCTATCCATAACAGCATTTGTCATATCGCTAACAATTTTTAAAGAAGAAGATTCTTGAATAAAAGTCAAAGTTGCCAATGAACCCATTGTCAAAGCTGCTAATTCATCTTCTGAATACTTATCGCCTCCAAAGTTTTGCTTTTCCATAATATAAGCAGGTTGAGCAAAGAAAATAGCTGTTGGACTATTTTTCCAAGTCAATACTTTTTTACCATAATAGTAAAGACTAAAAGGCTCTAATCCTTGTGCTTTTAAAGCATCTGCTTTTTCATAATCTCCAGTTAAATCAGCAGTCAAATAATATGGTCTTTCGTTCCATTCTTTTTCTTCATCATCATCACCTTTAAAGAAACCACACAAAGCTAAAATTGCAAAACTTGTAGTTTGAGCAATTGCAACTTTTTTTATCAATCTATTTCTTTCATCTAAATAAATTCGCTCATTAAAATTCTCAGACTTTCTGCCGTACATTCCTTCCGCTTCTGCATTCTTTTCAGTAAGGAATAAACCTCTCCTTCCTTTAATCATATAAGAAGCTAACCTCAAATTCCCAAACAATATGTTACCATTTAAAACAAAGTTTGCAAAGTTGAAAGGAGCATTTAAGAACATTGGTGACAATTGCAAGTATTTTGTAACTGGCAAGTTTGAACCCATTGCGTTCAATAAATAGGCAATTACTTGAAGTGAACCTTCTGGTTTTCCAACTAATGAATTCTTCTTACCGTATTCGTCAGCGTATTTATAATAAGCTCTTAAAGATTCTGTGTCAAAAAGATTTAACCAATCGTTTTCTTCAATCACCTTCTCACCTCTTGTTTGAACACCCTCATTTAAGATTTCAATTATCCTTGCATTTAAAGCAACTCTTTCTTTTCCTTTTTCAGGTATTTCATCAAGCTTATACATTGCTTTAATTTCTGCTTCTGCTTTCGCTTGTGCATCAGCAACATGCTCTTGGGTGTTACCCAATACTTCATTCACCAAACCTTGCATTTGTTCAGTAGAATATCTTTGGTCTTTCGGTAACTTTTTGTTTTGAGCATCTAACTCTGCAAGAAGTAATTCAGAAAACTTAGTGTAAGCTGAACGCCCCGAAACCATTAAATCCAATGCACTTAAAGCCTTTCCTGATAATTGCATATACTTACCTAATGCTCTACCTGCTTTTGTCTTAGCATTTTTAGCAAGTATTTCTGCTTGTGTTTCTGCTTTAGAACCGCCAGACTTTTGCATTCCATAAAGCCCCATAAGGAATCCGTTGCTTGAGAACTTTAAATTTAAAAGTCCTGCCCCTTTGTTTCCAAAGGTTTTTTGGAATAGGAACTTAGCATTCTTAGGATTTGAAACTAAATTGTTAAGAGTATCAATTAGAACTTTAGTTGTATTGTATTCCAATGCTTTTATCATAGTATCACCACCTAAAAGCATATTGTTCATTATCTGACTTAAACCTAACTGCGCCCAATTGTATTGCTCGTTCTTGGCAATTTTTAAATAGGTATCCATTTCTCTTTCAGCTTGCTCTTTTAGCGCACCTTCTGGAGAATTGTGTACATACTTTGCCATTTCTTTTAACCCTTCATTCCAATCCGGATTATTCACAAAGTTCAATCCTAACTTATCATAGAATTGTTCTCTGAATTTAGCATCATCCAATCCACCTAAAATAATTCCTTCTACAATCTTATCATTTTGGCTTTTGCGTTTCTTTGGATTTTCTAAAGGTTTTGGCTTAAATTGTTTATCAAGTATCTTGTTTGCCGCCTCAGTCATTTCCTTTTCAAATGCTGCTGAAAAATCTCTTGCTAATCTATCTATCTCTTGTTCAGAAAGGTCAGTCTGCAAGGTCAACTCGTTAATCAAATTATCAGTTAACTCTTGAATTGTTGTAGCCCTTTCTGTTTCATTGGCCATAATATCAACAATCTTATCTCTAAGACTTCCATCTTCACTAATCAGTCTTGCTTTAACTGTTTTAGTAGCATCAAAATCGCCACTAATTACAGCTTGTTTTTCAGCATCTAAGGCTTGCTCTTTTAATGAAACATCGTTTTCATCTTTGTTATTCCAAATATCAGTTAATGTTTTTCTATCAAGTTTCTCGCCTATTGCTTTCAAATCGCGATTCATTCTACGAACCCAATCTTCAAAACGATAATAACCTAATTCGATATTCGCGGCACCAAGTTCTACATAACCTTCAATAGCTTCTTTTGATAGACCACCACTTGTTAAATTACTTCTTGATGCCCTTATCTTATCAAGTGCCGCAGCCTTTCTTCTCAAAGCACCTTCTCGTTTATCTTTCTTTTGACTACTTGCTGTTGATGTAGCTTTATTAGCAACTTGGGTAGCAACACTTTTTGCAGTTTGCTTTCTTGCTTTACCAACTTGTTTTTGAGTATTGGTTACTGCCTTACCAGTATTGCCTTGTGTTGTTCTTTGTCTTGCGTAATTTATTACTTTTGCTTTTGTGTAAGCATAAATACCTTCTTCGCTATTCATATAAACAGCATTTGCCGCAGATATTTCACGACCTGCAGCACGAAGGGATTCATCAAAGGCATTGATAGCATTATTTATTGCAGCAATGTCATTAGCCTTTGCAGCAGCATCAACATTAGCTCCCAATACAAAAGTCTTTGTTGCCCCCGTAATGTTTCCACTTTGAGCAAGAGCAACTGCATTTTCTAAACCTATTTCAGAAATCAAAGCATCGGCAAATTCTTTTGCCATTTTTTGATCCTCAACCTCATAACTTATTCCATTTCTCTCAATGCCATCTCTAATTTGTTTTGGTAATTTGCCATCAACCAAACGAGATTTTAAAGCAGATTTATCAATCTTGCCAGCAGTCAATAAAGATTCATTGTTTGGTATTGAAACTCCTTTAGGCTTATTGCTATCATATCCTTCTTGAACATAACCAACAAATCCTGCTTCCGCTTCTCTTTGTTTTTCTTTTGTTAGGTTCTTGTACCAATCAGAATTTCTAATTGATTCCACTCCGTCAACAATCGCTTGTGCAACATTACCACCTTTTTCAATTGTTGTGGCTGCAACTTCCAAAGCAGCATCCCAAACAACGCTTCCAATTGAAGATTGAAATACGCCTGGTTTATTTATCTTACCTTGTCTAAGAAAGTCTGCAATACCTTTTGCGGCCGAAGCTATTTCTTTACTCTTTTGGGCTTCTTCTTTTAAAACACTTAATTCAGGATTATTATAAATATACTCCAACATTTGGTTGTAGTCCAAAGGAGTATTACTGTTACCAATAAAGAATTTACAAGGTTTTAAACTCATTTGCCTAACTCTTGGTCAATTAATAAATAAGCAGCAGGGTTTCCCATGCACAATTCCAAACGAGCAATCAAATCATTGTACTCACCAACAGATTCTCTTTGAATGTTTACCATTTCAATTAAGAATGTTTGTACTTGTGCAGATGTTTGTTTCAAATAGAAATCATTGTAGAACTTTCCTAAGTCAACTTCTAATTGCAAAGATGCGTTGAAAATTCCTAAAACCGATTCATCTTGGAAATCAACTTCATCAATTGTTGGCATCTCAGCTTCTGAATTCATGTCGTTCATAAAGTCACGAATCTTGTAATAATGCTTTGTTTCGCTTTTTGCTTCTGCTTCAAAAAACTTTTGAAAACCGAAATATCCTTTCTTCTGACAACAAGAGGCTGCATATTTATAAAAATTGGAAGCGTACAATTCTTCACGAACTGCATTGTTCAATAGTTTTTCTTCTTCTGGCTTTAGGTACGTTGTTCTCATGGACATTCTTTTCTTACTTTGTTTTCTGATTCAAGTTGTTCAATTAATTTATCAAAATTACGACTTATTTCTTCCATTTTAGCAACTGCATCTTTACCAAATTTCTTTCTTGCACTTTCTCTTGCATCTCTACCTGCTTTCCCATTTTGAGATATGTCAGCAAATGTTTGTGCTGTTGGCGTTTCAGGTTTTACAGCTTCTTTCGCAGCCTCACCAAATTGATTAGCGAGGTCTGCAAATGCGTCTGTACCAACTTGCGTTCCTTCTTGACTTGAAATTAAATTGTCTGCATTTTGGATTACTTCATTGAGTTCAACTTCATTTTCGCTTTCTGCTTTGCTTTCAATAGTCGCGATAACAGATTCAACTTCTGTTGTGTTTTCAATAGTTGATTCGATGAATTCTGTTGCTTCTTGTTCTGTAATTTCTCCATTTTCAATAGCTGTTTTTACTGTTTCTAAATCAAATTGTTCTTGCAAAGGATTATCTAAATTATCTAATTCAGCCTTTTTATTATCATATTCTAATTGGGCCTCCGCAACTGCTTTTTCTTCGTATTTTACATCAAAATTTGCTGAGTTTAAATCTTTATTTGAACTTGCATTTCTAACATTATTTTTAGCATCTGATAATTTTTTCTTTTTATCTTCTAATTTTTTAGATAAATATTCTAAATCAGCCTTAATGCCGTCAGCTTTTTCTTTATTTGTTAATTCTCTGTTTACAATTGTAACGTGAGGTAATACATTACCTTGATTATTTTCGCCCATTACAGGCATAAGTAATCCTGTAACACCACCGTATTCAATAACCATAGCCCTTGTTGGTGTACTTAATTTAAAAGTTACATCCTTTGCTCCATAGTTGGCAAATACAGTTAATACATCGTTAAGTAATTTAGGATTAAAATAAAAATTATTATCACCAATCTTTATTCTTACAGCGATTGCAAACTCATTCTTTCCAACAAAAAAATCTGATGCTCTTGATATCCCTGCTGTTTGATTTATTAAATCTTGAACATTAACATCAACTTGAATTGGATTATTTTGAGGTATTATAGCTAAATAATTTGGGAATCTGCCTTGAATTGTTTGTCCAGTTTTTGGATCTACAATTTTTGATTCAGTAATAGTAGCATCTGAAACAGTTATTAATTTAAAAGCGTCTGTTGCAGCAAGCATCCCATTTTCAGCATCTTGAAATACGCCATTCATTACAGGACGCAAATCGTCATTGCCTACAATGTTTTTTAAAGAATCTATTTTGGTTTTTGTATTAGATGGATTTGAAGGAGTTATTTTCTTGATAATAGGTTTTACAACAACTTCACCTTTAGGCAAATCATCTTTATCAAATTTGTCTTTTTTATTCGGCAATTTTGAAGGCAAATCTTTTGAAATAAATTCAGCTAAAAATGCTTCTTTAGCTGAATCTAAATCACTTCTTTCTACTCCAAGATTTTCTAATGCTGTTTCTAACGCCCTATATGGCATTATCTTAGACACTTCATTAAACTTATCATTTACATTTTTATATGTAAGTCCAAAGTCAGATAATCTTGGCTGCGTTACTTCTTTTTCATTTTTGGCATTTCCTTGTTTGCCATCTTCATTTTCGGAGACATTTTCATTTCCATTTTTGGTTCCATTTTCTTGGACACCATTTTCATTTTTGCTTTCATTGGTCGTTATATTTGGGGTTAAATTTTCTTCGTCATAATTATTAAATTCTTCAGGAAGTAATCCAATTTTCTGTTCTGCAAACTTTAG
>Ga0315907_10000465_pt1 | contig 58660 bp, 63 predicted proteins | sample LakEriMetagenome_3_FD_203525 | JGI IMG/M metagenome (GOLD analysis project Ga0315907, IMG submission 203525) | Freshwater fungal communities from buoy surface, Lake Erie, Ohio, United States - Buoy 12 MA123 | ecosystem: Environmental > Aquatic > Freshwater > Lake > Lake biofilm | place: USA... | reverse complement strand
CAAACATTGAATTTAAATGATATCCGTTGTATATATTATAGAAGACCCGAAAAACCTACATCCACCGTATTTACAGATCTTGAAAAGGTTATAATTGAAGAAGCTTGGCACGGATTATATCATATGTTATTTAGTGCCTATGAGAAAAATTGGTTAGGCCATCCACACCGTGATAAATATGCTTCCTCTCGTGTTGTTCAATTAACACATGCTAAAAAAATTGGTTGGAAAACGCCCCCAACCCTTATTTCTAGAGATCCTAAAAAAATCAGAGCTTTCTGCCAAAAATATAAAGATATAGCAATTAAGCCATTAGGAGAAAAAGGAGCAACACTAGAACAAGAATGGGTTCCTTATTTTACATCAAGGGTTTCAGCCGAACAAATCAGCATAAAAAGTGATGCTGAAATATCTTCAACATACAATTATTTACAGCAATATATTCCGAAAAAAAATGAATGGCGCATCACCGTTATTGGTGAAGATGTTTTTCCTTGCATCATTCATTCGCAGAAAACAGAAGAAAGCCAAACAGATTGGAGGAAAGTACATTTTGACACCGTCCTTCATGAGAAAGCTACAATTCCAGAGTCATTCAAAAATGAACTAATTCAGTATTTAAAATACCTTAATTTACCTTTTGGTGCATTCGATTTTATTTTAACTCCTGAAGATGAATTTGTTTTTTTGGAATGCAATCCAAATGGACAATGGCTATGGATTGAAGAGTTAACTGGGCTTGAAATTTCTAGATCAATTTCAAATTGGCTCGAACATAATTAACATGAACTTTTTACCTGATGTTGTTTCTTGTAAAAATGAAATGTTCTATCTGAAAAAAATTATTCCGTTAGATGCTGAATATATCTGGAAAAATGCGCCTCTAAAACAGCTATTTTTTGTTACCGGTCATGAAGCGGAGAATCTGCAAGAGTTAATCGAACTCTTCCAATTAGACTGGACAGTTTGGTATTTAATAATTGACCACAATGGATTTAGTTATGGATTAGTACGTGCGATTCCTGAAATGGATAATACAATAAGCTTACATGGCATTGGATGGACACAAAATCATAAATCACCTCGTATTTTTGTAATGGCATGGCATGCAATGCATCAATATTTATTTGATAGAGGGTCAACCATCATTAAAACATATTGTGATAAAGTGAATACAAATGCTATTCGCTTTATTTGTAAAACAGGTTACCAATATGAATATACCATGCTATCAGGAAATGCAAATAATCAAACGTTACATTTCACCCTAAATAATGATGATTTTATTACGCTACAAAATAAAAAGCAATTTACGTTTCAACTAAATTCTCATAATTATAATGATATAAAAATTCCCAATTTAATTGAAGGTAGTACATATACAGACAGAGCAAAACAAACCATATTCTCAACTGCTTTAATTGAAATGACTCAACTAGATAACTTTAAGCGAACACATTCAAATAAAAAGTTCTTTTATTTCTACCATTTAATTCCATCTCCCAAAACCTATACTATTTTCTTAAAGCGCACCAATATTGCCAGTTTGTTAATTTCAGAAATAAATGGCCAATATAAAATTGTAATATTCGATGCTATCGACCTACCATTGAACTTAAGTCTTGATTTGGTAAAATTTATTAAAGAAACTTTTTCACTAAAGACCAACGACGTGATTATCGTCGATGATAACTTATCCCTAGACGGAATATTTCAAGCCCTTACTATTTCATTCAGATATTGTGGTAGTTATAACCATCAAGCACCTAACATTTGGACAATTATATATTAATCCAACCTGTAAACTACTCCCTTAATCTCTCCCTACATATTCCATGTACTCCATTTTCGAAGAATCGAACGCTACGAGGCGGCATTTGTGAAGAAGTGAGGGCTTATTTATAAACTACCATTTCTTTCCTGCGAATTTATAAATCGTTCAACTCGTTAATATCGTCAATAGAAATAACGATAGGTTTATAATTGTCTGAATAAACTACAAGTAAATTGGTTGCACTTTTACTCATAACCTTTACCTTGCCAAAACCACACATTTCGTAATAACCATAATAACCCAAAAGACCGCCGACTCCAAATTTCCTTTGAAGATCTGTAAAATCTATTTTTTCAATTTTCTGAATTTCTGCGATAGGAATTATAACATCTCCGACAATTCTTTTTAGTATGAGATTATCGGTGCATTGCTCTATGCGATAAGGTATCAAAAAATAAGAACAAATGATAGCCAATGTGAAGATAATGCCTATACTAATTACAAAAGCTTTATCGTGCTGAGTTTGGGTTAATAAAATGGTTAGCAACACAAAAACCAATGGAAGAATCCAAACCTGTTTTTTATTGTAACTAGACGATATGATTCTATTTTCGTTCATTTCTTTTGGAGAAATGATTTGTGACCCCAGTTAATCTCTCCCTACATATTCCATGTACTCCATTTTCGAAGAATCGAACGAAAACTTAGCCGCTAAACTTGACGCATTGTCGTAATCTAACAAATGGTCTGAAAGAAACTTTGCAACTTCTAATTGATTGGCATCGAACGTAAACAAGTCCATTAACTGCACCGCATCCGCTGCGTACAAACACTTGTTTTTAAGGGAGATTTTAAGCGCGCCTACTCGATCATCTTCAAATGAATACCCATTCAATTCAGTCTTCAAGGTTCCCACATTAGTTAAGGTCTTAGCACAGACCATTCGACCATTTGAAGTTCCCCCAGTGGTTGTTGCGTTGGTATTCGAGGTTCCATTGGTCGTGGTCGTTGATGCATTGGTAGTGGTCGTTGTTGTTGTAGTAACGGTGGTATTTGAACTGTTTTGGGTTACTGTTCCGCCATTTACAGTCACATTCGTTGTTGCACCAGGAACCGTTGCATTCACAGATGGATTAACCCCATTTCCATTTACATTAACGTTGACATTTGCCCCGTTTGTAGTTGTTTGCTGGGTTGAGCTATTCGTTGTAGTTCCCACATTAACATTCGCATTGGCACCAGGACGTGTATTGCTTGTATTTTGTTGAGTTCCGTTTCCTGTAACATTCACATTCATGTTCATGTTTACATTTTGTGCATTGGGATTCACCTCGGTGCCATTCATGTTCATGTTCACATTCATGTTGATGTTCTCCCCGTTTACCGGATCAGTCACCGAAATGTTCACATTGCCATTTCCATTGTTCGATGGCGTAACGGTGGTATTGGTATTGATGTTGGTGTTTGGAGTAGTTGTCGGTGTTGGTGCTGGAGTTGGTGTTGCTGCATTAAACTGAATACCAACGCTTCCATTGCCGTTACCATTGCTGGTGTTTCCTCCTACGGTTGAAGTTTCCGTAGAAACCGTTTGTGTAGTTGTGGTGGTTGTGGTTGTCACTGCATCAGAAAACACCGCATTGTTATCTGGGCGATAGCTTACAGATCCTGCAGCTACCGTTCCAGTTGTTGGAACCATACTTACGAGCTGTAATTTACCTACTCCTTTCTTAAAAATCACACGGGTTGTAATGTCTTGTGGAGAATCCAAGAAAAAGTTCTTATCTATATCTTTTGTTTTTCCATCTTCAAAAATCAATTTCACAGAATATCCCCCGTCTTTAATGTTGCTTACTACCACATTCGTTTGCGCAACTGAATTTTGCTTAATCCCATTCATTATGAGGTAAAACTTTTGTCCACCGTTATTAAATACGGTCAAGTTACTTTGTGCAAAAAATGAAAGGGTTAGAAAAAGGATTCCGAAAAATATGCTTGTTCTCATAGCTATATAAATTTCTTAGTATTTGTTTCAAGGTTAAAATTACAATTTATTTCGCGGATGAAGTATGGCCGATGTTATTTGTCACCAAATATGAACTATTCGCTGCGGTCCACGCACCAGAAACACGCCCGCTTACCGTGGTTTTTAACCTCAATATGCCGCAAACGATCAGAAAAACACTAAAAATTGAAAATCTCATGACAATAGTTTAATGCAATTAAGGCAAGACATTAAGCCAAGATTTATAATTTCGCAGCATGCATTTTGTAATTGTGGATGTAGAAACAACCGGTGGAAGCCCAAAGCAATCGAAGATTACAGAAATTGCTATGTATAAATACGATGGGAATCAAATCATTGATGAGTTAATTTCCTTAATTAACCCGGAGCAGCCTATTCCTGAATTCATTGTACGATTAACCGGGATTACCAATCATATGGTATCGGACGCTCCAAAATTCTATGAACTCGCAAAAGACATCCTTTCTTTTTGTGATGGCTGTGTATTTGTAGCACACAATGTTGGATTTGATTATGGCATGCTTCGTCATGAATTCCGGAGTCTAGGTTATGATTTTAGGTACCCACATTTATGCACCGTTCGAGCTTCAAGGTATGTGATCCCTGGGCATGATTCGTATAGTTTAGGGAAGCTTTCCAATGCGCTAGGAATACAGATTGACGGGAGACACCGCGCTGGCGGAGATGCTTTGGCTACAACAAAAATATTTGACCTGATTTATCACAAGGACCCCAATCAATTGGAGTCTTTTATTCAGCATGAAATCAATCCTAAAAAGGTAAATCCAAAACTTGACATTGCTGTGGTGGATGAATTACCAACAAAGGCGGGAGTGTACCGATTTTATGACGAATTCAATCACCTCATCTACATAGGTAAGAGCAAGAACATTAAAAAACGCGTAGAACAGCATTTACGCAATAATGCAACAAGCAAAGGCAGTATTATGATGCAAGAAATTGCGCGCATTGAACATCATACAACAGGTTCTGAATTAATTGCTATGTTATTAGAAAGCGAACTTATAAAAGCGCTCAAGCCTAAATTCAATCGACAACTCAGGAAATCGATTTTCACGTATGGACTCTATGATGAACCCAACGAACAAGGTTACTTAAGCTTAACGGTTGGCCTCACAAGCAAATCAAGCGCCGCCCCCCTAACTTATTTCAATTCCAGGAAAGAGGCGCATGAATTTATAAAAAATCGAGGTGATCAATTTGGCTTATGTCAAAAGATCAATGGGGTTTATCCAACCAAAGACGCGTGTTTTCAATATACGATTAAACAATGTGATGGCGCATGCATTGGTCACGAATCCACTGAAACCTACAATGAAAAAGTAAACAAGCTTATCCGTTCCATGAGTTACGAAGAGGACACCTTCTACATCATAGATAAAGGGCGTTCAAAAATGGAACGTAGCATTATTTGGATTGAACGGGGAACGTATCGCGGTCATGGCTATGCGCCATTTCATTTCAACAGTGCCCCACCAGAACAATGGAAGCGTTTTATTGAACTTAAAGATGAGAACCGTGACATACGCTCCATTATAAATCTGTATCTTCGGAAAGGTGAAGGATTTAAACTCGTTCGGTTGTGAAAGGTAAACTAACATTCTTGGGTACTGGAACATCTCAAGGTGTACCAATGCCGGTTTGTTCCTGCCATGTCTGCCAATCGCCCGATAAAAAAGACAAGCGGCTGAGAAGTAGCGTTTTGATTCAAATCAATGAGTTCACTTATTGCATAGATTCAGGTCCGGATTTCAGGTATCAAATGCTTCGAGAACAGGTTAAACACTTAAATGCCATCTTGTATACACACGAACACAGGGACCACATTTCTGGTCTAGACGATGTTCGAGCATTTAATTATATCCATGAGCAAGCGATGCCTTTGTATGCCCCGAAGGAGGTGGTGGCTGCGTTGCATCAGAGTTATTCCTATATTTTCAAAGGTAATTACCCAGGAATTCCAAAAGTTACCGTCCATGAAATTGATGAAACACCCTTTGTTGTAGATGATTTTACCTTCACACCGATTCCAGTTTGGCATCACGCGATGCGTGTCTTTGGTTATCGAATTGGGGATTTGGCATATATTACTGATGCGAAAACTATTCCAGAGTCGTCAAGGAAGTTATTGAGGGGTATTCCAATCTTAATTATCAACTGTTTACATGAATCTCCCCATATTTCACACTTTAATTTGGAAGAAGCCTTGGCGTTCATTGATGACATAAAACCACAGCAAACGTATTTAACACATATCTCCCATTTGTTTGGTACACACGAAGAAATTTCGGCTAAACTACCGCGTGGTGTAAATCCAGCATTTGACGGCTTACGTGTAGAATTCAATAGTTAACTTCGGTATTATTACTAGTTTTACGAACCATGAATGAGCTCCATATTGATGTTCGAAAATTAATCGGTGATAAGAATCCAGGGTTGCTTAAAAAACTTCCACGCTTTGCGATATCATATTTGGAACGAATTATCCATCAAAAAGAGATCAATTTATTTTTGGAGAAAAATGGTCATCTCAAAAACTATGAATTCTGTGAAGCCGTTGTAGATTACTTAAAGATCAAGCCTATATTTAATGGCATCGAGCGGATTCCAAAGGAAGGACCTGTTATTATAGTGCTTAATCACCCTTTAGGCGGTGTGGATGGGGTGGCATTCATTGCTGCAATGAAAAATCACCGACCTGACCTCGTATTCTTGGTAAACCATTTGCTCTTAAATATTGTACCCTTAAAGGAATTATTTGTTGGCGTAAACAAACATGGTAAAAATAGGACTGATACGCGAGATACAATTGCATCGATGTTCAACTCAGATAAAGCAGTTTGTATTTTTCCGGCTGGCCTGGTAAGCAGGAAGCAACAAGGGGTAATTAAAGACCTTGAATGGAAGCGGACCTTTGTTACGTATGCCAAAACAACGGGGCATCCAATAATACCAATTCACATCGAAGGAAAATTATCTCGTTTTTTCTATGGATTGCATCGCCTAAGAACTTGGCTAGGCATCAAAACAACCCTTGAAATGCTATATCTTGCAGACGAGCTCTATAAACAACGAGGCAAGAAAATCGTTTTTACTGTAGGCGATCCTATCCACCTTTTAAATAATGAGGAAAATAAGGATGAACAGCGCATTGCCCAAGAAATAAAAGAACTACTTTATAACATACCAACCAAATATGGAACCAATAATCGAAGCAATTCCTAAATCTATCCTTAAGGAGGAACTCCACAGAAACGGATTAATTCGAACAACAAGAAAGGGAGATAATGAAATTTACATCGTTAATAATACGAATGCTCCGAATGTCGTTCAAGAAATTGGACGCTTAAGAGAAATCACGTTTCGAGCGTCTGGAGGTGGCACAGGATTACCCATTGACTTGGATGAATACGACCTTGGAGAATATGCCTATGAGCAACTTATTGTTTGGTCTCCAGAAGATGAGGAAATCATAGGGGGATATCGTTTCGCCTTCTGCGATCGCGCCATTGACGAACAAGGAAATATCCATTTATCGACCACACATTATTTTGATTTCACCGACACCTTCATTACGCAATACCTACCCTATACCATCGAATTGGGCAGAAGTTGGGTTCAACCTAATTTTCAACCTACGGTAAATCCAAGAAAAGGATTATTTGCGCTGGACAACATTTGGGATGGACTGGGTGTATTGGTTCGTGAGCATCCTGAGATTAAGTACTTTTTTGGAAAAGTAACCATGTATCCAAATTATGATACCGCGAGCAGGGATTTCTTATTGCATTTTATGCATACGTATTTCCCTGATACCGAAGGCCTAATGAAACCATTCCACCCCTTGGTGCAAGACTATGATCGGGCCTATGTGGAGAGTCAATTAAAGGGCTTAGATTTCAAAGACGGATTTAAAGTGCTCAATGCGCATATTCGAGAAAAAGGTGAGTTCATCCCACCCTTAGTAAATATATATATGAATTTATCGCCAACCATGAAAACCTTTGGCACCGCGGTAAATCCAGAATTTGGCGGGGTAGAAGAAACCGGAATCCTTGTAACTATCGCTGATATTTTCGCAGAAAAGAAGGAACGCCATATGGCTTATTGAGTTTTGGTTATGTCAACCAAGGATATGCTCGTAACAAGGCATCTAAGTCTTTAGCGCCTGATTTTTTAAGTATTCGGTGCTTTAAGCGTCCAATCGTAACATCCACATGAGCCACATTCAAGATTCGCGCAATACGCGCGGAAGGAACACCATAATAATACTTAAGCTTTAGCATTAATGCATCTCGTTTATTTAAGTGAAGGAGCACATCGGACATGGCATGAAAATAATCCGGCTCTCCTTTGGGTTGATCTGTATTGTCTGATTCGTCTGAGTAATTTGCCCGGGCAATGCTTGTTTTTTCCTCAGAAATCAAATTAACTTTTCGCTTTTTATTCTTTTTGCGCAGCATGGATATACTAAAGTTAGAAACTACCGCCTTTAACCATGAGCGCGTGTTAAACAAATCAATATCTGTAGAATATTTGGTCGATAAAATCTGATAGAGGTGAATGCAAAATTCTTGGTAAACGTCATATACTTCTTCTCCTTCAAATTTCAAGCGAATTTGATGTAAGAAAAACCCTTGATAACGATTCAAGAGCTCGGTAAAAATTACGTCGATATGTTTTTTATCTACCATTTGAATCCATTGTAGAGGACTTTGACAATCCGCACAGGTACTCGATGTGTGTACCCATTGAAATACCCTCTTGAAGTTGTTGTACAAACCAAGCTAAATTCGGTTCAACTCCCTCAAAAAATCCTTCCGGATTGCGAAGTAAAAATGTCGGTATATCCTTTGATTTTAATTGTAAAATCAACTGCGCAAGTTCTTTACGGCTATCCAAGGCCGCCATTCCGACAGGATATACAAAAAAGGCTGCTGCCAAGACTTTCGAATCCATATATTGGCTTAATGCCGCTGCCATAATCCACTCACTGGGATCGCCTATTAAAATGGTGTTTGAGGATTCATCCATCGATGTGTTGATTGCATCCGCAAGTGATTCTGGTGTATAACTCAAACAAGGTATAGGATTTGACTTACTTGAGTCTAAGAGCAATCCACCGGTATCTTCAGTAACTGAACCCGAGACATACGTTAACGAATGAACATCTGAAAAGACATCCGTTGGGACCAATGATTTAACGTGGTTACCTACTAAAACCAGTGAACTTGCTGCGGCTAAAAAATCCATGCGCTTTTTTCATTAAAATTAAACAATTTTAGTGTTAATTTGCCGTTGACAAGCGCCAATGAAGTTATTGTATACCCTCTTATTATTATTGATTAGTTTGGCATCAATACATGTACATGCGCAACTCGGTGGAAACTATGTGTTTGGGTTCTTAAATTTACCCACAGGAGCGCGTGCCGCAGGACTTGGAGGATATGCCTCACCAACTGCAGACAAAACGTTAGATTTTGCAATAATCAACCCCTCATTAGCCAATGAATCGATGCTCGGAAATTACTCGATTCAACAAGCTATACTGCCTTCGGGAATAACTTTCGGTACAATATCCGCTGCCATTTCTGTGAAAAAGGGAATTTTAGTCCCCTATATTCGCCACGTAAGCTATGGGTCTTTTCAAGGCTATGACGCCACAGGAAACACTACAAACACATTCAGTGCCTTTGATTTTCAAGCGGGTGCTAGTTATGCACACCAATTAAATCCGGTGTTTACCTTAGGAGTTAATGCAGGAATCATTGGATCCTATTTAGAAACATATTCCTCCTATGGCTTAGCCGGTAGTTTAGCAGTACAATACCACCATCCAAACGAATTGATTCATGCTACATTGCTTGCGCGTAATGTTGGCGTTCAACTTAAAGGATATACCGGGCTGGATGATGCACTGAATCCACTTCCGCTCGAAATTCAGAGCAGTGTGAGCGTTAAACTAAAACACGCCCCATTCCGATTCACGTTCATTGGACATCACTTAAATCAATGGAAAATCGGATATTACGATCCCTCGATTTTACCGAAAATTGACGGCCTAACTGGAGACACTATACAACCTCCAAGCGTTGGCTTTGTTGAACAACTCGCACGACATTTCGCAGTGCAAGCGGAATTAGTAACTAAGGGTGTATTTCAATTACGCATCGGATTTGATTACCACCGAAGACAAGAATTAAAATTGGAACAAGCACCAGGGTTAGCTGGCTTATCCTTCGGTGTAGGGCTCAATTTCCGGAAATTCAGGTTAGATTATGGCTTTATGGTATATTCCAAGGCTGGTATGAATAATTCCATCGGATTGAGCACCAAATTAAGTGATTGGAAAAAACACTAAGCCGCTAAAGCGAGAAGAATCTGTTCGGTGCTCAAGGAACTCAATACATCCATAGCAGCTTCTAAAGAAATAGACAGTTGATTGTCATTTATCTGCAGGATAGTGTTCTCGCTAAGCAAAAAAGTTAATTCCTGTTGTTTTTCAAGACCATTCATCAAAAATAGGGACGCACCAACCATTGCAAGCACTTTGGGCGATGTATTTATTGAGCTAACAGATGCCTCATGTTGAACCGTAATCTGCGACATTATTAATCCGATTCGATGCTGAAAAGCGCGTTGTTCAGTTATAGGAAGCGCAGACAGAGCTGGCATAAATCGATTCAATTCGTATACGTCGTTTGCATTTAATGACACCCGAGGCGCCTTACCTAATTTACCCAAGCGATAAAGCCAAATTCTAAGCACCACTACTAAAATAACAGTAACAGCTATGCCCATGAATTTTGCAATCCCAAGAAAATCAAACCAAATAAAAAACGGAATTGAAACTAAGGCTACAAAAAAGAAAACAAGCCACGGAATAAATCCAAAGGACTTCTGATTCATTTAACTTTTAGAATCTTCAGCGATCCATTTATCGTTAAACATTTCACCTCGAATAATAACGGTTTTAGTACGCGCGTATTCTTCGGCGGCCATCATCATTTGTTCTCTGGTGTCTCTTCGTATTAGTATTGAACTTGTACCAGGCACTTTAAGTTCTATGTAAAAGCCATTCTTTAAGCGTGCCGGTCGTGTTGGTGGTCTACCCATGTTAAAAGTTGAATTTTATACAAAATAAACATTTTTTCTCGGATTTGGTTCGCTTTTGTGAAATTTTAAGAAACGCATTGCAAAATAAAATCCTGTGCACTCTGCAAACATTGCCGTATTTTTGCGCATGATTTCACTCGAAAAACTTGGTTATTTTCTCCCTCAAGGGTTTTTATTCTCTGACGTTAGCCTGCAAATTAATCGCGGAGACAAAATCGGATTAGTCGGTAAGAATGGCGCAGGAAAATCTACCATGCTTCGTTTATTAACGGGACAAATACAACCATCAGAAGGCAGAATTCACCTGCCAAAAGAGATGAAAATCGGGATGCTCTCTCAGGACATTAAAATCAATACTTCGAAGTCGGTATTTGAATACTTAGTTACTTCCAACCCAGTACTTACCGGACTGAATGAGAAAATCGAACAAATCAACGAAGCCTTAACCACACGAACAGACTACGAATCGGATTCTTATTTAGCCTTATTGGATGAATTGTCTGATTGCAATCAATCCTTTCAAATACACGATGGGTATAACTGGGAAGAAAAAATCATGGCGGTGCTCGAGGGGCTCGGATTCGACAAAGAAGAAGTTCACCGTCCCTTAGATACATTCTCCGGGGGATGGAAAATGCGGGCAGAACTCGCTCGAATCCTTGTGAATGAACCCGATGCCTTGTTGCTGGATGAACCAACAAATCACCTAGACATCCTCTCCATTGCATGGTTGGAACAATACCTTCAGCGCTTTACCGGAGCAGTAATCCTGATTTCTCACGACCGATTATTCCTAGACAACGTTACTAAGCGCACGCTGGATATAAGTATGGGAAGGGTAATGGATTTTCCATTTGGATACTCAAAATATAAGGAACGACGTGAAGAAGAGACCGAGCGCCTAGAACAAGCCAAGAAGCAACAAGATAAAGACATCAAGCAAACCGAAATGTTGATTGAAAAATTCCGTGCGAAGCAATCAAAAGCGGCCTTTGCTCAATCCTTAATTAAAAAGTTAGATCGAACCGAACGCATAGAAATTGAGCGTGATAACTACGGGGGAATGCGGGTGCGCTTTCCTCTAAGTGTACAGCCCGGGAAATGGGTGCTTAACATGGAAGGTGTTGGCAAAACTTACGAAAAAAACCTGTTCCACTCCGTATCTATTTCCGTTGGACGCGGTGAAAAAATCGCGCTTTTGGGACCTAACGGTGTTGGTAAATCTACCTTGCTTAAAATCATGATGAATCAAATCAGTTACGATGGAACCGTTGATTATGGTCATAACGTGGGCATTGGGTATTTCGCCCAAGACCAAGCGGAGCAATTGGATCCCAGCTTAACGATTTTCGAAACCGTTGATCATGTAGCCAAAGGAGAAATTCGTCAACAAATCCGAAGCCTTCTTGGAACCTTCCTATTCAGTGGGGAGGACACCCAGAAAAAAGTTGGCGTGCTGTCCGGTGGCGAACGAACAAGGCTCGCGTTGTGTCAGATGCTATTAAGTCCTTCGAATTTTTTAATCCTGGATGAACCGACAAATCACTTGGATATTCCGTCAAAGGAAATCTTAAAAAATGCCTTATTGAATTACGAAGGAACCTTTTTAATTGTATCCCACGACCGTGAGTTTTTAGCGGGACTAACCAACCGAATCTGGGATATTGAAGAGCAGCAACTAAAAATACACCACTTTGAATTAGATGAATACCTGAAATACAAGGCACCAAAAGAGAATAAATCTACAGAAAAGAAGGTCGAGGAAGTGGAAAAAATTCAAGAGGCCCCTAAGGCAGAGCGTATTGATCGTGAATTACAAAAAAAGCTTCAAAAAGTAGAGCGCAACATTGAAGAAACGGAAAGCAAGATTGCTACACTTGAAAGTCAATTAGCCGACATTAACTACAACGACCCAAACTACCACGTGCTGTTGAATGAATATAATACGCTCAAAGCTAATCTTGACAAACTAATGGAAGCTTGGGAAGAACTGGCGGAATAAGGAGATGGTTGGTTTGATTTACTTTTTTAACGTACCCTTCGATACGCCAGCTCTACTGACTACTCAGGGTGCGTCAATTTCAGCTTCAATGTACGAATCCCTATTCCCTCCCCTCAATAAATCTCAATAACTGCTTCCCATGGCGGTGGTGAATGGCAAATGCCGTTAAATCGAAGGCAAAAAGGAAGGACCCTTGAAGTATTAATCCGTTACCAAAACCATTGAATTGGTCTGCCTTTGCTTGATTATTAATCGCTATGCTGCGCAATAGAAAACCAGCGGTCGTATAGGCAATATCCAAGCCAGAATTAAACAAGAATATTCGCTCCGTCTTCTGCTGTTCAGAAAGGGTTTGAGACAAACTCAGCACCGACTTTGTATTGCGGGCACGTAAATAACCCGGGATGGCCAATCCTAAGTTTACCGTGTTCCAAATGACATTCATTTGATGAAAGGCTTTTAGCTCAGGTTGTGGAGCGGTAGCCCAACCAATACTTCCGGTGGTTATATTTCCCACTGCCCATGTACCGAGACTGAGCATTAATCCTTGATCCCGTTTAAGACGAGCTTGATTAAAAGCATTGAGGTCTTGCGCTTGTGCAGCTATCGAGGCAAGAAATAAGGTAAAAAAGATCAGTTTCATGAAACTTAAACAAGAAATAACCCATTTAGTTTGAAGAAAATCGTAGCACCTCTGATTCATAGGAATCAAACAATTGTTCACGAATATCTTCTAGCTTTTCGTCGCTTATCGCGCCGCATGCGTCGGATGTCTTTTTTCATGGCTTTCCGCATGGGTTTTGACTGATTTTTTAGGTGTGTTTTGTAGGATTTTTCTACCATGCGTTTTCTCCGTTTTTCCTCTTTGTTGTGCTTTTTCCATTGAGCAGCACGTTGCTTTTCAAAGGATCCGTCTGCCCCGGCTTTGCAAGCTAGCAGAATAAGCAAACAGCCCAAGACTAAATGTCGCCACGTGAAGTGAATTAATCGCATTATTATTACCTTTGACTCATGTTTCAACGAGTAATTTTTGTTTTAGTTACCTCACTTTCAGTGCTTTCCTGTGGAAAAAACAATCAGAATCCAGTACCCAACGTACCGGTAGATGTTACTATTGACCTGAGTTTTCCAAGTTACAGTGCGCTTCAGGGGGTAAGCGGATACACCTATGTGAATGGCGGATCCAGAGGAATTATCGTTTACAGAAAATCCTTAAATGAATTTGTGGCCTTTGATCGGCATTCGCCTGCAGATGCTGAAGGAACCTGTTTAGAACCACTCTACCCAGACGCAAATAACTTTTTAGAATTAATCGATTCGTGCAACAACGCCCGTTTTTCATTATACGATGGTTCACCCATTAGCAATTCGCAATATGGATTGAGGCAATACGCCACACAATTTAACGGATCAAACATTCTTCGCATTTATAACTGATATGAACGAAATTAAGGTAACCATAATCGACAGAGAAGGCCAAGCACATGAATTGGTAGGACCAACCGACATGAACATGAACATCATGGAATTGTGCAAAGCCTATGAATTGCCCGTATTAGGTGAATGTGGCGGAATGGCAATGTGCGCTACGTGTCAGGTGTATTTAGAATCGGAAACTGACTTAGCTGAACAAAGCGATGCTGAATTAGATATGCTGGATCAAGCATTCTACGTGAAATCTAATAGCCGTTTGGGATGTCAAATCCATTTAGATGAAGCTATAGACGGAATTGTTTTGCGATTAGCTCCTGAAGCTACAACCTAAGCTCTTAATTTTTCTGGGATGATGCAAACTGGAATCGGTTGCATTTTGTGTTGATTGACTGCATTAAAGCGCCGATAAATCGCCAATACCTCTAGCTGACGGTCATTCAAGCTGGATTCATTTCCTTGAAATTCCATTGCCCACTCTAATTCTGGATAACTCGCACCAAGTTGGTCTTCATCGGTGCGGTCCTCTCCCCACAAGCCATCCGTTGGCTTCGCATTGGTTATCACCGCTGAAACTCCCAGGTGCTTTGCCAAGGCCCATACCTCAGATTTCGTTAAATCGGCAATTGGACTGAGGTCCACTCCCCCATCACCATACTTTGTATAAAACCCAACCCCGAAATCTTCGATTTTATTTCCAGTACCCGCAACTAAACATGTGTTCGTTTGAGCAATAGCATATAATGTAGTCATACGCAAACGTGCGCGCGTGTTGGCCATGCTCAATTCATGAACTGAAGCCTCAATTGGTAGCGATGAACGGAGCGTTTCAAAACTGTCTGTTAAATCAACTTCCACCGAAGAAATATTAGAATAGGTATCAGTTAACCATTGCATGTGATCATGAGCACGCTTTAATTGATCAGGATGTTGATGGATTGGCATACTTACCAACATAGTTTTCATCCCGGTTTTGGCACACAAAGTAGAGGTTAGCGCTGAATCAACACCGCCGGAAATACCAACAATAAATCCATCTTGTTTTGCCTTTTGAGCATACTCACGCAACCAATTAACAATGTATTCTGCGAGGAGATTCAAATTAAAAAAGAAGAGAAACTTTTAAAATCAATTGGTTTTGACGTGCTTTTTGATAAAAATACGTTCCAGTAGCATCTGAAAATGTGAAATTATCCTCAATGGCTCTAAAATGTAAAGGAGTTAAACCATAGAAAAATCCAAGTTCAGGAACTAAAGATGTAGAACCTACAAAATTCCACTCTACCCCGGCTGAGAAACCAACGGATCCTTTGTAGAAAAACTGATCTCCAAATGACTTAAGGTTGGCATTTTCTTTGGCTGTATATGTTGTCCCGCCATTTCCATCGACCCCAACATCAAAACCACGGTCATTGATGCGCTGAGAAACCATAAAGCTGTTACGAATACCAAACTTTGCAAAAATCTTCCAATCTCCAATCGGATCCATTCGAAACAACATCATCAAAGGTACAGCGACACCCACGTTACTGTATTGACGATCGGTTAACAGATACCCCGTTCCACCCAATTCATCTTGTTGTAAAATATGAGTACCTGCATACCGATAAAAAACGGAATCCGTCGCTTCGTAATTTAGCTTGGTAAATTCAAATTCAAAACCTGTTGAAATCCCTAAATTCGGGGCATTCTTGAAACTGGTATTAAAAATCATTCCTACCGATAGGTCGTGATTAAATGGCGCAGCTTTAAAGTACGAATCCGTAGGTTTTACCATGTTGATTCCAAAATTCCCGGTCATGCCCGCCTGTAATCGACGTGGGGCTGAATCCTGAGCAAACAAACTACTGGTAATTGATATTGAGCCTAAAAGGAAAAAACAAAATGTAGCAACTTTTTTCATGCGTTTTTATTTGTAGTATTTTTGACAAAATTAAAAATAATACAATTCCATGGGTTTCTTTCGAAAATCCCTCCTTTTATTTTCATTTATATACATACTGCTTGCATGCAACAGCAATTCATATGATATTGATGTAAGTGATGTCACTCTACCCTTAAGTTTTCATCACAGTGACTCCATCCTATCAAAACCGAATCCAAGGGAATTAATCTCCCATCGAAATGAACTCAGTCAAATCGACAAAGACATTGCTGGCTACCTATTTGGCTATTGCTATGGCATCCGCATCAACCCCGATTCGAGTTTTCTAAACGGAATGAGCCGGTACAACAACAACCCGTTTGTTGTCCGCTTAGAATTACGAATCAATCAGCAATTTGAGAAAAAAATACCCCAGCATCGTGCTTCATTAACTGCTGCCTTCAAACGAATGAAATATCATTTTAAGGACGCAGCCCTTCCGCAGCATATCTTTTGGATTAACTCAGGTTTTACGAGCTCTGTTTTTTGTTCAGAAAAATCCATTGCCTTGGGCCTCGAACGGTATTTAGGTGAAAAAACCGATGTAATCAAAGAACTACCGAATGACCGGTTCTTTTCATGGATCAAAGAAGGCATGGCTCCCCAATACCTCGAGCGCGACGCGGTCATTGGTTGGTTAAGTACACACCACATCGAAGAAACGAAAGAAAACTACGCCACCGAAATGATTCGATGGGGTAAACTCTTATTTATTACTTCCGCATGCCTACCTCAGGAAAAAGAATCAATCATCCTGCGCTATACTCCAAAAGATTACGACTGGGCATTAGCCAGCGAAGGCGCCCTATGGAAATATATCGTAGATGAACAGTTGCTTTACAATACTGGAGAAGACGCCAAACAAAGCTTGTTGCATGAAGGTCCATTTACCCGCGGCTTACCCCAAGAAAGTCCGGATCGAATGGGACAATTTTTAGGCTACCGCATGGTAAAACAATACATGGAAACACACGATTTAAGCCTCAACGAATTAAAAAACACCCCATACTTGAAGATTCTTCAAGCGTATGACGCACCCGAAAAAAAATAACATGAAAAAAATTTCCACCATCGAACTTTCAGTGGCCTTGAATGAAAATAATGTCCCAGAATCCATCCAATGGTCAGCCGCCGATAGCGGACAAAAAGATGCACCAACCAAAGCATTTTTCTTGTCGCTTTGGGACCCCAGAGAAAACAATACCTTGCGTATAGACTTATGGACCGAAGACATGACTGTAGATGAAATGAAGCAGTTCTTCCATCAAACCTTATTAACGATGGCTGATAGTTTTGAAAAAGCTACGGGTGAGGGAAATATTTGTGAAGATTTGCGCGACTATTGTTATCATTTCGCCGACAAAATGAATATCCTTCCTCAGGAATGATCCTAGAAAAATTACATACCACACACGAAGAACCCATTCAATACACGTTTGCAGACGGGACCTCATTGAATGAACGCATTGGTACCGAGATTTTACTTCAATATACCGGTAACATCGTGTGCAGAAAATGTGATAAATCAACGAATAAATCATTCGGTGAAGGCTTTTGTTATCAATGTTTTTTGTCGGCTCCAGAGGCCAGTCCTTGCATCTTGCACCCGGAATTATGTGAAGCGCATTTGGGTAAAGGGCGTGATTTATCCTACGAAGAAAAAAACCACAATCAACCCCATTATGTATACCTCGCCGCAACCGACCAGGTAAAAGTGGGCGTTACGCGCGCAACACAAATGCCAACCCGATGGATTGACCAAGGGGCAAGGGAAGCGATTATATTGGCAGAAACGCCCAATAGGTATTTGGCGGGCGTACTTGAAGTGGCCTTGAAGGAAATGTATAGCGACAAAACCAACTGGCAGAACATGTTGCGCGACATAAAAAATGAATCGGTAGACTTAGCCCAAGAAAAATGGGAATTATTAGAACAACTCCCGGCAGACCTTGGTCAGTATTTCACAGAAGATGAAATGGTGTATACCTTTAACTATCCGGTGTTGGCTTATCCTGAAAAAGTAGCTTCCCTAACCCTCGATAAAGAACCGCGCATACAAGGAAAACTTACAGGAATTCGCGGACAATACCTCTACATTGACCACTATTTAGTCTTGAATATCCGCCGACATACCGGCTATGAAGTAGAATGGAAATAATATGATTCGGATAATACGCGCTTTCCTTGATTTTTTCTACCCAATCGTTTCGCGAATCTTCGACAAAACGACTTATTACTATGCGGTGGCAGGATCAACGAATTTGGTACTGGGCTGGGTATTGTTTTGGGTATTAGATCATTGGGTGATTCATAGTAAAACGGTTAAACTTCCGCTAATCGAACATCCCGTGCACAGTTACACAGTTATTGCTGCAGCTTGTGGGGTATTTAGTTTTTTATTTGGTTTTATGATGATGCGCTATGTGGTATTTACGGAAAGTCAGCTCAAAGGCCGCGTACAGTTTTTTCGGTATGGATTAAGTGCCTTAATTTCTGCTACTGTTAATTGGATCCTCATTAAACTCATGGTGGATACCTTCGCGTGGAATGCGTCCCTTTGCAACGTGTTTGCCTCTGTGGTTGTGGTAACCATCAGCTATTTTTTACAGCGAAAGTTTTCGTTTAAATAACGCCCGTTCCTCGGGATTTGAAATCCCGAGGAACGGGAACGCACCCAATATAATTTTCCTCAGAAATCATACAGACCTATATACCTCATCCAATTGCTTGCCTACCGCAGCATAGCTGAAATGAGTTAAGGCATAGGTACGTAGCGCTTCGGCATCAAAGGATTTACCGTCCAATATGGACTTTATGGCCGCTACCAATTGTGCCTCGTTGCGTGGTTCGATTAAGATGCTGTTGTGTTCGTTAGCAAATTCAGGAATTCCATTCACCCGCGTGGCAATGACCGGTACCCCACTCATCCAGGCTTCCGATATCACGCAAGGGAAATTCTCGAAATTGCTAAACAAGACCAAGGCCTTACACGTGTGCAGAAACGACGCGATTTCTTCAGTCTCCATGGTGCCATGAAAAAATACCTTCGTATCGAGGATACCAAGCTGATTGGCTACTATTTTCGCCTCTGAAGCATCGCCATCTGTGATGATGTGAAATTCGAAATCCTGTTCCGTTTTCGCTAATTCAGCCACTGCCCTCAAGATTCCATGCACGTTTTTTGCCGCTTCAAATAAGGTAGAAATATGCACAAAGCGATGGTTCGAATGTATTCCTTTCGGTAAGCTAAAAATCTCCTCGTTCACCACATTCGGTAGTACGTGATACGATGTTCCGGTCAATGACTTTATCCGTTCACCCAAATTCGCACTCACCGGCAACACCCTGGCTGCGCGTTGATACACCGGCAGCATGCGCTTCAACATCCACTTCGGGTAGGCATTGGGTCCTTCATGCAAGCCGCTGGCGTGTTCTGTAATCACTACTGGTGTATTTGGAAAATGCTGCTTCACCAATAATCCCAGCGGGAATACCACATTTAAATGTACAATGTCCGGTTCGCCGACCAATTGACGATAGGTTGCTACCCCTAAGGCCACCGCGCTTCTCCAGCGCATATATTGCCGTAAGGGCTTAAAAAGCCCAGACGCTCTCGGATAAAACACTCGGATTTCAGTCAGTTTATCACGCTTCGTTTGTTCTACAAATACGTCTGACACATTGCTGGCGTGTACGGAAAGTGTGCTTATGTTATGGTGTATAGAAGCGGCCTCGGCATGCTTCTGGATGAAATTACCTAAGGTCGGATTGCTTGGATGAGGATACCAAGAAGCTAAAAACAATACGTTTTTTGGCGAGCTCATTAGGCTAAGGCGACAGCAAAGGCAGAAAACACTTGCTCCAACGCGAAATCGATTTCCTCCTTCGTGGTATACCTGGAAAATGAAAAACGCACATTCGGACGACTCATATCTGCGCCAATTCCTTCCAACACATGAGAACCTTTAGTCGCGCCTGAAGTACAGGCACTTCCGCCACTTACTGCTACTCCTTTTAAATCCAAGGTAAAAAGCAGCATGCTGGCCTTCTCGGTTGGAGGAAAGCACACATTGAGGACCGTATACAAAGAACCGCTTGGGGTGATATCCCCATGGAATGCAAGATCTGAAAAATGCGCCCTTAATCGCTCCATCATGTAATTTTTTAAGCCTTGTACGTGGGCTTGATGTCCTAAGACATCTTCGTACGCCAAATCAAAGGCTTTCGAGAGACCCACGATTCCGGAAATATTCTCCGTTCCGCCACGAAATCCACGTTCCTGAGCACCACCTAAAATCATTGGTGTCATTTTGATGCGCTTGTTCACATACAAGAACCCGATACCTTTTGGCCCATGAAATTTATGTGCTGCGCAGGTAATGAAATCGATATCCAAGGCTTTCAAATCAAAGGCGTAATGTCCCATGGTTTGAACGGTATCCGAATGAAAATAAGCCCCGTGCGTTCTGCACAAAGCAGCCACCTGTTCCAGCGGAATCAAGGTTGCGATTTCATTATTGGCATGCATCAAGGAAACCAAGGTGGGAATGGGTTCTTTTAATAGCGCCTCTAACTCCGACAAATCAATATGCCCTTGTGCATCCAAGGTTAAATTATGTAACTGAACATTAAAGCGGTCGCGATACATTTCCACGGTATGCCCCACGGCGTGGTGTTCGATGGAAGTTGAAATAATGCGTTTAACGCCCAATTCCTGCACTGCAATATGGCAAGCCAAGTTATCGGCTTCGGTCCCACCCGAAGTAAAAAACAATTCTGCCGGGTGACAATTTAAATGAGCAGCAATGTTTCTGCGGGCTGTTTCGATTATAGCCTTAGATTCACGACCGAAGGAATGCGTAGAGGATGGATTCCCAAATTTATTTCGAAGTAACTCACACATTGCATCCACGACTTCCGCGGCCATAGGTGTGGTAGCCGCATTATCTAAATAAACCCGCATATTGATTCTTTTTGCGAAGATACAAAATCAAATTCTTTCTTACCTTCGTTATATGAAGGGCATACTTTTAATCTTTACACTTAGCGTTGGATTTTGTTTGTTTGGTCAGTCTGATCGAAAATACACACCAGCCGGGATGCTTTCGCTTGGCGGCCGAACCACCGTGAGTTTATTCAACGACCATGAGAATGAAATGACGGGAACTGGAGTTGGTGGTCAATTTCGTTTACGTTTTTCCGATGCAGTGAATACCGATTGGTTTTTTGATTACATCACCAGTGACATTTTGAATTATGCGCATCGTACCGATTATCACATTGGCTGGAGTGTTTTGTTTTATCCAATAAACCAGCTGGACTATTTCCGTCAAGATGGGGAATTTAAACCTAAATTTCGACCGTACATACTGGCTGGGCATTGTTTTGACTATTCACGGATTGAATCTAAAGCAGATGCAACCGTATACGGAGAACGTTGGAGTTCTGCGGTACAAGCTGGACTTGGAACACACCTGGAATTATCTCCAAGGTTTGATATATCACTCACCGGGCAATACATGATACACTTAGGTAATCACATTGAAACCGACTACGATTTTACGACCGGTGCCCTAAGTTTTCATGAACACAAGGGAGCATCCTTGGCAGGACATGTGTTGGTAACCCTAAGTTTAAACTATAAAATTGCGAAGTTATGGGGATTCAGCAGAAGATAACAGGGTTATTCTTGCTTGTAAGCACCCTGATCTATAGCCAGGAAAAACCAGGCTATTTTCAACCTTCCTTGCTTCGAGCAAGTGCGACCATCGCCCCTACTAGATTTTATAACCAACATACTACTGTTGCTTTCATCAATGGTTTTGTAGAATATATTCTTGAAGAGAAAATCAGTGTTCGTGGAGAGGGATTTGTCATGGTTCCTAAAAGCCCAATAATTATGTTTAACACTCCCAAAATTTTTCAGAGAAATTGTAACGGGTGGTACGCTGGATTTGGGTATCACCTTGGGAAGAAAAACTGGAAAATGGATATTCATGCAGAACCTGGAATTTTAGCTGCAGAATTAGTTAAAAATTACAATCAAAACAACGTACCTGAAAGTTATCAATGGAGTGTTAATCCATCCTATTTAATTAAGATTGGCACCACATTTTATTTCTCAAAAGTCTGTCATTTCTTTGCCGAAATGAATTTTAGCGATGCGTGGGCACGAAAAACTCCGTACGTATCCCTTTCCATGAAACAATATGGTATAAGTGCGGGACTGGGGTTTCACCTACTTACGAAAAAGAAGTAGGATTTCTACCTATTTCAAGGTACTCGGACACACATACGACGTCTTTGGAAGCGAAGTCTTTGCTAAGGCACCAAACCCACCAATAACATCCTTAACTTGATCGAATCCTCGCGCTTTCAAAATGGATGCGGCAATCATGCTTCGGTAACCGCCCGCGCAATGAAGCACGAGGCCTTTGTCTTTTGGGAATTCAGCCATGCGTTCATTGATAAAATCTAAGGGAATGCTTGGAACATCCTGCACATGTTCTGCGTCATATTCACCGGGCTTGCGCACATCGATCAATACTTCATTTGCCGCTAATCCATGCTCAACCGCCGTAGCTTCTAGGCGATCAATGCGATCCAACTCACCTTCCCAACTTGCAATTCCTCCGGCTAAATATCCCAATACATTATCATAGCCAACACGCGACAAGCGCTGTACGGTTTCCTCTTCTTTTCCTTCCGTGGTAATGATAACAATAGGTTGTTTTACACTCGGAATAAGCGCCCCAACCCATGGAGCGAATTGCCCTTCTAACCCAATAAAAATACTACCTGGAAGAAATCCTTTTGCAAATTCTCCTGCCGGTCGTGTATCCAGTAACAATACCTCTTCATCTAAGCTTTGAATCATTTCAGTATTTAGTGGCGTCAGACCTTTTGAAAGCACTTCGGCATAGGGTTGATATCCTAATTTATTCATGGCCACATTCTGTCCAAAATACGCCGGTGGAGGAAGTAAACCATCGGTTACCTCTTTAATAAATTCCTCCTTAGTCATGTCCGCACGCAAGGCATAATTTGTTCGTTTCTGATTGCCAAGTGAATCAAACGTTTCTTTTGACATGTTCTTACCACAAGCACTACCTGCGCCATGCGCTGGATAAACGGTGATGTCATCGGCCAAGGGCATCAGTTGATTTCGTAAGGATTCAAAAAGCGTTCCCGCTAATTCTTCTTGCGTCATTGATGCTGCTTTCTGCGCCAAGTCAGGACGCCCCACATCGCCAATGAATAAGGTATCTCCAGAAAACAAGGCGGTTTCCTTGCCATTTTCATCAATCAAGAGATAACACGTGGATTCCATGGTATGTCCTGGGGTATGAAGTACCTTAACCGCACAGGAACCGAAGGTCAATAATTCGCCATCTTTGGCTGAATAAAAATCAAAGCTCGGAGCAGCATTGGGCCCATAAACTATGGGAGCACCCGTCGCTTTCGATAAGTCCAAGTGGCCAGAAACAAAGTCTGCATGGAAATGCGTTTCCAAAATGAATTTTAAGCTGACTCCGTCGTTGGATAGGCGATTCAAATAAGGTGCTGTTTCGCGTAAAGGATCAATAATAATGGCTTCATTTCCAGAAACAACATAATAAGCGCCTTGCGCTAAACAACCGGTATAAATTTGTTCAATTTTCATAATGTAAAGTTAAATTTAAAATTAATGCGTCGAGGGGGAAGCAAAGAACAATTCTTTCACAATAATATAAATCCCCATCACCAATACAAACCACCCAAAACCTGTTTTTAAGCGATCAGCAGCGATGCGTTTAGCAAGGAAGGAACCGATAAAAATACCCACGATGGCTAATCCTGAGATTAGTAACAGTAAAGGCCAATCCATGGTTGTATTACCTAAATCCCCTGTAAACCCGATCAACGATTTAGCGGCAATAATCAACAAGGATGTTCCCACGGCTTGTTTCATGGGCAGCTTACTCAAAATAACGAGGGCTGGAATAATTAAAAATCCACCTCCTGCACCAACTAACCCAGTAAGCAACCCAACAACCATACCTTCCAACACAATGACCGGATAGTTAAAGACCTGAGGACCTTGATTTGAGCTTTCTTTTTTAGGCTTTCGAATCATCGAAACGGAAGCAAATACCATTAGAACTGCAAAAAGCAACATCATCATGAGGGGTTTCGTGAATTGAAATTCCCCCACTGTAAACAACACCTTTGGAATTAAGGGCACAAGAAATGAACGTGTTAAAAACACCGCAGCGATTGACGGAACACCAAAAATTAAAGCCGTTTTAAAATTCACTTCTCCCAATCGATACTTCGGAACAACGCCCACTAAGCTTGTGGTACCAACAATAAACAAGGAATATGCAGTAGCACTCACTGGGTCAACGTGAAAAAGGTAAACCAACACGGGAACTGTTAAAATGGAACCTCCTCCGCCAATCAACCCAAGGGAAACCCCAATAACTAAGGATGCCAAATATCCGAAAATCTCCATGAAACAAAGGTAGGGATTGCAATTGAATAAGATTGTCGCAAAAGTTACACAAGAAGTAAACAAAAGGCCTTTTGAATAGTTATTTACATATGAAGCTAATGAATCGGGCTGCATACGATACGCTAGAACAACGAGTTAAAGCACAGTATTTTAATAGTATTGTAGGCCATAAAAATGTTTGTTTAATCGGGACAAAAGATTCCGCCAACCAAGATAATCTTGCCATTTTTAATTCCTTGGTTCACATTGGTTCCAATCCACCGTTATTAGGGATTATCTTTAGGCCGGACAGTGTGGAGCGTCATACCTACGAAAACATTCTTGAAACGAAAGAATATACAATCAACTTAATTTCGACCGCCGATATAGCCGCAGCACACCAGACTTCGGCGCGGTATCCGAAACGGCAATCTGAATTTGATGCCACGGGATTAGAACCAACCTATATTGATGGATTTAATGCACCAAGTGTAGCCTCTGCCCCAATTTCCTTTGGATTAGTATTCAGGGAAAATATCCCGATTCCGTTGAATGGAACGAACCTGGTGATTGGTGAAGTGCAATGGATAAACTACCCGGAAGATATTGTGGCTGGCGATGGATTTGCTGATCTAACCAAAGCACATATTGTGGGATGTATTGGTTTAGATGCCTACACCGAAGGACAAATAATTCAACGGTTTGAATATGCCAAGCCCGACAAAGCCCCTCGAATAAAAGAATGAATCCGGAAGAAATCGATCGAATCATAGAAATGGCGTGGGAAGACCGAACGCCGTTTGATGCAATCAAAATTCAGTTTAATCTAACGGAAAGTGAAGTCCGAGCGCTAATGCGAAAGGAACTAAAACGAAGCAGTTACATTCTATGGCGTAAGCGTGTTGAAGATTCCTCATTGAAGCACCTAAAAAAGCGAATTGATGGAGTAACTACATTCAAGTCCAACGCTCAACGACAAATCACACTCAATAAATTAAGCAAGCGATAAAGAGTCTCCAGCCAATAGCCGTTTAAAGGTAGGTTCATTTTCATAAACTGGCCTGGCAAACCAACCCACCAATCCGTTACTTTCCTTTTGTTGATCGTGCGTAGCTAATACCAAACTAGACTTCGTTTTATTGAGCACAGCCTTTGCTTCGTTCAACCCAAGATTAACTGTACCGCCCAAGAAAAAAGGCAAGTTGTAGGTCGTGGTAGTGGTAATTAGCACATCCGCCATTGGAAGATCTTGGCTTGATTTAACCCCATGGGGTGCATACATCAAGGTTTTCCCTTCCGCATGTAAAATGAAGGCGTGGTGTGTTTGATTCAGGAGACTTACCTTAGTAAGTTGTTCCAATAAAAATGGAGCCTTTGTTAAGGGAGTCAGTGTTTTAAAATAATTCCACGCACGAATTTTCTTTAGTGCCCGGTTTTCTGCAATCACCACAGTTTCAGTTGGAAAAGTTAGTAATGATTCTTTATGGCAGTGATCAGAGAATGGATGAGAAACAAAAATAAACAAGGGTTTGTCCTTAGGAAACTCAAAAGGTCCATAGGTCTCAGAACGTTTTTGCAAGGAAAACCAGGGATGTCCGTCGACTTGTTGAGCAGTAAACCAGGGATCGATAACTAAGGAAAAATCCGCAGTTTCTATCAACCACGAGCTGTCATCGGTAAGCTTGGTTATTTTCATCAATTCATGAAAAGTCGAATCGCCTGACTCAATTTTGCCCGAATCTCGGTTCGATCGATGATGAAATCTAAAAATCCATGCTCTAAGAGGAACTCTGAAGATTGGAACCCATCAGGTAAATCTCGACCAATTGTTTCTCTAACTACACGTGGACCAGCAAAGGCAATTAATGCCCCAGGTTCTGCAATATTAATATCGCCAAGCATGGCAAAAGATGCGGTCACACCGCCAGTGGTTGGATCTGTTAAATAAGAGATATAGGGTAATTTTTCTTCAGAAAGTAACCCGAGATTTCCAGATACTTTAGCCATTTGCATTAATGAATACCCGGCTTCCATCATCCGAGCACCACCCGATTTAGAAATAATCATGAATGGAGCTTTAAGCTCAATGGCTTTCATTATCGCACGAGAAATCTTTTCTCCCATGACACTTCCCATAGAACCGCCAATAAATCCAAAATCCATGGCTGCGATAACTAAGTGTTGCCCATCAAGGGTTCCATACGCTGCACGTAAGGCATCTTTTAAGCCAGTGGCTTTCTGCGTACTTTTTACCCGGTCAACATATTTCTTTGTATCCTGAAATTCTAGTGGATCCCCAGAAACCATGTCCCGATCCAATTCAGTGTATTTTCCCTCATCAAAAATCAACTGAAAATATAATTCTGCATCGATGCGTTCATGATGAGAACAGCGTTCACAAACAAAGTTATTCTTTGCTAAGTCGTCTGTGATGTAAAGGGTTTTACAATTGGAACATTTCGTCCAATACCCATCTGGAGTTTCTTTTTTCTCCTCCGTTTTTGTGGTGATTCCCTCTTTGTTTCTTTTAAACCAACTCATATTAAGGTATTCAAGTTATTTAGATCTGAAAATGATTGCTCCAAGCGTTTTATAAATGTTAATTCTCCATCGCGCATCCATTTTCTTGGATCATAGTATTTTTTATTCGGCTTATCGTCACCCTCTGGATTTCCAATTTGGGTTTTTAAGTACTCTACGTACTTAACCACATAATCCCTAACCCCTTCGGTAAAAGCAAATTGCAAATCGGTATCGATGTTCATTTTAACCACACCATAACCAATGGCTTCACGGATCTCTGCTAATGTTGAACCGGATCCTCCATGAAAGACAAAATCAACAGGATTTACCCCGGTTTGGAATTTAGACTGAATATAATCTTGTGAATTCTTTAGAATTATTGGTCTCAACACCACATTACCCGGCTTATACACCCCATGCACATTTCCAAAGGCAGCAGCGATAGTAAAACGAGGAGAAACTTTCATTAGCTCTTCGTATGCATAGGCAACTTCTTCGGGTTGTGTATACAATTTCGAACTGTCCACTCCCGTATTATCAACTCCGTCTTCTTCCCCTCCAGTTATCCCTAACTCGATTTCTAAGGTCATACCCATTTTTGACATCCGGGCAAGATATTTCTTACACAATTCGATGTTTTCATCAATTGGTTCTTCCGAAAGATCAATCATGTGTGAACTGTATAGTGGTTTGCCGGTTTGCGCAAAAAACGCTTCTCCCGCATCCAATAAGCCATCAATCCATGGCAACAGGTTTTTAGCACAATGGTCTGTATGCAAGATAACGGTTGCACCATAGGCTTCAGCAACTTCATGAATATGCTTTGCTCCTGAAATCCCACCTAAAATCGCAGCTTTCTCATTTACATTCGACAAGCCTTTTCCGGCAAAATACTGTGCACCACCATTAGAAAACTGAAGGATTGCTGGCGCATTCAATTTCGCAGCAGCTTCAATGACAGCATTGACAGTAGATGAACTGGTTACATTGACAGCGGGTAGCGCAAAGCCTTTCTCTTTCGCTAATGCGAAAATGGCTTGAACTTGATCGCCGGTAGCTACCCCAGGTTTTATACGTGCATTCATGGTTAAATTTGGTTGTTGATGGTCTACAAAGGTAAAAATAATGTGAAAATAACATGCAAGGCAATAATATGAGTGATGCATCGTTTTGGGTAAAAAAAAGCCTATGACTGAAAAGTACAAAAATGCAAAGCGTGTAATCAATTCCAATCGCGTAGCACAAGCACCGGAAAGCGTCATCACTTTCTTGCTTAACTACAGTAAATCCTTGGAGCAAAACAAAACGAAACTTAAGTTTCCATTGATGCACAAAAACTAATTTAAGGCCGGGTATCCGGCCTTTTTCTTTTATAATTTGCCGTATTTTTACCCCATGCGAATTTTAATCATCCTTGGGGCGCTTTTTTATATTCCTAACCTTAATGCTCAAGAGCTTTGTCCAATTCTACCAAGACCAATAACTTATATTGATGGCGCAGCAAATAAAACCTTTCTCCTTTGCGATACTTTGCGTTTCAATACACAAAATCTTCCGAAAGTTATTACCGATGTAATTCCTGAAATTGCCAAATTATATCTACCAGACACTTCATTGGTTAAATTGATGACGAACAATGGGTTTATAAAGTTCCAACAACTCACAGGTGCTTATCCGGAGTCCTATTCCATCAACGCGAACACCGATCAAATACGAATAACATACACCACTGAATCCTCTTGTTTCAACGCCCTTCAATCCCTCTTTCAACTCATTACCTTGGCTGAGGATGGCAAATGTTTAAGTATGCCCGTATGTTTCGTGAAAGACTACCCTTCCTTTAGTTGGAGGGGCTTACACTTGGATGTTTCTCGTCATTTTTTCAGTGTAGACGAAGTCAAAAAATACATCGATCTAATGTCAATGTATAAATTCAATGTGTTTCATTGGCACTTAACCGACGATCAAGGGTGGCGCATCGAAATCAAACGTTACCCTAAACTAACGAGCATTGGTGCATGGCGAGACAGCACCATTGAAAACCACTACTCTACCTTTCCGCGCACATGGAACACTACACACTATGGCGGATTTTATACTCAAGAACAAATCAAAGAAGTGGTTGCATACGCTGCAGCGCGTCAAATCACTGTAGTACCTGAAATCGAAATGCCCGGACACGCCAGAGCGGCTTTAGCCGCGTATCCAGAATTTTCATGCACCGGAAATAAACAATCCGTTCCAGGTGTTTGGGGTGTGTTTGACGATGTGTTCTGTACCAAGGATAGTACCATGTTGTTTTTACAAAACATCTTAGACGAAGTCATGGAGTTATTTCCGAGTCCCTACATTCATGTTGGAGGGGACGAAGTACCAAAGACCCGATGGAAACAATGCGCTACGTGCCAAGCCACCATTAAATCCCTTGCATTAGCGGACGAACACGAACTTCAAAGTTATTTTATAGGACAAATGGATCAATACCTTCAAGCTCATAAACGTAAATTAATCGGTTGGGATGAAATTCTTGAAGGTGGACTAACCTCGGGCGCTGCGGTTATGTCATGGCGTGGAACAGAAGGTGGTATTGCTGCCGCTAAACAAGGACATTTTGTAGTAATGAGCCCTGGGTCTCATTGTTATTTCGATCATTACCAAGGAAAGTCAGTTTCAGAACCTTTAGCCATAGGAGGCTACACACCGCTTGAAAAAGTATATGAATTCAACCCAGTCCCTGAGGGACTTAAAGACCATGAAGCGCGATTTATTTTGGGTGGGCAAGCAAACCTTTGGACCGAGTATATTCCTTCTTTTGAACAACTCACCTACATGACCTATCCTCGGGCCATTGCCTTAAGTCAAGCACTTTGGGGCGGAACTAAAGCGCCTTATAAAACATTTGAGGAGGCACTTAAAACATATCACATCCCAAGACTGATGAGTCCAATCTTAAACACGAATGTTTCACTCAGCTTTATGAAACCGGAAATTAAATTTGAACGAGAACCCTATGGAATCTCCCTAAGTTTTGAATTTAAAGACACTAACGAATCCGTTGTGGTGAGCATTCCATCGCGCGAGGAAGGAATTTGGTTATCACAGGGTAAAAAACTACCATTTAACCGCCCACAAAAAAATTCAATTCAACGAAAACTTACCTATTTCTCTCCGTGCTGTGCCGATTCGCTAACCATTATTGAACACCAAGGGTTGGGTGCAAAGGTAACTTACATTACGCCGCCTAACACGCGCTATAATTCTGGTGATTTAACCTTAGTGGATGGGCAATTTGGAGCACGCCCGTGGAGAGGTTATCAATGGGTTGGTTTTGATACGAATACCATAGAGATTAGTATAGATTTGGAAGGAAAACGAAAAATAAAAGGCCTGGAACTTGGGTTTTTATATGAACCTTCCTCATGGATTCATCTACCAAGCGAGGTGAAAATAACAACAAATAAGGGTAAAACTAAATCCGTGAAAATAACATCTGAACGAACAGTCATTCGCTTTAGAAATAAAACGCAATCTCTTCGATTTCAAATCACTGGACCCAAAACAATCCCTTCAGGATTCCCTGGTGAAGGAAATACTCCATGGATTTTCATGGATGAGATACTCATAAAATAATTTATAAATCAAATTAATTATTAGTTTAGATATGTTTTCTTAATCTAACTAAAATGAAACCATTTATCACTGCGTTATTTCTTACAATGATAATTTCGGTAAAAGCTCAACAAATCAATGGGCTTTATGGAATTGATACCCTCGCATATAGTACTGCAGAAGACTACCTCAACGATGCAGTTTTCAATCAAAACAATGAACTCTTTGTTGCCGGTTTCATGAAGCGATCTCCATTAAATGGGGGAACAGTTTCTGAAATAGGCACACTAAGTCGATTTGACGCTCAAGGTAATTTGGTGTATTCCAAATCAACTACTTTTGAAGAAATTAATTCTATTTTACGAACGCCGGATGGACATCTACTTCTAACGGGGCGAGGAACAGGATTACTATGCAATGGCGTATGTAAAGCTGATTTTTGGGTCAGTGAATGCGATGAAAACGGCCAATTTCTATGGGGCAGATCCTTTGGGAACGCGATTAACGACGGAAATGACATCGGATATGCTGCTGCGTTGATGTCTAATGGCGATAGATTAGTGGTTGGCTATTACTATCACAGCTCCTATAATTTGAAAACGTTTGCTGTTCGACTTACGCCACAAGGCGACACCGTATGGACAAAATCTTATGGAATGTATACAGGACAGCAATGTGGGTATAGCGTTTATGTTAACAACAACGACGATATTTATATTGGTGGAACAACAACGGTCGGAGGAGGATTATTATTAATGAAATTATCTTCAAATGGACAATTATCTTGGGCTAAAACCTATGTGACACCGGCAGGAAGGGTGCTCAAAATCTTCAAAAAATCAGACGGAACCCTATTGCTTTGCGGACAAGCTATCAATAACAATGATTATAGAGTTACACTAACTAACGTAGATTTAAATGGGGCTTTATTGTGGTCAAAGGAATATGAAGTGGAAAGTTCTGATCATGAACAATTCTTTGAAGATGCATTTTTAACAGCCAATGACCATATTTTTTTAACAGGTTATTTCTATGATGAAGTAAATTATGTTACGCCCGGAAATAAACCATTTTACATGGAAATAGACAATATGGGAAATGTGCTATGGGCAAAAAAATATATGAGTTATTATGGGGAAGGACGGATAATTAAAAAACACCCCAACAACGGAATAATTTGGGGCGGTATTCACATGCAAAATGCCTTTACCCCCTTCTGGCCTAAGCAACCTGAAAGTTGGTGGATGCACATGCCCGATAACGGCTCAAATGATTGCTTTATTCCTTGTAATGTCAATACGTTTAATGCAAGTGCACTAGCGTCAAATAAAAACTTTTATTCCTTTACAGGATTCATTTCCGACGACCCTCTTCCATCCGCTATAAATTATTTAACCTTAAAAACTTTAAAGTGCAATTCTCCACTTGACACAGAAGAACTTATCCCAAATAATTTTCAAATTATTCCAAATCCTAATCGCGGTACTTTTACAGTTTACAGTCCTTTTGAAACTTTAGGTAATGTTCATTTGGTTAATGAATTGGGCCAAAAATATGCTGTTCAAATCGATGGAAACCAAATTATTACAAACCATATACCTCCCGGGGTTTATTTTCTAAAATTTATTGATTATCACCAAATCCAAAAAATTATCATTTATTGAGGAATAAGTGTTGGTTGTAAACCTAACCCTTCACACTTTGTTATTACCTTTGCCACTAAATGAATGACATGCGAAATTGGAACACCCTAAAGTCTTTCACCGACATTAAATTTGAGTTTTTTGAAGGGATTGCTAAAATCACCATAAATAGACCTCAAGTATATAATGCATTCCGTCCGGAAACCAATATGGAAATTTTGGATGCCTTGCACATTTGCCGGGAACGAAATGATATTAGCGTTGTGGTCCTTACTGGAGCAGGTGACAAAGCCTTTTGTTCTGGAGGAGACCAAAACGTTAAAGGGATTGGAGGATATATCTCAGAAAATGGCGTACCAAGATTAAATGTACTCGATATTCACAAAGCCATTCGTTCCTTGCCAAAACCTGTGATTGCCATGGTAAATGGTTACGCAATCGGTGGAGGACATGTACTTCACGTAGTATGCGACTTAACCATTGCCTCTGAAAATGCTCGATTTGGTCAAACGGGCCCTAAGGTGGGAAGCTTTGATGGTGGTTTCGGTTCCTCTTATCTTGCTCGTCATGTCGGACAGAAAAAAGCGCGTGAAATTTGGTTTCTGTGCAACCAATATACAGCGGAAGAAGCCGAAAAAATGGGCATGGTCAACAAAGTAGTTCCCTTGGCTGAACTCGAGAACACTACAGTAGAATGGTGTAAAACCATCATGAAACGAAGTCCCTTGGCTATTCGAATGATCAAACGCGCAATGAATGCTGAATTAGACGGCCAACACGGGTTAATGGAGTTAGCCGGCGACGCGACCTTGCTTTACTATTTAACAAACGAAGCACAAGAAGGGAAGCATGCATTCCTAGAAAAACGAGATCCTGACTTTCAACAATTCCCTAAATTTCCATAATCATGGCTATTCATCTCTTAGAACCAAATTCACTGTGGCGAGCTTTTTCTGACTTAAATGCTGTTCCACGTCCTTCCAAAAAGGAAGAACGCGTTCGTCAATTCATGATTGACTTTGGCCGACGTCTCGGTCTCGAAACATTGGAGGATGCGATTGGAAACGTAATTATAAAGAAACCTGCGAGCACTGGAATGGAAAATCGAACAACGGTTATACTTCAATCCCATTTGGATATGGTGCATCAGAAAAATGAAACCACGGTATTCAATTTTGATGAGGAAGGCATACAAATGCGCATTGATGGGGATTGGGTATTGGCTGAAGGCACGACCTTAGGTGCTGATAATGGCATTGGTGTGGCAGCCATCATGGCTTTAATTGAATCTAAAGATATTGCTCATCCTGCACTCGAAGCCCTATTTACCATCGATGAAGAAACCGGAATGACCGGTGCAAAAGAACTCGACGGATCCTTATTAAACGGGAAAATATTACTCAATTTAGATACAGAGGATGACGATGAGCTTTCCATTGGATGCGCCGGAGGAATTGATACGAATACCTCATATACCTACCAAGAAACCGCAATCCATGAAGGATGGCACGTACTGAAAATTAAAATTCGCGGATTATTAGGTGGCCATTCGGGAATGGATATAGACAAAGGACGAGGAAATGCAAATAAATGGATGGCTCGATTACTCTGGGAATTAAAGCAAAATACCCCTATTCAATTAATTTCATTCGACGGTGGAAGTCTTAGAAATGCGATTCCACGAGAAGCGACATGCAGAATTGCTGTTTCTAACGAAGAAGAGGCTAAAGAAATTTTACTAAGAACTACAGGTAATTTAAAACAAGAATATGCACGCATTGAACCGGAGCACCAAATTGAAATAGAATCGGGAGTTAGTAGTGGTGATGCGATGGATGATACGGACTGTACAAAAATTTTAAACACCTTATGTGCTGTTCATAACGGGGTCTTTCGAATGAGCCCTGAAATCGCAGATCTTGTAGAAGCTTCTTCGAGCTTGGCGCGTGTGATCATTCACGAGGGTCAATTCACTACCCAATCACTTCAACGGAGTTCTGTAGAAAGCACTAAGGCTGAGGTAAGCATGGCCATTCGCACGGCATTTGAAAACATGGGCGCTACCGTAGAACAATCCGGAGATTATCCCGGATGGGAACCAAATCGCAATTCGAGCATTCTCCAGTTGATGGAATCGCTTTATGTACAGTTATTTAAAGAAACACCTCAAGTTAAAGCTTGTCATGCTGGATTAGAATGTGGAATACTTGGAAAACACTTACCGGGTGTGGAAATGATTTCATTTGGTCCAAACATTCGAGCAGCGCACTCTCCGGATGAAAAAGTACAAATATCTTCGGTTCAAAAATTCTGGTCCTACCTACTTGAAACACTTAAAAACATACCCCAAAACGCATAATGTCATATCAATTAAATACCATTGAGGAGGCCATTGAAGAAATTCGTAATGGTAAAGTAATCATCGTTGTTGATGATGAGGATCGAGAAAATGAAGGTGATTTTTTAACAGCCGCAAGAAATGCATCCACTGAAGTTGTAAATTTTATGGCAACTCATGGCCGGGGATTGATTTGTGCGCCTTTAAGTGAAGATCGCTGCGATGAATTAGGCTTAGAATTAATGGTGCGAAATAACTCCGCCGCCTATGAAACTCCATTCACGGTTAGTATTGACTTAATCGGTCATGGATGTACAACTGGTATTTCCGCAAGTGATCGTTCGAAAACAATATTGGCTTTAATTGACGAAAATACCCGTCCAGAAGAATTGGGCAAACCTGGTCATATTTTCCCTTTACGAGCGAAAAAAGGTGGTGTACTAAGACGTGCTGGCCATACAGAAGCGGCTGTTGATCTTTCGAAAATGGCAGGGTTTGAGGAGGCTGGTGTCATTGTTGAAATATTGAATGAGGATGGTACGATGGCTCGACTTCCTCAATTAGTAGAAATCGCTAAGCGATTTGATCTAAAAATTATCAGCATCGAGGAACTCATCAAGTATCGAATTGCACATGAAGTACACGTTGAACCGATAGTAGACGTTAACCTTCCAACAAGCTTTGGGGATTTTCAATTGCATGCATTTAAGGATAAGAATACCGATCAAGATCACTTGGTGTTGGTAAAGGGAACCTGGAAAAAGGATGAGCCCGTATTAGTGAGGGTTCACTCTTCGTGTTTAACCGGGGATATTTTTGGATCGTGCCGATGTGATTGTGGGCCTCAATTACATAAAGCAATGGAAATGATAGAAAAAGAAGGGAAAGGTGTAATTGTATACATGAACCAAGAAGGACGAGGAATTGGCCTAGCAAATAAACTGAAAGCATACAAACTGCAAGAACAAGGCATGGATACCATTGAAGCAAATATTGAACTTGGTTTTAAGGCCGATGAACGTGACTACGGAGTTGGGGCTCAAATGCTGAGGGAGCTAGGAATTACAAAAATGAGGCTAATGTCTAATAACCCAAAGAAACGAACAGGATTAATTGGATATGGGCTTGAAATTGTTGAAAATGTTTCCCTTGAAATTCCAGGAAACCTACATAACAATGCCTATTTAAAAACCAAACGTGATCGAATGGGTCATGATTTACATTTAGACAACAATGCTTAAGGCGGTAAATCTCACAAAAAAATATGGTGAACTTGAAATTTTAAAAGGAATTTCGCTCGAAGTGAATGCCGGTGAGATTGTATCTATAGTCGGTTCGTCGGGTGCAGGAAAAACAACCTTGTTGCAAATTTTGGGTACCCTTGATCGTCCGGACGATGGAACTTTTACTATTGATGGAATAAACCCATTTACATTATCACAAAGAGAACTCGCAAATTTTAGAAATCGTAAAATTGGATTTGTTTTCCAATTCCATCAACTGCTCCCTGAATTCGATGCCTTGGAGAATATTATGATTCCCGCTATGATTCAGGGAATCTCTAAAAAAGATGCGCGTGAAAAAGCGTTCTCACTCCTTGAAAAAGTAGGACTACAGGACCGAGCGAGTCATAGACCGAATGAAATCTCAGGCGGGGAACAACAGCGCATTGCGGTATGTAGAGCACTAGTAAACCAACCCAATATTGTGTTTGCCGATGAGCCTTCAGGCAATCTTGATACTCAAAATGCAAATGAGTTACATGAATTATTCTTTAAGTTGCGAGAGGAACTGAATCAAACCTTTGTTATAGTAACTCACAACCAACATCTAGCTAAGCAAGCGGACCGTATGCTTCAAATGCAAGATGGACTCATGGTATGACCAAGAGTGAACTAAACGAATTTCTTCTTACGAAGGCAGATCAATTCGAAAGCTTAAGTTTCATTGAAGATGACCCTATTTCTATTCCACATCAATTCAAACTGAAAGAAGACATTGAAATTATAGGCCTTTTAGTTGCTACTATTGCCTGGGGAAATCGAAAATCAATTATAAAAAGCGGAAACCACCTCGTTGCATTGTTTGGCGAGTCTCCGTATGATTATGTAATGAATTTCAATGCAAATCGAACCTTTAAATTCGTACATCGTACCTTTTCAGCAGAAGATTTGGTATTTTTTATTCGAGCACTAAGAACAATATATGAAGCAGATGGATTAGAAGCCACCTTCAAAAAAACAGCAGCTGAAGGAATAGAGGTTTCTATAACGAACTTTCGAAATGCGATGCTTCAAACGCCGCATCTTTCAAGAAGCACTAAGCATCTTTCAAATCCAATGATAAATAGCGCATGTAAACGCTTGAATATGTATTTACGATGGATGGTGCGATCGAATGCGAAAGGAGTAGACTTTGGTATTTGGAAAACTCTTTCGCCAAAAGATTTACACATTCCACTAGATGTTCACACTGGAAATATTGCTAGAAAACTTGGAATTTTAGAACGCACTCAAAACGATTGGAAAAGTAGCCAATTGTTACATGAATTTGCGAAACACCTAATTCCTGATGACCCAAGTAAATTGGACTTTGCATTATTTGGCTTGGGAGCAATCGAGGATTTTTAAAAAACTAGGTTTTCCTCAATAAGAATTTTTTCTACTTCTCGTGATACGGAATCCATTTTAGAGGCTAATACTGCACCCCCTACAAACTTCATTTGAGTCTCGTCCCAATAGACCAGTTTCTCGCATTGCTTTAATTGATAACGGTTCTTTTTCCAGGAATAAAGCACATGGTATTTTTCATTATATTGATCCAATTTAAATCGAATCACAATGTCTTGATAGGGCGAATCTTTCACTTCTCGCGTTTCAATTAAATTCCCTTTAAACTTATTCACCGCAACAAGCTTTCCCCCTTCGCGTTCAAAAATCAACAAGCGACGAATAGGGAATTTTGCTTCAGGATCTTGAAAAGCAATTCCATTAATTAAGAGCATAAAACCATCACGCAAGGGTTTATCTTTACTCAATTTAAAAAACCTAAAGAACTTTGGTGAACAAGCCCCAAATTCATCACCCACACGCGTGGTATCGCAAATTCTCAATTCTTTAAGCAGTGCTAATTCTATATCACTGCCAAATGAATTCAATCCAAAATCCGTATAAATTTCTTGCTTAGATAATTTTTTCTCAATCGGTTTTGGGGAATTACTGGAATTATAAAACCAGAGGACTAATGCCAAAGAAAATAAAACCAAGGCTCCAATCCCGATTATCAACTTTCTATTTACCGCGCTTCTGTCTCTTTTTACTTCCTGCTTATTTTCTTTCATTTAATGATAAAAATTAAAAATTGATGCTGCTTTTTCTTGAGCGAATTGCATTGCATCCATATCTATTCCTGTGTTCACCTGATGTTCAACGCAATGTGCTATTAAGGTTTCAGTGGCTAAATTCCCTGTTAATACATCGGTAGCCATTGGGCAACCACCAATTCCCATCATCGCACTGTCAAAATGTTGGCAACCTGCGCGCATTGCTGACTGAATGAGTTGGGAGGCATTACTCGGTACAGTATGTAAATGCACCCCTATTTCTATGGACGGTAATTTTTCAGAAACCAATTCAAACACTTCATGCAAAACCGTGGGTGTTGCGGCTCCAATCGTATCAGAAAGGGCGATGTGTGAAACACCAAACTCTTCGTGCAATTCCCTCGCGTAATCTACAATCAAAGAAAGTGACCAAGGATCTCCGTATGGATTACCAAAACCCATAGAAAGGTAAAGCATGAGCTCACGCTTTGCTGAATGAACCTCCGTTACCATTCGCTTTAAGCGATTTTTCGATTCTTGAATGCTCGTATTGGTATTTCGCAACTGAAATTGTTCTGAGATAGAAAATGGATACCCAAGAAATGAAATTCGTTCAAAACTAAGCGCCTGTTCCATTCCTTTTTCATTCGCAATGATTGCTAACAATTTGGTATCAGAATCAATCAATTGGCCAACAACCTCTGAGGTATCGACGAGTTGAGGAATCGCTTTAGGGGAAACAAAGCTCCCGAAATCTAAGCGATCAAACCCACACTGAAGTAAGGCATTTAGATATTCAACCTTCAAATGGGTAGGAATAAAGTCATTTATTCCCTGCATTGCATCTCGCGGGCACTCTGTTATATGGATTCGAGTATTATGCACGCTTGATTAATGCTTTCTTAATATCTGCTATTAATGCAGGGCCTTCATATATAAACCCTGTATACAACTGTACTAACGAAGCACCAGCAGCTAATTTTTCTAAGGCATCCTCTTTGCTATGAATTCCTCCTACGCCTATGATAGGTATATCCTCTCTCAATTGATTATGTAAATATCTAATCACTTCCGTAGCCCTCGCGGTGATTGGTTTACCAGAAAGTCCACCGGCACCAATACTTGAAATTATTTCCGATGAAGCTTTTAGGCCATTGCGGCTAATTGTAGTATTTGTTGCTATTATTCCATCTAAAGGTAAAATCCGTGCAATTTCTACAATATCATCTAATTGTTCATTGCTTAGATCCGGAGCAATCTTAAGTAAAATTGGCTTTGGGGAGCCCAGTTCTAAATTTAGATTTTTAAGTGCACTTAAAAGGTTCAATAAGGGCTCTTTATCCTGCAATGCTCTTAAATTTTCCGTATTGGGTGATGACACATTTACTGCAAAATAATCAACGTGTGGATATAATTCTGTAAACACTTTTAAGTAATCTTGAGTAGCTTTTTCATTGGGAGTCCACTTATTCTTTCCAATATTTCCGCCGATAATTAAGCGAGATGAAGAATCACGGGATGCCAAGCGTTTTGCAGCACTTATTACGCCTTCGTTATTAAAACCCATGCGATTAATGATGGCTTGATCTGATTTTAAGCGAAAAAGTCTTGGTTTCGGATTGCCTGCTTGTGGTAATGGGGTAACAGTACCGATCTCAACAAAACCGAATCCTAAGGATCCCATTTGTTGAAAACAACGTGCGTCTTTATCAAAACCCGCAGCTAAACCTATCGGATTTGAAAAGTTCAAACCGAACAAAGTTCGATTTAATGAGGGATCATCTGCTTTAGATTTTAATAAGTACTTTAAAAAAGGAACAGCTAATACGAGCTTAATTAAACTAACGGATACATAGTGCGCTCGCTCAGGGGAAAGAATAAAAAGCAGTGACCGAAAAAATCGATACATCAAATTAGCGTATTTTCTTTCCTGTTGGAGTTGTTCCTGTGGTTTTAATTCGCTGACGGCCATAATCCTTGTAAGTCAGATTCTTTGCAAGAACTATATTTAGACGATAATATGAATCTCTTTGTTTATTGTCCCCACGTTGGTAACCAGCACCAAACCAATTGAAACCCCCAATACTTCCATTAGGAACACCAACAGTAACGGAAGGATCTGAAGGGTTCGACAAAAAGGCGGCGGTTGGATCGTTAAAGCTATTAGGATCCGCGTATACTGTAGAAACATCATCCACATAATCGGAAAAAACCATGTTGTATGTTGCCTCTAAACCGATTCTCCATTGAGTACCCAGTCCTATCCTAAATCCAAACCCTGCTGGAACCGTGAAAGCGATTGGCGAATATGGTTTTGCCTGACCTTCAGTTTTTAGTGGCCGCAATGCAACCCAACTGTCTTGGTATTTAGCTTGAGGAATAAAAAAAGAGGCGCCCACTCCACCGAACACATAATATTGTTGATTCCTACGTTTTCCTCCTCGAGCACCCGGGAGGTTATATGCTGGAGCGAATTTTTCAACTGAAAATAAAATAAATTCAAAACGCTGCTGAAATTCAACCATGTGGGTTCGGAAATGTAGATTTCTGTAAAACCTAACATCCTCTTCAGAGTATTTGTCATCTCCACGCAACATTAAATAACTTAAGTTGCTGGTTGTTGCGAACTTTGGATGAAAACGAAATCGATATCCGATGCCCGCATTTCCACCAAGCGCTTGCCAATCCCAATCTTTCAAGGAATAGTCATAATTTGAAGAATTAGCGCCACCTAAATCACCCAAGAACTGCGTCGGACCAAAACTAATAAGAAGTTCTTTTTTATTGAGCGACCAATTTTTTTGGGTATTAAAATTAATGCGTTGAGCGAAAGTATTAAAGCCCAGCATTATACAAAGCACCACTATGAATTTTACGTACATTCTATTCATGATGCTAAGATAATAAAAGTAAATGTTTTCTATATAAAAAAGTTTAAAAGAATTAATAGGAAAACCGTAGAAAAACCAATAGCCCCATAAAACCAGGGGCTATTGATTGTTTTTTTCTTCGGTAACCCATCAAGGATTGCATTAAAATTTCTACGAGAAGCAATAGAATCGCTTGATGGAAACTGTCTGTCAATTAGAAGTTTAGTCATACCGTGTTATTTTTGATTGTTATGTTTTGCATAGAGCTCTTTAAGCTTAATCAAGGCTCTAAATGTTTTCACTTTTGCGTTGTTTTCGGTTAATTCCAAGATTTCCCCCATCTCTCTAAAGGATCTTTTCTCAAAAAATCTCATCTCAATAAGTTGCAATTGATTTTCTTTTAACAAAGGGAGAACCTTTAAGAGTACATCTCTTTTGTGCTCAGATTCATCCAATTGAAACTCTTCCATTACCTTTCCTAATTGCATTGAATCAATGCTTACCGTACGCTGAGCCTTTTTATCACGAAAGGACTGATAAAGTTCGCTTTTAGCAATTCGAAATAACCAAGAAGAAAATGGAATTCCTCGATACTCATATTTAGGTAAGTTCGTTAGCGCTTTAATGAAAACGCATGAAGTGATATCATATGCTGACTCCTCTTCATCAACGCGCTTTATTACGTATCTAAAAATTGCCTCGTGATATTTTTTATACAAAGGCGCAAAATGCTCGGGGTTTCGTTTGGCACGCTCAATGATTGCTAATTCATCTTCTGGTTTTCCAAACCTGTCAAAATAAAGGAGAGAAGCTGACATAATTACTTAGATTTAGGGTTAAACAATACAGGCTTGCAGTCCTGTTAATTGAGATAACGCAAATCAATAAATTAGGTAACAAAAAAAATTAAAGTGAAATTCTTAATTGAATAACTAAGTCAGATTTTCTACTCCCATTGATCTGTTCAGCGCCGGAACTAATAACAAATCGGTTATTATATAAAAACACTCCGTATCGGACCCAAAGATCACAATGGCGTAAAAAAGAATATCGAAACAAGAGGTACGCTCGGCTTCCTTGATAGTAGTATGCAGGAACAGCAAAGACATACAGGGCATTGTTTTCAAAAGAATAAATTCGTGTGTCATATCCATCAGTATCAAATAATGCATATCTAATTGATAGATCAATAGGTGAGCTTTTAGGCTTCCAAAGTAAATCCTGAGTAATTAACATGCCGTGCTGAAATCCCTTACTCTGACTATTTATTGTGAGAAACTCCACCCTACTTTTAAAGGTAAATGCCTCACTGATTACATAGGATAGATTTAAACGATAATTACGCTGAATAAAGGGTTCAATTGGTGTAACAGCACCGGCATATATCGAACTGTTTTTTTCTCGTAATTGCTGTCTGAACCTAAAATAAATTTCAAATATTTTGTTCGGTTTATAAATTGGCTGAATTAAGAATTCATGGCCTTGACTCGGAGCATCAACCCCAAATTTCATCCACGGAAATTTGAAAACATCCATATAGGCATTGAGGCTCCATGCGGGGTTAAATTTCATTTTCAATCCAGCATACAATCCCCGTTCGTTCTGTGTATTGCTACCCTCTGAAAATCCTGCATTGTAGAAAGAATAAAAATCGCGTTGATAATCCCTGTAAATCAAGCCCATACTGACCTTGGAATCTAAAGAGATCAGTGCGCCATGCATCATTGCCCAACCTGAATTCCATTGCGTTAATTGCTCATTAAACGCCTTAGAAACTTCACCAAAGAGCGCGATATTTTTAAAATTATACGAATAATCAACCCCGGAATTGAAATGATGTTGTCCTCGAAAATCAAATTGATTGTATACCTTAACATCTTTTAAATAAGGCTTATCATATCCTTGATAAACACCCGACACCCCAATTTTAAACAAGCCTTTTTTCAGGTTAAGATTGGCCCCTAAAATATTTTCCCGAAGTCCGTTCATTTTTGAAATCTCCCTATTGGTGCGATGCAATCCCGATAAGTCGAGCGTTGAAATGAACTCCAAATCTTCAAAGGTAGAATCGGCAATTGTGCTGGCATCAACCTTCTTACTTGAAGAAAAAAGGAGTAAGCCTAAGTTCTTATACCCCAGTTCTACAGCTGCTCCACGCATGAATCTACTTTCATCCACCGAAGTATATGCCCGCAAGGGTATGGCCGTCCGTTTTGCCGTGGCAATATCTGCCGTTTTACCAAATGCATAACTCGACCAAAATCCAACACCTTGTCCAATTTGAACCTGATAATCCCCCAGTGCAACGCCACGAACATATTTCCCACCTTTGAAAAATACATGTGCTGAGTAAAAATCGAAACCATTTTTTTGGGCCCCTCTGAAAAATTGTTCACCCGCATCCTTTTCTGCAGTAACCCCAATGCTGATATTTGTTTTGTACGTATAACGCCATCGGGTGTAGTATCGATCGCTGTTCCCGTAGTAATAATTATTACTTGCTTGAAGCATTGAATCGGAAACCTCATCGTACCCTTGTTTGCGCTCCATGGTTGGCTGGTATCTTAAGAATACTTCGTATTTCCCCTGTTCTAAGGCCTCCTTAAGCGTAATATGAATGTTATCTAATTTATCATCAACCTTAACAAAAGGCCGAACCAACTGAATGGTCTCTAAATCCCAGTAACTCAAGCATTGTAATTCATAAATAGAAATGAACTTACCGAATAACTTGCGGTGCAAAATTAAATCACTGATTTGAACAGTTGTTAATAATCCGAGCTCTTCTAATTCTGCACCATCTGTGAAATTCAAATTTATCGGATGCTCAAAATAAAAGTCTAATTGCTCAATGATATTGGTTAAATCAATGTTTTCAGATTGAAAACGTTCAGAAATAAACTCTATGCGTTGTTGTATGATTTCAGACTTATCCTGACCGAAAATTAAACTCAATGGAAAAAAAAGCAATCCTACGAAAACAACAAAGTGCCTCATTTCAAGCGATATGTAAATGAAACATTAGGCGACCATCCGAGCTGTTGTGTAAATGCAGAGCCGAAATCCAGAAAATATACGCCTTTGAATGCATATCCTACCCCTCCATTTACTTCAATAGGTTGGGTGGAGAATCCTGTGCGGAAACTCAAATGATTTATTGGACTATACTCGAGTCCAGCCTTTCCACGTAAAGGAAAATCTACATTTTTCTCCCCTTCTACACACACCAACAATTTATCTGAAAACCTAAAGGAAGACCCCAAGCGCATAACGGTGGTAAGACGGTCTTCTTGGTAAGCACTCAACTTTACCCTTGAAAAATTAACCACTGCAAACCCAATATGCCATTTCGGATTAACTTGAGCCAATAATCCAGCCTCTCCTGTGGCTTTGAATACATTTCCATATCCTTGACCTAAACGAATTTGGTGTAGATTCATCTGAACCCCCAAGGCTAAAATATCAGATAATTTAAGGCTATACCCTACCCCCGCCTTCATGGTTCTGAATTGGGTGTAACCAAAACTTTGGGCACCGGCAGAAATTACCCCTTTTTTCATCGGAATTGCTACCGACATTGATTGCGTTTGAAGTTCTTTCAATAAAAAACGGTTTTCATACCCTATTCCGATTCCCAATTTTGTTACCCCAGCTAATGCTCCTGGATTGTGGTGATATGCCCAAACATCCTGAAGCGTTACAGAAGCATCTCCCATACCTCTTGAACGACTACCAGCAGGTGCCCAGCCTTGACCAAAACTGTATCCCGTTACCAACAATACTATTACAATTATCCGGTGCATTTATTTGTTTTTAAAACGTTTGCAATTTAAATATTTCATATGCGAAGCACTCAAGAAAAACCAAGATTCACCGCGATTCGAAGATAAGGCATAAATTGTTTTTTTTGAATCCTTTATTTCCGACTGACCGTTTAGATAATCAAATGTTAACTTGACCTTCATATCTGCCCCATCCTTTTCTATGTCTTGAATGTCATAATTTTCTAATGAGGATCCCGAATGAATAAATAATTTTTTTAAACTCCCTGTATCCGATAAGTGTGCGTCAATTACACATGGATGTGTTAAGGAAACTTCAAGAATTGTTAACTCCTTATTGTATGCATTTTGGTACTGAATTATCGATCGATTTAACGATTTCTCCTGGTTCGCTGTTAAGGAACAAGCAACTAGGAACCATAAAAGGGCAAGGAATAGTATGTAAGGTCTCATCAAGTGTAACAAAGATAAGGATTTCTTTCAATCTTTAGTTTCGTGTCAAATGCCGAAGAATGGTATCTTTGGGACAAGAATTGAACTATGTCACTACAAGAACAATGGGTTAATCAACTGAAAAAAGAACTTAAAGCAGAATCCTTAAGTGAATTTCAGTCGGTTATTGAAGGTTTACGCTGGGAGTTTACAGATAATAATAAGTCCTTACCTTCTTTTGATTTTTCGAATACAAGTAATGCGACGTGTACATTTTATAGCTTTTACAAAGTTAAAGATGCGAAGCAAAGCAACATTGAAATTTTAAAAGATTTAAATCAAGGGACCCAAGGTCTCCTGATTTGTTGGGATATATTACCTGATTTCAATCAGTTATTTAATGGCGTCCTGTTCGAATACATCCAAACTCGAGTGATCGTCAGTAATTCGGAAGACCTTACGCACATTTATCAATGGATAAAGCAACGGAATCCCGAAAATTTCACGGTGGAGTTGGCCTCATTTAAAGAAGAAGCTACCTTAAGAATTGATGGGTTTTCAATGTATGCTGTTGGGGCAAATGCATGGCAAGAACTAGCCTATGTATGCAAGGAATTTGAAATGCAGCTCCATACAATTCCTCAACATCAAGAGATTACGGTGGAATTTGGTGTAGGGGAAAATTTCATTATTGAAGCGGTGAAAATCACTTCATTTCAATGGCTGTGTGAGGCCCTATTAACAAAGCACGGACGTAAAGACCTAAACATAATATTGAGAGCACGCCTTGGTTGGAGGAATAAATCAGTTGGTGAACTGCACACCAACCAAATACGACAAACCTCAGAAGCACTGTGTGCATTAGTGGCAGGTGTAAATCAACTATGTATTACCCCATATGATCAATTTTTCGAAGATGATCCCTCTGAATTATCTCGAAGAATGGCTGTTAATATAGGACACATTCTAAAAGAAGAATCCCACTTAGATTGGTTTAATGGGCTCATTAAAGGAAGCTACATTACCACCCATTTAATTCACCAATTGTGTGACAAAGTATGGGAAGAACTAGCCTTGACGGAAGGATTTGAGGATAAGCTGAAGTCGGCAATTCAAGCTACCATTTCCCTAAGAAAAATGCGCATAAGCGATCAAAGCGATCGATTTATTGGTATTAATTATTTAATGAATACGAGCGAAAAACAATCGTATAGTCCGAAAGAAACCGGGGCGCTTGGGCTTCCTTATTTATTTTTTGAAACGATTTAATATGTCGAATTGGATAAACTATTTAACGAGTCGGGAACCCGTAAAATTCACGGAGAAAGAAATTGATGGAATTAGAATTCCAAATATACCTCCACAAGAAGAAATAGTACCACAGCATTCTGGGATTGCACCTTTTAGACGTGGTCCGTATGCTTCTATGTATACTATCAGACCATGGACAATCCGACAATATGCGGGTTTTTCAACGGCAGAAGAATCTAATGCCTTTTACAGAAAGAATTTAGCTGCTGGTCAGAAAGGATTGTCGGTCGCCTTCGACTTACCCACCCATAGGGGATATGATTCCGATCATCCCCGGGTTACAGGAGATGTTGGTAAAGCAGGCGTGGCTATTGACTCGATTGAGGATATGAAGCGGCTTTTCGACGGAATTCCACTCGATGAAATGTCCGTTTCGATGACCATGAATGGCGCAGTATTACCGATTCTCGCCTTTTACATTGGATCCGCGATCGAACAAGGTGTAGATTTATCCGCTTTATCAGGCACAATTCAAAATGATATTTTGAAGGAATTTATGGTGAGAAACACCTATATCTATCCTCCTGATCCATCGATGAGAATCATTGCCGATATTTTCAAGTATACCTCCGAAAAAATGCCAAGGTTCAATAGCATATCAATTTCAGGATATCACATGCATGAGGCCGGTGCTACAGCAGCACAGGAATTAGCTTTTACGCTTGCAGACGGACTGGAATATATCCGCACTGGGATTAAAGCAGGCCTGAGCATTGATGAATTTGCACCAAGATTGAGTTTTTTCTGGGCAATTGGAATGAATTTCCCAATGGAAGTAGCAAAATTAAGGGCGGGAAGAGAGCTTTGGGCAGACTTGGTTTCTGCATTTAATCCTACATCCGAAAAATCGAAAATACTACGTGCTCACTGTCAAACATCGGGCTGGTCATTAACCGAACAGGATCCATTCAATAATGTTACTCGGACAACGATTGAAGCCTATGCCGCTGTTTTTGGTGGAACCCAATCCTTACATACCAATTCGTTAGATGAAGCCATAGCACTTCCCACAGATTTTTCTGCTCGAATTGCACGGAACACCCAATTGTTTATTGCGCTTGAATCGGGAGTAACACAATTCATTGACCCATTTGGAGGAAGTCAACACGTTGAACACTTAACAAATCAGCTTATTCAAGAAGCACGCACGTTGATGTTTGAAATCGAAAACATTGGTGGGATGTCAAAGGCTATAGCTAAAGGTATTCCTAAATTAAAAATTGAAGAGGCTGCTGCGATGAAACAAGCGAGAATTGATGCCGAACAAGAAATCATTGTGGGCGTTAATCGCTTCCAACATGCTGAAGAAACGCAAATTGATTTATTGGAAGTAGACAACACGAAAGTACGCACACAACAAGTAGATCAACTCGCACAACTAAAAGAATCAAGAGATCATGTCAAGGTTAATGAACTCCTAAAACGTTTAGAACATGCTGCTAAAAACTCAGAAAACCTACTAGAAATTGCGGTTGAATGTGCCCTAGCCAGATGTACCCTAGGTGAAATCTCTCTGGCGTTAGAGCAGGTGTTCGGTAGATACGAAGCAGACATAAGGACCATCTCTGGTGTGTATAAATCAATTGCTATGAAAGATCAAACATTTAAGGAAGCACAAATACTTTGCAATACCTTTTCGGAATTAGAAGGAAGAAGACCGCGTATTCTTGTAGCCAAAATGGGTCAAGACGGACATGACCGCGGCGCTAAAATTATTGCAACTGCTTTTGCAGATATAGGTTTTGATGTGGACATGGGCCCACTATTTCAAACTCCGCTGGAAGTTGCTAAACAAGCAATAGAAAATGACGTGCATGTGGTGGGAGTCTCTTCGTTAGCAGCGGGGCACAAAACGTTGGTACCCGCATTAATTAATTCGTTAAATGAGGCTGGAAGAAGTGATATTATGGTAGTAGTTGGAGGTGTTATACCGAAGAATGACTATTCCTATTTATTTGAAGCAGGTGTATTTGGAATTTATGGCCCAGGCACTAAACTTGCCGAATCAGCCATTGAAATCTTAACCCTTCTCATGAAAAGTCACAATTAAATTGTATTTTCGGCATAGAATTTGGGACACTCAAAACAAATTATAATCGTATGAAATATCTTTTTTTACTCCTTCTAACTGCAGTCTTTAACATCATGTATGCGCAGGACATTACCTTTACTTCAGACAAACGATTGGTGCAACCTACCGTGAACGGTGAAGTTAAAGCTGAAAATACTATTGAAATCAAAAGTTCGCTAAAAAAACCACTTAACGGTAAAAAAACCTACACTTGGACCATTAACGGTTCATCTGAACCGGGAAAAGGATGGGAACTTGTTAAAGGCACCACGCTGAGTGGCGAAAAAATTAAAATCTCCTTTAATAAAATCGGGAATTATAGTGTAGGATTAACGATTGTAGCAATTTCTGGAGAAGACGAAAATGAAGTGAGTGGAGAAGTAGAAGATTTTATCTCGGTGCGAAGTGTTTTTCCAGAGTTAGCCGCACTTTATGCTCAAAAACCTGTTCCGAACTATGTTAAACTCGTAGAAAAATCCTCTGAATACACTGTAAAACCCAAATTTGCCAACGACCCTACACCTAATTTATTTCTTGCAAAAGGGTATTTAGGTCTTGTAAAGTCAGGTAATCCTGAACCTCGTTTTGAAACGGCAATTGAGGATTGCATTTCAAGTTTTGTTGCTGCAAAAGAACTTGATAAAAATGGTGTTATCATGGATGATGAACATCAACGGTTTTTAGATGAACTGCAACAGTATTTATTGAATGAAAATATCTTGGTGAACTATGATGCTGACCCAAAATCAAATCCTGAAAGCTATGATCAATTGGTCGAATATATTGATTATTATAGTCAAACAACCTCAGCACCAGTTTGCGCTAGTTTAATGCAGGGATATTTCAAATACCTTAAAAAGGATTCGAAAGGAGCAAATCTTCTTTGGAATACTGAGATTTTAAAACTTAAGAAGTATGTTAACTTGGATGAGAAAACGGCCTACGGGGAACGCTACAAAGATGATCTAGGCAATGAAATCATTCTTTCAACGGTTGATTTAAAAGTGCTTAAACTAGGTGCAATGAAGGTTGCCCAAGTAATGAAAACAAGGGATAATCAAAATCCTAAGGAGGCATGTAAGTTACTTTCTATTCTTGAGCCATTTTTAATAGATGACACTGAATTCGCAACGTTTTATTCTAAAGAATTTAATAGCTGCCAAGAATAACAGTATTTCAACATTCACGCATTGATAAAAAAGCCACGTATACCGTGGCTTTTTTTATTGAATACTTAATTTTGAAATGTGGAAATCCCAAGCTACCTAAAAAATAAATACGTTATTACCTCAATTCTTTTTTTGAGTTACATGTTTTTCTTGGATGACATGGATATTTTTACCTTGGTTAGGAATCTCAAAAAACGCAGTGACTTAACCGAACAAAAAGTCGAAATGCATCAAAAAGTTATTACAAGTCGAGCAACCTTAAAGCGACTAAAAAAGACTCAATATTTGGAACATTACGCACGATCAACAAAATATTTCAAACAGGTAGACGAAGAGATTTTTGTGATTATCCCTAAAGGGAACCCGAAGCGATAAGGGAAAGCGCAAATGAGGGGAAATAATACCCTAAAATCTGCTTACAGTCATAGTTTAACTTAGCCATCTTCATTGCCCCCTCTTGACACAACCCTACTCCATGACCATAGCCTTTCCCCTTTAATATAACCGTTGTTCCGTCGGAAATCACACTAAAAAAAGCAGATTTTAATTCGAAATGCTCCCGAATATCCCGCATGGGTATTCCATACCCGGGATGAAATAAGAATGCAGGCCTTGAATCCGTCGTCCAATTGAACATCATCGTCGCACTGACTGAATCATCTACCGGATAACTATAGTGTTCAACTAAAAACCTTTTCCACTCGGATAGCGAAATTTGTTTAACCCAATTTGCTTGTTTTGTATAGATGCAAAACGTATCCTTAAAGGAATTGAGGCCAGGAATTGATTCATTCCACACATGTGCTGGATCGCACGTTTGTCCCCCACAATTGGCGCTAAAAAATGTCGGAGCAAAGGTGGAGTCTTTCTGAATCATAACCATACCTTTCGTTTGCTTTACAGCCGTATCGATGAGTGCACCACCGTTTCGTTTATGAAGATAAGCTTGACAATGAACTTGGTTGCACAAGAAAAAACCATCCTTTGCATGTTTGTGCATCGCTTTCATTGCAAAGGTCCTTGAGATAATGGCCTGTACCTTGTAATATTCTAATTTCTGTCCTGTACCCGCCTCAGATTCCACGACGCCCTCTAAGTAAGTCTCTAAATCAACAAGATTAACTATCAAAAGCTTGCCATCTATGTGTTTAACTTCAAAATCGCCTTCAAATGCTTTTGCCTTCATTGCCGGCGAAAGACCAGAAACTTCAATCGATTTCTCATGCATTGACGCAATTAGCTTGACTTGTTTAATTCCTGTTTTCTTTAGCCCCTGAAATGAAACATCCATAAGACCTGAAGCACCTTTAGAAATTTCACAGAATGAAAAATGATCAAGAGTTCCTATGAACGAAGTGTCGGCAATTACAAAATAATTACATGTGGCATTCGCGAATTTTATTTTGGTAAACTTTTGGTTAGGGAATAATCCAATTCGCATGGGTTGTCCATTTGCAATAAACGCAAAAATTCCTATAGTAAAAGCAATCAAGAATTTGGGCAACATGAGGACTATTACTATGATTAACGTAAAAATGTTTCATGAATGGCCGTAGCGATTCGTTTACTAGCCCCTTCCCCACCTAACAATAGCTTTAACTCTTTATACCCCTGAAGCATAGCGTCCCGATCAGGACCGTTAATTGCTATTCTTTTCATCGCCTCAATGAGATGCTTGGAATTACAATCTTGTTGAATTAATTCTGTCACCAAACCCTTTCCGAGAATTAAATTAACCAAGGATATATACTTAATTTTTACAACACGCTTTGCAATCCAAAAAGAAAGACCACTGCTTTTATAACAAACAACCTGAGGAACATCAAATAAGGCGGTCTCTAAGGTCGCCGTGCCGGAAGTCACAAAGGCTATAGTAGCTTCATTTAATATTTCATATGTTTTTCCCAACAGAAAGGATACGTCCGCTGTATTAAAATTCGCATAAAAATCGGGTGGAATTTGAGCGGAGCAAGCCACAACAACCTGATATTCAGGAAAACCCTTTGCCGCCTCTAACATAATTGGCAATTTCCGACGAACTTCTTGTAACCTACTCCCTGGCAGCAGCGCAAGAATAGGTTTTTCAAACGCCAAGGATTCTAAATTTAACGCATTAAATCGAACGATTTCATCCAACAATGGATGTCCAAAATACTTAACATCAATATTAAAGTTTTTATAAAATTCTTGCTCGAAGGGAAGAATGCAATACATCTCATCCACATAAGCCTTTACTTTTTTAATTCTATTTTGTTTCCAAGCCCATAATTGCGGGGAAATGTAATAAACGACTTTTATGCCTTTTTGCTTTGCCCATTCAGCCATTCGTAAATTGAATCCGGGAAAATCAACTAGTATTAACACATCTGGAGCAAACGACTCAATTTGAGCCTTACAGGTTTTGAAATTATTTAAAATGGTAAATAGATTCAAAAAAACTTCAAGAAACCCCATAAATGAAAGTTCTCGAATGTGTTTAAGTACCTCCACTTGCTCTGCCTTCAGGCGATCTCCACCCCACCCCTGAATGGTAATTCTTGAATCAATTGCTCGAAGCTCCCGAACTAAATTAGCTGCATGTAAGTCACCCGATGCTTCACCACAAATAACAAAAACCTTACGGGTTGACATTAAAAGAAATTAACATAAATGGAAAATGGTACCAAAGCCAATGTAGCCATAATAATCCCTCTCGCAATCGAGTAGGCTTCACGATTTAAAAAGATATAAAACCAAATCAAATTAGGAATACTCCCTAAGGACAAGTACTTACTTGCATAGAGTGAGCTGGTGGTGAACTGGTACCAAAAAAATGAAAAGTCATACGAAAAAGCGAATGACATAATAAGCAATACCAGCGGGAGAAATACAAAGGGTGTGGCTAAACCAATAGCAAACCCAAGCCATGCCTGTTTTGATATATTCATAAATTCCAAGATTTAAGGTGATCCAACACACGGTAATTCGTCAAATCAAATTGGGTTGGAACCACCGAAATATACCCTTCCTTCAATGCGTGTAAATCAGAATCTTCGCGAGGATTTACTTCGCCAAACTCACCGGTCAACCAATAATAAGTACGTCCAAACTGATCCTCACGCTTGTCAAAACGGTCGGCCCAAAATGCATGAGCCTGGGCACATATCTGAATTCCTTTAATTTCTTTAGCGGGAAGATTCGGTATATTGACATTGAGGCACGTGTTCGCAGGGAATTCATTTTCTAAGGCACTGCTAATTAATTTTGAAATAAATTCCTCGTATTGCATAAAATCAGCTTCATCGCTGTAGGTTGAAAGTGAAAACCCAATCGATGGTAAGCCTTCCATGGCTCCTTCAATCGCTGCCGACATCGTTCCAGAATACAATACGTTCGTTGATGAATTCTCCCCGTGATTAATACCCGATAGTACTAAATCAGGTTTGCGGTGCAACACTTCATATATTGCTAATTTTACGCAATCTACAGGAGTACCGGATGAGGCATAGGCTTCAACATCTCCAAACATCCCAACACGATTTAAGCGGATTGGGTCGTTCAAGGTGATTGCATGACCCATTCCAGACTGCGGTTTATTCGGCGCAACAACTACAACTTTCCCTAAAGTAGAAGCGATTTTCACCAATGATTGTATCCCCTTGGCGTTTACGCTGTCGTCGTTTGTTACGAGAATTAATTTTTGATTAGTATCCATGAGTTACAAAAATAACGATTATTCATGCCCTTGATTAATTTTGTAGCAGAATTAAAGAAAATGCAAATACTCCTGCCCCACCAAAAACTTGGATTTTGTCATGCCCCTGTATGCGCAGTTCGCAAAGAAACAACGGACCGATCTGAAATGGTCACACAATTAACCTTTGGTGAAACTGTTGAAATCGTTTCGCAACAAAACCACTGGATCGAGGTGCAATCCTTGTCTGATGGGTACCATGGGTTTGTTGATCGCCGGCATCTTATTGGATTAAGCGAAAAGGAAGTAAGAACTTGGCATGATCTACGTACAATCCAGCAAAGCTTAGCGCTTACACTCGATACACCATGGGGAAAACAATTAATCCCGGCAGGAAGTTTTATTGGAATGGATTCCCAGTTTAATATCGGAAATCTAACGTTCACCTTGCATTCTGGTCCAAATAAACAAAGCTCAGACGAATTAATAAGTTCTTTTATAAACGTTCCCTATTTGTGGGGTGGTAAAACGTCCTTTGGAATCGACTGTTCCGGATTTACACAACTCTATTACAGAGTCCTTGGGATAAACCTAGCACGAGATGCGTCTGAACAACAGCAAGCCGGGTATTTAGTAGCAATAGATGAGGCCTTACCTTCCGATTTATTTTTCTTTCAAAACGACAAAGGAAATATCACGCATGTTGGAATTTATCTTGGTGAAAACCAAATCGTTCATGCATCGGGTAGGGTAAGAATTGATCAGCTTGAACATGGAAATATATGGAACGATGAGTTATCGGAAGTAACCCATCATTTTCACTCGATTAAACGATACCGCTAATAATCAAGATAAATTTTAGATATTTGTTAAAAAAGCGTTGAAATGAATGTCTTAGTTACTGGAGGAGCAGGGTTTATTGGCAGCCATTTGGTGCAACGCTTGGTTCAAGATAAGCACAAGGTAATTGTAATCGATAATTTACTTCGTGGAAATAAAATACCCACTCATGTACAAGAATTAATAACATTTATCGAGGGAGATGTGCGCGACCTAAGCGTAGTTATGAATGCTATGACGGGCGTCGATGTGGTTTATCATTTTGCAGCAGTTCTTGGAGTAGATGTTGTGGCGGATTTCCCGGTTGAGACCATGGACGTTGAAGTTGTAGGGACTCGAAACGTAATTGATGCCATGCATAAACATGGGGTTAAGCAACTCTTTTACGCTTCAACCAGCGGTATTTACAGCCACTCCGCAATTGTTAAAACGGCACTTAGCGAGGAGGTATTGGTTGACCCAAGAACTTCCTATGCCATGGCTAAGCGGTATAACGAAATATATTTAGCAAGTCATTTCGAAGAAAAAGGGGTTAATACCATTGCCTTACGCTTTTTCAATGTTTACGGGGAACGACAAGATAATCGCATGGTTATTCCGAGGTTTTTAGAACAAGCTGAGGCTAATCTACCGTTAACAGTTTTCGGAAATGGTCAACAAACACGAGATTTCACATACATTAATGATGTAATTGAGGCCTGTATTCGACTGCAAAAAACAAAGGGATTTCATATTGTGAATATTGCAAACGAACACGAATGGACCATCAAAGAATTAGCTGAAACTATCATTGAACTCACCGGTTCGTCCTCCGAAATAGTATACATAGACGCACCAAAAAAACGATATGATTATGAAGTGGAACGAAGGATCGGCAGTTCGGAAAAATTGAACAACTTGATCGGCTTTAAACCAAGTACCACACTTCAAAAAGGCATTGAACTTATATTAACTCAAGCAGAATATTCAACACATGGACACAACAGTATTTAATTTAATTGAGGCGGAGCGCGTTCGTCAGACCATAGGTATCGAACTAATCGCAAGTGAGAACTACGTAAGCGATGATGTAATGAAGGCAATGGGGAGTATCCTCACGAACAAATATGCCGAGGGTTTACCCGGAAAACGTTACTATGGCGGTTGTGAAATCGTTGATCAAGTGGAGCAATTAGCAATAGACCGTTTATGTCAGTTGTTTGGTGCTACATGGGCAAATGTACAGCCACATTCTGGCGCACAAGCAAACGCGGCAGTGTTTTTAGCTTGCTTAACTCCGGGAGACAAAATACTTGGTTTCGACTTATCCCATGGTGGACATCTAACACACGGTTCTCCCGTTAATTTTTCGGGTAAACTTTATCAGCCTTTTTTCTATGGTGTGGATAAAGAATCGGGGTTAATCGATTACCAAGCCTTGGAGGAAACCGCCATGCGAGAACGACCTAAAATGATTATTTGTGGAGCTTCCGCGTATTCAAGAGATTGGGATTATAAGCGCATTCGTGAAATAGCAGACGCGATTGGAGCACTCGTACTAGCAGATATATCTCACCCTGCAGGGTTAATCGCTGCTAAGTTATTGAACGACCCCTTGGAATATTGTCACATCGTTACTTCAACTACCCACAAAACCCTTCGTGGCCCACGCGGTGGCATCATCATGTTACGACATAATTTTGATAATCCATTTGGGTTAAAATGGAATAACGGAAATCCAAAATCCATGGCTGCTTTATTGGATGCCGCAGTTTTTCCAGGAATTCAAGGCGGTCCATTAGAACATGTTATTGCTGCAAAAGCTGTAGCATTTGGTGAGGCACTTGATCCCTCTTTTACTACGTATATGACTCAAGTTCAGTCAAATGCAGCAATAATGGCCGAAGAGCTAATGAAGCGTGGATATCATATTGTATCCGGTGGAACGAAAAATCATAGCATGTTAATTGACCTCCGCAATAAAGGAATTACCGGAAAGGATGCGGAATTAGCCCTTGGAAAAGCGCACATTACAGTCAACAAAAACATGGTTCCTTTTGATACGGAATCTCCGTTTGTAACTTCTGGAATTCGCATTGGAACTCCTGCAATTACATCGCGTGGCGTTACTGGCCTTGAAGTCAATGACATTGTCACATTAATCGATGCTGCATTACAACATCATTCAGACGATCATGTGATGGCGGAAATTAAAGTGAAGGTTGAACAACTCATGGGTAACAAACCGCTCTTTGCGTGGTGATTCGATTTGAATCAAAAAAAGACCGGACCTATCCCATTGCGTTGGGCATCTTATTAATAGCTTATTCCATTGTGGGCATTGTAATCGTGTCCGGTGGAGGAAATTATTCAGAACTGATGGTATTAGCTGCCGTTTGGGCATTACAGGGCACATTCATTTACCTATTCCTAAAAACGACCTTTTATACCATCGATGAAGAACAGTTAGTATGTCATTTTTTTGGATTTAAAAAAAGAATCCGTTTATCAGAAATACGCCGAATCGAACCCCAAAAAGGGCTTTATGCCGGTTTAAAAATTAATACGGCTTGGAAAGGACTTGTGGTAAGCTACGGTAAATGGGATGAAATACTCATTTCCCCCGCGCAAGAGCAATTATTTATTGAAACGATAAAAGCTAAGAATCCGACTTTACAGGCTTGAATCCATTTTTAGCGATGGATATTCCTTCTTTTCCGATACCAATAATCGAAACGATATTTAAAGGAAATTCTAGTAGGACGTGAGTAAAACTTAGGAAAAACAGAACACTTAATCCTAAACTATAATCGTATAAATAAAATCCACAAGCAGCCAACCAAAGCACTACCACGGCAATAAAACGCACTTTGGGTACCTTGTGCCAACGAATCACCTCAGTTTTGCTAAACCAGTTTAAATAATGATAGAGGTATGCAAAGGCAATGAAGCGCATGAGCATGATACCAACCGTAGAAAAGAATACAGAATTCCAAAAATAGTCTTTCGAATTGGTAGGAAATGCATACCGAAGTGGAATAGCCTGTTGGTAATACTCGTTGTTTTCATTCTCAACAATATATGACTGTGATAACCGATTAGCCAGTGAATCTTTGATGCGTTGCTTTTCAAGAAGTGGAAATCCATTCTTTTCCTTTAAGACGAATGAATCCAAGTATTGCTTATTGGTCATATATTGCTCATCGATCCACTTAAAATGATTCATGATTGAAACGTTTGTCATGAAAAACCCATTTCCTTTGGCATAATAGGCATTTTCACCATAGGTAGTGAGCTTATTCTCTTTGGAATTTACAGGGATTGCAAATACTAGGACTACAGGAATAATAATAAAAGCTACGATTTGCCATAAGCCAGATTTGCTTCTTGATTTTAATGCGCCATAAAGCATAAATAAGCCGGTAAACAAATAAACGTGAATGAGGGTGGGAACAAGCGATGTTAAGGCGAATACTAAGGTATTCGATTCATTCTCCGCAGCTCGTTCAGGGCTTAACCACCCTGCAACAAAGACATACAAAAATGCAATAGCCAATAGCTTTATAATCGTATTCTTAATTAAGACAAAAAGAACGGAAGAAAATAAGGCAAAAACTAAGAGTTTATCAAACAAATTAAGCTCAACAAACGATTGGTAGATCTGCCAATCATATCCAAAATCACTCGCAAAAGCAGCAATAGATAGAAGAACACCAATTATTAACAAAATGACAAAATCGTACTTTCCCTTTGAAAAATATTGTCGATCATGCAACCAACTAATTTCGGTTAAGTAATGTAATGGCCCCAAGAAAGCGTAAGCCAACAAAAAGGTTTCAAAAGGCATAAAAAAGGCTAATGCGGCTGTAATTAACATTAGCCCGATGTTCACATAATTTATTTTATCATCCCTAAGCAGTGACATTCGTGTTTTTTTTCAAATATACCGAATATCATTCATTTTTTCGTTCTTCATCAAACCCAAGATGAACAGCATTTTTTCGTATACTTTTTGCGACAGCGGTTCCAAAATCATCCGGTTTGCTGTTGTTATTTTTTGATTGTTCTTCGATATAAGAAAGTCGTTTTTGATTCAACGCTGCAATTTCTTTTTGAACCTGTTGACGCTCCTTGGTTTTTTCCTCTACCAGGATTTTGATTTCTTCGTCAGTTTTTCCTTTTAATTCATCCGTTCTATCTTCCGCTTTCAACTTGGTTAATACCGTAGAATCTGCGGCAACAGCATCCACTAAATCCCAATCTCCGTTCCAATAATAGGTACTTCCTTTCGCCACAGCGCGCTCCACCATTACGGCTTCATTGAGGGTCTTTGC
>Ga0315907_10000462_pt1 | contig 58832 bp, 56 predicted proteins | sample LakEriMetagenome_3_FD_203525 | JGI IMG/M metagenome (GOLD analysis project Ga0315907, IMG submission 203525) | Freshwater fungal communities from buoy surface, Lake Erie, Ohio, United States - Buoy 12 MA123 | ecosystem: Environmental > Aquatic > Freshwater > Lake > Lake biofilm | place: USA... | reverse complement strand
AGCGGCGGGTAAAACACCAATAAGACGCTCGCGTCAAGCGCGGCGGCTGCTAGTGTGGGGGTCATAAACGGGAGGAAAACATGGGACAGGTTAACGGCAAAATCGCCATTGTTACAGGCGCAGCCAGCGGAATCGGGCGGTCAGCCGCCCAGGTGCTGGCCCGCGAGGGGGCCAGGGTCATGGCCACGGACGTGGACGAAGCAGGACTTAAAGAGACGCAGGCGTTGATCTCCAAGGCCGGCGGGACGGTTGCCATCGCGAAACAGGACGTCGTCGACGAGGCCCGCTGGGACGCGGTGTTTGCCGAGACGACCAGCCTTTTCGGCACCCCGAACGTGCTGGTCAACAATGCCGGGATCGCGATCGCAGGGGCCCTGATGGACTATTCGCTGGCCGATTGGCAGCGCCAGATGGCCGTGAACACGGACTCGGTCTTCCTCGGCACGCGCACCGCGATGCGGGCGATGAAGACGGGCGGCGGATCGATCATCAACCTTTCCTCGGTGGCAGGCCTGCGCGGCTCGCCGGGGGTGGCGGCCTATTGCGCCTCCAAGGGGGCGGTGCGGCTGTTCACCAAGGCGGCGGCGGTCGAGTGCGCGGCGCTCGGCCTCAAGATCCGGGTCAACTCGGTTCACCCCGGCATCATCGACACGCCCATCTGGCAAAAGGAAATCGCCCGCGTCACCGAGACGATGAGCGCCGAACAGGTCACCGCGCTGACGGCACATTCGGGAGGCAATGCGCTTGATCCGAACATCGTCGCACTGGGCGGCACGCCGATGCAGCGCGCCGGACGGCCTGAGGAAGTGGCAGAGCTGATCCTGTTCCTCGCGTCGGACGCCTCGAGCTTCACGACCGGACAGGAACATGTGGTCGATGGCGGGCTGACGGCGAGGTAGCGCGCAGCACGAAGGGCCGGACGCAGCGGAGGCTGGCCAGGGTTTGGGTCTATTGGGCTGTACTCTCAGCAGACCCTTGCGAAAGCAGGGGTCCAGAGTCGGAAAGATGCATTTCTGTTGCGCTGGGTATCTGCTTTCGCAGGTACCTGCGGGGTGGAGCTTCCGGAGGCTAGGAGGTGTTGGGTGTTGAGGGCAAAACCAACTCTGTCATCGCGCGATGCGCAATGCCACCTGCCCAGCGGACGCAAGGAAGGATGAAGGACGCATCCAGATTGATCGGCAGATCACTGCCCCACTCCGTATCCGTCAGGGGACGGAAGGTTCGTGGAAGGGGCTTGTAGGTGTTCGGGTCGGGGCGAGGGTCGCCGCGGAAGGCCACATAAACCTGCCCCCACCAGGTGACGCCGATCAGGAATTCGGTTCGGTTCGAGGCGTCATACTCGCGGAACACGGCGTTCAGCGTCCACCAGATCACCGGCCAGAAGAAGGGGTGCACCGCTTCGAAGAAGCGGGCGAAGCGCGGGTTCCGGCGAAGGGCGGTGAGCGACGTCATGCGATCAGTCTACCACCCGTGCGGAGGGGGTTGCGCAAGTTTCCGGTGAAAATCTTTCAGTGGTTTGACGGGATTTGGGTTTTTGAATTTCCGAGGCTGGAAATTGGTTGCATAAGGCCCTCACCCACGGCCCTTCTTCCGCGATGAGGGAGAGGTGTGCAGAGTTACACGATCCCGCTGGCCCGCAGCTTTTCGACTTGTTCGGGGGTGAGGCCCAACAGTTCGGTCAGGACTTCTTCCGTGTGCGAACCTAGCTCCACTGAGCCGGCCCAGCGGATCTGGCCGGGGGTGGCGGAGAGTTTCGGGAAAACGTTTTGCTGGCGGATGCCGGGCCATTTATCGCTGGGCACTTCGACGAGCGAAGCGCGGGCAGCATAGTGCGGATCGGTCAGCATGTCGGCGGCGCGGTAGACCTTGCCAACGGGCACACCGTGTTCGATCATGATGCGTTCGATCTCGCCGATGGTGCGCGGCGCCGTCCAGAGGCCGATCAGATCATCGAGCGCTTTCTGGTTCTTTCCGCGCGCAACGTGTGTCTTGTAGGCGGGCTCGTCTTTCAGCGCCGGCTGGCCGATCGCTTCGCAAAGCCGGGCGAAGACGGTGTCCTGATTGGCGGCGATGATAACCATGCCGTCCGAACCGTTGTAGATGTTCGACGGCGCGATGTTCGGGAGGATCGAGCCGGAGCGTTCGCGGGTGTAGCCTTCGAACTGGTATTCCGGAACGAGGGCTTCCATCACCGAGAGGACGGACTCGTAGATCGTGGCATCGATCATCTGGCCTTCGCCGGTTTTCTCGCGGTGGTGCAGCGCGGCAAGTGCGCCGAGGGTGGCATATAGGCCGGCGAGGCTATCTCCCAGCGAGATGCCGGCGCGGGACGGCACGCGATCTGCTTCGCCCATGACATAGCGCAGGCCGCCCATGGCTTCGCCGACCGAGGCGTATCCGGCGCGGGTGGCATAGGGACCGGTTTGTCCGTACCCGGACACACGGATCATGATCAGGCGTGGGTTGATCGCCTTCAGGGCCTCATAGCCGAGGCCCCACTTTTCTAGTGTGCCGGGCCGGAAATTCTCGAGCAGGAAATCAGCCTCGCGGACGAGCTGGCGGACGATGTCCTGGCCTTCCTTTTCGCGCAGGTTGGCAGTGATGCAGCGCTTGCCGCGCGCGACGACCGACCACCAGAGGGGAAAGCCTTCACGGCCCCATTCGCGCAAGGGATCGCCCTGCCCCGGCGGCTCGACCTTGATGACGTCGGCGCCCATGTCGGCAAAGATCTGCCCGCAGAACGGGCCAGCGATCAGCTGACCGAGTTCAATGACGCGCAGATCGGTGAGCGGCCCGGTGCGGGGCGGCGGGGTGGACATGCGCAGGCTCCCTCTCTGGACGCTGCCTCTGTCCAATCAGGAAATGCGCAGCCTATCAAGCGAGGGGCGCGTTACCGGGCGGCGCGGGCGAAGCGCTTCGTGCGGGGAATATCCTCAACGGCGGCGGCGCGGAGCACTTCGGCGACGTCATCATTGTGGGCGACAGCGCGGGACAGGCTGCCGGTGCGTTTGTAGTCGCTGATGACCGGCACGGCCGGATGCGGCGGCTCCGACATCTCGACGCGGTTCCTGCCGAGACCCTTGGCCTGGTAAAGGGCGCGGTCGGCGGACTCGATGCAGGCATTCACGTCGGCGCCCGGGTTCAGCATGCAGAAGCCGAAGCTGGCGGTGACGTAGACCTGGTAGAGGCCGGTATCGATCATGGCGGTCTGGATGCGGCTGCGAAGGCGGTCGCAGACGATGCGGGCTTTTTCGGGCGTCACGTCGGTCAGCAGGACGACGAATTCCTCACCGCCCCACCGGCCGAGCTTGTCGAAGGGGCCGCGCAGTTCGGCATGGGCGATCTGGGCTACGGCCTTGAGCACGCGGTCGCCGGCGGCATGGCCGTAGAGGTCGTTCACTTCCTTGAAGAAGTCGAGGTCGATGATCGCAACTGCCGCAGATTGCTGGGTGCGGCGCATGCGGCGGCACTCCTTATCGGCGGCGCGCAGGAAGAAGCGGCGATTGAGCAGGCCGGTGAGGTCATCAGTCCAGGCGAGCTCTTCGAGGCGGCGCTGGTAGGCGCGGCTCTGCACGTCGTTGAGCGTCGCGATGACGGCGGTCGGGATGGCAATGCAGCCCGTGATGAAGAGGTTGAGGCGGACATAGTCGCCCGCCGCGGCCGGAATGCCGAGATTGTAGACGATGATCGAGACGATGAACGAGATCGACAGCGCGGACAGGCAGACCAGCGCGAAAAAGTTCAAGGCCGACAATGAATCGCGAAGTCTGGGGCTCATCCTGAGTTCCTCTTGTCCGGAGGGTCTACTGCAGGAATCTTGAATTCACGCTCATACCGGCCCGGGATTTCGCACCGGGTCTGCGAGGAAGCGTTAACCTTCCCCGGCGTGCCGGATCAGTTCAGGACCCATTGGCCATCGACGGAGCGCAGCCGGGCCGGGCCAACCCAGTCGGCATGGGCGACGTGGACCGAATGGATGATCGCCTCGATTTCCCGGCGCCAGTGGTCAAGGAAGGCCTGCAGCCGGGGGAATGCGGGGGCGGTGTCGACCGTTTGCCAGACAAAGCTCTGAAGCACCTTCCGGTGGTCGGGCATGTAGTAAAGGATTTCGGTGGTGATCAGCCCGGCGCCCTGAAGGCGGGCCAGGAAATCCCGGTCAACGGTCATGTAGCTCTCCTTTTCACGTCGCCGCTCATGCGGCGAGGATGACGCCATGATTATGGAGCAATTGTGAAAGCGCAATAGTTTCAATGTGTTAGCAGCGCGCCGCCCAAGTGCTGCCAAACCCGCCCGGGTTTCAGAAAGTTCACCGTGAAAGTGTTGACGCCGGACCGGTGACTGACTATCTCCGGCGCATCGTTAGCAGTCCACTCGGGTGAGTGCTAAACGTGGGCGCTCTCCCTACTGCTGGCGACCAACTTCAACCCAAAGACCCGAGGTAAGTTATGATCGAAGAGGCAGTTAGAATGAAACTTCGTCCCCTGCATGACCGCGTTGTCGTGCGCCGCGTCAAGGAAGAAGAAAAGTCCAAGGGCGGGATCATCATCCCCGACACCGCGAAAGAAAAGCCCCAGGAGGGCATCGTGGTGGCCGTCGGCAAAGGCGCCCGCGGCGACGACAACGAAATCGTCCCGCTGGACGTTAAGCCGAAAGACCGCGTGCTGTTTGGCAAATGGTCCGGCACCGAAGTCACGATCGACGGCGAAGAGCTGCTGATCATGAAGGAAAGCGACATCATGGGCGTCCTGGAGAAGTAATCCCCGCCCCCTTTCCCTTCCCCAACCAATCAAAGAGGTAACTCACAATGGCAGCGAAAATTGTTGTTTTCGGCGCCGACGCCCGCGAGAAAATGCTCCGCGGCGTCGACATCCTGGCTAACGCCGTGAAAGTCACGCTCGGCCCGAAAGGCCGTAACGTGGTCATCGAGAAATCGTTCGGCGCCCCGCGCACGACGAAAGACGGCGTGACCGTCGCAAAAGAAATCGAGCTTGAAGACAAGCTGGAGAACATGGGCGCCCAGATGCTGCGCGAAGTGGCATCGAAAGCGAACGACACCGCCGGTGACGGCACCACGACCGCCACGGTTCTCGCCCAGGCGATCGTCCGTGAAGGCATGAAGCGCGTCGCCGCGGGCATGAACCCGATGGACCTGAAACGCGGCATCGACAAGGCTGTGGCCGAAGTCGTCTCCGACCTCGCCCACCACGCCAAGAAGGTGAAAACCAACGAAGAGATCGCCCAGGTCGGCACGATCTCGGCCAACGGTCAGGTCGAAATCGGCGCGATGATCGCCGAAGCGATGGCGAAAGTCGGCAACGAAGGCGTCATCACGGTTGAAGAGGCAAAAGCTCTCGAGACCGAACTCGACGTCGTCGAAGGCATGCAGTTCGACCGCGGCTATATCAGCCCCTACTTCATCACCAACGCCGACAAGATGACGGTCGAGCTGGATGACCCGCTGATCCTCCTGCACGAGTCGAAGCTGTCGAGCCTGCAACCGCTGCTGCCGATCCTCGAAGCAGTCGTCCAGTCGCAGAAGCCCCTGCTCATCATTGCTGAAGACGTTGATGGCGAAGCCCTCGCCACGCTCGTCGTCAACAAGCTGCGCGGCGGCCTTCGCATTGCAGCCGTGAAGGCACCGGGCTTCGGCGACCGCCGCAAGGCCATGCTGCAGGACATCGCTGTCCTCACGGGCGGCCAGGTCATCTCCGAAGACCTCGGCATCAAGCTTGAGAACGTCGGCATGGAAATGCTCGGCAAAGCCAAGCGCGTCTCGATCGACAAGGACAACACGACCATCGTCGACGGCTCGGGCAAGAAGAAAGATATCGAAGCCCGCGTCAGCCAGATCCGCAAGCAGATCGACGACACCTCGTCGGACTATGACAAGGAGAAGCTGCAAGAGCGTCTCGCGAAACTTGCCGGCGGCGTTGCCGTGATCAAGGTTGGCGGTGCGACGGAAGTCGAAGTGAAAGAGAAGAAAGACCGAGTCGATGACGCGCTCAACGCAACCCGCGCGGCTGTCGAAGAAGGCATCGTTCCGGGCGGCGGCGTGGCCCTGCTGCGCGCTTCCAAGAATATCGGCGTGGTTGGCGTGAACGACGACGAGAAAGCCGGTATCGACATCGTGCGCAAAGCGCTCGAAGCGCCGATCCGCCAGATCGCCGAGAACGCCGGCGTTGAAGGTTCGGTGGTCGTCAACACGATCCTCCAGAACAAAGGCCGTGCATACGGCTTCAACGCCCAGACCGAAGAGTATGGTGACCTGGTTGCCATGGGCGTCATCGATCCGGTGAAGGTGGTCCGTTCGGCCCTCCAGAACGCGGCCTCGGTTGCCAGCCTGCTGATCACGACGGAAGCCGGCATTGCCGAAGCTCCGAAGAAAGACTCGGGCGGCGGCGGCGGAATGGGCGGCGGCATGGGCGGCATGGGCGGCATGGACTTCTAAGTCCCGCCCCTTCCCCTACCCACAAAACGAGCGGCCCTCCGGAGAAATCCGGGGGGCCGTTTCCTTTGGGTCATCATTGCGGGCAAAGGCCCTCATCCGTAGCATCGGAAAAAACAGAACTGCGGAGGAAATGATGGACTGGAATTTCGGCGACATGCTGGATGCCGTTGGCGCGGCGCTTGGCCCGGACGATCTGGCCCTTGCGCATGGCGACCGGAAAATCTTCTGGCCAGAGTTTACCGCCCGCACCAACCGGATGGCGCGCGCGCTCATCACCCAGGGCGCCAAGGCTGGCGACAAGGCCGGCTTCTACATGCGCAACCAACCGGAATACATGGAGGCCATGGCGGCGTGCTTCAAATCGGGCCTCTCGCCGGTCAACGTCAACTATCGCTATCTCGATGATGAGCTTGTCTACATCATCGACAATTCAGACTCTTCGGTCGTGTTCTTCGACTCCGAGTTCCTCGCCGAAGTCGAGCGCGTGCGTCAGCGCCTGCCCCGCGTTGTGGCCTGGGTGCAGATCGGCGGCGACACGGTCGCGCCGTTTGCCAAGGGCTATGAAGCGCTGGCGACGACGGGCGACCCTTCCCCGATCGCGGGCAAGCGCTCGGGCGACGACATGTTCCTGCTCTACACGGGCGGCACCACCGGCCTGCCGAAAGGCGTGATGTGGACGCACAACATCTGGCGCGAGGCCAGCATGGAAGGCGTGCGCAAGATGGGTCTGCCGGTGCCGGAGACGATGGATGAGCATGTCCAGAACGCGCTGACGGTTGGCCGCTTCTCACGCCAGCTGCCGGCTTGCCCGCTGATGCACGGCACGGGCTGGTTCACCGCGATGGGCGCCATGCTGAATGGCGGCGCGGTGGTGACGCTATCCGAGAAAGCGAGATTCAGTCCTGCGAACCTCTGGGATACGGTGCATGCGACCGGCGTGACTTCGATGGCGATCGTCGGCGATGCGTTTGCCAAGCCGATGTTGCAGACGCTGGACGAGAACCCGGGGCGCTGGAACTTGTCCAGTGTACTGAACATCGTGTCGTCGGGCGTCATGTGGAGCGCGGAAGTAAAGCAGGGATTGCTGAAACATATTCCGCAGACGGCGCTGACCGACAGTTTCGGCGCGTCCGAAGCCGTCGGCTTCGGCTCGTCGATCACCACGGCGGCCGGCGGTACGCAGACCTCGAAGTTCGAGATCGGCCCGAGCTGCAAGGTGTTCACCGAGGATGACCGCGAAGTTGAACCCGGCAGTGGCATTCCGGGCTTCATCGCGCGGGGCGGCGCGGTGCCACTCGGCTATTACAAAGACCCCGACAAAACGGCGAAGACCTACAAGACAATAGGCGGAATGCGTTACGCCATCCCGGGCGACTGGTGCACGGTGGAAGTGGATGGCTCGATCACGCTGCTGGGGCGCGGCTCGAACTGCATCAATACAGCCGGCGAGAAAGTTTATCCTGAGGAAGTCGAGGAGACGCTGAAGTCTCACCCGGCCGTGCGCGATGCGCTGGTGGTCGGCGTGCCGGATGACAAGTGGGGACAGGCCGTCACAGCGGTCGTCTCACTTGAGCGGGATGTGTCCGAAGACGAACTGCGTGCCTTTGTTCAGGGCAAGCTGGCGCGCTACAAGGCGCCGAAGCGCGTGCTGTTCAAGGACAATCTGGGCCGGGCGCCGAACGGCAAGGCGGACTATAAGTCGATCAAGGAATTCGCCCTGAAGGCACTCGGCCTCTAGCGTCAGCTCTTGCGGCGCACGGTGCGGAACACCGCATCGGCGCGCGCGGCCAGGGCGCCGTCTTCCTTGACGACCATCGCCGTGACATGGACGAATTCGCCGTCGATGAACGTGACCGAAGGATGGGCGACGATCCACTCCCCTTCCCGGGCGATTTCCATGAATTCGATGGTCAGCTTGATCGTGACCGACATCTTGCCGGTTGCGGACCAGACGGCCCAGGCGAGCGCACTGTCGGCGAAGGCAGACACCATGCCGCCGTGCATGAAGCCCATACCGTTGCAGTGTCGGTCGAGCACCCAGAGGCCGGTGCGGATGTCGCCCTCGGCGGTCGCGCGGTAGCTCGGGCCGTTATGAATGGTGAACTTGCCGCGCGACGGCGTCAGGGCAAACCCTGCACGCGGCTCGCGGACCGGCAGGCCAGCGTCAGCCACCCCGGCTTCCGAAGATCGGATGCTGAACCGTGTCGCCCGGCTGGATGCCGAGCTCCTTGGCGCGGCCACCCGGAATTTCGAGAACAGCGCGAACCGGGACGCCCGGGCCAAGCGAGCGGGTGGATCCCGGCACGGCGTTGCGGGCGATGGCGATCACCTGTCCGTCGGCGTCGATGAACAGCATGTCGAGCGAGATCAGCGTGTTCTTCATCCACATGCTGGCCTGGCGGACTTCGCCGAAATCGAACAGCATGCCGGCATCCGGCGCCATGCTTTCCCGGAACATCATGCCCTGGGTGATCGCCTCGGGCGTGTTGGCGATTTCAACCGTGAAGGCATGGGTGGCCTCGTCGGTCTTGATCGACAGCGGCGCGGTCGCGAGCTGGGCGAAGGAAAGCTGGGCGAGGAAGGCCAGCGCGGCGGCGAAAGCGAGGATGAAACGGATCATGGCCGCAGGAATAGAGGGCCCGAACGCAGGCGGCAAGCGGCTCTTCGCTGTTCAGCGGCGCGGGCGCACCGTCAGGACGTGCGCCCCCTTGGCACCCGTCTCGATGACAACCTCAATGAGCGTGCCGGGCTCGATCTCCTCGTAACCGGCCCTGCGCAGGGCCACAGCGTGCACGAAAATGTCGGCTTCGCTGCCGTCCCGGCGGACAAAGCCGTAACCGCGGGCCTTGTTAAACCATTTCAGCGTCACGGTCTCGTAGTCTGGCCGGTCGCCGCGCTCCTTGGCGACAGCGGCCCGGGGGCGCTCCATCTCGATGATGTGGACAGTCTGCCAACCGCGTTCCTTGCGCACCGCGTCGCAGACGATCTTGGCGCCTTCGTCGGCAATGGTTTCGCCAAAATCGCGCAGGCAGGAAATGTGCAGCATCACGTCGCCGGTCAGCGTCGCGTCGGACGTCGATTCCGCAACGATGAAGCCATAACCCTTTGCCGTGTCGAACCATTTTACGTGCCCGATCACTCGGACGACCGGTTCGCCGGACGGATCAGGCTCGCTTCTGGCCACGCTATTCGTCATCAACCCATTTCCCCTGACGCGAAACTAGTGCGGCAAAACGCACTTGTCACGCGATGTTCACAAGCACCCCATGATTCGGGGCACCTCATCGTCAACACTTGCGGCAAAATGAGGGCATCAAACCTGGCAGTCCCTAGGGGAGTCGAACCCCTCTTTTCAGGTTGAAAACCTGACGTCCTAACCGATAGACGAAGGGACCGCACCGGTTTGAGAGGCGCGATATAGCGGCTGATTCAGGACAGGGCAACCCACCCGTTCAGCGATTGACGCAGAATGTTCAGAGCCGAGTGACATCAATGATTTCAAGCTGGACGCGCTGCCGGCCATTCCAGGTGTCTGCCTTCAGGCGGCCTGCGAGATTGAACCGCCCGCCCTGGCGCAGCGCATCGCCGATCGGCGTGCCTTCGGCGCGCCAGACGATGGCATCGAGGCGGCCGGTGGAATCCTCGGCCGTGAACTTCAAATGTTGCGTGCCGACGCGGCGGATTCCCGTGGCGTTGACGTCACGCAGCATGAACACCGGCTCCGGTGCGCCGACCCCGAACGGGCCGAGCGAAGCGACGCGTTCGATGAGCTCAGGCGTTGCCGCGCCGGGCGCCACGACCGCGTCGATATCCATGTCGAGCGCCGCGTCGCGCTCGGCGGCGAAGGCTGACATGTGATCCAGCATCCAGGCATCGAAGGCGGGCAATTGAGAGGGATCGAGGCTGAGGCCGCCGGCCATCGCGTGGCCGCCGCCGGACAGGATAACGCCCTGACGGGCCGCTTCCGAGATCGCCGCGCCGAGGTTCACGCCCTTGACCGAACGGCCGGAGCCCTTGGCGACCGGGCCGAGGCCGTCGCCCCAGCCGATGACGATGCTGGGAAGGTGGAACCGGTCCTTGAGGCGGCCGGCAACGATGCCGATCACGCCGGGGTGCCAGCCCTCCCCGGCGGCGATCAGCACGCCGCGGCCGGGCTGCGCCCCGAGGGCGCGTTCGGCCTGCGCGGTGGCGGCGTCGAGGATCGCGCTTTCGAGCGCCTTGCGTTCGTCATTCAGCGCATGGAGTCGCTCGGCGAGTTCGATGGCTTCCTGCCGGTCATCGGTAGCGAGCAGTTTTGCAGCGAGCCAGGGATCGCCGACACGGCCGCCGGCGTTGAGGCGCGGACCAAGAAGGAAGGTCGCGTGGTAGACCGTTTCGATCTTGCCGATGCCGGAGACATCCGCGAGCGCGCGCAGGCCGATATTCTGGTCGCGCGCCATCATGCTGAGGCCCTGACGGACGAAGGCCCGGTTGACGCCGTGCAGCGGGGCCATGTCGCACAGCGTGCCGAGGGCACAGAGGTCGAGCAGCGGCAGGATATCCGGCAGGCCGCCGTCGGGCGCGATGCCGCGCTCGCGGGCGAGCCGGTTCATCGCGGCGACGAAGACGTAGACGACGCCGGCGGCGGCAAGGTGCCCCTGCCCTGAATTGCAGTCGGGGCGGTTGGGATTGACGAGGGCGGCGGTGATTGGGACTTCGCCAGACATCAGGTGGTGGTCGATGACCACGACCGGAAGATCAATCGCGCTCGCCTCATCGAGGGCGCGGACGGCGGCGGCGCCGCAGTCCACCGTGATGACGAGTTGGGCGCCTTGTCCCTTGAGATAGCGGACGGCTTCCGGCGAGGGGCCGTAGCCCTCTTCCAGCCGGTCCGGCACGTAGAGGCCGAGATCACGCCCCCAGCCCCTGAAGTACCGGGCGAGGATGGCCGAGGAAGTTCCTCCATCGACGTCATAGTCCGCGAAGACCACGACTTTGCGTCCGTCGAGGATGGCATCGAGGACGATGCCGGCGGCCTTATCCATGTCGGCGAAGCTGCTCGGGTCCGGGAAGAAGGCGCGCAGCGTGGGCGCCAGGTAACCCGGCGCGTCTGCAGCCTGGACACCGCGCGCGGCCAGCAGGCGGGCGAGCAAGTCTGACCCGCCGACCATCGGCATCAAGGACTGCACGCTGCGCTGATCCGGCTCGGCCAGCCGCCAGCGGCGTCCGCCCACGGACAGGGCGGGCGGTTCCGGCGGCGGAACGGGAGTCTTCTTGGCAGCTTGGGACATCGGGGGCGCCATGGCGAATCAGAGGTGAGCTTAGCCCGCTCCCGCCCCAAACAGAATGGCTGCGCCACAGGACCGCTTCCCCCGGACTGGCGCTCCTGCGCCTAAGCCCTTATTGGCAGGCAAACGTTACGGAGACTCGGCACATGATCCCTCGCTACACGCGCCCGGAAATGGCAGCGATCTGGACCCCTGAGAGCCGGTTCGGCATCTGGCTGGAGATCGAGACCCTCGCCGCCGAAGCGATGGAAGAGATGGGGACGATCCCGAAAGGCGTAAGCAAGGCCGTGCGCGAACGGGCCGCCTTCGAGGTGGACCGGATCGACGAGATCGAGCGCGAAGTGAAGCATGACGTGATCGCCTTCCTTACCAACGTGGCGGAGCATGTCGGCGATGAAGCGCGCTTCCTTCACCTCGGGATGACCTCGTCAGATGTTCTGGATACCTGCCTCAACGTGCAGCTGGTGCGTGCGGCAGACCTCATGCTGGGCGGGATCGACCGGGTGCTTGCCGCGCTGAAGAAGCGGGCGATGGAGTTCAAATACACACCGACTATCGGGCGCAGCCACGGCATCCATGCCGAGCCGACGACCTTTGGCGTGAAGCTGGCGGGCTTCCATGCCGAGTTCCAGCGCGCGCGCCAGCGCCTCCTGATCGCTCGCGATGAGGTTGCGACCTGCGCGATTTCCGGCGCGGTGGGCACATTCGCCAACATTGATCCGCGCGTCGAGGCGCATGTCGCGGCCAAGCTTGGCCTCAGGATCGAGCCGGTATCGACGCAGGTCATCCCGCGTGACCGGCATGCGATGTATTTCGCGGTTCTGGGCGTCATCGCCTCGTCCGTCGAGAGGTTGGCGACGGAGATACGGCATCTTCAGCGTACGGAAGTGCTTGAGGCGGAGGAGTATTTCTCCGCCGGGCAGAAGGGCTCATCGGCGATGCCGCACAAGCGCAACCCGGTATTGACGGAAAACCTGACGGGCCTCGCCCGTCTTGTACGGTCTGCGGTGACACCGGCGCTCGAGAACGTCGCACTGTGGCACGAGCGGGATATCTCCCACTCCTCGGTCGAACGCGGCATTGGCCCGGATGCGACCATCCATCTCGACTTCGCGCTGCACCGTCTCGGCGGCGTGGTCGAAAACCTCGTCGTCTATCCCGAGAACATGCTGCGCACGATCAACAGCATGGGCGGCCTGCACAATTCCCAGCGCATCCTGTTGGCGCTTGTCGAAGCGGGAGCGAGCCGCGATGAGGCCTATCGCCTGGTGCAGCGCAACGCCATGCGCACCTGGAAGAAGGAAGGCGACCTGAACGTGCTGCTGAAGGGTGATCCGGACGTCACGGCGCGGCTCAAGCCGGCCGAAATCGATGCGCTGTTCGACCTCGAGTATCATTTCAAGCACGCCGACACGATCTTCGCGCGAGTCTTCGGCGAATAGGCGCCGGCCAGCGTTGACGCGGACATCAGCGGCCCCATGATGCAGTTTGGACTGAACACACAGAATGGGGCCATCCATGAAACGCATCCTCTACGCGCTGCCGGCAGCGCTGCTCGCCGCCTGTGCGCCTGATGTCGCGACCGCGCCGGTCGAAACGAACTCTGAAGTTGCACCCGCCGAGACGCCTGTGGGCGCGTTTCACCAGAGCCTGATGGTACTCGACAGCCATCTCGACACGCCGGCTTATTTCCACACGCCGGAGTATGATTTCTCCAAGCGGGGCGACTTCGACGTCGAAGGCACACACGTTGACTTGCCGCGCATGAATGAAGGCGGCCTCGATGGCGGGTTTTGGGTCATCTTCACGACGCAGGGGCCGCTGGATGCCGCCTCCTACAATTCCGCCCGCACGATCGCCGTGCTGCGCCAGATCGCCATCCGCGAAATGGCTGCCAAGTACGCAGCGGAAACCGAGTTGGCCTTCACAGCGGCCGATGCGGAGCGCATCTTTGCGAATGGCAAGAAGATCGTTTTCCAGAGCATGGAGAATTCCTATCCGCTGGGTACGGACGTTTCTCTGCTTGAGACGTTCTATATCGGCGGCTTGCGGATGATTGCGCCGGTACACTTCCGCAACAACCAGTTTGCCGACAGCGCAACGGATGTGGCGCCCGTGCACGGCGGCCTCAGCCCGCTGGGCGAAGAACTGGTGCGGGAGGCCAATCGCCTCGGCCTCGTGCTTGATGGCTCCCATGCGTCCGACGATACGGTGCGGGACATGCTGGCGCTGTCGACCACTCCGATCATACTTTCGCATTCGGGCCCGAAAGGCGTCTACGACCATCCGCGCAACCTGCCGGATGACCTTCTGAAAGCAATTGCCGATGATGGCGGCGTGATCCAGATCAACGCCTATGGTTCGTATCTGGAAGCGCTCACGGCGTCGCCGGAGCGGCTGGCGGCCATTGCCGAACTCGAAGCGCAATACGGCGCCGATACCTCCACGATGCCGCCAGAGACGCTTCAGGCTTACCGCGACGCGCGCACGGCGATGAACAAGCAGTTCCCGCCCCCGCGCTCGACCTTCGAGAAGTTCATGGAGCACCTGCTCTACACGCTCGAACTGGTAGGCGCAGACCATGTCGGCATCGGCGCGGATTGGGATGGCGGCGGCGGCGTGGATGGCATGAAGGACGTGACCGACCTGCCGAAGGTGACCGCAGCGCTGCTGGAAGCAGGTTACTCGGAAGAGGATGTCGCAAAGATCTGGGGCGGCAACATGCTGCGTCTTGTTCGCGAAGCCGAAGCCGCGCGCACGGCAACGGTCGTTTCGCCGCCAACACTGAACTAGACGCGCCGCATACCGGGCTTGCCGCGCGGGCAAGGATTGATCTGGCTCACCCTCGGGCGAAAACTCGCCGCAGAACAGAGGGAGCGAGACAGATCATGACCAGCCCATATTTCGACCTGACCGGAAAGGTCGCGCTCGTGACCGGCGGCAGCCGCGGCCTCGGCTACCAGATGGCCAAGGCCTTCGCACTGCACGGCGCGGATGTCATCGTGGCAAGCCGCAAGCTCGACAATTGCGAAGCGGTGGCGGCCGAGATCCGCGCGATGGGCCGGCGGTCGCTCGCCCACGCCGCGCATTGCGGACGCTGGGACGATATCGACCATCTGATCGAGGCGTCTTACGCTGCCTTCGGCCGGGTGGACATTCTCGTCAACAATGCCGGCTCCGGCCCGCGCATGGCGAGCCATGAGGTGACCGAAAGCCTGTTCGACAGCGTGCTAAACCTCAACTTCAAGGGTCCGTTCCGGCTGGCAAGCCAGGTGGCGAAGCGGATGGCTGACGGGGATGGCGGCAGCATCATCAACATCTCGTCTTCGGGCAGTCTCGTGCCGCTGCCGCATGTCGTGCCCTACGGATCGGCCAAGGCGGCGCTGAACGCTATGAGCCTCTCACTGGCCCACGAGTATGCGCCCAAGGTGCGGGTCAACACCATCTGCCCGGGCCCCTTCCTGACCGACATATCCAAGGCCTGGCCCGAGGAAATGCGCCAATCTGCCGACAATGCCCTGCGCCGGCCGGGCCATCCGGACGAGATCATCACGGCGGCGCTTTACCTCGCCAGCCCCAGCTCCAGTTTCACGACCGGTTCGCTGCTCCGCGTGGACGGCAGCGCAGCCTGATTCCCGCATTTTTTGCCGGATCGCCCTTGCAAAGCTCCGCTCGCCCGTTAAACGATACATTATTACATTACGGAGCTAGCGACATGAAACGGGTAATCTTCGCCACAGCAGTCTCGGCACAGGCCCTTATGGGTTATGCATCGGCGCAGGAAAGCGACGCATCGCGGCGCCTTGAGCCGATCATCATCACCAGCGCGCCCGGCCCGGACCGGTCTGCAGACGAGCTGATCGGCAACGCCACAGCCATCGACCGCGAGGGGATTGTCGAGGATCTGGCTTCTACGCTCGGCGACACGCTCTCCGGCGAACCCGGCATCGCCTCCACTTTCTTCGGCCAGGGCGCCAGCCGCCCGGTACTGCGCGGCCTTGGTGCCGAGCGGGTGCAGGTGCTGACCAATGGCATCGGTGTGATCGACGTCTCCGCCGCCAGCCCTGACCACCAGGTGACGGCGGACGGCATCGATGCCGACAAGATCGAAATCCTGCGCGGGCCCGCAGCCCTCGCCTATGGCGGTCAAGCGATTGGCGGCATCGTCAACGTGATTGACGGGCTGATTGCCGAAACCCTGCCGGAGGCGCCGGTGTCGGGCGATCTGCTGGGCGCCTATAACAGCGTCAATGAAGGCACCGAACTGGCAGGGCGCGCGAAGTTCACCGCAGGCCCCCTCGTCTTCGCCCTGACTGCGTCTCAGCGCGACTTCGGAAATTATGACGTACCCGGATTTGTTGAATCGGCCCGCCTGCGCGCGCTCGAGGAGGCGGAAGATCCGCCAGCGCCCGGCGAAGAAGAAGATGAGGCGACCGGCCAGGTCGACAACTCCGATCTCGATACAGAAACCTATGGCGCAGGTCTTTCCTGGGTGGGCGACAAGGGCTTTGCCGGTATCGCGATCCGCCGTCAGGAAGCAACCTATGGCTTGCCGGGCCATGCGCACGAAGAAGAAGCCCCCTTGCCCGGCGCTCCGGTCGAGGAAGAAGAGGAGCCCTTCATCGGTCTCGAGCAGACGCGCTACGATGCACGGGCCGGTATCAATCTTGATGGCAACGTGATCACGCGTATCACGGGTACGATTGCCTTCGCCGACTACGCGCACACCGAGTTCGAGGCGCCAGGCGTTGCGGGAACCGTGTTCGAAACCAAAGGCTGGGAAGCACGCGGGGAAATCGATCACGCCATCGCCGGCTTCGAAGGCGCCCTTGGCGTCCAGCTGCTCGACAAGGAACTGGAAACCGCGGGCGAAGAGGCGTTCATCACGGCGACCGACACCCAGTCCGTTGCAGTCTTTCTATACGAGGCGCGCGAATGGGAGAGCGGCGTAGGGATCGAAGGCGGTGCGCGGATCGAGCGCCTGAAGCATGACAATATCGACGCGGGCGAAGCGGAGTTCGACCTCTTCAGCGCCTCCGGCGGCATCCACAAGCACTATGGCAGCGGCCTCTTCATTGGCGGCCAGGTCAGCTATACCGAACGCGCTCCTAACGAGAGCGAGTTGTTCGCCTTTGGCCCGCACCTTGCGACCAGCCAATTCGAAGTGGGCGACACGACGCTCGACAAGGAACGCGGCCTCAACCTTGAAGGTACCGTCCGTTGGCGGAATGACTGGCTGACGCTCGGGGCGAACGTGTTCGCGACGAACTTTTCCGATTTCATCTTCCTGACCCCGGGCACCATCGACGAAGGCGACGGTCCGGTCGACGAAGCCGACGGTCTTCCGGTCTTCGTCTTCGCGCAGGATGACGCGACCTTCACCGGCGGAGAGATCTACGGCGAAGCCATCTTTGATGGCGGCCCCCTCGGCGCGACCTGGTCGGTCAAGGGCGGCCTCGACTTCGTGAATGCCGAGCTGGACAATAATGGCAACGTGCCCTTCGTGCCGCCAGTGCGGCTCACGGCGGATGCAAAGGCCGAATGGCGCCTCTTCGAAATCGGGGCCGGCATCGAATGGGCTGGTGACCAGGACGAGGTTGGCGTTGACCAGCTGGCAACGGACGGCTATACGCTGGTCAACGTGCAAGGCGCGCTGAACCTCTCCGAACTGGGCTTTGGAGCAGAAGGCACGCAGGCCTTCATCCAGGTCCGTAACGCCACCGATGAAGAAGCCCGCCTCGCGACGTCGGTCCTGAAAGACCTCCTCCCGCTTCCAGGCCAGAACATCCGCGCGGGGCTGCGCGTCGCCTTCTGAGGCGCCGCGTCAGAGACGGAACTCCGGCATCCAGGCTTGCAGCAAGGCCTGTTTCTGCCGGAGCGCCGTCTCTGCCATTTCCTGGGTGCGTATGAGGAAGCGGATCTGATCCATCGGCCGGATTTGCCCCATCAGGTGAAGGTCGGCCCGGATCACCTGCAGCAAGTGGGGATAGCCGCCTGTCGTCTGGCCATCCGCCAGCAACAGGAAGCCGCGCCCTTGGGGCGTGACTTGCAGCGCGCCGGGAAAGACAGCCGAACTCGGACGTGACGCGCCGCCATCGAAACCCGGAAAGCTGCCTTCCAGTTCGATTCCCATCCGGCTGAGGCGCGCCGTGGCGTGGAATGGACCCTCGGTCACCGCGCTCCCTGCAACCCAATCCGGCCCGGCGACCGCCCGAAGGGCAAAACTACGCGAGACCGGCAAGCGAAGTGACTCTGGTGTTTCCAAGGGAGAAACATCCGGGAGAGTGTTCAATTCCAGCTGGTCACCCTTTCGCAGAACGCGGCCCTGATGGCCGCCCAAGGCCGCCGGCAGATAGGTCGAGGACGAACCAAGAAACGTCTCGCACTCCAGCCTTCCGTTTACGGAGAGATAGATCCGGGCGCCTGCCATTGCTGCGCCGATCTCGACCAGCTCCCCGGCCCTCACCTTCAACGTGCGATGCTGCGCCGCTTCAGTGCCTGCAATGCGCACCAGCGCCGGGGCACCCGCAACCGCAATCTGCACATCCGCCTCGAACCGGAAGGCCGCAGGCCCGTAGGCGATCTCGATGGAGGTCGCTTCAGGCGATTGCCCCACGAGCCGGTTTGCAAGCGCCATCGACACCGCATCCGCGGGACCGCTGGCTGGCACGCCGGCATGGCGAAAACCTGTGCGCGCGCCAGCCTGCACGGTCGCCTGCACACCGGGATCGATCACCGTGAGCATCACGGGGCACCCTTCCCGCGCAAGGTCACCCGGTCGCCCGGCTGGAGGCGGAAGGGATCATCGCGCGACTTGTCGAACAGAGACGTCCTGACCCGGCCAACGATCGGCCAGCCACCGGGGCCCTCCAGCGCGTAAAGCCCGATCTGCCCCGTGATTAGACCGATGGACCCGGCTGGCACTTGAGCGCGCGGATGAGACAACCGCTCGGCCTGCAATTCCGGCTCAAGCCCGGCAAGATAGGCAAATCCGGGCGTGAACCCCAGCAGGTCCACGCTGAGCAAGGAACCCTCGATCAACTGGACAATCTCGGCTTGTGTCGTTCCAGCGGCTTCGGCAATTCGCGCGAGGTCCGGCCCGGCGCTGCCGCCGAAATCGGCCTCCAGAACATGTTCGTTCCCCGCTGCCTGCGCAGCATCATCGAGCTTCGCCAAGGCGGCACCCAGCCTCGTGCGCGCCGCCTCCATCCCCTCCGCATGCGGATCAAAGGCGACAGTCACATCCTGCTTGCCGGGAACAATCTCGCGCCAGTTCGCATCCCGCCGAAGCTGCCGTGCAATCGCGTGGCGCACGTCTCCACTGCCGCAAAGCACGCGGAGGGCGTCGTCTCCGCAGGCCAAAATGGCAAAGCGCGCGGGCTTCATGCGAGGATGGTGACACCCGCCTCGACGAGCCCGGCCCGGATGGCGCGCGCGTGTTCCGCCGCGCCGGGCGTATCGCTGTGCAGGCAGAGCGTGCGGATGGGCAGCGCAATCGCTCCGCCGCCGCGAACGTTGACCACGCCGCGGGCCGCAAACTGCACGGCCTGGGCCAGCACGCTGCGCGTGTCTTCGAGCACCGCGCCTTCGAATTGCCTCGGCGTGAGCGAGCCATCGGGCTCATAGGAGCGGTCGGCAAAGCCTTCGGGGATGAACACGAGGCCCGCCCGGGCCGTGGCGGTTTCCAGCGCCGAGTTGGGCGGCCCGATGATTTCGGGAATGGCCCAGTCTGCCGCCACGCTGGCGATCACGCGCGCGATGTTCAGGTCCTTGGCGGCGTCATTGTAGAGCGCGCCGTGCGGCTTCAGGTGTTCGATCCGCATGCTTTCGGTATGCGCGACCTTGTCGAACAGATGGATCTGCGCCTCAAGTGTGCGCCTGAGCTCGGCCGGCGAAAGCTGCATCGACCGGCGGCCGAAATTCTCGCGGTCCGGATAGGAGGGATGCACGCCGGCCTGCACGTCCTGCTCCTGCGCCCGGCGCATCGTGATGCGGACGGTTGCGGCATCTCCCGCATGGCCACCGCACGCGATGTTGCAGCGGGTCACCACCTCGAGCATGGCGGCATCAATCGCGCGGCCTTCCTCACCGGGAAGTTCGCCGAGATCCGCATTGAGACAGAGCACCTTGCTCATGGCCAGACTCCTGCCGCCCTCAGGATAAGCCTTGCCCCAAGTCCGACCGTGACCACAAGCACCAAGCCGCCAAGAAGGTTCTGAACCGGAGAGTTCACGTGTTCGCCAAGCAGGCTGCGCCGGTTCATGGCGACCAGCAGGAAAACGGCGATCACCGGCAGCAGGATGCCGTTGGCCACCTGAGCGGTGAGGATGACCGACAGCGGATTGAACCCCATCAGGGCAATGCCCGCCCCGATGACCAGCACCGCCATCGCAACAGCGCGGAACAGCGGCCCGCGCGGCGGCGCGCCCGCCAGTTCGCAGACCGCATAGGCGGCCGCCATCGGCGCGGTGATCGCGGAACTGAGGCCCGCTGCCAGAAGGCCGATGCCAACGAGATAACGCGCCAGCGTCCCGTATGCCGGCTCGATGGCCAGCGCGAGATCGGCGCCGGACTTGATGGCCGTTCCCGACGCGAAGAGGCTGGCCGCGGCGGTCACAAGAATGAAGATCGAGATCAAACCGCCGAGGCCAACCGAGACCTGCGTATCCCGGCGCGCCTCCAGCAGTGCGGCGGCGCCCCTCCCCGCCCAGCGCTCGCGCGAGGCGGAGGCATGCAGGAACAGGTTGTAGGGCACGATGGTGGTGCCGATCAGCGCTATCGCGGTGAACAGGCTGCCTTCCGGCAGGCGCGGCACCAAGCCTGCGGCCAGCTGCCCGAGGTCCGGCCGCGTGATCAGTACACTGCCGGTAAAGGCGAGGCTCATCAGGATCACCAGCGCAATCAGGATGCGCTCGAGCAGCTTGTAGCTGCCGGTCAGCAACAGTACGCCCGCAAACACCGTGAGGCCCGAGACCAGCATCCAGCGCGCGACTCCGGCGCCCTGAAGGATCGCCTCGCCCCCAAGCGCTGCGCCTGTCAGATTGCCCGCCTGATAAGCTGCATTGCCCATGCCGAGCGCGATAACCACGAGCACACCGAGGGCAAGTTTCACCGCGCGGCTGCCCGCGCCGGCCATCAGCGCCTCGCCCAGCCCCTTGCCGGTGACCACGCCCAGGCGCGCCGACATCTCCTGCAGGATGATCGTGGCGGCGGTTGCGAACACCAGCGCCCAAACCAGCGCATAGCCGAAGTTCGCGCCTGCCAGCGTGCAGGCCGTCACCGTGCCCGGCCCGATGAAGGCCGCGGTGACCAAAGTACCCGGGCCAAGCGAGAGTTTCATGCGCCTAGATATGCAGCGCGCGGCCTTCGGCGTCGAGCACGGCTTCGTGCATGGTCTCGGAAATCGTCGGGTGCGCGAAGACCGTGTGCATCAGGTCCTGCTCGGTCAGCTCGCCCTGACGCGCGATGACATAGCCCTGGATCAGCTCGGTAACTTCCGCCCCGATCATGTGCGCGCCCAGAAGCTCGCCGGTCTTCTTGTCGAAGATCGTCTTCACCAGCCCCTGCTCCGCGCCCATGGCGATGGCCTTGCCATTGCCGATGAAGGGGAAGCGGCCGACCTTGATGTCGTGGCCCTTGGCCTTCGCGGCGGCCTCCGTCAGGCCGACACTGGCGACCTGCGGATGCGAATAGGTGCAGCCGGGGATGTTGGACGCATCGAACGGCTCGGCATGGTTTTTTCCAGCGATGCCTTCGACGCAGGTGACGCCCTCATGGCTCGCCTTGTGCGCCAGCCAGGGCGGGCCGGTGAGATCGCCGATGGCGTAAAGGCCGGGCACGCCTGTCTTGCCAAAACCATCCACGATCACATGCGTCTTCTCGACCTTCACGCCGAGCGCTTCGAGGCCGAGATTCTCGACATTGCCGACGATACCGACAGCGAGGATGGCGCGGTCGAATTCCTTCGTTTCCTTCTTGCCATCCTTCGTCGTGATGTCCGCCGTGACGACATTCTTGCCGACCTTGACGTTCTCGACCTTCGCGCCGGTGAGGATGTTGAAGCCCTGCTTCTTGAAGTCCTTCTCGGCCAGCGCGGAGATTTCCGCGTCCTCGACCGGCAGGATGCGGTCCATCACTTCGACAACCGTCACCTCGCTACCCAGCTCATTGTAGAAGCTCGCGAACTCGATGCCGATGGCGCCGGAGCCGACGACCAACAGGCGTTTCGGCATCACGTCCGGCGTCATCGCCTCGCGGTAAGTCCAGATCAGCTTGCCGTCGGCCACGAGGCCCGCCTGCGGAATGTCGCGCGCGCGGGCGCCGGTGGCGAGCATCACGTGTTTGGCCGTGTACGGCGTATCCTTGCCGTCCTTGCCCTTGACGATGACCTTCGGCGCAGGCGCCCCCTTCTCGAGGCGCGCGGTGCCTTCGATCACGTCGATCTTGTTCTTCTTCATCAAGAATTTCACGCCGTTCGACAGCTGCGAGGCAACGCCGCGCGAGCGTTTCACGACGGCTTCCAGGTCAAAGCTCGGATTCTCGATCTTCAGGCCGAAGGACTTGGCATGCTTGGCGAGGTGCAGCACCTCGGCGGAGCGCAGCAGGGCTTTTGTCGGGATGCAGCCCCAGTTGAGACAGATGCCGCCGAGGCTCTCGCGCTCGACAATGGCCGTCTTCATGCCAAGCTGGCTCGCGCGGATCGCCGCGACATAGCCGCCGGGGCCGGAACCGATGACGATGAGATCGTATTGGGTGCTCATGGTGTTCCTTCCGGCCTAAAGCAGCATCGCTTCGGGCGTTTCCACAAAGCGCTTGAATGCCGCGAGCCATTTCGCACCTTCGGCGCCGCCGATGACGCGGTGGTCGCAGGTCAGCGTGACGCTCATCACGGTACGCGCGACAATGGCGCCTTTCTCGTCCACGACTGCGCGCTTCTCGCCGGCGCCCACCGAGAGGATCATGCCCTCCGGCGGGTTGATGATCGAGGCGAAGGACTTGATGCCAAACATGCCGAGGTTCGAGATGGAGAACGTGCCGCCCATGTATTCCTGCGGCTTCAGCTTGCGCTCGCGGGCGCGGGCGGCGAGGTCCTTCATCTCCTCGGAAATCTCGGCGAGGCCCTTGCCTTCCGCCTTGAAGATCACCGGTGTGATCAGCCCGCCCTCGACCGCCACGGCAACCGAGATATTGGCGTGCTTGTGATAGGCGATGCCCTTGTCCGTGTACGACGCATTGCAGTCCGGCTCGTCGATCAACGCGAGCGCGGCGGCCTTGATCAGCAGGTCGTTGACCGAGATCTTCACGTCCTTCGGCGCGGCGGCGTTGATCGCGGCGCGGCTTTCCAGCAGGTTGTCGAGCGTGATGTCGATGTTCAGCGGGAAATGCGGCACCTGCATGAAGCTCTGCGTCAGGCGCTTGGCGACGGTCTTGCGCATGCCGTCCAGCGGCTTCAGTTCGTAAGTGTCCGGCGCATAGACGCGGTCGTCGAGGATTTGCGGCAGGATGAGGCCATCCGCGGTCATCGGCGCGCCGCTCTGGGCGGGTTGCGTGGCGCCAGGCTTCGCACTCTCCACATCGCGCCGGATGATCCGGCCATGCGGGCCGGAGCCCTTGAGGGCTTTCAGGTCGATGCCCTTGTTGGCTGCAATGCGCTTGGCGAGCGGCGAGGCCATGATGCGGGCGCCGCTCGGGCGCTCCATGACGGCGACGGCAGCCTGGGGAGCAGGTTTCGCCGCGGCGACCGGCGCAGGCGCTGCGGGCGCGGAGGATGTTGGAGCGGGTTTGGGTGCAGGCGCAGCTTCTGCTTTCGCCGGAGCCGCCGCAGGCGCCTTCACGTCGCCCGCGGTCTCGCCCTCTTCCAGCAGCACGGCGATCACGGCGTTGACCTTCACGCCTTCGGTGCCGGCGGGCACCAGCAGCTTGCCGACCTTGCCCTCATCGACCGCTTCGACTTCCATCGTCGCCTTGTCGGTCTCGATCTCGGCGATGATCATGCCGGACTTGACGGTGTCGCCTTCCTTCACCAGCCACTTGGCCAGCGTGCCCTCGTCCATCGTGGGGCTCAGCGCAGGCATCGTGATGTTGATAGGCATTATTTCGCCTCCCATGGATCGGGGCCATACTTGTTCGGCCCGGGCGTGCCCGGCGCGGCATAGATCATCCCGGCAAAGATCAATGCAATTATACTCCCAGTGAAGAATGAGATGACTGCGCCCGGCAGGTTTCCGCCAAGCCCCAGGAAGAGCGCCACGATCAGCAGACCGATGGCTATCGCAGACCAGAAAAGCGGCCACTTCGCAGACCAACCGATGTCATGCGCTCTACGAGCCAAAAACGCCGCGTTGACCCAAATGCCCGGAATTGCCGCAACTAAGGCCAGGCCATAAAGAAGCGGTCCGAACACAATGGAGCACAAGAGATTGACGAAAACGCCAAGCCCACTGAGTAGGCTGATGATTTGCGCGGTCGCCCCAAACCCTTGAGGATCGCTGAAAACAGAAGCAGAGCGCCCGCTGAAACTGAAACAGTCGAGAGACGGATCCAGATTGCGGTTAGGGTCAGACATCACCACTGCTCCTGACCTAGACATAACACACCTTCTTCGCTGCCGCGACGATGTCGTCCGCATTCGGAAGGCTCAGGGCTTCGAGGTTGGCCGCGTAAGGTAGTGGCACGTCTTTCTGGTGCACGCGGATCGGCGGGGCATCGAGATAATCGAAGGCTTCGGCCACGACTGTCGCAGCAATCTCCGCGCCGACGCCGAAGTAGCGCCAGCCTTCCTCGCAGCAGACGAGGCGGCTGGTTTTCTTGACGCTCTCGACCACCGTATCGGTGTCCAGCGGACGCAGCGTGCGCAGGTCGATCACCTCGGCGCTGATGCCCTCGGCCGCTAGCCGCTCGGCGGCCTGCAGCGCAAAGCCGACCATGCGCGAATGCGCGACCAGCGTCACATCCGTGCCTGCGCGCTTCACCGCCGCCTTGCCGATCGGCAGGACGAAATCGTCCCCGTCCGGCACCGGGAAAGACTGGCCATAAAGCAACTCATGCTCGAGGAAGACGACCGGGTTCGGGTCGCGGATTGCCGCCTTCAAGAGGCCCTTGGCATCGGCGGCGTCATACGGCGCGATGACCTTGAGGCCCGGGATCTGTGCGTACCAAGCCGAATAGTCCTGGCTGTGCTGCGCGCCGACGCGGCTGGCCGCGCCGTTGGGCCCACGGAACACGATCGGGCAACCCATCTGGCCGCCGCTCATGTAGAGCGTCTTGGCAGCCGAGTTGATTATATGGTCGATGGCCTGCATGGCGAAGTTGAAGGTCATGAACTCGACCACCGGACGCAGGCCCGCAAAAGCCGCGCCGACGCCGAGGCCCGCGAAGCCATGCTCCGTGATCGGTGTATCGATCACGCGGCGCTCGCCGAATTCCTGCAGCAGTTCGCGCGTCACCTTATAGGCGCCCTGGTACTGCGCGACCTCTTCGCCCATGACGAACACGCGCTCGTCGCGGCGCATCTCTTCCGCCATCGCATCGCGCAGCGCGTCGCGGACCGTAGTTTCGGTGAAGGTCGTGCCTCCAGGGAGTGAAGTATCGCTAAGCACGCTCACCCGTGGGCCATCATCCAAAGTCCGCTCATCCCGGCGAACGCCGGGACCCAGCGCCGGTTCCGCCTTGACGTCCGAAGTCTGGGCCCCGGCTTTCGCCGGGGTCAGCGGAGCGGCAGAGGCCACCTCCCCCTCTCCCGTCAGCACGGCGATCACCGCATTCACCTTCACGCCCTCGGTGCCTTCCGGCACCACGATGCGCGAAAGAATGCCTTCATCGACGGCCTCGACTTCCATCGTCGCCTTGTCGGTTTCGATCTCGGCGATGATGTCGCCGGACTTCACCGCGTCGCCTTCCTTCTTCAGCCATTTGGAGAGCGTGCCCTCCTCCATGGTGGGCGACAGCGCCGGCATGAGAATATCGACTGACATCAGACTGCACCCTCGATCAAAACATCCGTCCACAGCTCACTGGCATCCGGCTCCGGGCTCTCCAGCGAGAAGTCCGCGGCCTCTTTCACGATGGCCTTGATCTCGTTGTCGATCTTCTTGAGGTCGTCCTCGGTCGCATGGCCAAGCTCCAGGATCTGCCCTTTCAGGCCGTCGATCGGGTCATGGTGCGTGCGGATGTCATCGACCTCCTCACGCTTGCGATACTTCGCCGGGTCAGACATCGAGTGCCCGCGATAGCGGTAGGTTTTCATCTCGAGAATGTACGGCCCCTTGCCAGCGCGCGCATGCTTCACGGCGCGCTCGCCCGCTTCGCGCACGGCCAGCACATCCATGCCGTCCACTTCCTCGCCTTCGATCTCGAAACTGATGCCGCGCTTGTAGAGCTCGACTTCGGCAGAGGCGCGCTCAACGCTCGTACCCATCGCGTACATGTTGTTCTCGATGACGTAGATCACCGGCAGCTTCCAGAGGCTCGCCATGTTGAAAGCCTCATAGACCTGGCCCTGGTTCGCCGCGCCATCACCGAAATAGGCAAGGCTGACATTGTCATTGCCGCGATACTTGTTGGCGAAGGCGAGGCCCGTGCCGAGCGGCACCTGCGCGCCCACGATTCCGTGGCCGCCATAGAAGTTCTTTTCCTTGGAGAACATGTGCATCGAGCCGCCCTTGCCGCGCGACAGGCCGCCGATGCGCCCGGTCAGCTCCGCCATCACACCATTGGGATCGAGGCCGCAGGCCAGCATGTGGCCATGGTCGCGGTAGCCGGTGATCACCTGGTCGCCGTCCTTGAGGCAGGCCTGCATCCCGGTGACGACCGCTTCCTGACCTATATAGAGGTGGCAGAAGCCTGCGATCTTTCCCATGCCATACAGCTGGCCGGCTTTCTCCTCGAACCGCCGGATGAGCAGCATGTCGCGGTAGAATTTCAGCATCTCGGCCTTTGGGGCCTTCGCGGGTACTTTTTTCGAACCCTTGGGTTTTGTTGCCATACGATGTGCCTCCCTGACCCCTTATGTCGCCGCAATTTTGCAGCGACAAGTCAGATCATCGTTGTCAATTTGCAGAGCTGGTCTCTGGCGTCAGCAGAACGATCTCGCCAGGATACACAAAGGCGAGCTTGTCGCGCGCCAGCGCCTCGACATAGTCGCGGTCTTCGGAACCAGGCGTAAGGCGGCGGATATCATCTTTCAGCCGCACGATTTCGCCCTCGATGGCCGCCAGTTCCCGCTGTTTCTCTTCCAGCTGTATCTGCGCATCCGTCCAACGGCCCAGCCCCTTCTCCCCCGCGAATGCGTGGAAGGCGAAGTAGAGCACGAGAAGACTGAGCCCGAGAGCTTGAAGCCGTGAAACCATGGAATCAGTCGTAACGGGCGGGGGTAACCAATCCCTTACCATACCGGCATGGTGTCAGGTTTGCGCGCCGTTGCGTCCTGCGTTGCCCGGATCAGCCCGCGTTGATTCGCGACAGGCCGGCATAGATGCCGATCGGGCCCAGCTCTTCCTCGATGCGAATCAGCTGGTTGTACTTCGCGATCCGGTCAGACCGGCTGAGCGAGCCTGTCTTGATCTGTCCGCAATTGGTTGCCACCGCTAGATCGGCAATCGTCGAATCCTCGGTCTCACCCGAACGGTGGCTCATCACAGCGGTGTAGCCGTGCAGGTGCGCGAGCTCGACGGCATCCAGCGTTTCCGACAGCGTGCCGATCTGGTTGACCTTCACGAGGATCGAGTTCGCCGCGCCGCGCTGCAGGCCCATCGCGAGACGGTCCGGATTCGTCACGAACAGGTCGTCGCCGACCAGCTGCACCTTGTTGCCGATCATCTCAGTCAGCGCGATCCAGCCATCCCAGTCATCTTCCGCCATGCCGTCCTCGATCGACAGGATCGGGTAGCGGTCGCAGAGGTCCGACAAGTATTTCGCAAACTGTTCGGAAGTCAGCGACTTGCCTTCCCCGGCCAGCTCATACTTGCCCTTCTTGAAAAACTCCGTGGACGCCGCATCCAGCGCCAGCGCCACGTCTTCGCCCGGGCGATAGCCGGCCTTCTCGATGGCCTTCAGGATGAAGCCGATGGCTTCGTCCGTCGAGCCGATGTTCGGCGCAAAGCCGCCTTCATCGCCAACGTTCGTGTTGTGGCCGGCATCGTGCAGCGTCTTCTTCAGCGAGTGGAAAACCTCGGCGCCGACGCGGACGGCATCCGCCATCGTTTCGGCACTCACCGGCATCACCATGAATTCCTGGATGTCGATCGGGTTGTCGGCATGGGCGCCGCCATTGATGATGTTCATCATCGGCGTCGGCAGGACGCGCGCATTGGCGCCGCCGATGTAACGGTAGAGCGGCATCGAGCAGGCTTCGGCGGCAGCTTTCGAAACCGCCAGCGACACGCCAAGAATCGCATTCGCGCCGAGGCGGGATTTGTTCTCCGTGCCGTCGAGATCGATCATCAGCATGTCGATCATCCGCTGGTCAGTCGCGTCGAGGCCGGTCAGCTCGTTGCAGATCTCTCCGTTCACGGCATCAACCGCTTTCAGAACGCCTTTGCCATTGTAACGGGCCTTGTCGCCGTCGCGCTGCTCGTGGGCCTCATAGGCGCCCGTCGAGGCGCCCGACGGAACCGCGGCGCGGCCGGTGGAGCCGTCGTCCAGCGTGACATCAACTTCAACGGTCGGGTTGCCCCGGCTGTCGAGGATTTCGCGGGCGTGAATGTCGATGATTTCGCTCATGGAATCTGTCCTTCGCGGGGCTGCCAATCCGGTTGACGCAGGCGTTAGATGGGTGCGCCCGCCTTCGCAAGCCCCATGACGAATGCGTCCGCCTAGTCCCGTCCGTCAAAGGGCCCGGTCAACGCGCCCTTCACCCGGCCGATGTGCCAGTTGAGACCGTAGAGCGTTTCAAACGCGCGCGGGTCAGGCCGAGACCGGTCGATCCTTGCTGCCCGGGCATAGATACCCGGCACCCGGATGGCAGACGCCAAGGCGATCCGCGCCCTTCCCGCCACGTCCGACTTTCCCGAAACCGCGCGCAAGGCGACTCCCCGGCCGTGATTCTGCGCCCGCTGAAGCATGAATGGCAGGCGCGTCTGGAAGGTGCGCACCATGTGCTTCACGCGCGCCTCAGGCACAAACACAGCACTCGCGCCTGAACGCTCGAGCGATTCGATCATCAAGGACTCGTCGCCCAGAGGAAACACGCGTTTGGCCCCGCGTTCGACGAAAGTCGGGCCGAGCGCGCCCGGCGCCGTCAGGGCGGCCTGCGCTTCCGCACGGCGCAACATCATGTTGGGTCCGAAGATATGATCCGCCCCGGACACTGGCCCCCGGGGCGCCTTCGTCAGGGCAAACAGGTCCCGCTCATGGGCGCCCACCGCGCGGTACCAGGGCTCTGTGGCCTCTATAGGGTCGGGCTCAATGGATCCGCCAAAGATCGCCGCACCGGGAAACTCGGCCGCCGCTGCCGCCAGCGCCCTGATCCAGTGCGGGTCAGGAACGATGTCATCATCGGTCAGCACCACAAGCTCGCCTTGCAGATGCGGCACGGCAGATTTCAACGCCTCCATCTTGCCGGGAATGGCGCACGTCAGCACGGTCAGCGGCAGCCGCGCCGCCCAGTCCGCCAACAGGGCGGCCGTCCCGTCGGTCGACGCATTGTCGACGGCCAGGATCCGCAACGTGCCGTCAGGCGGCTCCAGCCGTGACAGTGCGTCAAGCATTCGTGCCAGCGTGTTTGCGCCGTTGTGCGTGGCGAAAAGGATGTCGATCGAACACTGCATGACGGTCGCAGACCTATCACAAGTCTGCGATCAGAGTGTGAACGACCGATGCTGCCCAGGCCCTCGGAAGGTACGGAGACACCTCAAACGAAAAACGCCCCCTGCGTGGCAGGAGGCGTTTGAAATCTGGCACCGAAACGGAGACCGAAGGCCTCCGCCTTAGATGTCTTCGCTGGGCTCAAGGATTTGCTTGCCACGATACACACCGGTTTTGAGGTCGATGTGGTGCGGACGGCGAAGCTCGCCCGAGCTCGCGTCTTCGATGTAGGTGTTCATGTCGAGCCGGTCATGGGCGCGGCGCATGCGCGTGCGCGACTTCGATTTCTTGCTCTTTGGGACGGCCATGGCACTGCTTCCGGAATCTGATGAGGGCGCGGACCGGTGAGGTACGCGGGAAAGCGCGCCTGTTAACGCAGCCCGGACGCTCTGGCAAGCGCCAAACGACAGGATTGTCAGGCCTGCCCGGAAACGAAAATGGCCGGCCCGAAGGCCGGCCAAGGTATGCAAGAAGGACGCCGGTACTTCGCCCTGGCAAGAAGCCTGATTGGCTCTGCACCGACAGGTATAGTTAATATGAGAATGAGTCTGAACAAAGGCGTTGGTATTCGTTGTCTGGCGTTCAGTTTGCCAGCGCCTCAGGCCTGCGCAGGGCGGGTGAAGATTGCCTCCAGACTGCGCAAATTCATCCCGTTTTTCAGGTAGTTGGCGGGCGTCAGGTTCACCGCCTTGATGACCCCGCGCTCGATCCGGGTGCCCTCGCCGCTCTCGTCCGGAACCATGTCGAAATCAAGAATATTGATGCATCCCGTGTCCTGCTCGAATCCGGCGCTGGCGCCGAGCGGCGCGCCGATCACATCCGCCAGAAGCATCCGGTTCATAACCTCGTGGGCCACCACCAGCGCGGTCGCCCAACCCGGCCGCACCAACAGCTCCCGCAGCGCCGCCCGGCCACGGATCAACGCGTCGGCAAACTTCTCCCCGCCCGGCAGGAACTCGGCGCCGGGCTCTCCCGCCTGCTCGAACGTGAACGTCATCACCGCGGCAAGATGCTCGGCTGAGTGGAAATCCATATAGGTGCCGGACCGCAGCTCCCCGAATCGCTCGTCCACTTCCAGCTTCGGGGCCTTGGGATGCTCGGCCAGCACGATCTCCGCCGTCTGCCGCGTGCGCGGCAGGCCGGAATAGAGCGCGAGGTCGAAGTGCACTTCCGACAGGGCAATCCCGGCCGCACGCGCTTCGTCCTCGCCTCTTGGCGTAAGCGTGGCCACCTTCGGGTCGCGTGCCTTGCGCACAGCCTCCGAGGTATAATCCACGAACCCATGCCGCATCAGGTAGATGCGGCGGCGCCCCGTTGTGCCGGGAAGCGCGCTCATCCGCGCGCCACGCCCCAATCCTTAAGCACTTCAGCCGTGTGCTCGCCCGGTCCTGCAGGACGGCGCTGGATGGCGCCCGGCGTGGCAGAGAACCGCGGCGCCGGCGCCGGCTGCACCACGCCTTCGATTTCCACGAAGGTCTGGCGGTCGGTGTTGTGCTTGTACTTCGGCGCTTCCGTCATCGACAGGACCGGCGCGAAGCAGATGTCGGTGCCTTCCATGATCGCGCACCACTCGTCGCGCGTCTTGGTGCGGAACACGCTCATCAGCTTGCCTTTGAGGTCCGGCCACTTTGACTTGTCCATCTGCGCGTCCCACTCGGCGCCGGAGAGGCCCGCCTTCTCGCGCAGGATCGCATAGAATTGCGGCTCGATCGACCCGATGGCGACCCACTTGCCGTCCTTGGTTTCGTAGGTGTCGTAGAAGTGCGCGCCGCCATCCAGCATGTTGGCCTCGCGCTCGTCGGTCCAGATGCCCATCGCCTTCATGCCATAGAACATCGTCGCAAGGCTCGCCGCTCCGTCCGACATCGCCACGTCCACGACCTGGCCCTTGCCGCCATTCTTGACGTTCAGGATACCGGCCAGCAGGCCCATCGCCAGATACAGCGCGCCGCCACCATAATCGCCGACCAGGTTCAGCGGCGGACGCGGACGCCCGTCGCCGTCGCCCATCGCATGCAGCGCGCCGGTGATCGCGATGTAGTTCAGGTCATGCCCCGCCGCCTGCGACAGCGCACCCGTCTGCCCCCAGCCGGTCATCCGGCCATAGACCAGCTTCGGGTTGCGCTTCAGCACCTCATCCGGACCCAGCCCGTTGCGTTCCATCACGCCCGGCCGGAAGCCCTCGATCAGGCCGTCGGCCTTCTCCAGCAGCTGCATCGCCACTTCGACGTCCTTCGGGTCCTTGAGGTTCAGCCCGATCGAGCGCCGCCCCCGGCTCATCACGTCGGCTGCCCGGCCCGGACGGCCATCGCCCGGCCGGTCGATGCGCACGACGTCGGCGCCCAGGTCCGACAAAAGCATCCCGCAGAACGGTCCCGGACCAATCCCTGCGAATTCCACAATCCTGACGCCCGAAAGCGGTCCCTGGCTCATTTTGGCCTCCCTGTTCGCACTTGTTATTGGCTGAGTTAGGCGAACTTTAAGTGTCAGGGCTGCAAAAGGAAGGGGTGCCGCCGCGTCCGCTGGCTGCCCCCTGTTTCCTGGCGCGTACCCGCATGTCCGACCTGTCCTTCTTCGATCCCCCCATCGAAATCGCGGCAGGCAGCCCGCGCCTCGAGATGATCCTCTCGCGTCTGCGCTACAGCGGCATGCGCCCCTATCCCGCCAGCCATCCCATCGATTTCAGCGCCCCCGATCCGCTGCTGATCGACATCCCGACCGCCACCCGCGACGTGCTCGACGCCCTCTCCCGCGCCGCGATGGTCCAGGTCCACCGCCAGATCGTCCTCGTCGACACCTCCGGCGCGCAGCTGCCCTCCGGCGGCGAAACCGTCCTCCTGCGCCGCGACCACGACCTCGGCGCCCTCAAGAGCCGCCTCACCGCCCTCGCCCGCCGCGCCGTCCGCCTGCGCGAAGCCGAGATCCGCCGTGACACCGCCAGCGCCCTCGGCATCCGCATCCCACCCGCCGATCTCGCCGCCGTCCCCTCGCTCCTCTACATCGGCGAAGGCTCGCCCCTGTTCCTGTCGCTGCAAGGCCCGCTGCGGCAGCGCGAGATCGACCTCACCGCCGCCATCAGCCGCGACACCGCTCGCCAGTACATGGCCGAGCGCCGCTTCGCCGCCGCCCTCGTCGACCTCGACTCCTTCCGCGGCGATGCCAGCGCCACTGCTCGCTGGATCGCGGAGGAGAACGGCCTCGGCGCCTTGCCGATCATCGCCCTCTCGCATCCTGACCTCACCCTCAACGACAGCCAGAACACGGTCATCGCGCTCGCCACCGAAGTCGTCGATGCCACCGGCCGCATGGCGCATATCGTCTCGTTGATCGAAACCGTCTGCCGCCGCCTCGTCGCCTTTACGCCCGTGATGCCGCATCCCGCGCAGGCCTCGGTCCTGGCCGATTTCACCACCGGCCTGTTCAGCCGCCGCTTCATGGAACTGCACATCGCCCGCCAGATGGAAGTCTCCACCCAGCGTGCTGACCCCCTCTGTGTACTGACCTTCCGCCTTGACCCGGCCCTCGCCGTCTCGCGGCCGGCCCAGCTCGCCTTCGCCGACATCATCCGCCGCCAGATCCGCGATGCCGATTGCCCGGCCCTGATGCAGCCCGGCGTCTTCGCCATTTCGCTACCCGCAACGCCTTATCGCGGCGGCATGCGTCTCGCCGAACGCATTTCAGACGCCGCCGCCCGCCATCCGGGTTTCAGCGGACAGGACTTCGCCTACCGCGTCATCGAAAAGCGCGCCTACCACTCTGCCGATACGCTGCTCAGCGCCGGCCTCAACGGCCCGATGCTGCGCCCCCGCCTCGCGGCCTGACCTAATCTTCCGTCAGGAAGCCGGTCCCGAGTTTCTTTTTCCACTTGTCTTCCGGCTCGGCAGGTCTTTTCGCCGCCATCTTGGCCACCGCATCCGCCGCCTCCGCCGAGGCAAGCCCGCAGGCCGCCTCCAGCTCCTTCAGGAACGCCTTCACCAGCGGAATGCGCCGGTCCGGCGCGCCGCCAAGTCCCGAATGCACGAGCTTCGAATCCGGGCGCAGCTTGAGCTGGTTCGGCCGTGAGCGGACGATCTCCATCAGCCGCTGGGGGTCCATGATCGTGTCTGGCCGGAAGGACAGCACCGCGCCTTTTTCCCCGCAATCCAGCTTTGCAATGCCCAGCGTGCGGCACTGTACCTTGATCGCCATCACATCCAGCAGCTGGCGCGTCTCGTCCGGGAGCGGACCAAACCGGTCGATCAGCTCGGCTGCAAAGCTTTCGCGGTCCTGCGCCGTCGTGATGTCCGACAGGCGCCGGTAGAGCGACAGGCGCACGTTAAGGTCTTCGACATATGCGTCCGGGATCAGCACGGCGACGCCAAGGTTGATCTGCGGCGACCAATCGTCTGCCACGTCTTCCTCGTCCTTCGCACCGGCTTTAAGCGCCTTCACGGCATCCTCAAGCATCGACTGGTAAAGCTCGACACCCACTTCTTTCACCTGGCCCGACTGCTGGTCGCCCAGCAGGTTGCCTGCGCCGCGCATGTCGAGGTCGTGGCTCGCCAGCTGGAAGCCCGCGCCCAGCGAGTCGAGCGACTGCAACACCTTCAGCCGCTTCTCCGCCGTCTCGGTGATAACCTTGTCGCGCGGCGTCGTGAAATAGGCATAGGCGCGCAGCTTCGAACGGCCGACCCGGCCACGCAGCTGGTAAAGCTGCGCGAGGCCGAACATGTCGGCGCGGTGGATGATCAGCGTGTTCGCCCGCGGAATATCGAGGCCGCTCTCCACGATGGTCGTCGACAGCAGCACATCATATTTGCCCTCATAGAAGGCGGTCATGATGTCTTCGAGCTCTCCCGCCGCCATCTGCCCATGCGCCACGATGAACGACACTTCCGGAACGTTGAGGCGCAGGAAGTTCTCGATCTTGTCGAGGTCCTGGATGCGCGGCGCCACGAAGAAGGCCTGCCCGCCGCGATACTTCTCGCGCAGCAGCGCCTCGCGCAGCGTGACCGTGTCTTCTTCGGTGATGTAGGTGCGCACCGACAGGCGGTCGACCGGCGGCGTTGCGATGATCGACAGGTCGCGAATGCCCGTCAGCGCCATTTGCAGTGTGCGCGGAATCGGCGTCGCCGAAAGCGTCAGCACATGCACGTCGGATTTAAGCTCCTTCAGGCGCTCCTTGTGCTTCACGCCGAAGCGTTGCTCTTCATCAACGATCATGATGCCGAGACGCTTGAACTCGATCTCCTTGGTCAGCAGCGCATGCGTGCCGACCACGACGTCGATACTGCCATCCACGAGCCCGGCGCGCACTTCGGCCGCTTCCCGTGCACTGACGAAACGCGACAGCGGCCGCACGGTCAGCGGCCATCCGGCAAAGCGCTCTTCGAAGGTTTTGAAATGCTGGCGCGCGAGCAGCGTGGTCGGCGCAATCACTGCCACCTGCTTGCCGCTCATCGCCGCCACGAAGGCCGCGCGCAGTGCCACTTCGGTCTTGCCAAAGCCCACGTCGCCGCAGACGAGACGGTCCATAGGCCGGCCAGAGGCAAGATCGCCCAGCACATCCTCGATGGCCGAAAGCTGATCCTCGGTTTCTTCATAAGGGAATCGCGCGGCGAATTCCTCGTAGAAGCCCTGCCCCGCAGAAATCGCCTCGGCGCGGCGCAGTTCGCGCGCGGCGGCAATCTGCATGAGCTCGGCGGCCATCTCGAGAATACGCTTCTTGGCCTTCGCCTTGCGCGTCTGCCAGCCTGCGCCGCCCAGCCGGTCCAGCTGGCTTTCGGACTCTTCGGAGCCATAGCGGCTGATCAGCTCGATGTTCTCTACGGGGAGGAAAATCATGTCCCCGCCGGCATATTCCAGCTGCAGGCAGTCGTGCGGCGCGCCGGTGAGTTCCAGCGTGCGCAGGCCCACATACCGGCCCACGCCGTGATCGACGTGCACGACCAGGTCGCCCGCCGTCAGCGCGGTGGCATCAGTGATGAAGCTTGCTGTCTTGCGCTTGCGGCGCGGCGCCGCGAGCCGGTCGCCCAGCACGTCGGCTTCGGAAATCATCGCGACGCCCGGCAGCGTGAAGCCGGCCTCGATCGGCACTTCGGCCACCGTGAAGTCGGTCTTCTTCGCCGCTTCCAGCGTGTGCACCTGCGCCAGGCCGGTCAGGCCGTGATCGCCGAGCACGTTGATCAGGCGGTCTGCCGAGCCGGTCGACCAGGCCGCGAACACGACCGGCTTGCCAGCGGCATACAGCGCCTTGGCATGCGCGATCACGGTCTCGAAGATGTTCTCGTCCGTACGCAGACGTTCCGGCGCAAAATCCCGGCCCCGGCGCCCGCCCATGTCGAAGGCGCTGCCAACAGGATCGTTCGGACTGAACTTCACCGAAGGGCGCTCCGCAAGTCGCGCGTCGAGCTCATCCAGCGTAAGGTAAAGCCGCTCGGGCGGCAGCACCTTGGCGGTGCGAATGTCACCGCCGCCGGCATCCAGTCGGGCCAGATGATAGTCGCTTGCCTGCGTCAGGCGCTCATGGGCCGCTTCCGTCGACAGGGCGCTCAGGCCCCACAGCGCGGTGGGGCCGACATAGTCGAACAGCGTGTCGAGATGATCATGGAACAAAGGCAGCCAGGCCTCGACACCCTGCCGGCGGATCGAAGCACGGGCGGCCTCATACACCTGATCGCCCGAAGGCGGGCCGAACGTATCGAGGAACCGGTCACGGAAGCCGCTCAGCACCTTGTCGTCGAACAGGATCTCGCTCACCGGTGCGAATGTCACGCCCTCGGCGGTGCCGGTCGAGCGCTGCGTCTCGGTATCGAAGCTTCGCAGCGTCTCCACCACGTCACCGAAGAAGTCGAGCCGGTAGGGCTCAAGCGCTGTCGGCGGGAAGATGTCGATGATGCCGCCGCGGATCGCGTACTCGCCCTGCTCGCGCACCGTGCTCGATCGGACATAGCCGTTGAAGGCCAGATACTCGGTCAGGTCAGCGGCCTTCACCGTCTGCCCCTTGCGGATCGCGAAGGACGAGCGCCGCAGCGTTGCAATCGGAGGCACGCGCTGCACCAGCGAGCCTGCCGTCGTCACCACCAGCAACGGACCCTGCGATGCCTCGTACCGGGCAATCCGCGCGAGGCCCGCGCAACGCCGCGCGGCAACCGCCGGCGTCGGGCTGATCCGGTCATACGGCAGCACGTCCCAACCGGGCAGGTCAGCCTGCTCCAGCCGCGGCGAGGCAAACTGCGCCATACGCCGCGCGGCCTGCGCCATCCGGTCGTCCCGCGCCACATACACGCCGATCCCGCCGCGCTTCATCAGCGCTTCGCAGAAGGTGATCACATCAGCGCCAAACGGCGCACCGGCAAAAGCGGAAGGACCGCTCAGGGATTTCAGCAAATCAGCGGGGGTCATCAGGCTACCTTGTCACCCGGCGTCAGCCGGATTGCGCGGCGTAGCGGAATGCGATCAGCTGGTCCAGCACCGGGCCCCGGTGATTGTCAGGCACGTCCTTCTGCCCGATCAGCCAGGCATAAACCTCCCAGTCGGGCACGCCGAGCAGGCGCTCGAACTCGTCGAGGCCGGCCGTGTCCATCGATTCGATGGCGATGTCGGCGAAACTGCCCATCAGCAGGTCCATCTCCCGGAACCCGCGCCGCCAGGCCCGGAATATCAGTTTCTTGCGGCGTTCTTCTTCGGTCATTTCAGCCTCTCGGAGAGGGGCAAACCCCTCTGGATACTCTACACGGACTTGTGGACGGTTTCTGGAGTACCAAAGCCCGGTTTGTGCAACACCTTATGCCACAAAAGCAGGGGGGAAAGCCCGGCGCTGATTGTGCCGCACCCCGGCTGCGCCTAGCTTGGCCCCGTCATGCGCGACGAGCGACTCTTCCCGCTGTTTGCCAGCCTCGACACGCTGAGCGGCGTCGGGCCCAAACTCCTGCCGCTGCTACAGCGCCTGTGCGGCGGCAACACCGTTTGGGACCTGCTGCTCCACCTGCCCGACCGCTGGCTCGACCGCCGTGTCCGCGCCCATTTCGACCAGACCGTTCCCGGCGAAATCGCCACCGTGCGCGGCGAAGTCGTCGTCCACCACGCGCCCTTCAACGACCGCTCCCCCTACCGGATCCAACTCGGGGACGACACCGGCTTCCTCACTCTCTCCTATTTCCGGGCCGATCCGCGCTGGCTGAAATCGCAGTTCCCGGTCGGCGCGACGCGCATCGTGTCGGGGCGGGTCGAGGATTACAAAGGCGAGCGGCAAATCACGCATCCCGATTTCGTCGTCGATCCGGCCAAGGGCGAGGCGCCGCCAGAAGTCGAGCCGATCTACGCGCTGACCGCCGGGCTCACCAATCGCCGCATCCATGTGCTGGCGATGCAGGCGCTCAAGAGCCTCCCGAAGGACCTGCCGGAATGGGCCGATCCTCACCTGGTGAAGCAACGCAGCTGGCCCACGATGACGGCGGCTTTCCACACGTTGCACGCGCCAGAGCGCTATGACGAGGAGGCCTTCTTCCTCGCGCGCGAGCGGCTTGCTTACGATGAAGCGGTGGCGCGCGCCTCGGCCTTCACGTTGGCGCGGGCGGCGCGAAAGGCGCGGCGGGCGCCGGTGATCCGAGCGCCGGCGGACGCGCAGGCGCGGCTGGTGAAGGCGCTGCCTTACAAGCCGACCGGCGCACAGCTGCGCGCGTTCGACGAAATCCGGCGCGACCTCGCCAGCGGTTCCCCGATGCGGCGCCTGCTGCAGGGCGATGTCGGCTCCGGAAAGACGCTGGTCGGCGCAATGTCGGCCGTCGATGCGGCGGCTGCCGGGTACCAATCCGCTTTCATGGCGCCGACCGAAGTGCTGGCCCGGCAGCAGTTCGACACGCTGGACAAGCTGCTCTCGCCGCTCGGTTACACGGTGGCCGTTTTGTCCGGGCGGGACCGCGGAAATGTCCGCGAGGGCACGTTGATGGGCCTCGCCGACGGCTCGATACAGATCGTTGCGGGCACCCATGCCCTGTTCCAGGACGCCGTGAATTTCCGCGATCTCGGCCTGATCATCGTCGATGAGCAGCACCGTTTCGGCGTCAGCGACCGGATGCGGCTCGCCGGCAAATCCGATAGTCCGCACATGCTGGTGATGAGCGCGACGCCCATCCCCCGCACACTTGCACAGGCGGTCCACGGCGATCTCGATGTGTCGATCCTCGATGAAAAACCACCGGGGCGGAAACCTGTGGAAACACGCGCGATCCCGGACACGCGCATCGAGGAAGTGATCGAAGCCATCGGCCGGGCCCTGAAGCGCGGAGAGCGCGCCTTCTGGGTCTGCCCTCGTGTCGATGTCGAAGAGGACGACTCCTCCGCCGTGGCGCGCCATGCTGCGTTGCAGGATGAGCTGAGGGTGCGCATCGGCCTCGTGCACGGGCGACTGAAGCCGGCCGAGAAAGACGCGGCGCTTGAGGATTTCCGCACGGGCAAGACGCGGGTGCTGGTTGCCACGACAGTGATCGAAGTCGGCGTTGATGTACCCGAGGCGACGATCATGGTGATTGAGCGCGCCGAAGGTTTCGGCCTCGCCCAGTTGCACCAGTTGCGCGGCCGTGTGGGGCGCGGTGATCAGCCGGCCTTCTGCATCCTGCTGTATCGCCCGCCCCTCGGAGAGACTGCGCGCGAGCGGCTCGACACGCTGCGGCGGACCGAGGACGGCTTTGCGATTGCGGAGGCGGACTTCCGCCTGCGCGGCGCAGGCGATGTGCTGGGTGTGCGCCAAGCCGGCGCCACGGAATACCGGGTGCTCGATACCGGGCGGCATTCCGCGCTGCTGGAAATCGCGGCGAAGGATGCTGAGGCCGTGATGGCGGCCGACCCATCACTCTCAGGGGCGCGCGCCAATGCCCTGAGGTTGGCGCGGGAACTGTTGACACCGAAGCTCAATGCGCCGGACGTCGAGGTGAAATCCTGACAAAAAAGCGGCCACTGAGACAGTGGCCGCAAGACTTGGTTGCAAAGTAAAAGGGTTTGCGCGGATCAGGCCGCTTCGCTGACTTCGCCGGTCGCGGCGAAAAGAACGCCGTAGACGACTTCTTCCGGAAGCGTGGCGAGGCGGGCGACGATGTCCTTGCCTTCGGCTTCGCCGTCAGCGTCTTCCCATTCCATTTCGGACGCGACCGAAATCCACTCGACGTCAACGATGGCGTAGCCTTCTTCTTCGAAAGAGGCTTCGATCTTGGTCATGGCATCATCTTCGCTTGCTGCGTTGACACCGACGATCAGGTAGGCGCGGTCCATGCCTTCGAGGGCGCCATCGCTGCCCTCGCCGCACAGCACTTCGCAGGAAACGAGGTAAGAAGTTTGCGACATAAAATATACTCTCCGTGGTGTTTGCGCGATGTCAGCCTTTGATGCGGTACTGGCTGGGTTGAGCGAACTGTCGCCAGCAGACCGGCGGCATCGTTGTCGCAAGTGAACACGCCGGGTCTTTCTGGCCAGACGCTTCACCGTCTGACCACTTTTTATCCGTATGCTTCTTGCTTGATGCCTTGACTAAAAGTCCTACGAGATGCTTAACAAGCCCCTAACGACCCGCGGCGTTGCAGGGCATCCGGAGGCGATTTTGCAAACAAATCGTTACTTTCCACTGACTACGGCGGCAGGCGCTGCTCTCGGAAAGTCCGGATAGACGAGGCCGCCCGAAAGGATGAGTTTCGCGCCTTCCTCGATGCTCATCTCAAGCCGGACTACGTCTTCCTCCTTGACGAACAGCAGAAAGCCCGAGGTCGGGTTCGGCACAGTTGGCACGAACACGCTGATGAAGCCCGGCCCCATGCGGTGGGCGACTTCCGCCTTCGCCGGACCAGCAACAAAACCGACAGCCCAGCTACCCTCCTTGGGATACTGGACCATCACGATTTCCTTGTACTGATCAGCCGTGTTGCTCTGGAACACGTCGCGGATCTGTTTGAACACGGAGTATACGGACCTGACGACAGGCACGCGTGTGAGCACCCGGTCGGTCAGGTTGACGAAGTAATTGCCAAGGATGTTGGTGGCGACCGCGCCGAGCAGCGTCAGGAATAGGACCAGGATGATGAGGCCGAAGCCAGGCACGGCATAGTCGAGATAGGTTTCAGGCCGCAGCGCCGGGGGCAGCATCGGCACAACCCGGCTGTCGATCAGGTTGATCAGGAACTCGAGGATGATGAACGTCGCCACGACCGGCAGCGCGATCAGCATGCCCGCCACGAAGCGTTCGCGCAGCCAGGCCGTGATGTTCGGCTTTTCGGCCGGCACTTTCACGCCCAGTGGGTCGTTCGGGTCGAGCTTGTCCGTCATTTACAAAGTCTCCGGGGATTGGCCCTTACTCGGCGTTACCGCTTGGCGAGTCCCTACTTCCGCGCAATTGTGGCGAAGATGGGAACCGGAATCGAGATCGAAAAGCCCCTGACTGAGTGGGCGCTCGCGCATTTTGGCGCAGGCGCACGCGTGGAAGGCCTGAAACGGCTCTCCGGCGGCGCAAGTCAGGAGACATGGGCCTTCGACGTTGCCGCGAAGGATGCGGCACATCCGCTGATTCTGCGCCGGGCGCCGGGCGGTGTTGCTGCCGCACGCGCGTCCGACGCCGTGTCGCTTGCAACTGAAGCCGCGTTGCTCGGCGCGACCACGAAGGCCGGTGTGCGCGTGCCGGAAGTGCTGCACGTGTCCCCCCCGGGTAGCGAACTGGGCGAGGCCTTCGTGATGCAGCGCGTCGCGGGGGAAACACTTGGCCGGAAGATCCTGCGGGACGAGGAATACAAACTGGCCCGCACCCGGCTGACCCGGGACTGCGGCGAGGCCCTCGCCGGCATCCATGCGGTGCCGACCGGTGACCTGACGATGCTTCCCCGCAGCCTCGGCGCTGACCAGATTGCCAAATACGAAACGATCTATCGCAGCTTCGGCCTGCCCCGGCCGGTGCTGGAGCTCGCCTTCGCCTGGCTGAAATCGAATGCGCCGGCAGCGGCGGCGCCAGTGCTGGTGCATGGCGACTTCCGGCTGGGCAACCTGATCGTTGACGAAGGCGGCCTTGGCGCCGTGCTCGACTGGGAGCTCGCGCATATCGGCGACCCGCGCGAGGACATTGCCTGGCTGTGCGTGAACTCCTGGCGGTTTGGCCATAGCGAGAAGCGGGTCGGCGGCTTCGGCGACCTGCCCGAGCTGCTGGATGCCTATGCCGCCGCAGGCGGGCCGCGGTTCACGCCGGCAGAGATCGACTGGTGGGAAATTCTCGGCAGCCTCAAGTGGGGCGTGATGTGCATGATCATGTATTCCGCCTACAAGACCGGCGCCGACCCGAGTGTCGAGCGGGCGGCCATCGGACGGCGCGTTTCGGAAAACGAGATCGACCTCATCAACCTTTTTGAAGGGCTCGGCCGCCATGCATGATGCACCCTCCGCCAAGGAACTGATCGAAGCGGTGAAGGCGTTCATCGACAAGACGGCTGCGCCGCAGCTCACCGGCCACGCCGCTTTCCACGCGCGTGTTGCCTCGAACGCGCTGGCCACTGTTTTGCGCGAACTCGAGATCCGCCCTGCGGCAGAAGCCGCCGAGAAAGAGCGCCTCGAAGCCCTGCTGGGAACGACTGCCGGGACAGCTGCAGAACTTAACCAAAAGCTCTGCGACGCGATCCGGAACGGAGAGATGGACCTTTCCACACAAGGTCTGTTACCGCATCTAAAATCGACCACAATTGATCAATTGTCTGTCGACCAACCGGGCTATTCTGGACTCAAGTCCGCTGCCCGCTGAGACCGGGAAGTGTTTGGAATGAGTAGAAAATTGATCATCGCCCTTGTGGCTGGGCTCGCGGCCATAATGCTGGCCGGCGTTATCTGGACGAATCGCGATGAGCCGGTCGTCGCAGGTCCTCCCCTGCCTTCGTTTGACTATTCGGCGGCCGAGAGTTGGGCGGTGCGGCCGGAGACGCGCACGGCGGCTGTTTGGGAAAGCGGCTGGGCGTTTGATGTTCTAATTCTCGCAAGCGGCGCGGCGCTTCAGACCGGCGATGCGGATGCCGCGCGCCGCAGCCGGGACAAGGCGCAGGACGAGGCGCGCGACCTGGCGGGCGCCTTCGACACTATCGGCAAGGTCTATGTGCCGTTCCTGCGCGCGAGCGACCCCGGGGCTGACCTCGTGGCGGCGCTGTCAGCCTACACCGCCAATGACAATCGCGGGCGGGCGCTGCTGATCGCGACGGACCTTCCGCTTCCGGCAGAGGCGGCAGCCATGTTTTCGGCAGACCCGCTGCTGCGCGACCGGTTCGCCGGAATTGTAACGTATGCGGACGATGCGGGTTTCGCGGCAGGCACTGACATGGCGAGTGTGTGCTCACGCCGGTATGACGCGAGTGAAGGATGCACGCTGCAAACAGACCTCAACCGCGCCGGGGGCAGCTATGGCGCGGAGGGCGGCGGCCGTCTGACCGAGGGTTTCCTCGCCTGGCTCAACGATTATTCCTCGAAACTTGCCGAGCCGCTGGGCGACCTAGAGGAGATCGAAATCATCGAGATCCAGCAGGCGCCGGAAGGCCAGTAAGGCCTCAGGCGGGGGGCGGGGTTTCCGGGGCGGCGCGCTGGAACGCGTCAAGCTCCCGGCAGGCTGCATCCAGCGCCGTCAGCGCCGGGAAGGCCGTGATGTCGACCTTGAAGCGGCGGGCATTGGCCATCTGCGGGACGAGGGCGATTTCTGCGATGGAAGGTATGTCTGTGAAAAGATACTTGGTTTGCCGCGGCGCAGCAGCTTCCAGTTCAAGCGCCTGGAACCCTCGCGTGATCCAGTGCGCATACCAGGTCATGACATCGGGCTCGCTGACGCCGAGCTGGTCACGCAGGTAGGCGCGCGGGCTGAGATTGTTCAGCGGGTGGATGTCGCAGGCGATGGTGTCGGCGAAGGCGCGGGCCTGAAGGCGGGCCCAGGCCGTATCCGGCAGGAGGCGCGGGCCAGCGATCATCTCGTCTATCCACTCGATGATCGCCATCGATTGACCAGCGATCCGCCCGTCTACTTCGATCGCAGGCACCTTTTGCTGGGGATTGATCAGACGATAGGCGTCGGTCAGTTGTTCGTTCGCACCCGGAGCAATATTGATCGGCAGCCGCTCGTAGGCCGCCCCTTTCAGGTTGAGCGCAATGCGCACACGGTAGGCGGCGGAGGAGAAGGGATAGTCGTAGAGGCGGATCATGCGAGGTCCTCCAGCTCCAGGACGCGCAGCAGGGCTTCGCGGGCCGCGCGGCATTCGTCGGCAAAGGCGGGGTCCGCGAGATCGGCGGCCGACAGCCGGTCGCGATAGGTTTCGCGCACGCAGGCCTGCAGCTCGTCGATGCGCTCTTCGTCAAGAAGGACGCCCTGGTGGCAGGCTTCAAGCTCGCTCTCGGTCATGACGACACGCAGCCGCAGGCAGGCAGGTCCGCCGCCATTGCGCATCGACTGGCGCACATCGACATACTGAACGCGGCCGATCGGGCCGTTCGATTGGATAAGGCGTTCGCACCAGGCATGTGTGGACGGCGTATCGCGCGTCTCGGTCGGCGCGACGAGAACGAGCCGGTCCTCGTCAGGGAACTGAAGGAGCTGCGAATTGAAAAGGTAGGCAGAGATGGCATCGGCCAGTGGCACGTCCGCGTCCGGCACCATGACGGGCTGCAACTCGAACCGGCCCTTCGCGGCTTGACGCAGCGCGGCCAGCGTCGCGGCAGTGTCTTCGAAGGCATACTCGTGGAAGAAGAGCGTATCGAGCGCGCCGACACAGACGACATCGTTATGGAAAGCGCCCGCTTCGATGGCCCGGCGCGCTTGCCGGACGAGAACGGTGCGCGCAGCATCAAGCCCATGCGAGCGCGCCACCGCCTCCGATGCAAGGCGTGTCTGGCGCGCCGGGAACCCAGCGGTCGATTCGCCTGCCTCGCGCCCGTACACAAAAAGTTCGACGCCGGGCGCACCATGTTCCGCGCACAGACGGACATGGTTGGCGGCGCCCTCATCGGCAAAATCCAAATGCGCCGGCAAGGCGCCGTGCACCGCGAAATGCTCCTCGCTGGCGAAGATCGAGATCAGCGCAGCGGTCGTGTCAGGATGCTCCAGGCTGCGGTGCAGCATGGTTGAGAGGTTGGCGGCGGTCAGGTGCAAGCGGCCGTCGCCTGTGTCGGCGGACGGCGACACGGTCGCCGCATTGGCGGTCCACATGCTGCTGGCGGAAAAGGCTGCCTTCAGGAGGCGCGGGGCCGTTCTCGCGGCGGCGTCGATCATCTGCGAGTCCGTGCCCGAAAACCCGGCGGCGGAGAGCAGATCAAAGTTTGGCCGGCCAAGCGGCGGCAGCACTCCCTGCACCAGGCCGGCGCGCAGCAGCGTGCGCATCTTTTCGAGGCCCTGCACCGCCGCTTCACGCGGATTGGACACATCGCCCGCGTTACGCGCGCTGGCGAGGTTGCCGTCCGACAGGCCGCCGTAATTGTGGCTCGGCCCGATCAACCCATCGAAATTGACTTCAACCGCGAAACTCATGCCACCGCCTCAACAATCCATGCCGCCGCCTTCAGCCGCGTGCGCCCATCTCCAGCCCTCAGTGAGCGCACTTTCTCGACAACGACATCTTTCACACGTTGCGGGTCGATCCCCTGCTCCGCGATGGCGCGCGAAAGCGGGCCGATCTCGAGCATGAAGTCTGCCGTTTCTTCCACGTTCGCGCCCGGCAATTCGATCTGGCCGTCCCAGGGTGTGATGCGCACATCCTTCCAGCCGCCGGCCGCGAGAACCTCGTTGATACGCGCGCTGTCGCCAAAGGCAAACGGCCCCGGCGTTCCGGGCGGCGGCGGCGCTGGCGGCGCCTTGAGCAACGGCATCGCGGCCACCAGCGGCATCAGCGCCCATTCATTTTCCGGCAGCGGCCGCCAGCAGGCGAACACCATCCGCCCACCCGCCTTCACGCCTTGCCGGATATTGGCGAAGGCCGCACCGGGATCGGCAAAGAACATCACGCCGAAGCGCGAGAGGACAAGATCCGCTTTCGCGGCCGGTTGCCAGGCAGAGGCATCAGCAACCGTGAATTCCGCCGCGCCTTTGGCACGCGTCTGCGCCAGCGCGATGAGCGGCTCCGATACATCGACGCCGGTGACCCGCGCGCCCGCAGCGGCGGCCATCAGCGACAGCGCACCCGCGCCGCAGCCGATATCGACGGCGCCCTCTCCCGCTTTCGGCTTCGCGGTCGCAATGACGGCATCGGCGAAGGGCCGCAACATGGCGTCTAGCCTCTCAGCGTCACGCACCCATTTCTGGCCGGCGGCGCCGTTCCAGTATTCGATCTGGCTGGAGTTATCCATGTTAGCCCCTCAGGCAGGAAATCCCGGCGCCGTCATCCGTTCGGCCTTGGCAGACAGCTGGCTCGCTTGCGGCCAGGCGCAATAGTCCGCGGCATAGTACGCGCCCGGACGGAAGTTTCCGGAAAGGCCCGGCCCGCCAAAGGGCATCGCGCCGCTCGCCCCGGCGGTCGGCCGGTTGCGGTTCAGAATCCCGGCGCGCATCTCGCGGTAGGCGGTCTCCCAGCGCGCGTCATCGTCGCAGACCAGGCCGCCAGACAGGCCATACTTTGTTGCGTTGGCCCGCGCGATCGCCTCGTCAAAGTTCCGGACACGGAATATCTGGATGAGCGGACCGAACAGCTCCTCATCGGTAACATCTTCGGCATTCGTCACATCAATGACACCCGGGCTGACAAAGCCGCCGCCACGATCAAGCCCGGCGAGGGGCAACAGCGCCTTCGCGCCATGTCCCGTCAGGGCGCCTTGAAAAGCCAGCGCCTGCTGGCGCGCGCGTTCAGACACCAAGGGTCCCATGAAGATGTCCGGCTCGTTCCATGCCCCGATCTTGAGGCCTTCTGCGCGCGCATTGATGGCCTCGACCACCTCGTCGCCGAACTTGCCTTCCGGGAGGATGATGCGGCGGGCGCAGGAACAGCGCTGGCCGGTTGTCAGATAGGCCGATTGCGCCGCGATGTCCGCAGCTGCGTCGACACTGGCGGGGTCCCAGATGATCAGCGGGTTGTTGCCGCCCATCTCGAGCGCAAGGATGACATCCGGCCGTCCCGCAAAGTGGCGATGGAAGAAAACGCCGGTTGCGGCCGAGCCTGTGAACAGGAGGCCGTTGATATCCTGATCAATCAGCGCGCCGCCGGTTTCACGTCCTCCGTGAACGATGTTCACGCAGCCGGGCGGAAGGCCCGCCGCTTCGAAACACTCCGCCATGAGGGCAGCGACGCCCGGCGCAAGTTCGGACGGTTTGAACACGCAGGTATTGCCTGCGAGCAGCGCCGGAACGATATGCCCGTTCGGAAGATGGCCCGGAAAATTGAAGGGCCCGAACACGGCCATCACGCCGTGCGGTCGGTGCGTCAGCTGCGATGAGCCGAAGGCCGCGCCTTCCGTCTTCTCGCCCGCGCGTTCCTTCTGGGCGGCGATCGACACGGCGATCTTCGCCTTCATCGTGCCCGCTTCACCGCGCGAATCCCAGAGGGCCTTGCCCATGTCGCGGCTGATCGTTTCCGCAATCTGCTCGCTGCGCTTGCCGATTTCGTCCGCATACCGCTCAAGTATGGCAGTACGTTCGGCTTGCGGAGTGCGCGACCAGAGCTGGAACGCCCGGCGCGCAGACGCGACAGCATCGGCCACATCCGAGGCGTCGCCCGCCGCGCCTTGCCATACGGTTTCACCCGTCGCTGGACAGGATTTCGAGAAGGCGGCTCCGCGCCCTTCCCGCCAGGTGCCATCAACGTATACGCCGCGCGCCATCACTTGCTCCGCATCCAGACTCTTGCCGCCGCGCCCGGTTTGATCTTCAGGGCGTCCAGCACTTCGGCCGACGCGACGAGACCTGATTCACCGCGCCGCGTGAACTTGCCGAGCGTGACACGGAAATCCGGAAGGCGGTTGCTGGATAGCAGCCCCTGCCGCGCCTCGCCATCACTTGCAGGGTCGCCTACTTCGACGGTAACCATGCGGCTTTCCTGGATCGTTCGGATATGCCGGCGCTGGGCGGCGACCAGCGGGCCGCCATCGAAGATGTCGACCGTGCGATCGAACTCGAAGCCTTCCCACTGCAGCAGCTTGTAAGCGCCGACGCCGTCCGAATGGCAACGACCGATCACTTCGCGCGCCTCGGGCGGCAACAGGTCCACATAGATTGGATAGCGCGGCATCAGATCCACGATGAACTGGTTGTCCGTGGTCGCCGAGAGCTTGTCAGCGTCGGCAAAATCCATGCGGAAAAAATGCCGGCCAAGACATTCCCAGAAAGGCGAAATGCCTTGATCGTCCACGACACCGCGCAACTCCGCCAGCACACGGTCGCTGAAGCGCTCAGGTGCCGCGGCCATCAGGAGGTAGCGCGACTGGGCCGCAAGGCGGCCTGCGCCGCCGCCGCGATGGTCCGGCTTGATGAACAGGGTGCCGACTTCCGTGTACCCCACATATTCATTCGTCAGCACCAGTGCATCCATGTCGAAGCGCAGGTTGCCGGCGGCGTGGCTGGCCTGCGCCAGCGTGATGATGCGGTAGTTGAAAAAGGGCTGGTCGATCCCGGTGCCAGCCTTGACGGCGGAGCAGCCGACGACCTTTCCGGTCGAGGCATGCTCCATCATCATCAGGTATTTGCCGAATTGCAGGTTACGCTGGCGGCCATGGAAGGCGCGGTCGGATTTTTCGAGGCGCTCCCGCAGGATCGGCTCATCCACAGGCAGGCTGGTAAATCCGGGTCCAGACAATTCGGCGAGTTCCGTCAGGGCATCGAGATCATCGAGCCGCGACGGGCGCATCACATACGACGTCGCCATGGTCAGCGCCCCATCATGTCCTTGATGCGCCGGCCATCGAGCCGCCCATCGGCCAGGCGGTTCAGGATCAGCGCCGACAGCAGCGCACGCTCCGGAAAGCTCTCTGTAATGACGAATTCGTCTGACGAATGGATCCGCCCGCCGCGTACGCCAAGCGTGTCAACGTTCGGCACGCCGGCGGCGAAGATGTTGTTACCCTCGCATACGCCGCCTGTATCGACGAATTCGATATCGAGGCCGATGGCCTTGCCGGTGGCGTGGACGGCATCGAACAGGGCCTGCTGCGCACCGTTGCGCGGCTTGGGCGGGCGGTAGAAACCGCCATGCAGGTGACCGTGGATACCGTCGCGGGCGACAGCCTTGTCGAACAGGGCCCTCACCTGCTGCGTCGCCCATTCGGCCGCCTGCTGGTCGGGGGCGCGCGCGCCAAAGCGCACGATGGCAAGGTCGGGAACGATGTTCACCGGCGCGCCGCCGTCGATGGAGCCGACATTGAACGTGACGCCTGCGAACTGGTTGTTGAGGCGCTCAAGGCCGACCACGAGTTCGGCGGCGGCCTCGATGGCGCTGCGTCCCTCTTCCTTGGCGCGGCCGGCATGGGCCGCGCGGCCGTGGAGCACGATGTCGAAAACGGCCGAGCCCTTGCGGCCACCTGCCATGGCGCCCGTTTCCATTGCCGGTTCGTAGGTCATGCCGATCAGGGCGCCAGACGATGCCGCGCGGCGCAGGGCTTCGGAGCTGGAGAAGTTGCCGATCTCCTCATCCGGCGTCAGCACGATGCGATAGCCGAGCTTGTCCTTGAGCGGGCCTGATTCGAACGCCTTCAGCGCTTCGAGCATCACGCAGATGCCGCCTTTCATGTCCGCCATGCCGGGGCCGTTGACCCGCCCATCCGGCAGGTCCTTGACGGTTTCGAAAACACCGGGGGCAAAGACCGTGTCGTAGTGGCCCGACATGACGACCTGCACGGGCGCATCCGTTCGGGCGGAGATTTCCACGATCGGGCCTGAATGCGATTCGGTGGCTTTGCCATCGGCGCCGATGGCCTCGAAACCGGGGCCGTCCACGAGCTCGATCTTTGCCTCGAGCGCCGAGAACGCGTCGGCGAGCTTCGGTGCGAAGGCGCGAAGGCCGTCGGTGTTCAGGCTGCCGGTATTATGGGCAGACCAGGCGCGGGTGCGGTCAAGCATCGCTCCAGCCGAGGCATACAGGCGCTCGCGTGCGGCTTCGTCGACGGCCGAGAGGATCGAAAGGTCTTTCATAGGCCCTTGGTTTCACAGCTGGAACGGGGCGGCAAGCCTCGGCGGGCGGGCCCCCGAACAAAAACGGCCCGGCATTGCTGCCGGGCCGCCATTGGTTTGATCTTCCAGAGGTTACTGGACGATGATCGTCACTTCCGAACGACGGTTCAGCGGCTCGCGCACGCCGTCATTGGTTGCTTTGGCAAGAGCGGTTTCGCCTTTGCCCGACTTGTCAATCGTGGCTGTGATGCCGCGCTCGGACAGGGCAGCCGCAACGACGTCAGCGCGGCGAACCGACAGACGCTCGTTGTAAGCCGAAGCGCCCGAGGTGTCGGTGTGACCGACAATCGTCACGCCACCAGCAGCGCAACCTGCGCCGGCCGCAATGTTCGCGACGGCCTGGTCGATGACTGCAGCAGCCTGGCTCGTCAGATCCGAGCGATCCCACTCGAAGTAAACGACGAATTGCTGGTTGAGCGCCGAACACTGCTGAGCCGGGGTCTCTGTCGTCTCAACCGGCGGAGGCGGCGGAGGCGGCGGAGGAGGCGGCGGGGGCGGCGGCGGAGGCGGCGGAGGCGGCGGAGGCGACTGCACGACCGGCGGCGGCGGCGTCACGCCGAAGGCGTAGCGCAGACCAATCGTTGCGGTGTGATCAGAATAGTCGCCGTCATAATCCACGCCACCGTGGTTGCCGTCGAATTCGAGCTCAGGTGCGTTGAAGTACTTGTAGCCCAGATCCATGGTGAGGCGATCCGAGAGCTTGAAGCCAACGCCAACGAGACCCTGCCAGGCAAGGCCTGCGGCGGTGTCGTTGAAGCCGTTTGCGGCGCTGAGGTTCGGAACGGTGCCGACGACGCGGTTGGCCGCCTTTGCGCGAACGCGCGTACCACCGACACCTGCGCCGATGTACGGAGAAACCGTTCCGTCGCGGTTGAAGTCGAACAGACCGTTGATCATAAGATCGGTGACGCTGACGTTACCGGCCGGATTGATCGTCGTGCCGGGAAGCGTGCCGCCGATTACCGTAGGCACCTCAAGATCGCCACCGCGGACGCCGAGCACGCCTTCGAAGCGCAGGCCGTTGTCGTAGCTGTAGCCGAGGCCAACATCGGCACCAACAACCTCGGTGGTGTCCGAATCGTTGGCGAGAACGCCGTTACCCGAAATTTTTGCGTCGTGGTCGAGGCGACCATCGAACGAATACTGCAAATCGGCGCGGGAATACCAGCCGTCCGCGTGTGCCGAGAGGCCAACAGACGCGAAAGCGGCCGCGGCGGTCGCGCACATCAGAGTTTTCTTCATACTCAATCCCCTTTTGTGTGCCGATCGACGGGATTGTCTTCGGCCGCAGGAATAATACGGTTTGACCCGCATGTTGCTCTGTTAATGGGTTTTACCTCGTTCTGCGAGGGAAAATAAGGAAGCAGACACCATAAATCGTGGAAATATCCGGATACCGCGGCCCTTTTGCAACACGTGAGAATACGGACGCAACCGGGCACTTTTGCCGCAAAATCAATGCGAAGCGAGAGGGATGGTACCGCCTCCCCGGCTTGAACGGGGGACCTCTGGTTCCACAAACCAGCGCTCTAACCAACTGAGCTAAGGCGGCAATTCTATTTTCGCATACAGGGGGGACGGCGCAGTTTCAAGCCGGATCGGCGTCTAGAAACCATCCACACCCGCTGGTGATTCGTGTGGAGTCTTCAGACCTTCACGACCTGGTCGAACTCGAGGTCCACCGGGGTGCCCCGGCCGAAGATCGAAACCGTAACTTTCAGGCGGCCGCTGGCTTCATCGATTTCCTCCACAGCGCCTTCGAAGCCCTGGAACGGACCGTCGTTGACCTGCACCTGTTCACCAATCTCGAAGGAGACCCGCGGACGCGGACGCTCTGCCGAGACATCGGCCGATTTGCCCAGAATCCGGTCAACTTCGCGCTGGCGCACCGGCAACGGCTTCTTGCCACCTTCGGCGCCGAGGAAGCCCGACACTTTCGGGGTATCCTTGACGAGGTGGTAGATATCGTCGGTCAACTGGGCCTTCATCAGCACATAGCCAGGGAAATAGCGCCGCTCGACCGTCTTCTTCTTGCCGCGCGCGACTTCCACGACTTCTTCAGTCGGAACTTCGATTTCCTCGATGAGGTGAGTCAGGCCCTTACGCTCAGCCTGCTCGCGAATCGCGCCGGCAACCTTCTTCTCGAAGTTCGAATAGGCGTGGACGATATACCATTTGGCATCAGGCATGGGCCGGGCGCGCTCCTGCGGAATTGAATTTCGGGGTCAGGGCCAAGTTTCAGGCGCCCCGGACAAAGTTGACGAACAGCATGATCAGAGAATCGGCCGCAAAAAGGAAGAGGGCGATGATGACCGACATGATCACGACGAAAATTGTCGCCTGGATGGTTTCCTGACGCGTGGTCCAGGTAACCTTGTTCCCTTCCGCACGCACCTGCGCGAGGAAAGTCAGCGGTCCAATCCGCTTTTTCTTCTCTTTCGGCGGTTGCGGCGCCTTGGTCGGCTTTTCGGCCATCTTATCACTCATTCTTGAAACGCGGGCGAATAGCCCGTTTGAAGTCCGGCGTCCACGGCAAATCTGCAGGATTGGTGCCTGTGCAAGACTTGGTGACAAAGACCTTCCAACGCAAGCGCTGCAGGTCACCTGCCCTTCAGGTCTGCACCAGCGCCCGGTAGGCGTGCCAGCTGGCCATGCCCACGACGGGGAAGACGATTGCAAGGCCGATGAAGGCGAAACTGATGCCGATGACGGTCAAGGCAGTAATCAGGAAGGCCCAGAGCAGCATAGGATAGAAGTTCCGGTTCACGGCCCGGACGCTGCTCGCCATGGCCATGAACACATCATAGCGACGGTCGAGCAGCATGGGGGCGGCGACCGAAGCGAGCGAATAGTTCACGAAAGCAACGAAACCGCCGGTCGCCAGGCCCAAGAGGATCATGATCTGGCCGTTCGGATCAAACAGCACGAATTCGAGGAAGCCCGACCTTGTCTTGTAGATGCGCGAGGTGGACAGCGCGTAGATCACCTGCGCGATGCGGGTCCACAGGAAGTAGAGGAAGACTAGCAGGAACCCGAGAAGCAGCGAATCCTTGCGGGCGGCGTCCCTGACCCAGAGCATGGCTAAAAGGCCCGGCTTTCGGCCTTCACCGAGCGCGCGGGAAGCGGCGTAGAGACCCATGCCCAGCACTGGGCCAACCAGCAGGAAGCCGCCGAGCAGCACATAGAACCAACTGGCCGAGCCGGTTGTGTACAATGCCCAGAAGATGCCGGCACTGATGGCGGCGAGGATGAGACCATAAAGGAAAGCGCTGACCGGAACCGCGCAGAAATCGCGCCAGCCGGCAGCGAGCCAAACGAATGGCGCGCTGAGCGGGATCGTATTGATCGGCGGCAGTCGCACCGGCGCTGTCTGGGGTGCTGTCTCTTCCATTTCGTCCTCCCCGGCGTTCCGCCTGTTGAAAGACAATGAAGGGCAAAGCGGCGGTCAGCATCTCCGGAAGACTACGTAGAGGCAGGAGATGTCCTGCCCCCTGCGGAAGGCTTGCACGGGACAGGGGGCTGTGGCGTGCTGGCATCGAAGACGGAGGCGCTGGCCCATGCAGTTCGAACTCGATGAAGACCACCGGATGCTGCGCGATCTTGTGCAGCGGTTTGTGCGCGAGGAGGTGATTCCGCTCGAAGGCGCAGTGCTGGCGCGGGATGCGGAAGGGCAAGGCGCATATCTGACGGCAGAAGAGAAAGCGCGGCTCGACCGCGTATCGAAGGAGATGGGGCTGTGGAGCCTCGACGCGCCAGAGGAAGTTGGCGGGCTTGGCCTGCCGCATGTGGCGCTGGTGGCGGTCAACGAAGCGCTCGGATCGTCGGCGGCGACCTATACCCTGCCCCCGGATTCGCCGAACCTGCGGATGCTTATGGCAACGGTGAACGAGCGCCAGCGCGCCGCCTACCTTGAGCCCTATGCGCGCGGCGAAACGGTTTCGGCGATCGGCATTTCCGAGCCGGGCGCCGGCGCCGACCCGGCCGGCATGCTGACGCGCGCGGTGCGCGACGGGGACGACTGGGTGATCAACGGGCGCAAGATATGGATCACGCGCGCGGCGGAGGCAGACTTCACGATCCTGATGGCGATCACCGACAAGGCGAAGGGCGCCAAAGGCGGCATGTCTGCCTTTCTGGTGGACAGGGGCACGCCGGGATGCAACGTGCTGCGCCGCATCCCGATGCTAGGCGGCGAGTTCACGTATGAGGTGGCGCTGGAGGATTGCCGGGTGCCGGCCTGGAAACTGCTCGGCAAGGAAGGCGACGGGTTCGGGCCGATGCAGATCCGCCTCGGCACGCGGCGGATGGAGATGGCGGCCTGGTGTATCGGCGCCGCGCAACGCGCGCTCGACATGATGCGCGAATATGCGCCGCAACGGAAAACCTTCGGGCAAAAGCTTTCAGAGCGCCAATCGATCCAGTGGTGGGTGGCGGACGCGGCGATGAAGATCCATGCGGCGCGCCTTATGGCCTATGACTGCGCCTGGAAGATCGATCAGGGTCAGGACGTGCGCAGCGAGATTTCTATGATCAAGGTGTTTGCGCCGGAAATGGCCACCGAGATCATCGATCACGCGATGCAATGTTTCGGGGCGATGGGCATGACCAAGGAAATGCCGTTGCACCTGATGGCGGGCCGTATCCGCAACATGCGCATCTATGATGGCCCGAGCGAAGTTCACCGGATGGTGATCGCCCGGAACCTTATGGACACCCGCCCCTAGGCGCTGGCGCCGAACGACCGCGCCGGCAGGCCGGGCACATCGACGGTGACAGCGAACAGGCTGCCCGAGAGCGGGCGGGCGTCGAGCTGCGGGAAGCTGAGGCCGGCGCGGGATGTGGTAATGAACAAGGTGCGCAGGTCTTCCCCGCCGAGGGCACAGCCCGTCGGCAGCGGCGCCGCAAGGATGATCACCTGATCGACCTTTCCTTCCGGCGTGAACCGGACGACGCGCGATGCGCCGTGCAGGCAGGTCCAGAGGCCGCCATCGCGGTCAACCGCCGAGCCGAACGGCACGCCGCCGAGTTCGTGGGTGAAAGCAAAGGTGCGCCGGCCGGAAATGACGCCCGTGGCGGGGTCATAGTCATGGGCGAGGATTTCACTTTCGGCCGTGTCGCAGGTGTAGAAGGTGCGCCCGTCCGGCGAGAATTCGAAGGTGCGCGAGGTGAGCACCGATGGCAGGCGCAGGCCCGAGATCGCCTTGTCGGGGCCGTAGCGGTAGTAGCCGCCCGAGGGCTCGCGCTGCTGGTCATCCTCGGTGGCAAACCAGAAGGCGCCGTCCGGCGAGACACCGCCATCGCTGGTGCGGTTGGTCTCCGGTTCGCCATCGATCAGCGTCAGGCGCTCGTAAACTTCGGTGGCGGGATCGAAAAAGCCGATTTCGCGGTCGGCGGCCATCAGCAGCAGGCCATCGAACAGGGCGATGCGGCTGGGGCGGACGGGCAATTCATAGCGGCGGGTGTTGCCCGTGCGCGGATTGTAGCGGTGCAGCTTGGCGCGCTTTTGGTCCACCCACCAGAGAAAGCCCTCGGAATGGCTCCAGAGCGGCGACTGGCCGGTCAGGCATCCTGTGGGGGCGACGCATTCGGGCGTGATGATCATCGACGGGCCGGATTCCTCACGAGTGAACCTTACAAGTCTTCGGGGGCCTTAATCCTCGCCGAGCAGTCCGGCAAGATCGGCGAGTTCGAACAGACCATCCTGCAGGGCTTCCACGGCGGAGGTTTCCTCAACTTCGGCGCCGAGGGCATCGAGCGCGAAACCATAGGCCTCCAGCAGCGGGCCATCGGCGACCAGCAGCACTTCGTCGCCCGGATCGTAATGTGCGGCCACATCGGCGCCGATCATCAGGCCGGCCAGTGCAGCAGCCTTGTTGGCGGGCGACAGCAGGCCCTGCCGGATGGCGGCCTCGACCGAGAAAACGGGCGGGGTGTCTTCGGTGTCGAGCGCGCGTTCGACCCAGTCCCGGAAAACAGCCATGTCGAAGGTCTGCTGGCCGGACGGGCGTAGCGAGAGCGTGCCATGGGTCATCAGCAGGTCGCGCAACTCGGCCGTGATCTCGGTTGAAAAGCCGATAAGGCGGCCGTGCTCGACCACGCAGTGGCGGGTGTGCTGGCCGGCAATGCAAATCGCACCATTCGAATCGCCGAGACCGAGCAGAATGGTTTCGGCGCCGCAGGTCAGGTCCGGCGGAGACGTTTGGCCGATCCATGGCACGAGGTGAATGCCGGACTGAAGTGTCAGCAGGGGCGCGAGGGCCGCCAAAGGCATGGGCGCGCGGATATCGCCGCTGACGAGCGCAGCGGAGACGTCGCCGCAGCCGATGATCGGCACGGCGGGGGCTTCACCTAGCCATTCGGCGAGATGAAAGGCGAGGCGGCCCGTCCAGTCGGCATGGCCGGCAACCGGCTCCTCGCGAACCTGAAAAGAGGACAGGATTTCCCCTTCATCATCAAATGCCCAGGCGCGGAGATGCGACCCAGACCATTCGAACCCGGCCAGAGCCATCCTGTCCTTCATGCGTTCACCCTGCCGGCAGCGGGGTCCGGCCAATTCCAAACCAAGCGTTCACTTCCCGTCTCGCGGCTGGCCCCGCGTGTCAATCGGTCCCTGCCTTGCGCGGGCCTGCATCGCAAGGCAAGACGGGCCGGATCAGGAGACCACGCCATGGCCCTTTCCGAGGACAGGACGCTTGAAGCGGCAGAAGCCTTCCGCGACCTGGCGCGAATCATGGCGCGCCTGCGCGACCCCGAGGCGGGCTGCCCTTGGGACCTTGAACAGGACTTCGCGACCATCGCGCCGTATACGATCGAAGAAGCCTATGAAGTGGCCGACGCGATCGAGCGCGGTGACATGGGCGAGCTTCGCGATGAACTGGGCGATCTTTTGTTCCAGGTGATGTTCCATAGCCGGATGGCCGAAGAGGCCGGCGCCTTCTCGCTGGCGGATGTGGTCGCCGCGATCAATGACAAGATGATCCGCCGGCATCCACATGTGTTCGGCGAGAAGGATGTTCGCTCCGCCCACGAACAAACGGTCGCCTGGGAGGTGATGAAGGCGGCGGAGCGCGCACGCAAGGCGGCGCCCGAGGGGCCTGCGAGCGCGCTGGACGGTGTGGCGCGGGCCCTGCCCGCCCTGCTGCGTGCTGAGAAACTGCAGAAGCGTGCGGCGCGCACGGGCTTTGACTGGACCGAGACGCCGCCCATCTTCGACAAGCTCGAGGAAGAGGTTGCCGAAGTGAAGGCGGCGATTGCGGGCGGCGATCCAGCCGAAATCGAAGACGAAGTCGGCGACCTCTTGTTTGTCGCAGCTAATCTCGCACGCCGTCTGGACATTGATCCAGAACAGGCGCTGCGAAAGGCGAATGCCAAGTTCGAGCGGCGTTTCCGCGCGATGGAAGCGGCCGCCGCAGCCGAAGGCGTGGACTTCGCATCGCTCTCCCTGGACGATCAGGAAGCCTACTGGCAGCGCGTGAAGGCGACCGAGCGGCGCTGAGCTCGATAGACTAACCGCCGGCCAATCCTGCAGCTAGGGCTGGAAACTCAGCCCGGAACTGTCCCAGACGCTCAGGCGATATACGGACTGTCAGGTCGCTGCTGCCATCCTCATTCTGCGCTTCTGCGGTGACTTCGCCGTTCTGGTGCAGCCAGGCACGGCCCTTGCCATCGGCCGGGCCAAGCGTGAGCTGAATTTCCATCCGTCCCCGGAGCAGAGAACGGACAATGAGCGCGAGCAAACCGTCGATACCCTCGCCCGTCAGTGCCGAGACGGCAACAGCGGGCGGGTCTGTTTCAAAGGCGGCAAGCCCATGCATGGAGGCGGCACGCGCCTCGGGCATCGCGTCAATCTTGTTCCAGACCTCGATCATCGGCGGCAGTGGCATACCGGACTCCGACTCGAGCCGTGCAAGCACCTTGGCCACATCGTCAGCCTGTTCGGTATCCGAGGCGCTGGAGCGATCCCGCACATGGACCAGAAGATCCGCTTGAAGGGACTCTTCCAGCGTCGCCTGGAAGCTGTCGATCAAGTGGGTCGGCAGATCGGTGATGAAGCCTACAGTATCAATCAACGCCGCCTCGCCGAGGGAAGGAAGCTCGAGCTTGCGGATGGTCGGATCAAGGGTCGCGAACGGCATGTCCTTGGCAAAGACGTCCGCGCCGGTCAGGCGATTGAACAGCGTGGACTTGCCGGAGTTGGTATAGCCTACCAACGCGACAACGGGCGTGCCCGTCCGCCGGCGCCCGGCACGTTGCACCGCACGCGTGCGCCTGACTTCATCGAGATCGCCTTTGAGGCGGACGATCTTGTCATCGAGCATGCGCCGGTCGGCCTCAAGCTGGCTTTCGCCGGGACCTGACAGGAAGCCGGAGCCGCCGCGCTGGCGCTCAAGGTGGGTCCAGGTGCGCACAAGGCGCGAGCGCTCATAAAGAATGCGAGCCAGTTCGACCTGCAGGCGGCCTTCCTTGGTCCGGGCGCGCAGACCGAAGATTTCGAGGATCAGGCCCGTGCGGTCGATGACCTTTCGGCCGAGACGCTTTTCCAGGTTGCGTTGCTGGACGGGCGTCAGCGCGCCGTCGATGACGGCAACGGTGCAACCGTTCGCATCGAGGTCCTCGGCCATGCGGTCGAGAATACCGCCAGAGAGGAGGTAGGTTGAACTGATCTTGCGGATTTGCTCAGGACGCACGAACGCGAGCTGGCAGCCCAGCGCTTCAACCAGACCGGAGGTTTCCGTCAGCCTGTCCGGCGACGGACGATCTGCAGGCGTGAACCAGGGGATGACGACGCCGGCAATCTCCGGCGTGGGCAACCTATCTACGAATTTTCCGGTCAATCCCGATCAGTCTCCGTCCATTTCTTCATCGAAGAGTTGGACTGGCGCGCTGGGCGCGATTGTCGAGATCGCGTGCTTGTAGACGAGTTGCGGCGGCCGGCCGTCTCCGCGAAGCAGTACACAGAAGTTGTCAAACCAGGTGACGACCCCCTGAAGCTTGACGCCATTAACCAGGAAGACGGTGAGCGGCGTGCGGGACTTGCGAACGGCGTTGAGGAAAGTGTCCTGCAGGTTCTGTTTCTTGTCGGACGACATGGCTTTTCTATTCCTGCTAATGTTCTTGTTATGCCCCCGAGCTAAGTCCTTTGCTGCAGGTGCGCAAGGGTCAGCCCCGCCAAAAGCTCAGTGAAAGGGCGGGAAGCAGC
>Ga0315907_10000461_pt1 | contig 58842 bp, 51 predicted proteins | sample LakEriMetagenome_3_FD_203525 | JGI IMG/M metagenome (GOLD analysis project Ga0315907, IMG submission 203525) | Freshwater fungal communities from buoy surface, Lake Erie, Ohio, United States - Buoy 12 MA123 | ecosystem: Environmental > Aquatic > Freshwater > Lake > Lake biofilm | place: USA... | reverse complement strand
GCGGCCCTGACTGGAAATTCGCTGGAGTCAAAAGCCGTGGGAGGCATGCACGATGCATCGCTTGGTGGTCAGTTTCTGCAATTGACCCAACCCAAAGGCCCTGGCTGCCGCAGCTTCAAGCTGTATGTGCCTTCATGTTTTGTGGGGCAACCTTTGCCCCTGATCGTGATGCTGCACGGCTGTAAACAAAACCCCGATGATTTTGCGACGGGGACGCGCATGAATGCATTGGCAGAACGTGAAGGATTCTTCGTGGCGTACCCAGCGCAAACCGTCAGAGACAACGGTGCCAACTGCTGGAACTGGTTTGATCTCGCGCAGCAGGTCAGAGGTGGCGCAGAGCCTGCTTCTTTGGTAGACATGGTCGAGCGTATCCGACGCGACTACAACGTGGATGGCTCCCGCATTTTTGTGGCCGGTTTGTCTGCAGGCGCTGCCATGGCCGTGATCCTGGGGGCGGCGTATCCCGAAACGTTTGCCGCGGTTGCGGCCCATTCTGGTTTGCCTTTGGGGGCGGCGAGGGACGTAGCATCCGCCTTCGCAGCGATGAAAGGCGGTGGTGCCTCTGGGCCTCACCCTATCGCCGGTCCCGCTATTCCTACATTGGTATTCCACGGCAAGGCCGATACCACGGTGGCCCTGGACAATGGCATGAGCATCACCCAAGCCGCGGTCGCTTCTTATCGAGCCGCCAACATCGCACTGGTTGAACGCGCAGAGCTTGTGCAAACCGAGCCCCATTCGAAAGAAACCACGGTCACCCGGTACCTGGATTCCGCGGGCCGTGTGCAGGTGGAACAGTGGTTGGTCACTGGCGCAGGCCACGCCTGGTTTGGGGGCGACTCGCGCGGGTCCTACACGGACCCCACCGGACCAGATGCCACTGCCATGATCGTGGACTTCTTTTGGAAGGTGGGGCGGGGCGGAATGTCCAGATGATGGCCAGCGGCCTGGGAATTGGGTTTGTCTCTAAGGACCCTCTGCATCAATCGGTTGCCGATGGCGCGCCTCGGATTGGAGTGAGATGCAAGGCGCAACACCACAGCCATAGCCCCGCTATGGCGCGGATTTGCAACGCCGCAGATCGCTTCAATCCGGGGATGCGACGTCCGTAAGCGATTGATGCGGAGGGTCCCTAACGGTTTTGAACCGTTTTGTTCTCCCCCAGGCCGATTTCTTTGCCCGCCAGGGCTGAAACCAAATGGGTGGTGAAACGGACCACGGCGCTGCTGCTGGAACTCCAGTATTCGCCGCCCAATACGTCTACACGCAAGAGAGCCAAAGACGGGTCTTTGGGGCCCTGTGGAAACCAGGGCTTGGCCATGGGCGACCAAAGCTCATCGATCTTGGATTGGTCGTGAAGCAAAGTGGACTCACCTGAAAGTGCCACGAACTTTCCATCGGACTGGTTGGTAAACGTTAAATTCAAAGCGTTGACGGGGGCTTCTTTGTCAGTGGCACTCCTTTTGGTGAAGAACCACAGACTGCCCTCGTTGTCCATGGCCAAGGGCATCATGGGCCTGGAGGACAGCGTGCCGTCATCGCCTATCGTCGTGAGCATGCCCACGGCTGCCGCGTCAATGAACTTTGCAATCTTGTCCATGTCCGAATTTCGTTGTTTCTCAATTTTCATGTTGATTTCCTTCCAATACTGAATGTGAAGACTTTCGCTCTCCGTGCCACGCCATGCGCCATTGATCTTCATCACGAGGCAGTGTTGCAGTAACTGCACACCATGGTCAGTCATCAACACGTGGGTCAACCAGATCACCCACCCGATGCTTCGAAACGCATGACCCTGTGACCTCAGGCAGCAAAAGTCTGGCTGGTCATCATGAATGGCACCGCACGTAATTGGTGTAGGACGTCAACATGTTTGGCCGTGAGGCGTTTGCGCAATCAAGGACGAGACGATGCTTCGAAGCCTTCACCGCCAGCAAGTGGGATACCCGAAGCCCGCCATGACGCTGCGTTAAAGCGCACTGTGGAGGGTAGAAATGACACACGCCTTCGATGATCACGTTCCCAAATGCTCGGGTCAAAGCCTCCGCGTCAGGCTCAACCTGACCCGCTTACGTCGGACCCACCGTGAAGCCAAACGCATGTTCAGATGGGCCTTCAGCAGATGGCATTGCATGCGAAAAAAGGGTCTCCGTGCTTTCGCACTGAGACCTTGATCCTTCAGGCTTTCTCTTGGCTTATTGACGTAGGCGCGGAGGGCATGTGTTTCAAAAGGGCGCTTCGATGACAAAACAACTGTTTTGACCTTGCCTGGGGTAGAACACTGAGTAGCATTGAAGCTCTGAAGCGACTTCTGAACAACGGTATGCCCTATTTTTTGCCTTCTGAACCTCAAGAAGATGATGGGCGTTTTGACGCCTTGTTAGTCCTGGGTGATCAGAGCTTTAGAACGCTTTGCGAAATGATGCCGTTGGGCATCTACCAAACTGATACGGAAGGTCGCTGCCTTTATACCAACGCCCAGTGGCAGGAGATTTATGGCTTGTCCTTGGCTGAAAGCCTGGGTGACAACTGGGCCTCGACTTTGCATCCAGACGACAGGGAGGCTGTTTTTGCTGCCTGGCACCTGTCCGTGCAGAAATCCCAGCCCTTCGACATGGCGTTTCGACTTCTGCGCAGCGATGGACAAATCCGCTATGTGCATTCTCAGGCCCGTGCTGTTCGGGACGCGGGGGGCGATATCCGAGCCTATGTGGGGACCGTGCAAGACGTCACGCAGCAGCATGTACAAACCGACAAACTTCGTGCCAGTGAAGCATTTTTGGATCGCACTGGGCGCATCGCTGGTGTGGGGGCCTGGCAGGTGGATTTGGTATCGGGGGACATTTTTTGGTCTGACCAAACCTGCCGCATACACGGCATGCCGGTCGGCCACCGGCCTACGTTGGAAGAGGCGCTCGCCTTTTACCCACCTCAAGGCAGGGCGACCATAGAGGCGGCCGTGAACCGCGGTATAGACCGTGCGGAACCGTGGGATTTGGAACTGCCTTTTGTCTCTGCCCAAGGGCGTCGCATGTGGGTGCGTGCGTTTGGCGAGGTGGAGTGCGAGGGGGGGCGTCCCGTGCGTCTTGTTGGCGCGTTTCTAGATGTCACCGAACAAAGGGCGCGGCAAGAGGCGCTTCAGAATGAACAAGCACTTCGGCAACAAATTCAGGCGCAGGTTGATCAGACCTCTTCCCTGCTGCGGGAGCGCACCGAAATGCTGGATGTATTGGCCCATGAGGTTCGCCAACCGATGCACAACGCCTCTGCTGTTTTGCAAAGCATGGAGGGCGTATTGCGTGCTCACCAAGACCAAGTGGCCATCGGTCGGCTGGAAAAAGCGCAGGCGATGTTTGCGCAGGTGTTGTCCAGCATCGATAACACCTTGGCGGCGGCCAGTCTGCTTGGCAGCGGAACCATTAGCCATGTTGACGATACCGACATCGAAGCTTTTTTGGCGCTGACCCTGGCCGACATCCCTATGCCCCTGCGTAAACGCGTTCAAATCGAACGGGAAACAACGATACGAACCGTGCCAATGAACATGGGTTTGATGCGCCTTGCACTGCGAAATTTACTTTTCAATTCGCTGGCCAGCGGCCCGGACGACACACCGGTGACCGTGCGCCTGACCGATTGCGACACTCCACCCGCATTTTTGATTGACGTGCAGGACCAAGGGCCAGGTTTTGTCGATGCGCAGCTGCTTTCTCGGCTTTTTCAGCGTGGTGTGCGGGGTCAGGCGCCCGGCACAACAGGGCACGGCTTGGGACTGTACATTGTCCGCCGGGTGATGGAGTTGCACGGCGGTTATGCCGAGTTGCACCACAACCAACCGGGACAGACATGCATGCGACTGGCTTTACTGCAGAGCACCCAAGACTGACAGTGACCTCAGCTGCAAAGGCGCACTGAATACGTAACCCACCCTGGATTTGGTTTGCAAGGGCAGGGCCGCTGGGGTGGCTTTTTCAATGCGCCTGCGTAAACGAAAGATGGTGGCGTTGAGGCCATCCTGCGCCTCATGGCCGGGTAGTTGAGTCAAACTTTCTTTCAGTGTTTGGCGTGTCAACACCTCACCTTTGGCTGAAGCGAAACACTTGAGCAAGGCCACATCGATGTCGCTGAGTTCCACCGTGGCACCGTCAGGGGCGACCAATTTGCGCGCCCAGGTATCCAATATCCAGCGGTTGGTGGTTGACGTTTCCGCTGGTTGGATACGTCGGTAAACCGACTCCATGGCGATGGCCACCTGCTCAAAACGAACGGGCTTGGTGAGGTACATGTCTGCCCCGGCGCGCAGGACCTTTTCAAACACGTCGCTGCCTAGGCGGCCTGAAACCACCAGCACACCTTTTTGGGTGCGGCGGCGCAGCAGCTTGATCAAGTCCAGACCGTCAATGCCGGGCAGGCTGAGGTCCACCACATAAAAGTCGTAGTCAAAGGCACGGGCGGCGGTCAGCAAGTCGTTGCTGTCCCCGTAAACGTCCACACGCATGCCGCGCTCGACGAGGTCTTGCTGCAAAAACTCGGTGTACTCGCTGTCGTCATCTACCAGTGCCACTTGGTGTGGAAGCATCCAGGCTTTCGGCAATAAGCAACGGTCTGATTCCAACATGGAGGTCTCCACTTCGGTTTGATCTGAATCAGGAGGCAGCGAGCTTCAGAGTCTGTTGTTTTGGACGTTGTCAGGATTTTGAGGTGCCTCGGCAATGCGTAAAAAAAACGATTGCGCAGGAATGTCGGTCTTTTTCCTTTGATGCGAATAAATTCGCTCAAGTCAAACTCCTTAAATCCGAAAAGAGGAAAGATGGCGGTGGCCTAAGCACCGCTGCCGGATGTTTTGAGGTTTACCAAGGAAACCCCATGAAATCACTGCGCCACACGTTGATGTCCCTGTCCGCAGCCGGTATCGCGGCTGTACTGCTTCTGGCTGTTGCGACCGAGGTGGGTCACCAGCGCAGCGATACCGCTGTGCAGCAGGCCTTCATGGCCAAAGACGTGACCGCCGACGTGCTGCCTCCCCCGATGTATTTGATTGAGCTTCGGTTGGTGCTCTCCAAGGCGATGGAAGGTGGGCTGACGCCTGTTGCTGCATTGCAAGAATGGTCTCGACTGAGAAAGGAGTACGACGACCGGGTGGTGTACTGGACAGGTCACCCCCTCCATGGACTGGAGCAGCAATTGCTGGGTGTACAACATGACTCTGCTGTTGCCTTCTTCGAAGGCAGCAGCAAGCTGCTCAAATCCCTCGAGGTGGGTGATGTGGACGCCGCTCGGGCAGAGTTAAAACCGGTGGATCAACTCTTCGAGCAGCACCGCACGGCCGTTGACGCTACGGTGAAAAGCGCAAGTGCGTTCGCGCAAAATGCCATCGCCAACTACGACAGCGTTGGCGTGTGGGTTGACAGCGTGGGCGTGGCCATGATGCTGTCCGCCATTGCGGGATTGATACTGCTAGCCCGCTGGGCGCAGAAAAGTGTGTTCAGTTTGACTGGAGGCGAGCCTGCGGAGGTGGCCAAGGTGGCACATGCGGTGGCGGACGGCAACCTGGCGGTGCCCGTTCCTGTTCGGGCTGGCGACAAAGACAGTGTGATGGCAGCGATGGCCAAGATGTGCGGTAGTTTGTCCAAGATCGTGGACCAGGTGCGCTCCAGTAGCGACGTGATCGCCTTGGGTGCGCGTGAAATCGCCGACGGCAACATGGATTTGTCTCATCGCACTGAAGAACAAGCTTCCAACCTGCAAAGCACCGCATCGGCCATGGAGCAGATATCCAGTACCGTAGCCAACAATGCAGACTCTGCGCGTCAGGCCAACGACCTGGCGGCCAGCGCCAGCACCGTGGCCGAGCGAGGCGGCAGCGTGGTGAGCCAAGTCGTGCAAACCATGCAAGAGATCACCGAAAGCTCACGCCGCATCAACGACATCATTGGTGTGATCGACGGCATCGCTTTCCAAACCAACATCCTGGCGCTCAATGCGGCAGTCGAAGCTGCGAGGGCGGGCGAGCAAGGACGTGGATTTGCTGTGGTGGCTGGGGAAGTTCGTAGCCTCGCACAACGGTCCGCCCAGGCAGCCAAGGAAATCAAAGACCTGATTGGCGGCAGTGTGGCCAAAGTGGATGAGGGCGCCAAGTTGGTGACGGATGCCGGTGCCACCATGGCCGAAATTGTTCAGCAAGTCAGACATGTCACTGCCTTGATTGGTGAAATCAGCACCGCTACTGGGGAGCAAACCAGGGGCGTGAGTCAGGTGGGGGATTCTGTGACCTTGCTGGATAAAACCACTCAAGAAAACGCCGCCTTGGTCGAACAGTCTGCCGCCGCCGCCGAAAACCTCAGCCAACAAGCGGCAGAGTTGGTCGCAGTGGTGCGCCGTTTCAAGTTAGCGACTCACGAGTGATGCCGCAAGTGGATCGCAAGGATTTTTGTATGGACAATCAACAGCCGTATCCTTTGCCCGAAAACGAAGCGCGGCGTCTGCAAGCGCTGTACACCTACGCCATCATGGACACACTCCCTGAGGCGGTTTTTGATGACGTGGTGGCTTTGGCGTCCAGCATCTGCGGCACCCCGATTGCGCTGATCTCCTTGCTGGACAGTGACCGCCAGTGGTTCAAAGCCAAGGTGGGCATTGAGGTAGAACAAACCGCACGCTCTGAGGCGTTTTGTTCCCACGCCATCATGCACCCGGAAGATGTATTCGTCGTGCCAGATGCAGAACGAGACGAGCGCTTCAAGTGCAACCCGCTGGTGGAAGGCGAACCCCACATTCGGTTTTATGCCGGTGCCAGCATTTTGACCCCGGACGGCTATGCATTGGGCACCGTTTGCGCCATTGACCGCGAGCCACGCGAGTTGACGCACTCACAGCAGACGTCTCTCGCCCTGCTGGCACGTTTGGTCGGCCACTTGCTGGACAGCCGTTGGGTTTGGCGCGAGGAAACCGGGGGGGCGAGTACAGCCGGGTGACGCTAGCCCCCAAAAATCAGCTCCTTGATGATCTGGAGTCCAATTCAACTAGCTCATAAATTGGACGACAAAGAAGCGATTGACGGAAGCACAGATCATTGGATTTTTGACAGAAGTCGATGTTGTGTTGAACGTCAAAGTTTTGTGCCGCAAGCCCGGCTTCAGCGAACAGAGCGACTCCGCGTGGGAGGCCCGATTCGGCGGCATCAGGGTGTCCTGCGCTCAGCGCTTGAAGGTGATAAATCCAGAGAGCAACATGCTCCTAAAGCCGCGGGCCAACTCCAGTTGGAGGTCGGCTTCGGGCGGGAGGTGCTCAAGGGAAATAGATCGCCGCGGCAGCCGGTGGCCTGGATGGGTTTGGCGGCTACGATTTGGCTCCGCCACAAAGGACAACGGCCTAGACATTTCTGTCTAAGCCGTTGATTTTATTGGCTCCTCGACCTGGGCTCGAACCAGGGACCTACGGATTAACAGTCCGGCGCTCTACCGACTGAGCTATCGAGGAATTGAGCCATAGATTATAGCCTTAATTTTTGGCGCTTGGCTACTGTCGTTTAAAGATCGGTTTGAACGGACAGGCGGAAGGTTCTGGGCGCCATGGGATAGAGGTAGGCGTGGTCGAACTGGTAGGGCGATTCGCGCCAGCGGCGCTGGTCGAACACATTGCTCACACCAGCACGCCAAATCCACTGGCTGGTGGTCTTGTTGCCCGTGCCCGCGGTGCGGTATCGCAAGCCCAAATCCACCTGCTGGGTGCTGGGAATGCTGATGCTGTTGTTGGGCAGCACCTGTCTGCGACTTTCAGATACCACGTCCCCCAGCAATGCAAAACCCGGCAGTGCCGCCACGTCATAGCGCGCTTGCAGCTTGACGGTGGTGGTGGGCACGTTCACCGGCGTTTTTCCATTGATGTTCGGGTCTTGGCTGTTTTGACGCCGCGCATGCAGCCACTGCAAGCCGCCTTGAAGTGACCACGGACCGCTGCGCAGGTTGGTGGTCAGTTCAATGCCTTTGTGGCGTGCTTGTCCGTCGGCCTGCCGTGTGCAGGTGTTGCCCGGGGTGTCGCTGAAACAATCTGGCCCGACGCTGGCAGAAACAGGGCGGCTGATGTCAAACCATGCGATCGACCAGGCCAGTGGCCGGGCAGTGTTTTTAATGCCGATTTCCGTTTGACGGCTGCGCAGTGCGGGCAAGGCCTGGCCTGCGTTGGTGAAGCGTGCGCGGTTGGGGGCCACGTCGCTCTCAATGCCCTGGCCCCAACTGGCATAGGCCGTGGTGTCGTTGTTCAGGGCGACGCTGGCCGCCAGCCACGGTGTGGTGAAGGACTGCTGGTAGCTCGTGGCACGCGAACCATTGGTGCGAATGCTGTCGCGCTCGAGGCGGCTGTGACGCAGGCCCAGCCATGCCGTCCACCGCGGCGTCAACTTGATGGCGTCACGCACGAAAAACTCGGTGCTGCGTTCGTCGCGGTTGGTATTTTGATCGGTCAACGCCGGGTCAGCGGGTGTGGTCGCTGTGCCGGTCACATTGCCGCTGCCCACGTAGTTATAGGCCTGCATCTGAAAACGCTGGATCAGCTTGCTCTGCTGCACACCCCAAGACAGATTGTGTTCAACAGCGCCTGTTTGAAGTTGACCGTGCAAAGTCAGTTCCAGAGCGTGCAAACGGCGGCGTTCGTTTTCGCTGCGGTAGTCGTAAAGGTCAAAACTGCCGTCTGAACAATAACGGTCGTAATTGTTCTCTGCACTGCAACCATAGGGGTAAGCCAAGCGATCTTGTGTCCGCAGGCGCTGGCTGGCTGCATGGACGCTCCAGCGCCACTGCGGGTTGAGACGCTGGGTGTAACGCAGTGAGTAGGTGTCGGCGTCCATCTCCACGGGCAGCGACCAGGACTGATTGTTGAGGTTGATGCGGGCATCATTCACCGCAGGCAAGGTGCTGCCCAACAAACTGAACCCGGGTTGGCTGCGCTGGCTGCGCTGGCTGGTTTCAAACTCAGCTTCCAACAGGGTGTCGGGATTGATGCGCCAATCACCTGCCACGGCCAACAACTTCCGATGCCCTTGAAGGTCACGCACAAAAGAATCCAAACGTTCGTGTGCAGCGTTGACCCGCAGTCCGAATGTTTGTTCTTTGCCAAACCGCTGGCTGATGTCCACTGCGCCCAGCCATGCGCCAGGGTCACGCCATTCCAGGAAAGCGCTGCGCAGGGGTTCGGCCAAGGGCCGTTTCACGACCACGTTCATCAAGCCGCCGGGACTGCTGACCCCACTTTGCAGGCCGCTGGTGCCTTTGAGGATTTCGATGCGTTCTTTGTTGTCCAGGGGCAGCGAGGTTTCCGCGCTGATGGGCAAGCCGTCGCGTCGGTAGTTGTAGCGGTTGTCCACCACATATCCTCGTATCGTCAGGTAGTCCCAATAGCCTTCGCTGTTGTAGGCATCGCTCACAGCGGGGTCGAGTTTGGTGGTGTTGGACAAACGCGAGAACCCACGGTCTCGCTGGGCTTCAAGGTTGATGGTGTTGGTTTGAAATGGCGCTTTGCCCGCTGGCACGTCACCCCAGCCACTCACGCCGGTGGGTGGGTTGAGTTGCCCCTTGACCGTCACGGCGTCGAGCGTGGAGGGTGGCGGTGATGGTGTCTGCGCCAAGACGTTGCAGCCAATGCCGAGCAACAGTGCCCCATGTGCCAAGGGGTGCAGCACGGGCAGACGTGCCCAGGTGGTTGAGCGGGCTTTTTTCGGTCGGTAGAAATGTGCCATCGTGGTTCCGGTTTGCGATGGCAGGGCGGCGGGCTCCAAAACAAAGCAGCGTCACGACGCGTGATGGGCCTGCCTGGAGCATGCTTCCCTGCGCGAGGATTACCTCAATCAGGTTCAAAGGGACTTTCTCAGTCGAGCCATGGCAAACAAGGCCCAACACCCCCAGCGAATACGGCAACCTTTTGTTGCCGCAGATGTGATTATCGCTTCAGTTGAAAACCCATGAGCCTGACAGGCCAACCGGCCAGCCCCTTGGACACCACCGTCTCTATCGGGCGTTCAGGTTTCTGACAGTGTGTTCCACAACGAATCAAACGCCGCCTGAAACTGCCGGAGCAGGCCGGGATCGTTGCTAAGCACCAGATTTTCTTCGTTGTGTTCGCAGGCGCTGCGTGTCCAGTTGTAGCTGCCGTTGAGCAGCCAGCGGCGGTCGAAGAGGGCGTATTTGTGGTGCATGTGGGCGGGGGTGCGATCGATCCGGATGTTCACGCCCGCGCCGCGCAGACTGTTGATGTCGCTGCCGTTGTCAAAGGCCTTGTCGTTGTCGGTGATCAAACGCAGTTGCACCCCGCGGCGGTGCGCCGCCAGTACCTCCTGGCTGATGCGGTCGTCTGAAAGTGTGAACACACAAATGTCCACGCACTCACGGCTGCTGCGCAGTTGGCCCAGGATGGCGTTCAGGCACTCGGTCCCAGGGCTGAAGTAGGCTTGCGCGCGGTGGCTGCCGCCAGCGGTGCGCGAAACATCCAATGCGCGCATCACACCCTCCAGCCAGCGCACCAGGGCTTGGGGTTGTGCCGACTCCAACGTGCCAAGTTGCTGCCGAACCAGCTCAAAGGCCCCGTTGCGCAGTTGGCGCAGGCCTTCCTCGGGCAGTTGGGCGTCACGCAGCGTTTGGGTGAGCTGGCGTTTTTCTTCGTCGCTGAGGCGGGCGTCTTGCAGGCTGTCTTGCAATTGCCGGCGCAGACTGTGCAGCACCTCTTGGGCGGGGGTGGACATGTCAGCTTCCTTTGCCTTTGGGCGCGGTTTGGCGGGACCGAACTTCCTCCAGTTGCTGCGCCACACGCTCCACCTCGTTGTGAATGGAGTGGTCGAGGTTGAGGCGGTTCTCGGTGGCGGAAATCAAGGGCATCAGGATTTTTCGGTAGGTGACCGCGATCTCCAGCATGGCTTCGGCCAGGCGGACCGCTTCGGACTCGGACGGCGCTGCGGTGGTGGGCGTCGGTGGTTTGAGTCCGTCCACCGCACGCGCCACATCGAGCAAGGTGGTGGCAATGCGGGTGCTGCCGTCGGTGTCGCTGCCGCCAAGCTTGCGTTGGCGCACGAACTCTTCGCAGATGGCCTGCCAGCGCTGGGCTTCCTCGGGTGTGGGCGTGCCCAGCAAATGCGCCAGCTTGAGCAGGTTTTCTTCTGCGCCTGTGGTGAGGGTTTGGGCCTCACCCCGGTAGTGGTCCCGAAGCAGGGCGTCCAGCTCGTCGTCGCGCATCTGCGGGGTGATCTGCGCAGCGAGTTTGGTCATGTTGCGGTAGCTGCCTTGCAGCTTGAACGGCGGCTCGGTGCGGTAGTCGTCTTTCTGGGCGGCCGACTCGATGTAGCTCAAGTTGACCTTGAGCAACAGGTCGCGGGCGCGGAACAGGCGTTTGAAAAGTTGAGTGAGTTCTTCGAGTTCAGCCGCGCCGTAGGGATGCGCGAATTGGCTGTCGGCCACTTCTTCTCCCTGAGCGCGTTGCACCAGCAGGTGCACGTCTTTCGGGTCGCGTGAAGACAGCGGCAGCAGCACGGGGTTGGCAGTGAGGCTGTTCTCCAGGTAAGACAATCCGAACAGGGCTTCACGGCCCGACAGTACATCGCCCAGGTTGTAGATGTCGGCCCGGTTGGCCAGCATGTCGGGAATCTTGAACACATCGCCCGACTCGGTATAGGGGTTGCCCGCCATCACCACTGCAAAACGTTTGCCACGCAGGTCGTAGCTGCGTGGCTCACCGTTCCACACGCCTTCAATGCGCCGTGTGCCGTCGGCCAAGGCGATGAACTTTTGCAGGAACTCCGGGTGGGTGTGCTGGATGTCGTCCAGGTAGAGCATCACATTGCTGCCCATGGCCAGGCCGAGGTTGAGTTTTTCCAGTTCTTGCCTGGCAGCACTGTGGGCAGCCGAGGCCGGGTCGATGGACACCACGTCGTGGCCCAGTGCCGGGCAGTTGATGCGAACGAACACCATGCCCAGCCGGTCGGCCACATACTCCATCAACGTGGTTTTGCCATAACCGGGGGGCGAGATCAGCAACAGCAGCCCCATGCGGTCGGTGCGAGACGCATCACCCGCCGCGCCCATCTGTTTGGCCAGGTTGTCGCCGATCAGCGGCAGGTAAACCTCGTCGATCAAACGGTTGCGCACAAAGGTGGAGAGCGGTTTGGCCTGGAACTGGTGCAGACGCAGGCGTTTTTTCTCCTGCGTGATCAGTTCATGGCGCAGCTGCTGCAAGGACTCAAACGCCGGCAGCACCTGGGTTTGGTGCTGAGCCAAGCGTTGCCAGAAATCGTTCAGATTGAGCGTCAATCGGCCTTGCTGCACCCTCGGGTGCTCGCTGAGCAAACCCACCACCTCCGTGTCCAAGGTGGCGTTGATGCGTTGACGTTGAACGGGCAGGCACAGCACCGTGGCGGCTTCGTCGGCCCAGGGCTGCGTGCTGGCGTGGGCTGCGTTTGGGTCGGCCTCTTTGGCCACATAAGCGCGGGTCCAGTCACGCGCCAAACGCCAGCGTTCAAACGGGGTGCCGGCCTGCAGGTCGTGTAACCAAGCCGACCAGCGGCCGCGCTGCTCCAACTCGCGGCGCAAGGCGTTGGCCAGGTCTTCGGCTGTGCCGGAAACCACCCAACTCGGCGTTGCTTCTTCACTGCTCGCTAATTGACGCACCAGGTAGGCGGCCGCCTGGGCGGCATGGGTATCGTCGATTTCTGTGGGTGCGATGTTGCGCGGTTCACTGACCGATCCAAGCTCCGCAGTCGCGAAATCGCCAGCAAAACGTTGCAAGGCAGATGCCGTGTCGGCCTCCAGATGGATCAAGGCCTGCTGCGATGAAAACAACTGCACCATCTGCAACGCAGCACGTGCGCGGCGTTGCAGGGCTTCTCGGGCATCGGCTTGCAGGCCGTGTAACCAATAAAGCAGCGCCCATGCGCGCTCAACAGGGCCATAAGCCAGCAGGCCTGCGCCGTCTTGCATGCGCACCAAGGCGGTCAGCAGACGCGCAGCATCTTCGTCGTGCACGCCTTTTTGGTAGCCCTCTTGGTAACGCGGCGCCGCGTAGGCCCGCACCAGCTCAATCACCGACGGGGTGCCGCTGCCGACCTCATCCGCACGGCCCACAGCCTGCACCAAGTCGGGCCAGCGCAGGCTGTGCTGGCCCTGCAGTACGGCTTGTATCAAACTGCCGGCGAGGTATTCGGCACGGCTGATGTCTGCGGTTTCAGACGCCAGGTTTTGGTCCCAGTGCGCCTTGAGCGCCTCCAGGCGTGCATCGTTAACTGGGGCCATGTAGTCGGTGCCAGTGATCTGAAACACTGGGCCTTGTTGGCTGGGCAGAAGGCTCAGGTCCAATGTTTGGCGCGCAATGGTGAATGCATGACGACCGAAACGCAGGGTGTTGCCGTCGGCGGCCACGAGGTCGCCTTTGTCGCGCACCAGGCGCAGGGCCTGGTCGCGGGCGGTTTTCAAGCGTGTGCCGATGTCGTCGGCCTGCACCGCAGCGCCCAGGCCGCGCAGGTCGTCCATCAACTGGCGCAGTTTGGCCAGCAGCGGGTCGCCCGCGAAATAACCGTGTATCTGCCCCACGTCGGTGAAGCCCGCGACCCGGCGGGGAATGCCGTCCAGGATGCGGCCAGCTGCTTCGGCCACGGCCAGGGCGCGGCGTTGCCGTGACTCGACCAGACTTTGCCGGCGTGCCGACAGCGCATCCACCACCGCTTCGCGTTTGTTGGCCACGTCGGTGATGAAGACTTCGTGTTCGGCGAAGCGGCCTTCCAGTTCTTCCAACTGCGCCAGCAGTCGGGTCAGGGTTTCATCGCACTTCTCGGGCGTGTCTGCAAACTCCAGCGCGTTTTCAACCGCCTGGCCAAAGAGCTTGAACTGGGCACCGAATTCGGCGGCCGCCTCCGTGCTCCCTAGGTCGCGGCGCCGGCCGCGTGCTTCTGCACGCTGGCGGTTGATCTCGCCGTACAGGGTGGAGACACGGTCCAGGATGGCGGTGCGCACCACTGCATCGCTGCCGGGCAAGGTGCCCAGTTGTTCGGTCAGCAGGTCCAGGCCCAGGGCCTGCGCATCCAGCTTTGTGAGCAGCTGTGTCAGGGCTGGGCTGGTCTGGGCCTGTGCCAACTCCAGCGCGCTTTGTTGCAGCGTTTGCTGGTGGCCGTCAAAGGCATGGGGGTCTGCCAGAAAAGCCATCGCCCGGCCGCCCACATGTTGCTGTTGCTCTTGCAGTGCGGCGTCCATGGCCTCAATGGCGGCCAGATCGGCGTAACGCAGTTCTTTCAGGGGCTGCAGCCGACCCCGCTGCTGGCGCAGCCGGCCCAGGGCCGCCACAAAGTCATCGGGCTTGCGCCACAGCGTGCTGGCGATGTCGGTCAGCAGCGCGTGTTGTTCGCCTTGTGCTTGCTGCAACGCACGTGCCGTGTCGCGGCGAATGCTGTCGACTTTTTCAAACTCGGTCAGGGTTTGGCGGGCGCCCTCCACAATGCCGCTCAGGTCCTGGGCAACGCCTTGTGTTTCGGGGGTATCCAGCCAGAAATAAGCGTCGCTGATGCGGCTGCACTGGCGAATCAAATCTTCGTAGGCGGCTCGGGTGGGCACCTGTTCCCGCAGGGCGCGGGTGATGCCCATCAAATCCGACACACCACGCACCAGGTCGGCATTGCCCACCTTGGCGAAAAAGCCGGTTCCGCTGGGCAGGGCGGCGGTATGTTCCTCACTGGCAAACGGCGTTTGCCAGAGTTGCATCGGGTGCACCCGGGTGGGCTCGGTGCCATCGGCCAGAAACACCAGCAGGCGGCCATCCGGGAAACGCGCATAACCATGGGAGACAATGGGCGCGGCCAGTGTTTTGTTGATCAGGTTGTAGGCAAAGAGCACGTAGTGCCCCTGACCGGGTTGGTAGAAGACATACAAAACCTCCTCGCCGTGGGGCGAGCGGATCAACCGTTTGAAGCGCAAGCCCTCGTTCAGCTCGGCTGGCAAATCGAATCGTTTGTAGTCGCCCGACTGCAGGTACATGCCACCCGGGAAAATAATCCCGTGGTCTTCGGGCAGCTGCACACAAGACACCCCGATGGCATCGATGCGTTCGACCTTTTGCGTGCGGGTGTTGAACACCAGGTAACGGGGCGTGCTTTCGCGGTAGGGCTTGATGCGCAGCAGGATCAAGAGCCCGAGCCGGGCCCAGGCGAATTCCGCATCCACCAGGGCCTGGTGTTTGTCCTCCACGGGCTCGCTGTAAATGCCCAAACCCGTTTCAGTGTTGTTCTCGATCTTGACGGTGAGGTCACCGCCCATGGTTTCGACGAACACGGTGTCCAGCACATTGATGTGGGGGTGTTTGCCGCCCACATGGTTGTCGCGTGTGGCCACTGTCCACTCAAAGTCATGGGCCGGTGGCAACGCCATGTCACGCTCGCCACGGTTGTCCACATAAACCACCGCACCGCCCGCTTCGATGCGCCAGCGAAACACACGCACATCGTGCAGTTGCTGGCCGATCTGGAAGGCCGCCAGCAGCTTGTCCTGCGTGACCCGCAACTGGATCAACGAGGCCTGTTTGTAATAGGCATACAGCTCGCGGAAATCGGCCACGAAACGCGTGTCGTCCAGGAAGGTGCCTGTGGTGGCAACCGCCTCCAACTCGTCCGCACCGTCATGCGTGGCCAGGCGGTAAAGCGCAAACACATCGCCCACGGCGGTCTCTTTGCGCAGGCCCATGAAAACGTTGTAGCCCAGCAGCACCATGTCGCCGATGCGCACCAGGTCGCGCGCCACGCAGTTGTTCTCGGTGCGTGCCCGGGTGCGCAGCAAAAGTGTCTGCTCCGAGCGGCCAAACGCCGTCAGCCGCGCTTCATTGAGTTGCTGGGTTTTGGCCAGCAGGCTCTCGCCTTGGTTTTGCAGGCGCTTTTTCAGCAGCTCATAGCTGCCGCCTTCGGATACCAAGCGCTCCACCGCGTCGTGTGCGGGCGCGTTGGCGTGTGGGTTTGGTTGGGCGTCAGACATGAGGAATCAGTGGGGTCGGTTGAAGGGCCGAGGTGTTTTGCACCGCGCTTCAAAACATGGGCGCGGGCTTCAAAGCGCTTTCAAAGGCCGTGTTGCGCGCGCAGATCGGCCACCGCCTTGCGCATGTCATCGTTCAAATCCGACGGCGTCAGTTTGGCGATGATGCTGCGCAGGATGCGTTTCTCGTTGTCGTCCACCACGCCGTCACGCTGGGCGATGGCGACAATTTTTTTCAGTTCGGCGACTTGAAGCACACCGTCATTGGAAAAACACTGGATGGAACGGAAGGCCATCTCTAGGTAGTCACGGGATTCAGCCATGTTGATCTCTCCTTGTCGTTGAAAAAATGGATGGATGTCAGGTCTTCAGGTTTTGCCCAAGCTCTTCAGCAAGTTTTGCAGTGCCGCCTTCTGCGACTCGTCCCCATCGCGCATGACCTTGCTCAACAACGAGGCCACGCTCAGGTTCTGGATTTCGCTGGCTGAACTGCCCAGGGCGCCCAGCAAGCCGCGCAGGTCGGGGATGACGTCGCGTTCGCCAGCCAATTGGTCTTTGAAGGCCACTTGCAGGGTTTTGCTCTTGTTCACCACACCGTCGATGCCTTTGCCCACAGCCAGCGCGCCCACGAAGCGGTCGAAATAATCGCCTTCGCCGCCGACGATGTCGATCTTGGCATTGGCCATCGCTGTGCCCAAGACCTCGGCCTGTTCGCGGGCGATGGCGGTTTGTGCCTCAATGCCCTTGACCGTTTCAACGTGGGCCTTCTCCAACTGCATGCGGAATTCTTCATGGGCCCGGGTATCGGGGCTCATGGCGCTCATGGCCTCGAATTTGTCGCGCAGGCCTTTGGCCTCGGCCTGGAAACGGGCTTCAATCGTGTTCGCATCGGCCTGTCCCGACTTGACCACGGCATCGGCATCTGCGAGGCGAACCTGCACGTCGGCCAAACCGAGTTTTTCCTTGCCCGTGGCTTCGGCTTCGAGTTTGGCTTGCAAGCCGGCTGCTTCTGCCTGTGAGCGCAGCTCGATCACTTTGGCCTCTGATTGACCTTCCTTCAGTGTGGCCTCGGCGCCAGCGGTGCGCACATGCACATCGGCCATGCCTTGTTTCTCCAGGGCATCGGCCTGCACCATGGTCACCTTGGCGGCAGCCAAACCGGGGGCGGCGCTGAGGGCCTCCAGGCCTTCGGCTTCGCGTTTTTTGGCTTCTGCTTCTTTTTCTGCCACTTTCAAGCGCGCTTCGGCCAAGGTGGTTTCTTCCACCGCTTTGTGGCGTGCGCGGCGTTCTTGGGCTTCTGCGGCCTTGACTTCGGTGATGAGTTTTTCTTCGGCCTGACCTTCCGCGATGATCACGGTGGATTGTTTGGTGCGGCTGGCGTCGGCCACCACACGCAGTTCCTTGATGGCTTCTTCTTGTTCGGCCACGGTGCGTTCCACCACGATGCGTTCGCGCACCACGTCGGCAATGGCTTTCTTTTGTACCTCAACGGCTTTGTCTTTCTCGATTTTTTGCAGCGTCACTTCTTTCTCGCGGTCCACCACCTCCAGCTCGCGGGCACGGATGACTTTTTCTTCTTCGATTGCCACGGCTCGTTTGCGGTTGTTCTCGGCCACCTCTTTTTCACGCAGAACGTTTTCTTGCTGCACCGACACCGCTTGTTCGGCTTGAAGGCGAGCCATCTCAGACTTGGTTTTTTCCTCGGACTGAACTTTGGCGGTTTCAGCTTCTTCGCGGGCTTTGACTGTGGCCACTTCGCGGGCCTGGCGAGCCTGCGCGTCAGCCGCCTGGCGCTCCAGCTCGAGCAAGGCTTCTTGGGTCTCGACGTTTTTCTTTTTGATCTGCATCTCTTCGTTGCGGCGCAGCTCGTTGGTGCGCACATGTTCCACCGCCGTCAGTTCGGTGATTTTTTTGATGCCCTGTGCATCCAGGATGTTGTTGGCGTCGAGTTTGTTCAACGGCGTTTGTTCGAGGTAATCGATGGCCGCGTCGTCCAGCACATAACCCGACAGGTCGTCACCAATCTGGCTGATGATTTCGTCGCGGAAGCGGTCGCGCGCCTGGTACAGGTCCACAAAGTCCATGGCCTTGCCGACAGTCTTCAGGGCTTCCGAGAACTTGGCAGAGAACAGTTCTTCCAGCGTTTCCTGGCTGGAGGCACGGGCGCAGCCTATGGACTGGGCCACCTTCAATACGTCGTCAGCGGTTTTGTTGACGCGCACGAAAAACTTCACTTTGATGTCGGCGCGAATGTTGTCGCGGCAGATCAGTCCCTCGTTGCCTGAACGATCGATCTCAATCGTCTTGACTGAAATCTCCATCAACTCGGCTTTGTGAATGATGGGGTAGACCATGCGGCCCGTGAAGGTGACCTCCGGTTCGGAGCGAAGGGTGTTGATGATGAGGGCGTGGCCCTGTTCTATCTTGCGATAGAACTTGGCGAACATGACCAGGAAACACAGCAGGAAAAAAGCCGACAGACCGGCGACGATGAGGATGAGCTCCATGTGAGTCCTTTTTTTGTGGCGTGAAGTGTGCGGTGGAAAGCGGGATTGGGTTCAACATGATCAAGGCAAAGCGCTGGGCGATGGTCGCACCAAATAATGTCGGGTGCTTTCGTCGTAAGCCACGATTTGTGCCGTGTCACCCTTGACCAGCGTCTGGGGCGCTTGCGTCCAGACCCGGATGTGAATGTTGGTGCCCTGTTGAATCACCGCAGCGCGGCCGAAACGATCGTCCACGCGCTGACTCAATACCACGCAGGTTTGTCCCACCAGGCTGGCATTGCCAACAGCGTGGTGCACGACGAAGAGCCCTCGCATCGGACGAATCAACAAGGCCGTCAGTGGAATCGATGCCGCAAGGCTCAACAACAAGATGACAGTGCCACTGGCCCAAAACATCAGCCCACTACCCAGGCTGGCCAAGACCCATTGCCCTGCCAGGCAGCACAAGGTCCAGGAGAGCAGCACCAGAATGCTGACCACGATGGAAAACGGCACGCCGTGCAAGCCCATGGCCACGGCATATCCGGCCAGGGTGGACAACTCGCCGGGATCGCCGTCGGCCTGCAACTCCACTTCCAGGTCCAACCCGGTCGATTCAAAATCTACAAACCCCACCAGGGCCAACAGCCAATAGACCAACACCACCAGCAGCAGCGCGGTGAAGATGGCGGTGGGGTAACTCAAAGCGGCATCGACAAAACGGTCCATGCTTTCCTCCCTCGGTTCGTGATGGGCCTGGGGCCCACTGAATTTTGTGAATAAATTATCTGCGTCTGCTGCTTTGCTGCGCGAAGTGGATCAATTCCTGGGTGACGCGTTCTTTGATGGTCAGTTTGTCGTCTGGCGGTAAACCGTAACGTCGGGCCAGCGCCTCATAGTCGGCTGTGGTCAGCGAGACGGTGAGCCTGGGGCGCTTGGGCCGGGTTGGCGCTGACAACTGCAGCAGCGCCCGGATTTGGTCTGAGGTGGACAGGTTGTTGTGAAACGCAGCGGTGCGCACCGCTTGCAGCACAGTTTCCTCCACATCAAAGGCCACTTGGACCGCACGCAGCGCGTCGTCTGACCCACTCCAGCGCGCGGGCTTGCGTTGCATGGTCATGTGGGATTCCGCGACTCGGTTTCACGTCTCGCACGAATGCGGTCCATCACAGATTTCTGGCGCTGTGCGTCGTCGCCTATGCCCGCCTTCGCGAGTTTGTCGGCGAGCGCGGCATCACCGAAGTCTTTGTTCAACTGCTCGGCCGCTGTCATGCGGTCGGCCAAGGTTTCATGGCGCTGCTTGATGCGTTCTAACGATTCGCGGGCACTGACCAAACGTGAACCGCCTTGGTCCAGGTTGTCGGAGATTGAGCGTGTCGCCCGGTAAACGCTTTCGGTGGTTTTGGCGATGCCCAGCTCTCGTTCGTGTTCACGGATGCGTGCCTCGGCGGTTTTGATCAGGTCTTTCAAACGCGACACCTGCACCGAGCAGGCCGCGTGCGAGCGGCTTTGCGCTTGCAGCGCCAAATCCAGCTCGCCCACTTTGCTGGCCAATGCCTCGGCCAGTTGGTCTTCGTGTTTGTTCAGCGCCTCGACCGCAAGGGCTTCATAACGCTGGATCTCGTTTTGTAATTTCTCGATCTCACGGGCGCTTTGCATCTCGTGCGCCATGACACCGGCGAGTTCATGCTTGGCATCGGAGACGGCTCTTTTGGCATCCAGAATTTCTTGCTCGTAAATCGCGCTGGCGTTGGCGTCGACCACGCTCTCACCGATGTCGCGCACGCTGCTGCGCATCAAGGTGATGACTTTTTTGATCACGGACATGGTGCTCTCCTATGCATTGCAAGGTGCGTCATTGAAGGAAGTCCGACAGCGCGTCCAGCGCATCCAGGGCGTTGTCGCTGAGCACGATCACATCGTGGGCGATGTCTTGCACCTGAGCGCCTCGCGCCAAAGCCCCAAACAAGACAAAACGATTGCCAACCCGTCCGAAGGACGACAATGGCACGGACGGATTCAAGTCGAGCAAGGTTTCAAGCAGCTCGCTGCGACGTTCTGGCTTGACCTCTTCGTCGGACCAGAGGTAACACAGACACAGAATTTGCGCGTCAGAACTGGTGAGGTAGAGGGGCAACTCCTGCCGCCCTTCGATGCTGATTTGCACCACAGGCACATCGCCGGGAATCGGTTGCAGGTCGACCGCGACGCCACCCATGGCTTGGCCAATCAGCAGGTCCAGTCCCTGGACCAATTCGTGCAGTGTTTTCATGACCTCCCTCGGCGGGCTCTCGTTGGCGGAGCCCATGGCGGGCAGAATATCTGCGCCGACATAACATGTCAACCGCATTTTTCCTCAGTGTCGCACCCGGCAGGCACAACGATGGAGAGGTTGTGGATGCCGATGAATAGGATCAGCCCAATGATGAACGGGGTCATGCGAGGCGCCGTGGAGTGTAGAGGGCGTGCCCGCTGCGTCGTGGGTCAGCGCTCTGGCGTATCGACCCCAAGCCGCTGTTGCAGTTTGGAGCTGCTGGTGGTGTATTCCAAGCGGACCGGTTGATCGGGAAACACAATTGCAGCGGCCGCAAACGCGGCCAGCGTGGCCTCGTGAAACCCGCACAGGATGAGCTTGCGTTTACCGGGGTAGGTGTTGATGTCACCCACCGCGAAGATCCCCGGAACGCTGGTTTGGAATTTCTCGGTGTCCACCACCACCTGTTTGCGCTCCAGGTCCAAGCCCCAATCGGCGATCGGGCCCAACCGGGGCGACAGGCCCAAGAAAACCAGCAGCGCATCCAGCGGGAGGGTTCGTGTGGTGGCATCCGTGCCCGTGATGTGCACGCCTTGGAGGCGTCCGCTGTCGACCTCCAAGCCGGTGATCTGCCCCACATGGAATTGGATCTGCTGCGCCTCACACAAGGCCTGTACTTTGGCCACGCGGGCAGGTGCGGCTTGGAAACCATCGCGGCGGTGCACCAGGGTGACGCTGGCGGCTTGGTGCGGGCCCGGTTGCGCAAAGTAAGCAGCCCACTCGAGGGCCGTGTCGCCGCCGCCATTGATCGCGATGTGTTGGCCTTGGAACAAGGCCGGGTCTTTGACGCTGTAAAAAACTTGCTTGCCAACGAACGGCACGATGCCCTCCGCCTTCAGCGCACGTGGTTGAAACGAGCCCACACCGCCCGCCACAAAAATGGTTTTGGTGATGAAACCCTGGCCCTGGGTGGTGGCCACATCAAACCGCCCATCCTCGCGCCGCTGCACCAGGCTGACTTCCTGGCTCATGTGGAAGCGGGCACCCAGGGGTTTGATTTGTTCCAGCAGCCTGTCGACCAGTTCTCGCCCTGTGCAGGCAGGCAGCGCCGGAATGTCGTAAATGGGTTTATCAGGGTACAGCTCGGCGCATTGACCACCAGGGTGGTCCAGCGTGTCCACCACATGCGCTTGAATGCCGAGCAAGCCCAGCTCGAACACCTGGAACAAACCCACCGGGCCGGCGCCGATGATGAGGGCGTCGGTTTCTGTCATCAAAGCAATGAGCCCTGTTGGACTGAATCTGGATGTGACCCGGAAAAAAAGATCATAGGACTAGCGGAACGCCATAGCCAAAACCAAGAATCGCACCGGAGATTGGTTAGGCATAGACAACCTGCGATGCCGAATCAGGGTACTTTTCAGCCAGTTCGTCGAGGCACTCCTTCAACAGCTGCGCATCACGTGGATGCCGAACTGAAAATGCCGACCAGCCTTCCAAGCGGAGAACAATCGGCATTTCAACTAAGCCCGATATTGCGTCCCAGAACGCATCCCAATTGCACCCATACCACCCGGGAAATTCAAGGCGCTCCATGAGCATGCGATGCAACGCCTCAGAGCTTGCAACTGACCGCAGATTAATTGCGATGGAAGCTGTTCGCGCCATCGGAATTTGACTACTTAATCAACTCACCCAATTTCCCCGTCTTGTCCTTCCACTCATCCGCATCCGGCAACGGCGCCTTGCGTTTGGTGATGCTGGGCCATTTTTTGGACAGGTCGAGGTTGATTTTGATCATGTGCTGCTGGTCGCTGGGCACATCTTCTTCAGGAACGATGGCATTGACCGGGCATTCGGGAATGCACACGGCGCAGTCGATGCATTCATCGGGGTCGATGGTGAGGAAATTGGGGCCTTCGCGGAAACAGTCGACAGGGCACACGTCCACACAGTCGGTGTATTTGCAGCGGATACAGGCTTCGGTGACAACGTGGGTCATGACTCAAACTCGGCAAGTTAAATGAAAAACGTTCAGCACCCCGTGCACGGGTGTGGGGCGGTGGTCGCTGTGGAATAACCCATGATTTTAGGGGCTCGGGGTTTTTGCCAGAGGCTGTGGCGGTGCAAAGCCCTTGGTTTGTGTGTTGGAGACCTCCTTGGAGGCCAGTGCGCAGGCCCCTGCACCGACGGTGACGACGGTGGGCCGTCCCGCGTGCAACAGACTGGCCCGGGCCAAGGTGGTCACAGTGTGATCGCTGTGCAATTGATCCGGGCAACCGGCGCGGGAGACCACGCTGACGGGCGTGTTGCTTTCCCAGCCGGCATCAATCAGTTGGCGGGCCAGCGCTGCCAGTTGTTTGCCCGCCATGTAAAAAACTTCGGTGTCGGCACTGCGCTGGGCCTGCAATTCCCCGCTGCGTGTCATGGCGGTGGTGAGGCTGACACTGCGGCCCGTGCCGCGCCGGGTCAGCGGACGCTGCGTGGCAGCGGCTGCGGCGATGGCGGCGGTGACGCCAGGGATGACTTCGCTGCTTATGCCCGCTTGCGCCAAGGCCAAGAGTTCTTCTTCCAGGCGACCAAAGATGCTGGGGTCACCCCCCTTGAGGCGCACCACGCTCTGGCCGGCTTGTGCGTGTTGCACCAGGAGGGCGTTGATTTTGGTTTGCGCCACGCTGTCGCAAAAACCGCGTTTGCCGACGTGGATCCAATTCGCTTTCGGTGCGAACTCGCGCAGCGCGGGGTCGGTGAGGGCGTCGAACAGCACCACATCAGCCTGCGCCAAGGCGCGTGCACCACGCAGTGTGATCAGGTCGGCCGCGCCGGGACCGGCGCCGATGAAGATCACTTGGCCGAGGTTGCTCATGTCCAACGCCTGGCTTTACGCCGCCGCCTTCACCAACAACGCACCACTGGTGCGGTTGCTGGTGGGGTCCACGATGATGAGCGAGCCGCCCACGCGGTTGTCGGCGTAGGCTTCCACCGGCAAGGCTTGTTGGGTTTCGATGGTGACGTGACCAATGTCGTTCACCGCGAGTTCATGCGCATCGGTGCTTTGCAGGTTGTGGATGTCGAGGCGACTTTCGATGCTGCTGATGCGGGCCTGCACCCAGCGGTTGCCATGGCGCACCCAGTACTTGCGGCCCACCACGGCGGGCTCCACGTCCAGCCATGCCAAGGTGGCCGTGAAACGCTGGGCTTCGTGGATGGTTTGTGGCGTGCTGATCCAGTCACCACGCGACACATCGAGTTGGCGGTCCAGCACCACACCGGCGCTTTGGCCGGCCTCTACCACATCCACCACCTCGGCGGCCAGGCGCACTTCAGCGACCACTGCGGTTTGGCCGCTGGGGAAAATCTGCACCGCATCACCGGCTTTGACGCGGCCATGGGCAATGCGGCCATACAAGGTGCGTGGCTGGTTGCCGGTGCCTTCGCCTTCGCGGCTCACGTACTGCACGGGGATCAGCAGGTCGCCGTCTTTGCGCTCTTGCAAGGCGGGCAGGCTCTCCAGCAGTTGCAGCAGCGAGGGGCCGTTGTACCAGTCGGCATCCAAGGGTTGGGTTACGTTGTCTCCGCGCAAGGCGGATACGGGAATGATGCCGGCGACCGCAATGCCCGCTTGCCGGGCAAATGCTTCCAGCGCTGCTTTCACCGTGTTGTAGGCCGCACCGGGGTTGTCGATGGCGTCGAGTTTGTTGATGGCAAACACAATGCTGGGCACGCGCAGCAGATGCGCCAGCAAAGCATGGCGGCGGGTTTGCGGCAACAGCACCGGGGCCTTCACATCAAGTTTGGTGATGTCCACCAGCACCACGGCGGCATCGCTGCCTGCGGCGGCGGTCACCATGTTGCGGGTGTACTGCTCGTGGCCCGGCGCGTCGGCAATGATGAATTTGCGCGACTTGGTGGCGAAGTAGCGGTAGGCCACGTCAATCGTGATGCCTTGTTCGCGTTCGGCCTCCAGGCCGTCGGTCAGCAGGGACAAATCGATCGGCGCACCAGCGGCTTTTTTCTCGAGCGTGTCGAGCTGGTCAGCCAGGATGGCGCGGCTGTCATACAGCAAGCGGCCAATCAAGGTGCTCTTGCCATCGTCGACCGAACCTGCGGTGAGAAAGCGCAGGGCGCGGTGGTCGGCGGGGGCGGATTTTGGGTTGTCGGTTGTCATCAGAAATAGCCTTCTTTTTTTCTACGCTCCATGGAGGCGTCGGAGGTACGGTCATCCATGCGGGTGGCACCACGTTCGCTCACCGTGACCTTCAGCGTCTCGGCGACGATCTCGGTGGCATTGGCGGCGGGGCTTTCCACGGGGCAGGTGCAGGTCATGTCGCCCACGGTGCGAAAGCGCACTTGCGCGGTCTCGACCACCTCACCCGTTTCAGGGGGGGTGACCTCGGTCAAGGGCACCAACAAACCTTTGCGGCGAATCACCTGGCGGTCGTGTTTGTAGTAGAGGCTGGGCAGCGGAATGTTTTCGCGGGCGATGTAGAGCCACACGTCCAGCTCCGTCCAGTTGCTGATCGGGAAGGCGCGCATGTGCTCGCCTGGTTTGATGCGCGTGTTGAAGAGCGTCCAGAGTTCGGGGCGCTGCTCTTTGGGTTGCCACTGGCCAAAGCTGTCGCGATGGCTGAAGATGCGTTCTTTGGCGCGGGCTTTTTCCTCGTCGCGACGGGCACCGCCCATGAGCACATCAAAGCGGTGTTCTTCAATGGCTTCGAGTAGCGCCACGGTTTGGTGGCCGTTGCGGGATTCAAGCGGGTGCGACAAGCGAACCGTGCCACGCTTGATGGAGTCCTCCAAATGGCCCACCACCAAACGTTCACCCATCTCCGCCACACGGCGGTCTCGGAAGTCGATCACTTCGGGGAAGTTGTGGCCGGTGTCCACATGCAAAAGCGGGAAGGGCAGTCGGCCTTTGAATTCACCGTCTTTACTTTTGGTTTTGAAAGCCTTTTCTGCCAAACGCAGAACGACGCAGGAGTCTTTGCCGCCCGAGAACAAGAGGGCAGGGCGCTCAAACGCGGCCACGGTTTCGCGCAGGATGAAGATGGCTTCTTCTTCCAGCCAGTCGAGGTGGCTGTGGTCGAGCTGGGGCAGCAGTTGCTCGATGGTCAAGGGGGCGTTCATTTTCTATCTCCAATCATTGATACCGCGGCTTCTTCTGCGCCATGCACATGCAGTCCGCACTCCTTCGCTTTTTCATCCTCCCACCACCAACGGCCTGCGCGGAAGTCTTCACCCACAGCGATGGCGCGGGTGCAAGGTGCGCAACCAATGCTGGGCATGAATTCATCGTGCAGCGGGTTGTAGGGCACCTTGTGGGTGGCGATGTAGTGCCAGACGTCGGCCCAGCTCCAATTCGCCAGCGGATTGAACTTGATTCGACCTTGGCCGTCAGGTTCGCTTGTTGCCACCTCTCCGCGCTGATTCGATTGCTCGCGCCGAAGTCCCGTTACCCAAGCGGTACGGCCATTCAACATGCGTGACAGAGGTTCTAGTTTGCGAATAGAGCAACAAGCTTTGCGCAGGTCGATGCTGTTGAACATCGCTTGTTCGCCGTTTTTTTCCACAAACTCGATCACGGAATGCTCTTGTGGGCGGTAGATTTCGACGTCTATGTCGTATCTGTCCTTGATTCGATCAATGAGGTTCACCGTTTGATGATGGAGCTTGCCTGTTTCTAATGTGCCAACCGCAATTCGATAGCCATTGCGAGCAATCAAGTCTGTGATCACCATGTCTTCAGCGCCCAGGCTCGTCGCTTGAACTATGCGATCTCGGTGGTCGATCTCAGCAAGCCTTAGTGCTGTATCAGCGTCATGTACCCGGTGCTGGAAGCCAGGTGTTTCTCTCGCATACAGGGCAATAGCACTCATATCGACGAACCTGCCTGGTTGAACTCAGGCACCGCCGCTTTACCGCTTTCTGGGCGAGCAAACACCGGGCGATGCTCACTGACATCGGCCTGGTAGTAAGCGGGGAAAAAGGTGAGGGCGCGTTCTGCGGCTTCGCGCGACTGGTCGGCGCGCAGCTGTACGGCATCAAAACCGGTACGCTGTAGGAGTTGCAGCATGTCTACCAGCACCTGGCCGGTGGCGCGCACTTCGCCTTGGAAGCGGAAGCGCTTGCGCAGCAACTGCGCCTGGCTGTAGGCGCGGCCATCGACCCACTTGGGGAACTCCAAGGCGATCAGGGACAGGCGGGGCAGGTCGGCTTCCAGCTCTTCAATGTCGGCATCGTTGGGGAAGATCACCCCGACTTTCATGTCTTGCGGCCAATGCGCGCGCACACCGTGCCACTGCAACAGCGTAAGCAGGCTGTGTTCTTTGGGCGTGAGGGTGACCATGGGGCCATCTTCACCGATGACGCTGTGCCAGGGGTCGCGTTGGGGGTCTATGAATTTCATGGTCTTGTCTTTCATCAAGCCGCGTGGTTCAGGCGGCTTTGGCCGTGGAGCGGCGAATTGCGTTGGCGGCTGATTTGAAGGGGTCCAGTCCGATGCGTTTGACGGTGTCGATAAACCGCTCATTCGCTGCTCTGGTTTCGCGGTAGGTGTCGATCACGGCCTCAATGGCGTCGGCCACTTCATCGGCGGCAAACGACGGGCCAATCACTTTGCCCGGCACGGGTTCACCACTTTGCGTGGAGCCGTCGGAGCCCGCCAGCGTCACCTGGTACCACTCGGTGCCGTCCTTGTCCACACCGAGCACGCCAATGTGGCCGCTGTGATGGTGGCCGCAGGAGTTGATGCAACCGCTGATGTGCAGGTCGATGTCGCCGATGTCGTAAAGCTCGTCCAGGTCTTGGTAACGCGTGGTGAGTTCTTCGGCCAGCGGCAAGGAGCGTGCGTTGGCGAGCGAGCAGAAGTCGCCGCCCGGGCAGGCGATCATGTCGGTGAGCAAGCCGATGTTGGGCGTGGCAAAACTCGCGTCACGCGCGGCTTGCCACAGGGCATAAAGCTCAGATTCACGCACCCAGGGCAGCACGAGGTTCTGGTCGTGCGAGACGCGCAACTCGCCATGGCTGTAGAGGTCAGCCAGGTCGGCGGCTTTGTCCATCTGTTGATCGGTGGCGTCACCCGGCGCTTGGCCAGACCGCTTGAGCGACAAGGTCACGGCGCGGTAGCCACTGACTTGGTGCGGATGCACATTGCGCTCCAACCAGCGTTTGAACGCCACAGGCGCGTTGTCGTCCGCATGGTGGGTGCTGGCATGGTGCTGCACACCTGCGGGGCGCACGAAGCAGGCATTGACGCGGTCAAACTCGGCCTGCGGAATCAGATGGGCGCTGCCTTCGACATCGCGGGTCAGGATGTTGTGGAACTCCTTGTTCACATCATCAAAAAACGCCTGGCCTTCGGCTTTGACCAAAATTTTGATGCGCGCCTTGTACATGTTGTCGCGCCGACCATAACGGTTGTAGACCCGCACGATGGCTTCGATGTAAACGAGGATTTGTTGCCACGGTAGAAATTCGTTGATGACCGAGCCAATCACCGGCGTGCGGCCCATGCCACCCCCCACCAGCACCTTAAAGCCCACTTCACCGGCGGCGTTCTTCAGCAACTGCAGGCCAATGTCGTGCCAGGCGATGGCCGCCCGGTCTTCCTTCGCGCCGCTCACCGCAATTTTGAATTTGCGTGGCAAATGCGCGAACTCAGGGTGCAGCGTGCTCCACTGCCGCAAGATTTCGCAGTAAGGGCGTGGGTCAACGATTTCGTCGGCAGCCACGCCCGCAAAGCAGTCACTGGTGATGTTGCGGATGCAGTTACCGCTGGTTTGAATGCCGTGCATGTTCACGGAGGCCAACGCGTCCATCACGTCAGCGCTTTGCGTGAGTGGAATCCAGTTGTATTGCAGGTTTTGGCGGGTGGTGAAGTGGCCATAACCTTTGTCGTAGTCGCGCGCAATGCGTGCCAAGGCGCGCAGTTGTTTGCTGCTGAGTTCGCCATAAGGCACGGCCACACGCAACATCGGTGCATGGCGCTGGATGTACCAGCCGTTTTGCAGACGCAGGGGCCGGAACTCTTCGTCGCTGAGTTGGCCCTTCAAGTTGCGCTGCAGCTGGTCGCGGTACTGCGCGGCGCGTTGGCGAACGAACTGGGCGTCGAATTCGGTGTAGGTGTACATGGCTTTTAATACAAATCTCAGTGAATCACTTTGAGGCCGGCCGTGACCAGCGAAATGCACAACAAGGTGCGAACAACTTTTTCCGGCAAACGCCGGGTCAGCTTGGCGCCCAACCAAATGCCGGGTACCGAGCCCATCAACAACCAAGACAACAGACCCCAGTCCACATGGCCCAGGGTAGCGTGGCCAATGCCCGCCACCAGGGTCAGCGGCACGGCGTGGGCAATGTCGGTGCCCACCACCTTGTGGCTTTCAAGGCGTGGGTAGAGCAGCATGATCATCGTGGCACCAATGGCACCCGCGCCAATTGAGCTGAGGGACACCAGCACACCGAGGATCAAACCGCAGATCACGGTGAGCGCAGGTTTGCGATTGTCGGGTATCCAGCGCTCCAGCTTCAAACCAATGGCGTGCCAGGCCTCACGGTAGGCCACCGTCACGGCCGTCAGCAAAAGGGCGATGCCCAGTGAGAACGTCAGCGCGCTGGCCCAGCCTTTGGTGATGCCCGTGAAATGCATCAAGGCGATGGTCGCCAGGGCGGCGGGAATGCTGCCCGCCAGCAAGCAGGCGGTGAGTTTCCACTGCACGTGGCCTGCGTGGTGGTGGGCCACGGAGCCCGATATTTTGGTGATGGCGGCAAACCAAAGGTCGGTGCCAATGGCCACTGCCGGGTTGAGCTTGAAGACCGACAGCAGCAGCGGCGTCATCAGGGATCCGCCGCCCACGCCGGTCATGCCGACAATGATGCCAACCCCCAACCCGCTGAAAATTGCCACCCAGTCCATGCGTACTTTCTGAAGCGCTTTTCAGCGCTGGAGGCGGAACTGTAGGCAGTCTCTATATATTTGGGAACTACTTATTTGTATTGTGATTATGCTAATGAAGAATATGAAGTGGATGGTCGGGCCATTTGTCCTGTCCATCGTTTTCTCCCTGGTGGGCTGCCAGAGCACCCCCAAAGCGCAAGCCCCGGTGTTTGTACCCCCACCACCCACGGTGGCTGCGCCCAAACTCCCCCCCAAACCACCCCGCTTGGGTTTAGCCCTGGGCGGGGGCGCCGCGCGCGGTTTTGCCCACATCGGTGTGATTCAGGTGTTGGAGGAGGCAGGCATCACGCCGGATTTGGTGGTCGGCACCTCGGCGGGAAGTCTGGTCGCAGCCCTTTATGCCTCCGGCAAGTCGGGTGCGGCCTTAGGCCAGTTGGCCGCTGACATGGACGAAGCGGCGATCACCGATTGGGGTTTCCCAGGCCGCGGCCTGATCCGCGGTGAGGCGCTGGCGAAGTATGTGCGTGACCAGGTGGGTGGGCGCACCCTGGAACAAATGCGGCTGCCGCTGGGCATCGTGGCGACCGAACTGGATTCTGGCCAGCCCATTCTCTTTGTCCGGGGTGACGCGGGCATGGCGGTGCGGGCGTCCAGCAGCGTTCCGGCTGTTTTTCAACCGGTGAAAATTGCCGGCCGGGAGTATGTGGATGGCGGTTTGGTGTCTCCCGTGCCGGTTCGTTTCGCGCGGCAAATGGGGGCCGAGGTGGTAGTTGCGGTGGACATTTCAGCGCCGCCCGAAGGTGGGCCCACTGGTGACCCCTTTCGCATGCTGCTACAAACCTTTGCCATCATGGGCCGCAGCATCAACACGTTTGAGTTGCGTGACGCCGATGTGGTGGTGAGGCCTTCGCTGCCCGGTGTTTCTGCGGCGGCTTTTTCTGCGAGAAAACAGTCCATCGCCGCCGGCCGCGAAGCCATGTTGGCGCTGCTGCCTGCACTGCGCGCCAAGTTGGCTGAAAAGACCTTGTGAGGAAAAAGGGGCTTGTTTGCGGGGCGGCTGAGGCAAGTGCTGCTGCTTTAGACACGGAAAGCAGCCACGGCCACAAAGCAGCCCGGCTCGAATTCGGAGTGATTGTTTAGAGTTGATTGTGGGAGATTTCGCCGGCCCGCACTTTTTGCCGTACCGGCCCGAAGGGTGAGTGGGCAAAACAGCCCCACTTGTCGTTGCAAATGCTCGCCGGGTGTTCAACCCGGCTGCGCTTTGCGCCTAAATCGGCACTGTTTTGCCCACTCACGCAGGGGAGATTTAAATGATGACCGGCCCTAGACAACGTGGCGAAGAAAACAAAAAGTCCGCCACCTGGCGGACTTTTTTCGAGCTTGGAAAACTCAACTCACTTCTTAGGCTCAACCGCTTTCGGTGCAGGCGCAGGCACGCTGGCCATGATGCGCTCGGCCCTGGCGTCCAGGTCTGCACGTGCCGTGGTTGCCTGTGGCAGTGAGGTGGTCGGGCAACGGCCGGGGGTGTCTTGGCCGGCAGACCAGTTGTCCGCAGCGGGTTCATTCGGTGTTGGGCGTGCCAAACCAAGTTGAGCGAGCAACTGGTTCATCGCAGCATGGGCGCGTACGTAGGAGATGCCCAGGTCGTACTCCGCGTTGGCATAGGAACGTTTGGCGGTGTACAGCTCGTTTTCTGCGTTGAGCAGATCAAGCAAGCTGCGCTGGCCGATGTCGAACTGCTGTCGGTAGGCGTCGCGGGCTTTTTCGATCGACAAGGTGTTGCGATCCAAATAGGCCAATTGTTCGGTCAGTTTTCGGGTGTCGTTGTAGGCAATGGCTGCGGTTTGGCGCACGTCACGGCAGGCTTTGTCGCGCAGGTCGGCGGCTTGACTCATGGCGTTGACCTGCTGGCGCACGCGGGCTTGATCGGCGCCGCCGTTGTAGAGGTTCCAGTTCAGCACGATTTCAGCCGTGGTATTGCGTGTTTGCTCGCGGATCCCTTCCAGATTCTTGCCGCCTTCGCCGCGTAACCGCGCCTCGATACGCGGCTGGTAAGCCGATTCTCGGCTCGCTACAGCGGCGCGGGCGGCGCGCATGCTTTCAATGCCGGCCGACACCGCGGCGCTGCGGCTGACCGCAAGGCTGACCGCTTCATTGGCCGATGCGGGTATGGCTTGCTTCAAAGGCGCGGCCAGGGGAGCACCCGTGGGTGGCGCTTCGCCGACCACGCGCTGGTAGCGCGCCATCACATCATGCAAATTCGCTTGTTCGGTGGCCAAGTTGGATTCAGCCAGCGCCAAACGTGCGTTGGCCTGTTCAACGTCTACCCCGCGGCCGACGCCCGCTTTGAAGCGAGACTGAATTTGCAGCGCTGCGTATTTGTGCTGCACGTAGTTGTCTTCGGCCAACTGCACCAACCGGCGGAATCGAAGCACGTCGTAGTGAGCACGAGCGGCTTCCAGCGCGGTTTGTTCGGTGGCATCGATCAGTTCAAAGTAACGTGCCAGACGTTCATGTCCGGTACGGGTCACTTCGTTTTTGGTGCCCAGGCCGTCCCACAGCACCTGGGTCAACGACAACCCAATGCCGCTACGGTTCACGGTATCGGACTGGGGATTGCGGGTGGTGATCCGGTCGTTCTCACGGCCTGCGCCCGCAAACAAATCCACCCGCGGCAACCAGCCCGCACGCGCCACATCGATTGCGTCATTGGACGCTTTGTAGGCGTTGAGTTTGGCAGCCACATCGGGGTTGGAGGCCAGTGCAGACTCGACGCTTTTCTTCAGCGCACCGTCCACCTGAGCTTGCGCGGTGCCCATGGTCAACATCAATGCCAAAGCCGATACAACCCTATTCGGAAGCAAAGCAAAACGTTTCATGTGCGGTGTGAGTATTGTTAAAACTGACGGAAGGATTTCGGAACCAAAACGAGTCCTGGGGTCGTTTGCTCAAAGTCAGCAGCGTCGCGACGGTTTGATGTCAGCCATCAACCAATGGCCACCGTCAGTTTAGGCCTCTAACGTAAGCCAACCAATTTGCAAACCCCCCTTTGTCAGGGGGCCAAGCCGGTAGTATTTCACAAAGGTTGGGTTGGCCAACGCAGCGCTGCCTCCCATGCAAGAGGCGCTTGGATGAAGCCAGCGTTGCCGTGGTCAAGATGACACGACAATCGCCGAAAACAAGGCTTGAACCATTGCTGCCGCAGCCTCACCCCATGACTGTCAGCCTTGACCTGATGTCTCGGCAAACCGCCGGACCACAGCTGCTGCCGTGGTCTTTGCAGCCATGGTCGGCCGCTTTGCTTGCATTCCTGCTGAGTGTTTTGTCGGTGTTCAGTGCCGCTTGGGATGTGGACCGAACGCTCGCGGCCGCCAGCAAAATGGGTCCGCGCGCGCTTGCCGGTGCCCGGGCGCTGCAGAGTTTGCATACCGACCTTCAAACCACGGATGAAACCGCCAAACTGCGGGGTGTGAACGAGTTTTTCAACCGTCGCGTGCTGTTCCGCGACGATGTCGACGTTTGGGGACAAACCGACTATTGGGCCACCCCCTTGGAAATGCTGGACAAAGGCGCAGGCGACTGCGAGGACTATGCCATCGCCAAGTATTTCAGCCTGCTGGGTTTGGGGGTGCCCGTGGCCAAACTTCGTTTGGTTTATGTCCGAGCGCAGTTGGGCGGTGTGGGCGGCCCGAGCCAAGCCCACATGGTGCTGGCCTACTATGAGTCTGCCAACGCAGAGCCGTTTATTTTGGACAATCTGGTGAGTGAAGTCAGACCCGCATCACGCCGTCCCGACTTGGCACCTGTGTTCAGCTTCAACAGCGAAGGCCTGTGGCAAGGCGTGGGCAGCCAAACAGCCAGTGGGGATCCAGTGGCGCGCTTGTCACGCTGGCGCGAGTTGCTCGCCAAAGCCAAGGCCGAGGGCTTCCAATGAATTCGATCACTCTTTGCAAAACTTTTGGTCGAGCGACATCGTTTGGCCACGGACGGTCTGCGTGTTGGAGTTTCTCTCCCATGACACGGCTGTCCGCCGCCACACGCGGGTGGCAAGCCGCTCAGATCCAAACCCTTGACCTCCAAGACGGGTTGTGCAATGGGTTCCATGCCCACTTTGCGGACTCAATCACGCCGATGAAAGACACCATGAAGGAGTCACCATGTCATTGATACGCCAACTGTTGCTGCTGCTGCTGGGCAGTTTGCTGCTGGCTTTTGTGGGCAGTGTCACCGTCCATGTGGGAGCAACGCGTGATGTTTTGCAAACCCAACTCAACCTCAAGAACAGCGACAACGCGGCTTCGCTGGCGATGGTGCTCTCGCAGCAAAAGGGGGATGCAGAGCTGATGGGTTTGCTGGTGTCAGCACAGTTCGATACCGGCTTTTACCAGGCCATTCGGTTGCAAGGGGTAGATGGCACAACCCTGTTCGAACGGGTGGCTGAGCAGCGACCGCGGCACGCACCGGCATGGTTTGTCTCCATGCTCCCCATCGCCTCGGCGCCTGGAGTCGCGCAGGTGTCCGATGGTTGGCGCGCGATCGGTTCAGTGCGTTTGAGCAGCCAAACCGCCTATGCCCATGATGAGCTGTGGCGTGCCAGCCTGTGGAGTGCCGCTGCACTCGCTTCTGTGGGCTTGGTTTCGGCCTTGCTGGCCGGTGCACTGGTGCAGCGTATTCGGCGTCCCCTTGATCAAACCGTGCTTCAGGCCCACGCCTTGGTTCAGGGCGAGTTTGTGACTGTGACTGAACCCCGTGTGCCGGAGATGCAGCGGCTGACCCGCGCCATGAACAGCATGGTGTCGCGCCTCAAGTTGGTGTTTGAGGCGCAGGCTAAACAAGTGCAGTCGCTGCGGCATCAGGCGCATTGCGATGGTCTGACAGGTTTATCCAACCGCAAACACTTCATGGCCCAGCTCCGTGGTCTGCTCGAGCGCGAAGACGGCAGCTCAAACGCTGGGCTGGTGCTGTTGCGTGTGCTGAACTTGGCCGAGCTGAATCGCTTGCATGGGCATGAAACGACAGACCGTGTTTTGTTGGCGGTTGCGCAAGCCCTGGCGAGTTACCAGGATCGCAGCAGCAGTTGTCAGACTGGTCGATTAAACGGCAGCGATTTTGCTTTGTGCCTTCCGGTGGCCGGTTTGGCGCAAGAAACCGCCCAGGCTTTGGTTGATGCCTTGCGTGCCGTATTGCCCTCGTTGGGCGCGGACATTGCTGTTGTCGCTGGGGCGGTCGAAATGCACAGCGAGCGGCCATTGCCGCAGCACATGAGTGCGGCAGATGCGGCGCTGGCTTTGGCAGAAAGCCAGGGCGGCTTTTCGGTGGCACTGGGGGACGACACGGTCAACGCCCCGGCCATGCTCGGTGAAGTGGCCTGGCGCCAAGCCATTCACAGTGCCTTGGCGCAAGACAGGTTGCAGTTGGTGGCCTTCCCTGTGCTCGACTCAACCCATCAACTTGCGCATTTGGAATGCCCGCTGCGGTTGCAACTGGACCCGTCTGGACCTTTTGTGTCGGCTGCACGCTGGTTGCCCTTGGCTTTGCGTGCTCGGTTGACGGCCCATATCGACGAACGTGCCGCTGCGATGGCGCTGCAGGCCATCACGGCCGATGGTCTGCCGCGCTGTGTCAACCTGTCCGCTGCTTCCCTGGCCGAAAGCGCTTTCCCCATACGCCTGAGGACATTGCTGCAAGCCGCCCCCGGTGCGGCGACTCAGTTGTCTGTGGAACTGCCCGAATTGGCAGCGCTGGAGCATTTTGATGCCCTGCAAGAACTTGGCCGCCAGTTGCGACCTTTGGGCGTGCGTTTGGGTCTGGAGCATGCGGGAGAACGGTTGGAGAGGGTGCCGCGCCTGTTTGAATTGGGTTTGAGTTATGTGAAGCTGGATGCCGCCGTGGTCGCTGACATCGAAGAAGACAGCCAGCGCAGTCTGTTTGTGCGGGGCCTGGCCACCATGCTGCATGGCTTGGGCGCGCAGGTGATGGCTGAAGGTGTGGTCCACGACAGCCATGCACAAGCGCTCTGGGCGTTGGGTGTTGACGCCATGACCGGGCCCTGGGCAAGTGCCAAACGAGGTGATTTGCTTCGGGTTTGAACCGCACTGCATGCGCGTCACCCACCGGCCTCCACAACGCCTCGGTTGGAGGGTTGCCCGGTTCTGCGACCACTCCACACGGCATTGCGCTGAAGGAGGCGCTGAATAAGTCCCCGCAGACGCGGGCACCTCTAATCGGGACATGACAGCAGGCAAAAATCGCAGCAATAACCGAAGGTATTGCGACCATTTTCAATGGCGAGTGGCGAACAGAGCCACGAGCGACCGCCCGAGTTCGAGGATGCGCGTGCTGCAAGGGACTTGTACAGCGTTTCCTTAAGACTTAGCGTTCGCGTCTTTGTTCGAATTGCGATCGACCTTGGTTTTTTCGGTTTTTGTTTTTGCCGTTGCCGTGGATGACGCCGTGAACGCTTCACCGTTGACGGTGAGCCCATTGGCGGAAAACTTGGCGGCATTGCCGGGGCCTACACCCTTGACGCGCTCGACAACATCGTCCCAGTTTTTGAAGGCACTTTTCTTGCGCTCATCCAGGATGCGTGTGGACATGGCGGGACCAATGCCTTTGACCTCTTCCAGTTGCGCCTGGCTGGCTTTGTTGATGTCGGTTGTGGCCAGTGCGGCAACCGAAAAAAGGGCCATGGAAAGGGTCGCCAGCACGGCGAGAAAAAGTTTTTTGAACATGGGTTTCTCCTTGACGGGGGTTGCTGCCGATGGCCCGATTGGCCATCGGCTAACCGCCATTTTGAAAACCATGTCCCGCCGTGACACTCCCCCAAGCGGAGCGTTTGCGGGGGAGATTGGAACGGTTTGAAGAGGGCGCTCCAAAGGGGTGGGTCATCAGGAATGAACCATCCCTCATTCTGGTGCTCACCTCCAACCGCCAGCGTTCAGGCACTTCGCACGAGCTGGAAAGTCTTCACGACATCGGTCAAACGGCCCGCTTGACGTTCCAGGCTTGCCGCCGCAGCGGCACTTTGTTGCACCAAGGCCGCGTTTTGTTGCGTGCTTTGGTCGAGTTGACTCACGGAGCTGCTGACATCGCCGATGCCAGTGGTCTGCTCGAGGGTGGACGCGCTGATTTCGCTGATGAGATCAGACACCCTTTGGACTTGGTTCACGATGTCTTGCATCGCACTGCCCGCATCGCTGACCAAACTGGTTCCTGCCTCGACCTTGTCAACACTGGCACTGATCAAACTCTTGATTTCCTTCGCAGCCTCCGCACTGCGCTGTGCGAGGCTGCGAACTTCCGCTGCCACGACCGCAAAACCTCGCCCCTGTTCGCCTGCACGCGCCGCTTCTACTGCTGCATTCAGCGCAAGAATGTTGGTTTGGAACGCGATCCCGTCAATCACCCCGATGATGTCGCTGATTTTGCGAGAACTGGCGGAAATCTCGTCCATCGTGTTTACCACCTGGCTGACAACTTGCCCGCCTTTTGCCGCAGCACCGGTGGCCGCGCCTGCAAGCTGCGCCGCCTGGCGGGCGGTGTCAGCGTTGCCTTGCACGGTGGTGTTCATTTGGGCCATGGAGGTCGCTGCTTGCTGCAGGCTTGATGCTTGCAGCTCGGTGCGGTTGGACAAGTCGGCGTTGCCAGCGGCAATTTCGGCAGATCCTGTGGCGATGGAATCGGACACATCACGCACTTGTCCAACCACATGGGCCAAGCTGGCTTGCATGTTCCCAAGGGAAGCCAAGACACTTCCCTTGGGCGCTGTAACTGCCCCGTGCACCGGGCTCAAGTCGCCTTGAGATACGCGTTGAGCCACTTGGCCCAGCTCCGCAGGCTCTGCACCGAGTTGCCGTACAACGCTTCGTGAGATGACCCAGGCCAAACCCAGTCCGCAGATCAACGCCATCAGCAATGCACCCAGCATCACGTACAAAAACTGGCCTGCTTGACCCGTTGCAATCGCACTTTGCGCTTGAATACGCGACTCTTCAAAGTCGATCAACTTGTTAATCGCTGCAAGCCAGCTGACGTATTGTGGTTTGGCCTCGTTCCACAGCTGTGCTTGGGCACCAGCAGCGTCACCGGACTCCACTTTTTTGATGACCGCCTGAGAGGTTGCGACGGCTTTGTTTTCGATGTCCTTGATGGCACCATAGAGCGTGCGCAGTTCAGACGCGTCGGCAGATGTTTCCATCAGCTTCTCGAGGGGACCTGCAGAGTCAGCGTAGAACCCCGCGAGCTTGGCAATCGCGGCAATCTCGTTGGCTCGATCTGCATCGGATGTGCTGAGAACCACATCGCGTACCGCAATGGCGCGGTCATGCGCCGAGCCTCGAAAGTTGATGGCAAAGCGCTGAATCGCGGCATGCTCTTCGCTGTTTGCTCGAAGTGCGTTGTTGATGGTGGAAACTTTGAGAATGGCCACCACCGCAACCCCCACCAAAATTGCCAGGATCAGGCCAAACCCCACTGAAAGCCGCTTGGCCACTGTCAATGAATCGAACGTCATGGGTTACTTCCTTTTAGGTTTCATGCAAATCGGGTGACTGAACTGTGAGCGCGGTGCCGTTGCCAGATTCTTTGCGCATGACGCGGCAGTCCTGCTGTTCATTGTTTCGATAAGCAAAAGCGCAGGTCGATAGAAAAAGGCTCTGAACCCGATGCTTTTGCAGCCAAGCTGCTTGACCACTTCAATTCGCCACGTCCGATGCCCCCTTGTCTTTCCAAAAAACTTGCTGTTGACCGACAGAACAGAAAAGGGTTTTCTGGCCAAACAGAGCGATAGGTTGGGAAAAGCGCATGGCCTCTAAAGCGTTGGACGCCGTGTGACGAGTGCAAGTAGAGCAAGTACCCAATCCAGGCGGTTCGCCTGAATTTTCTTGGCGAGTGATCAGCTCCGCGTTGACTCGGCGGGCGTGTGGTCCACGCCTTGTCTGCGGGATGCCCTCGCGGCCGTTTTCATGCTGCGACGTATTCTTGACACAGAGCACCGCAGACGCATATCTGTGCCGTGACGTGCGCTGGTGTGAAGCGCAAAAAGAAAGCGGCCCGAAGGCCGCTTGAATCCAGTCCTGTGACGCAGTTCAAGACGTCACGGTCTTGGCTTTGTCCGCGTACTCCTCGATCTTGTCAAAGTTGAGGTACTGGTAGATCTTGTCGCTGGCTGCGGTGAGTACGCCCATGTCCATGAGGTACTCGGCCTTGGTCGGAATGCGGCCCAGTCGGGAGCAGATGGCGGCGAGTTCGGCGGAGCCCAAGTAAACGTTGGAGTTCTTGCCCAGACGATTCGGGAAGTTGCGGGTGCTGGTCGAAAACACCGTGGCGCCTTCTTTGACCTGGGCCTGGTTGCCCATGCACAGGCTGCAGCCTGGCATTTCCATGCGGGCACCTGCGGTGCCGAGCACACCGTAGTGGCCTTCTTCGGTGAGTTGCTGGGCGTCCATCTTGGTCGGCGGTGCCACCCAGAGTTTCACTGGGATATCGCGTTTGTTTTCCAGCAGTTTGGACGCGGCGCGGAAGTGGCCGATGTTGGTCATGCAACTGCCGATGAAGACTTCGTCGATCTTGGCACCCGCGACTTCGCTCAAGGTTTTCACGTCATCGGGGTCGTTGGGGCAAGCAACAATCGGCTCGTGGATGTCTGCCAGGTCGATCTCGATCACGGCGGCGTATTCGGCGTCTGCATCACCTTTGAGCAGCTCGGGTTTGGCCAGCCATGCCTCCTGTGCGGCGATGCGACGGGCCAGGGTGCGCTTGTCTTGGTAGCCATTGGCGATCATGTTTTTCATCAACGTGATGTTGCTGTTGATGTACTCGATGATGGGCTCTTTGTTCAGGTGAACGGTGCAGCCGGCGGCAGAGCGCTCGGCGGAGGCGTCGCTGAGTTCAAAGGCTTGTTCCACCTTCAAGTCAGGCAGGCCTTCAATCTCCAGGATGCGGCCGGAGAAGATGTTTTTCTTCCCTTTTTTCTCGACCGTCAGCAGGCCCGCTTTGATGGCGTAAAGCGGAATGGCATTGACCAAATCACGCAAGGTCACGCCGGGTTGCATGCTGCCTTTGAAACGCACCAGCACGCTTTCAGGCATGTCCAGCGGCATCACACCGGTGGCAGCTGCGAAGGCCACAAGGCCTGAGCCTGCGGGGAAGCTGATGCCAATGGGGAAACGGGTGTGGCTGTCGCCGCCGGTGCCCACGGTGTCGGGCAGCAAGAGGCGGTTGAGCCAGGAGTGAATCACGCCGTCACCGGGGCGCAGGCTGATGCCACCGCGTGTGCTGATGAAGTCGGGCAACTCGTGGTGCATCTTCACGTCGACCGGCTTGGGGTAAGCGGCGGTGTGACAAAAACTTTGCATGACGAGGTCGGCACTGAATCCCAGGCATGCCAGGTCTTTCAGTTCGTCGCGTGTCATGGGGCCTGTGGTGTCTTGCGAGCCCACGGACGTCATGCGGGGTTCGCAGTAGGTGCCTGGGCGCACGCCTTGTTGGTTGCCGTTCACCACGGGCAGGCCACAGGCGCGTCCCACCATTTTTTGCGCCAGGGTGTAGCCCTTTTTCGTGTCGGCCGGGTTTTGCGGCAGGCGGAAGAGGGTGGAAGGCGGCAGGCCCAGGGCCTCCCGTGCTTTGGCGGTGAGGCCACGACCAATGATGAGGGGTATGCGGCCACCGGCACGCACTTCGTCAAACAGCACTTCGCTCTTGACAGTGAACTCGGCAATGACTTGACCGCCCTTGAGGGCCTTGCCCTCGTAGGGGCGCAGCTCCACCACGTCGCCCATGTTCATCTGGCTCACGTCCAGTTCGATGGGCAAGGCTCCCGCGTCTTCCATGGTGTTGTAGAAGATGGGCGCAATTTTGGTGCCCAGGCACACACCACCAAAACGCTTGTTGGGAACAAAAGGAATGTCTTCGCCGGTGAACCACAGCACGGAGTTGGTGGCGGACTTGCGGCTGGAACCCGTGCCGACCACATCACCCACGTAAGCCACCAGATTTCCGCGTTTGCGCAGGTCTTCGATGAACTTCACAGGGCCACGTTTACCGTCTTCTTCCGGGGTGATGCCGTCGCGTTTGTTTTTCAGCATGGCCAGGGCGTGCAGCGGAATGTCCGGGCGGCTCCAGGCGTCGGGGGCGGGGGAGAGGTCGTCGGTGTTGGTTTCGCCGCTGACCTTGAAGATGCTGACCGTGATGCTTTTAGGCACCTCGGGCTTGGAGGTGAACCATTCGGCATCGGCCCAGCTTTGCAGCACCCCTTTGGCGTGGGCATTACCCTTGTCGGCTTTTTCCTTCACGTCGTGAAATTGGTCGAACATCAAGAGGGTGTGTTTGAGGCCTTGGGCGGCCACTGCGGCGACTTGGGGGTCGTCCAGCAAATCGACAAGAGGACTGATGTTGTAGCCGCCCAGCATGGTGCCAAGCAGCTCGGTGGCTTTTTCACGGCTGATGAGTTGGCAGCGCTCGGTGCCGTGGGCCACGGCAGCCAGGTAGCTGGCTTTAACTTTGGCCGCATCGTCCACACCAGCGGGCACACGGTGGGTGATGAGGTCCACCAAGGTTTGTTCTTCGCCTGCTGGCGGTGCCTTGAGCAGCTCAATCAACTCAGCCGTTTGTGGGGCCGACAGTGGCAGGGGCGGAATGCCCAGGGTGGCGCGCTCGGCGATGTGTTGGCGGTAGGCAGCAAGCATGGGAATCTCCGTTTCGGGTTGGATGGTGTGGCTACTCAGGTTGGAGCGGTGCAAACAAAGGGTTGAAGGACGTTCCGGGTCAGTGTGGCGTGATCAACTTCAAACCTTTGAAATAGTCGCGGAAAAACTGTTCATTCCGGGTGATCAGGGCGCTGCACTGCAGCATGGCGTGGGCGCCGACGATGAAGTCGGGCATGGTTCGCTGCGGCTGTGTCAGCGTGGCGTTTTGCCGTTCCAGGTATTTGCGCTGCATCTCGCCAGCGCGTATCGCTGAACGCTGTTCCACGGCTGAGTAACGCACGCCCATGTCTTCCAGTACGTCCATCACTTCGGCGCCATGGCCGAGTCCGGCGGTGATCTCTCCGACCACCACATCACAAACCACCACGGGCCCGCTGGCCAAGGCCTGGCGCAAACTGGCTTCCGCGGAGTCGGCGTGTGGGCCATCACCCAGCAAATCGATCAGCACAGAGGAGTCCACCGCAATCATGCTTTTCTGACGCGGCTGGATGGATTGCTTACTGCGGAGTGGGCGGTATGGGTGCCGCGCAACTGCTCCACGAGTTGGTCGGCGTTGACGCCCGCTGCGAGTTTGAATGTGCCGCGAGCCCTGGATATAGCGTCGTCGACGTTTTTGCTCAAAATCAGCCGACCACCTTCGATCTCGACTTTGAGCAAGGTCCCTTTGGTCAAACCCAAGGCGTCACGGGCCGCCTTGGGCAGGGTGATTTGGCCGCGCTCGGCAACAGTGGCTTCCATGGCAGGCTCCGCAGGCTGATGGATCAAAGAGTACGTGGGAATTATACGTACTCATCAATACATACTCAAGCCTGCATACCGGTGCGGCGGGTGTCAAAAGCGAGGGTCGCTTGCGCCGTCAGTTCAACAGCGGAGCGGCGGCCGGCGCAGTTCGCATGAATTCGGTTTGGGTTGCGTGAACGCAAGAGTCCACGATGCGCCGCCCGGCTTTCACATCCATCAGCATCGATTTGTTGGCGATCTGCAGCAGCAGGGTCTGCCCGCGGACGTCTTCCAGGCGCAGCGCGCCCGTGCTCGACATCACGGGTTTCATCGTGTAGATCTTCTTGAGGTGCTTGACCTCGATGTAGCCTGCCGCAGTGGGTGCCAGGGACACATGGATTTTCTGATCGAACTCGCACTCGTAATCACCGAAGTGGGTGCGCTCGGCGGCATCAAGTTGTTCTTGTGTGGCCGGCGGAGTCAGTGCATTGGCTTTTGGTGGCGGTGCCGTGCGCGCGGGTCGCGTCTGCTTTTTGGCTTCGGAGCCGCTTTTCGCGGTTTGGCTCCATGTGGGGGCGCAAAAAGCCAGGCTGAGTAAAACTGTGGAGATGCGTGTGAGGGTTTTCATGAGCGGAGCCCAAGGTGAAGGTGAACGAATTGTCGTGTTGACGTTTTCGACGCGAAATCGGGCAAGCCCGCAAAAATGAAACAAACTGCGTCTATGTTGGTTCGGTGGAAGCGGTTGGATCCGAAAAGTATGCCGCTTGGACTTCCGCCGGCAACGGTTGGCCCGTTCGGTGAGCACGCGAAAGCACCTGCCAGAAATACCGATAACTGGCACGGTCGTGCAAGATGCCTTGGTATTGGATCGGCGCCCAATTGGCTGCCTGGGCCGCCTGAATGATCTCAATGGCGACGTCGATTTCTGCTGCAGTGGGTGAAAACGCCTCGACGATGGGACGAATCTGGTTGGGGTGGATGCTCCACATCCGGGTGTAGCCCAGCCGCTGGTTGGCTTGTTCCGCCGCCTCGCTGATGGCATGCTGGTTTTTGAATTCAGTCACGACACAGTGTGAGGGTGTTTTTCCAAAGGCGTGGCATGCGGCAGAGATTTCGAGCTTGGCGCGAAGCACGAGCGGGTGTGTGAACTGGTTGATGGCACCTGTGGTGCCCATGGCCACCGCAGGAATCGCCCCTCGGTGCTCCGATACGAAGTCCATCAAGCCGAAAGACAGCGACTGCACACGCGGATGGGCTGCGATGGTTTGCACCTCGCGTAACGCACCATGGGTTTCGATCAGCACATGAATCGGCAATGCCGTGCTCATGCCATGTGTGCGCAACTCGTGGTCGATGTGGTCGCAGGCCCGCTGTACGTCAATGGCATTTTGGGGTTTGGGGACCATCAGGTAGGCCAGGCGGGCGCCCGCGCGTTGGATCAGGGTGTGAACATCGCCCTCAAAAGCCGCGTGACCGTAAGGATGCACCCGGGCGCCCACGCGCCCAAAACGGTTCGCAGCCGATGTGACGATCTCGGCCACAAGGTGGGCGTGTTCTGCCTCGCCCCCCACGGGCGCCCCATCTTCGCAGTCCAACGTGATGTCAAACACTGGTCCCAATTCGGCCTGCAGGTCCAAGCTTTTGTGCATGCGCGCTTCGACGCCGCAGTAGTGGTCGCAGACAGGCAGCTCGGCCGTCGTTGAGTCGCTGTCAAAGAGTGCACGTCGAGGGTGGATGTCGGGCGGCGTGTTCATGGTTCAACCGGGTCCGGAAAGGGGGGCGGGGTGCAGGGCGTCGTGCCGACTGAAAAAAAGAAGCCGACACACCTGGGTGAGTCGGCTCGGTTGGCTCGGGAAGTGGGCGATCAGAGCAGGTGTTTGACGCCGTCCTGTTCGCCCTGTAACTCGGCCAGGGTGATGTTGATCAGGCCTTGCGAGAACTCGTCTATGGCAAGACCTTCTACGACTTTGTATTCCCCGCCGGCGCAGGTCACGGGGTAACCAAACATCACGTCCTTGGGAATGCCGTATTCGCCGTTGGAAGGAATGCCCATCGTGACCCAGCCTCCATTGGTCCCCAAAGCCCAATCGCGCATGTGGTCGATGGCAGCATTCGCGGCCGACGCTGCGGATGACACGCCCCGCGCCGCGATGATGGCGGCGCCACGTTTGCCCACGGTGGGCAGGAAGGTGTCTTTGTTCCAAGCGTGGTCGTTGATCATGTCCTTGACCGATGCGCCGTCGATCGTGGCGAAGCGGTAGTCGGCGTACATGGTGGGCGAGTGGTTGCCCCAAACAGCCAGCTTCTGGATGCTGGAAACAGGTTTGCCCGTTTTGGCCGCGATTTGTGACAAAGCGCGGTTATGGTCCAGGCGCAGCATGGCGGTGAAGTTTTTGCGCGGCAGGTCGGGAGCGCTTTTCATGGCAATGTAGGCATTGGTATTGGCGGGGTTGCCGACCACCAAGACGCGCACATCTCGAGAAGCCACCGCGTTAAGTGCCTTGCCTTGTGCTGTGAAAATTTGTGCGTTGGCCGCCAACAGATCAGCGCGTTCCATGCCGGGACCACGGGGACGGGCGCCTACCAGCAGTGCGTAGTCCGTGTCCTTGAAAGCGGTCATGGGGTCGGAATGGGCTTGCATGCCAGCCAGCAGCGGGAAGGCGCAGTCTTCCAACTCCATCATCACGCCCTTGAGCGCGTTTTGTGCTTTTTCGTCTGGAATTTCCAGCAGTTGCAAGATCACCGGCTGGTCTTTGCCCAGCATTTCGCCCGAGGCGATGCGGAACAGCAGGGCGTAACCAATTTGACCAGCGGCGCCAGTGACGGCGACACGTACGGGTTTCTTGCTCATGGAGGTCTCCAAAATTGCGAATGCGGTGAGGGAAAAAGACGCGCAAGTTTAGCGGTTTCGCGGCGCGAGTCTAAGGGTGAACCCGTGTTAGGTCAATTGTCTTATGTCTTATACAAGACATCAGTCAACTATTGATGGACGAGATGCAGGATGGTGTGCTGCAATCTCGAACATGGCAGGAAATAACCGAGGATCCGAAAACCATGCGAGCAGCGGCAGAGGTGCCGGGCCCGCGTTCAGCCCGTTGTATCAGCAGATTAAAAACTTGATGCTGACCAGCCTCCAGCACAACGAGTGGGAGCCGGGAGCGGCCATCCCCAGCGAACTGGAATTGGCCGCCCGTTTCAAGGTCAGCCAAGGAACGGTTCGAAAGGCAGTGGATGAGCTGGCGGCGGAGAATTTGCTGGTACGCCGACAGGGCAAGGGCACCTTTGTGGCCACGCACGCAGAGCAAAAGGTGCAATACCGGTTTTTGCGTTTGGCGGCCGATGATGGCGATCCCGTTGGGGCGCAAAGGCGTTTCATCGACTGCCGGCGCTTGCGGGCCACTGCTGAAATTGCCCGTGCCTTAGGTTTGAGAGCGGGTGATGCAGTGTTGCAGATCAGGCGTGTCCTGTCTTTTCGTGACGTGCCAGTGGTGCTCGACGACATTTGGCTGCCTGGCGGCAAGTTCAAAGGTTTGACAGCCGAGCGACTGGGTGACTACCGCGGTCCGATGTATGGCTTATTCGAATCTGAGTTTGGCGTACGCATGATTCGCGCGGAGGAGAAAATTCGCGCCGTTTTGGCGGATGAGGGTGTGGCAGCTTTGCTGTGTGTGCCCGTTGCGTCGCCGCTGCTCAGTGTGGAGCGGCTTTCCCTGAGTTACGGGGATGAACCCGTCGAGCTTAGACGCGGCCTCTACAACACCGCTGCCCACCACTACCGCAACGAATTGAGTTGACTCCAATTTGTATTGCTTGGAAGGGCAATTGAGTTACCTGTCAGTTTCATGTTGATGCATTGCAATAAACTCTCGGGGTTTTCTGATTCACACAAGGTTGGGAATGACTGACATGACAAAACCTCGGCCCGTGCGGCCGGTCTACCGCAACATCCATGTTTCACAGATCGTCTCGTACCGGCTGCCGCCTGCGGGCATCGTGTCGATTCTTCACCGCGTCAGCGGTGTACTGATGTTTTTGCTGATGCCATTCATCATTTGGATGTTTGACACCAGCGTCACTTCCGAAATCAGCTATGCCGCGTTCACGTCGGTGTTTCACGCTGGCGTGGGTTTCGTTCCGGGTTGGGCGTTCAAACTCCTGGCCCTGGGGCTGATCTGGGCTTATTTGCACCATTTCATCGCCGGTGTTCGCCACCTGTACATGGACGCTACACATGCGGTGACCAAAGAGTTCGGCCATTCGTCAGCGCTGTTCACCCTTGCTGCCAGTGTGATTCTCACTCTGGCATTGGGCTACAAGCTGTTTTTCTAAGGAGCGATGCACATGTCTGATAACTTCGGATCCAAGCGCATCGTCGTCGGTGCGCACTACGGCCTTCGCGACTGGCTCAGCCAGCGCATCACAGCCACCCTCATGGCCCTTTTTACTGCTGCCGTGATCGTACAAATTTTGTTGCCGGGCGAGATGGGCTATGACAAGTGGGCGGGTATTTTCGCCAGCCAGTGGATGAAGGTGCTCACCTTCGTCGTGATCATCTCCCTGCTGATGCACGTTTGGGTCGGCATGCGTGATGTGTGGATGGACTATGTGAAGCCGGTTGCGATTCGCTTGGCTTTGCAGGTGTTCACGATTGTTTGGTTGGTGGGTTGCGCCGGTTGGGCGATTCAAGTGCTGTGGAGACTTTAATGAACGTAGGCTCGGGTTACTCATCATCCAACATCACCAAACGCAAATTTGACGTTGTGATCGTCGGCGCCGGCGGCTCCGGCATGCGCGCATCCCTGCAACTGGCTTTGGCTGGTTTGAACGTGGCCGTGCTCTCCAAAGTGTTTCCCACCCGTTCCCACACCGTGGCGGCACAGGGCGGCATTGGGGCGAGTTTGGGCAACATGTCAGAAGACAACTGGCACTACCACTTCTACGACACGGTCAAAGGGTCGGACTGGCTGGGCGACCAGGATGCGATCGAATTCATGTGCCGTGAGGCGCCGAAAGTGGTGTACGAGCTGGAACACTTCGGCATGCCGTTTGACCGCAATCCGGACGGCACCATCTACCAACGTCCCTTCGGTGGGCACACCGCCAACTACGGCGAAAAACCCGTGCAACGCGCCTGCGCGGCGGCTGACCGCACAGGCCACGCCATGTTGCACACGCTGTACCAGCAAAACGTCAAAGCCCGAACCAATTTCTTCGTCGAGTGGATGGCACTTGACTTGATCCGTGACGCAGAAGGCGATGTGGTCGGCGTGACCGCGCTGGAAATGGAAACCGGCGAACTGCACATCCTGGAAGCCAAAACCGTGTTGCTGGCTACCGGTGGAGCGGGGCGCATTTTTGCGGCGTCCACCAATGCCTTCATCAACACCGGTGACGGCTTGGGCTTGGCCGCGCGCGCAGGCATTCCGCTGGAAGACATGGAATTCTGGCAATTCCATCCCACTGGCGTGCACAACGCAGGGGTGCTGCTGACAGAAGGTTGCCGTGGTGAGGGCGCAATTTTGCGCAACAGCAACGGCGAGCGATTCATGGAACGTTATGCGCCCACCTTGAAAGACCTGGCGCCACGCGATTTCGTATCGCGTTGCATGGACCAGGAAATCAAAGAAGGCCGTGGCTGTGGTCCTAACAAAGACTACATCCAGCTCGACATGACCCACTTGGGCGCCGAGACCATCATGAAACGCCTGCCCTCGGTGTTCGAGATTGGCCACAACTTCGCCAACGTCGACATCACCCGCGAGCCGATTCCTGTGGTGCCCACCATCCACTACCAGATGGGTGGGATTCCCACCAACATCCACGGCCAAGTGGTGGCGCCCAAAAACGGCAACCCCAATACTGTGGTGAACGGTCTCTATGCTGTGGGAGAGTGCTCCTGCGTCAGTGTGCACGGTGCCAACCGTTTGGGGACCAACTCTTTGCTCGATCTTTTGGTGTTTGGCCGTGCAGCGGGTAACCACATTGTGGACACCGCTCTCAAGACCAAGAATCACAAGGCGCTGCCTGCCAATGCTGCTGACCAAACTCTGGCGCGTTTGAACCGCTTTGAAGCGACCACAGGTGGTGAGTACGCCCAAGATGTCGCGAACGACATCCGTAAGGCCATGCAGCAGCATGCCGGGGTGTTCCGCACACAAAAGTCCATGGACGAAGGCGTGGTCAAGATCAAAGCCTTGGCCGAGCGTGTCAAGTCGATCCACTTGGGTGACAAGTCCAAGGTGTTCAACACCGCCCGGATTGAAGCGTTGGAAGTGGAAAACCTCATCGAATCGGCCTTGGCCACCATGATCTCAGCGGCCGCCCGTCGGGAAAGTCGCGGTGCTCATACCGTTGACGACTACGCCGATACGCCCGAATTCCCGAATGGCCGCAACGACAAAGAGTGGATGAAACACACGCTTTGGTACTCCGAAGGCAACCGCCTCGATTACAAACCCGTGAATTTGAAGCCTTTGACCGCTGAGTCAGTTCCGCCCAAGGTTCGTACTTTCTAATTTCCGCATCAGCTCTCAATCCCGAATGAACGACAGCCCTCAAACTGTTTTGCAGGACAAGTCATGACCAAACGTGTATTTCAGATTTACCGCTACGACCCTGATACCGACGCCAAGCCGCGCATGCAAACGCTGGAGGTCGAACTCGACGGCAGCGAACGCATGCTGCTTGATGCTTTGATGAAACTCAAGGCGGTCGACCCCACGCTGAGCTTCCGCCGCTCTTGCCGCGAAGGCGTGTGTGGCTCAGATGCCATGAACATCAACGGCAAAAACGGCTTGGCTTGTTTGACCAACATGCGCACCTTGCCTGGGGTGGTGGTACTCAAGCCCTTGCCTGGCCTGCCCGTGGTGCGCGATTTGATCGTTGACATGACGCAGTTCTTCAAGCAGTACAACTCGATCAAACCGTATTTGGTGAACGACACCATGCCGCCCGAGAAAGAGCGCCTGCAGTCGCCTGAAGAGCGCGAAGAGCTCAACGGGCTATACGAGTGCATCCTGTGCGCCAGCTGCTCGACCAGCTGCCCCAGCTTCTGGTGGAATCCTGACAAGTTTGTCGGACCGGCCGGTTTGCTCCAGGCCTACCGCTTCATCGCCGACAGCCGCGACCAAGACACAGCGGGTCGCCTGGATAACCTGGAAGATCCCTACCGTCTGTTCCGATGCCACACCATCATGAATTGTGTCGATGTTTGCCCCAAGGGACTGAACCCCACCAAGGCGATCGGCAAAATCAAAGAGTTGATGGTGCGTCGCGCCGTTTGATGCAACCGACGACGGTCATGGAAGCCCCCTCGACACCCTACGTTCCGCATGCCCTGCTGGATGAACGCAGCTTGAGCAAGCTGCGGTGGCGTTGTCGGCGCGGGCTTTTGGAAAACGACTTGTTCATCGAGCGGTTTTTTGAGCAGTACCAGCCTATGTTGACGCAACAACATGCGCTTGGCTTGAACATGCTGATGGATCTGGCCGACAACGACCTGTTGGACCTTCTGCTGGCCCGCAAAGAACCCGAAGGGGACTTGGTGACCAACGAGGTGGCCCTCGTGTTAGGAATGATGCGCAAACCCCGACACTGATCCTGTATTGAGAAAACGTTTTTATTTCATCTGAACTTCAAGGAAGCCGCTCATGACACCCTCAGACGTAAAAGCCACTCTGTCGTTTTCTGATGGCAGCCCCAGCATGGAGTTGCCCATTTACAAGGGCAGCGTTGGCCCGGATGTCATCGACATTCGTAAGCTCTACGGGCAAACCGGCAAGTTCACCTATGACCCGGGGTTTTTGTCCACGGCGTCGTGCAACTCCAGCATCACCTATATTGACGGCGACAAGGGCGAGCTGCTTTACCGCGGTTACCCCATCGAGCAGTTGGCCACCAACTGCGACTTCCTGGAAACCTGCTACTTGCTGCTCAAGGGCGAGTTGCCAAACGCCACGCAAAAGTCTGAGTTCGTGAGCCTCGTCACCAATCACACCATGGTGCATGAGCAAATGCAGTTTTTCCTGCGCGGCTTCCGCCGTGACGCTCACCCGATGGCCGTGATGACGGGCTTGGTGGGCGGCCTCTCGGCCTTCTACCACGACAGCACCGACGTGCACAACGCGCAGCACCGTGACATCTCCGCGATTCGGCTCATCGCCAAGATGCCCACTTTGGTGTCCATGGCCTACAAATACTCCATGGGTCAGCCTTTCATCTACCCGAAAAATTCGCTGTCCTACACGGCCAACTTCACGCGCATGATGTTCGCGACCCCCTGTGAGGAGTACGAACCCAATGACGTGATCGTGCGCGCCCTCGACCGCATCTTCATCCTGCATGCCGACCACGAACAAAACGCCTCGACATCCACGGTGCGTTTGTGCGGATCGTCAGGCACCAATCCGTTTGCGGCCATCGCAGCCGGCGTGGCCTGCCTATGGGGACCTGCCCACGGCGGTGCCAACGAAGCGGCGCTCAACATGCTCGAAGACATTCAGCGAGCTGGTGGTGTTGAGAAGATTGGCGAGTTCATCAAACAAGTCAAAGATAAAAACTCAGGCGTCAAGCTGATGGGTTTCGGTCACCGTGTTTACAAAAACTACGACCCACGTGCCAAATTGATGCGTGAAACTTGCTACGAAGTCTTGAACGCTCTGGGCCTGCAAAACGACCCCATCTTCAAGCTTGCGATGTCGCTGGAAAAAATCGCGCTCGAAGACGAATACTTCGTATCCCGCAAGCTGTATCCGAACGTGGATTTCTACTCCGGCATCGTGCAGCGCGCCGTGGGCATTCCCGTCAGCCTCTTTACCGCCATTTTCGCTTTGGCCCGCACCGTCGGTTGGATCGCACAACTGAACGAAATGATTGGCGACCCCGAGTACAAGATCGGCCGTCCACGCCAGCTCTTCAATGGTGCGGTTGCTCGCAACGTCAAGCCGATTGGTGAACGCTGATCCGCAGCGCTTGATCTCTCTTCATACAAGCCCCGGCTCATGCCGGGGTTTTTCCATCCGGCCGGTGCGGTTCATTGATGAGCGCGAATAGAGCAGGCGAATGCTTCTGAGTTCTGGAATACTGGTGGAAAGGACCTGCTTCTTCACCCACCAATGAACCAGAAAGCCTACCACTGCAATGCTTGAAAAAATCAAAGGCCTCGGCTCTCAGTTGACAAACATGGCGACGGATGCGGTCGATGGCGTGACCTCAACCGTCAAACAAGGTGCTGAAAACATCGTCACGGTGACGGGCGCAGCCGCTTCTGCGATCAACGACCAGGCAGTTCGCAGCGCTGTAGAGCAAATGCGCGTTGTTCTTGGCGTGGCAGTCGAGGAGTTACACAAAAAGCCGGTTTCTGATCAGCCCGTGACACTGACCACGTCGGTTGATTTCGGATTGACCTCCTTGCAGATGCAGATTGTGGTGAACCCAGCGCAGCCGTCGTTGGGTGAGCCGAAGTTTCCCAAGGATTCGGTTTTGTGACGTTTCCGGCTGCCGTGCTCCCCGGTATGGCCGCTTAAAGCGCTGCGTTATCGGCCAGGCCGAATCCGCCGCCACTGCTTTGGGCTCAACGACCCGGTTTAACACTGGAGGAGCGGTACACCAGTGGCGTCTGCCCCAACTGAGCTTTGAAAGCAGCTCCCATGTGGGACTGGTGAGCGAATCCGCAGTCGAGGGCGATGGTTGCCAGGGATTCATCACTCGTACGCAGCATTTGCCGTGCACGCTGCACGCGCCGCTCTGAAATATAGGCATGGGGCGTTGCGCCCACCACTTTCGTGAAGAGACGCAGAAAATGCAGAGGCGAAAGCGCAGCGCTTGCAGCCAGGGTTTGTAGCGTGATTGGGTTGGGCAAGTCGGCTTCGATGCGGTCCAACGTCGCGGAAAGCAGCCGTCGCGTCGTGGCGGTTGGAAACGCTGCGGCTGGAACTGGATGGCCCAACAGCGCAAGACTGTGCGCCAAAAGTGCAGCAGCACGTTCCTCAATTTGCAAGCCATCGGGCCGCTGTGCCAACAGCAGTCGGCGCAAATTCAGGCCCAGCTCCATGGCCTGACGGGAGCCTTCGAAAACCCTGCGGGTCTGGGTGATGTGTGACTGCTGCTTATCCAGCGTGCTGGGTGACACATGCATGGTCAAGTACTCGCCACCGCGTGGCGATTCAGAAAATACATCCACGCCCGGTGGGGTGCAGGCCAGCGCTCCGGGCCAGGCATCGAAGTCCTGGCGATGGTCATTGGCCACCGCATGGACGCCGTATTGGCGTTCAAAAGCAAAACCAAAAGTCCAGTCGGCCGATGCACCTTGCACCGAGTAAGGTGCTCTGGGCAGCAGTTCCAGGCAGACCCAACCCAGATCGATTTTCATGAGCCACCGCCACAGCTGAAATTTCTTGATAGCGCATCAACCCTCATGAGCCCATCATAGGGTTTGTGATCAAACTCTCTCCCATCATGCAGAACCAATCCCATCCGTTGATTTGCCAACGAGATCAATTTTCCATCCCCGAAGGGCACACCTACCTCAACAGCGCCTACATGGGGCCATTGCCCAAGCGGGTACAGCAAGCAGGGGCAGACGCGCTGATCGCCAGGGCGGCGCCTATCGGATTGATGCCGCGCGATTTTTTCGATCCGGCCGAGCGCACACGACACCGCTGTGCGCAGTTGGTTCACGCCGATGCCGAGCGTGTGGCCTTCGTGCCCACGGCGGCCTATGCCACTGCCATCGTTGCCAAAAATATCAAACCCCAAGCTGGCCAAAACGTGGTCATGTTGGGCGACATGTTCCCGAGCAATGTTTACGCTTGGCGCAACTGGCGCGCGTTGGGCGTGGAGATGCGTGCCGTGGCGGCACCCGATGCGCCGTGGTCGTCGCCCAACCCTGGGCGCAGCCGCGCAGCGCTTTGGAATGCGGCTGTCATGTCGGCCATTGATGATGCCACCGCCCTGGTGGCGGCCGAGCCCGCGCACTGGACAGATGGCACCTTGTTCGATCTGGAGGCCATCGGCCGACGTTGCCGTGAGGTGGGTGCCGTCCTGGTGGTGGACGCCACCCAAACCGTGGGGGCCATGCCCTTTGATGTGCGCCAGGTCCAGCCGGATTTGCTGGTGGCGCACAGCTACAAATCCATGCTGTCCAACTACGGACTCGGATTCGCCGTGTTCAGCGACCGGTTTTTGAACGGTAGTCCGTTGGAAGAAAGCTGGCTGATGCGCGCGGGTAGCGACAACTTCGCCCGTTTGGTTGACTATGAAGATCGCTACGCGGCTGGCATGCGCCGTTATGACACGAGCTTGCGCGCCAACCCCATCTTGATTGCCATGTTGGAAGCTGCTTGTGATTTGTTGCTCGAATGGCAGCCCGAACGTGTGCGCGAATACTTGCTGGGCATCACACGGCCATCGGTGGAACGTCTGCGCACACTGGGTTTTGAAGTGGCCGACGAATCCGAGCGCAGCGCCAATTTGTTTGGTGTGAAGCTGCCTGCGGGCCTGGAACCAGAAGCCTGTCGCCTACGCCTGGCGCAGCAAAACATCCATGTGGCCGTGCGCGGCAGTGCGGTGCGGGTGTCTCCCCATGTGTACAACGACGCGTCTGATTTACTTCGGCTGGTGGATTCGTTGGCTCATTTGTGTCTGTCGACACGTGGCGGTTGAAGGACGTGGATACACAGTGCCCGTATGCCTGCTCGCAGCAGGCCTTTTTGTTGCACTTGGTAGCAGCGCGGCCTGCAGCAGGCGTTACGCTCTTGGCCAGTTTCAAGCGAGGCAAGACATGTCATCAAAACCAGTGACGTTGGATGTTTCTCGGCGTGTGGCACTGAACACTCTGTGGCAGGCGGTGGCTACGGGCAGTTTGCTCACCGCATGCGGCGGGGGGTCTGAGGCAGTTGCCAACTCGCCCGCACCAGGTGTCGGTGCGCCAACTGCCACCACCTTTGCCAGCGGTTTGGAGAATCCATGGGGCTTGGCCTTTTTGCCCGATGGCCGAATGCTGGTCACCGAAAAAGCCGGGCGCTTGCGCATCGTCAGTTCCGCGGTGGCTGCCGGGCCGCATGTCACTGTCAGCGGTGTGCCCGCGGTGCTCAACGCGGGGCAGGGCGGTTTGCTCGATGTCGTGGTCCAGGTGGCCGGTGGTGACACCTGGGTGTATTGGAGTTACGCTGAAGCGGGCACTGGCGCCCAAGCGGGCAGCAACGGCACCGCTGTCGCGCGCGGGCGCTTGGTCGGAAATACCTTGTTGGATGTGCAGGTGATCTTTCGGCAAACACCCAAGGTCGTCACCAGCATCAGCACCAACCACTACGGGTCGCGTTTGGTGCTCACGACGGACGGCTTTTTATTCATCACGCTGGGTGAGCGAGCTGCGGGCTCCGAAAGCCCTAAAGCCCAGGACCTTAGCACCCACCACGGCAAGGTGGTGCGCATACGAACCGACGGGTCAGTGCCGAGTGATAACCCATTTGCGACTACACCCAATGCCCGCCCTGAAATTTGGAGTTTGGGTCACCGCAATCCGCAGGGCGCCGCACTGCATCCCACCACCGGAGAGTTGTGGATCACCGAGCATGGTCCGCAAGGTGGTGACGAACTCAACCGCATTCAACGTGGCCGCAACTATGGATGGCCACTGATTTCTTATGGCTGCAACTACGGCGCGTCGGTGGACAACTGCACCACCGTCGGCGGTGCCACCAGCGCTCCCGGACTGGAACAACCCGTCACTTTCTGGGTACCTACATCCATCGCCCCCAGTGGGCTTTGCTGGTACACGGGCAGTGCCATTGCGCAGTGGCAAGGCCACCTGTTTGTGGGTGCTTTAGCTGGGCGGGCGCTGTGGCGATTGGAGCTCAATGGCAGCACAGTGGTCAAGCGCGAGGAACTGTTCAAGTCGCTAGGCGAACGTATCCGTGATGTGCGGCAAGGGCCGGACGGGGCTTTGTATCTGCTCACCGACAACAGCAACGGGCGCGTGCTGCGTGTTGCACGATCCTGAAGCTGCAATGACTTGCCCTAAATTGAAGGGCGGAGAACACAGTGCCGCCCCGATTCCGATTTTTTTCTCGTGTTTGGCTCGTAGACAAGGGCGAGATTTCAGGTAAGTCAGTAATAGAGGCTGTTGCAGTAACAGCCTGGTAGCACTTGCCTGCCTTTTCTGCGATAAAAGGGAAGGTAACGCAGGTAGTGAGGTGCGGTCGACCCCGAGGTGTAATGAGTGACCAAGCTGCGCCTGCTTCGATGTGGATCTGTGATGGGACTGCCTCCATGCGCAAGATCGGCCGCCCAAATCAGAGCGTCCCCTTTTTTGGGCAGGAACGACTGGAGTTGAAGCCCCTGCTCTTTTGATCGCACATGAAGCGACTCCAGGTGAGCCATGTGTTCAGCGTGTAAGTCACGTTTGTAGTTAAAGTGTTTGTACTTGCCGCTGTACAACCAATCAGGTAAGCGGTGGCTCCCTGGGTAGTAGATGAGTTCACCTGACCCGGGAATGACATCCTCAAGAGCTACCCAGCTTGCACAAAGGCGCATTGGGTCGCTTAAAACCACATAAGCGGTATCTTGGTGAACAGCCTGTGTGGAACCCTTCTCAAAATGCAAACCTTGGAAAGCCAATAGGTCTTCCTGGAAAACAGCGAGCAAGAACTCTTGTATTCGCTCTGCAAAAATGATCTCGTGTGCGCTCTCTAAGTGATGGTACGTATCCAGCGCTTTAGTCAAAGGGGCGTTCACATCCGCGCGGTGCAGCGGCACGATACCTTTGTCTTGGGGCCCCATGGCCGGTACGCTTGCAAGCACAGGCCCCTTCTGCCGAGTGGCTTGTTGAAAATCAGCCAGGTATCGGTCAATTTTTTCATGGGGCACAGCGTTTTCCAGGATGACATAGCCGTGAAGAATGAAAAAACGCAGTTTGTCCACCAAAGCGGGCTGTAGTTGACCGTGTTCAGCTTTTCGTCCTAGAAGATGCATGGCATCCAACTGATCAACCCATAAACCACCAAATTGACTGTGGTACTGCGTTCCCTCAGAGGTGGTGCGTGGGGGAGGTTCGCGGTAGAAAAAACTATGCAGGCGGGAAGACATTTGTTGAGGGACGTTAGAGTGAAACAGTGTATGGAGTGAAGGGGGCCTGACTACCAGGTGAATTCAGCATGCGCTCCACATACCGCGCAATCAAATCCACCTCCAGGTTGACCTGATGGCCTGCCGCCAACAGCCCCAAAGTGGTGTGCTGAACGGTGTGAGGAATTAAGTTGATGCTGAACTCGCAGCCTCGCTCTGAATCGGTCACGCGGTTGACGGTCAGACTCACACCGTTGACGGTGATCGACCCCTTGTAAGCCAGGAAGCGGGCCAGGTCTTTCGGCGCCTGGATGCGCAGCTCCCACGATTCACCTACAGCCGCAAAATGGGTCACCCGCCCGAGCCCATCCACATGGCCACTGACGATGTGGCCTCCCAAACGCTCATGCGCACGCAGGGCCTTTTCCAAGTTCACCGGGCCTTCTTGGGCCAGGCCTGCGGTTTTGGACAGGCTCTCGGCGGAAACGTCGATCTCGAATTGATCGGTGTCTCGGCTGAACGTCGTGGCTGTCATGCAAGCGCCGTTGATGGCGATGCTGTCGCCGAGGACAACGTCCGCCATATAGCCCTTGGGAGCCTGAATGACGAGATGTTTGCCGTGGGACGCATCAAGGCCCAGGGCTTCAATGCGAATGATGTGGCCAAGGCCAGTGATGATGCCGGTGAACATAGGGTGGTGTCGAAATATGAAAGGGATGGGCTTGTGTTCTACGGGTGTTGTCCAAATTCACGCTGAACCCAGCGCGTTCGACCCGGGCCTGTCTGAGGGCTGGACCTGAGGCTGGCGCAGGCTACGAAGGGCTCGGCCCGAACTGTATGGGCTGTCACGTGTATGCAAGGTTTACGGCGCAGCGACAGGACGCGCCAAGATACGCAGGTCAGGATCAAGCAGCGTGACGCTGGTGAAACGCAACGCTGGCGCATGGTCCAGCCCCGCCAAAACGCCAATGCTGGCCAATCCATGGCCCTGACCCAGCAGTTTAGGTGCCAGGTAAATCAAAAACTCATCCACCAAACCGGCACGCACGAACGCACCGTTCAGGCCGTGGCCGGCTTCCAAATGCAGCTCGTTGATGCCGCGTTGGGCCAGGTCAAGCAGCACGGCGTGCAGGTCCACCCGACCCGGGTGCTGGGCGTCCGGGAGCACACAAAGCTCGGCACCGCGGGCTTGCAGCGCTTCTTGCCGGTGTTTCACACCTGGGTGGTGGAATGCGTTTTGGCTTGACAAAGTGGTGTAGATCAACGGGCCTGACTCAGCGGCGGCGAGCGACGCGGGTGGTTCAAAAAGCCGCGCATCGGATGGGGTTTCCAGTTGTGCATCAATCACCACACGTCGGGGTTGCAGCCGCGTGGGTACGAGGCGCACATCCAGGCGAGGGTTGTCGGCCAGCACCGTGCCAATGCCTGTGAGTACCGAACCCGCCCGTTTACGCCAGGCATGTCCATCGGAGCGCGCAGCTTCGCCAGTGATCCACTGGCTGCGACCATCAGGCAAGCTGCTCCTGCCATCGAGTGACAGGGCCATCTTCAAACGCACCCAAGGCCGGCCACGCTGCATGCGCGACAAAAAACCCACATTGAGTTCGCGCGCTTCCTCCCGCAGCGGCCCTTCGGGCCATTCCACCACCTCGATGCCCGCCGCACGCAAACGCGCTGCGCCTTGTCCTGCCACCAAGGGGTTGGGGTCTTGCAGGGCTACCACCACGCGGCCCACGCCCGCAGCCACCAAAGCGTCACAACAAGGCGGCGTGCGGCCGTGGTGGGCGCAGGGTTCCAAACTGACGTAAACAGTGGCTCCGCGCAGATCGGCGCCCAATGCCTGGGCTTCGCGCAGTGCCATCACCTCGGCATGTGGACCGCCTGCCTCTTGGGTATGGCCGCGACCGATCACCTGGCCATCTTGTTTCAAGATGACGCAGCCCACACGCGGATTGGGCTCGCTCACGCCAACCGCCTGCGCGGCCAAGGCCAGGGTTTCGCGCATCAAGCGCTCGTCGAGGGAAGAAGAAGTCAAGATGGTGCACTCGTTGCAGAGTCAAGAGTTTGCACCATGTGGGGGGCTGGCGTTTGGTTGGCGCAATGCGCGCTGGAGAGTGTTTTTAGATGAAGCGCTGTTGAGGGGCTTGTTTGCCCCAAACAGGCCAGCATCGTGGGTGGGCTGACAACTCCTTAGTTCCCACCTGGGACTTCCGCGCCTGTGGCGCCAAGCATCAGTACATGCCCATCAGACGGCGCCTGCTGAAGCTGGGCCTGGACGAATACGTGCTTGGAGACCATATTCACCAGCCATCGGCCGCTATCAGGAATTGATCCGAAGTCACGCCAGGCCGGCGCGGCAAGGTTGACGCTGCACCCGAGGCAAAGTGAGCACCGCAGTGCTTGACCATGTACTCAAAAAGGCCTTCAACAGGAAAGGCGCACACCGCGGGCGAGCGACGCTGCACCCTTGAGGCCCACATTCGCCTCGCCCAAAAAAAAGACGCTCCGTTTGAACGGGGCGTCTTTTTTTTGAACTGCACCAGCCTTTTCACACTGTCTGCGGGGGCTGGGCCTTTGAAATCACACGAGCCACGCCCGAAGGCTGGACTCGTCGGGCATCAACGCTTTTTGGAAGCGGTTTGTGCGGTCTTGATGGCGGTATTGGTCACGGCCGTGAAGTTGGCTTCGGCCACGTCGGCTGCTTGTTTGGCGGCCTTGCTCACGCTTTCGT